>Ga0316579_10000635_pt1 | contig 11931 bp, 9 predicted proteins | sample J5NA_2_FD_203074 | JGI IMG/M metagenome (GOLD analysis project Ga0316579, IMG submission 203074) | Rhizosphere microbial communities from salt marsh grasses in Alabama, United States - J5-7_160517rDrA | ecosystem: Host-associated > Plants > Roots > Rhizosphere | place: USA: Alabama | collected... | reverse complement strand
TCGCTGACGCGATAGGAAGCCAACAGATCCTCCTCGGTGATATCTTTTCCGACTTCCCCTGCCCTTATAACCGCAAATCGTACACTGGGGGGGCCAATGATCTGTACCAGGAAGGTGGTGGCAGTGACCACCAGAATAATGGATTGTGCGGTTGCATAGGGGAATCGGTGGGTGGCAAATATTGCCAAGCCAATGGCGACACCAGCCTGGGAGAAAAGGCAAAAACCGAGATATTTTTGAACTGTTGCCGGCAGGCCTCCCCATTTTGAACCAAAGTAGGCGCCCATAAATTTCCCGCTTGTTCTCCCGACAACATATGCTACGGCAACCACAATCATCCATGCGGCCATGGCCTTAAGTTGGAGGTGGGCACCTACCAACACGAAGAAGAGAACAAATATGGGCGGAGCGAATCGCGCCAGCTGATCGAATGCTTCGCTGCTCCTTTGGGGAGCGAGATTGACTACCATAACACCACTGCTCATGGATGCCAGAATAAGATCGAGATCCAGATAATGGCATATTCCGATAATGGATAAAAGGCCTCCAATGCAAAGCGGAAGAATCATCTCGCGGTTGTAAAAAAGACGTAAGAAGACAACATAAGCTGAGCCCACCAGAGCGCCTAAAATAATCGAGCCCAGGATATGGTAAAGTGGTTTGCCGAGTGCATTCATCAGCGAAAAGACGGCGCCTCCCGACAAGAAATCGGCTGCTGAGGATGCAAAACCATACAGGAGTAGCGCGAGACCATCGTCAAGGGCAACGATGGCCATCACCGTGGTGGTGAGAATTCCCCGGGTCTTGTATTCCCAGAGCACGTCCACCGTGGCGGCCGGTGCGGTGGCTGAGGCGATCGCCCCTAAAAGAATGGCAAGGGACCAGTTCCCATGAGCCAGAACCCTGAAAATGGAAGCCCCTGCAAGTTTGCTCCAAGGGCAGGTAACCAGCCCTGTTAGGATTGTCACAAAAAGAGCAGCCGTGAGGCCCTCGCACAGAAGGACAATGACAAAGCCTTTTCCATGCTTCTGAAATACTTCCTTTTTCAGTTCCCCGCCGACGCTGAATCCAATAATCGTCAGGGCAAAGAGGCTTATCGGCTCCAGCTGTTTTAGGTCCTCGGGAGTAATGTCATGAAACCATGCGCCGCCTACAAGAATAGCCAGAATCCCTATAATGATATAACCGACAACCTGGGGGACTCGCAGACGCGCGAAAATCCGCCCTCCGGCAGAGCCAAGGATGACTGCAATCCCAATTAGAAGAATAAACCGATCCATGCGAAATGCCCTCTATTGTGGATTTGGATTTGCGCGACGCTAACTATCTGACATTATGCCATATACATCATAAGATCAAGGCATTTTGGGTTTTAGAAGCCCCTTTTGGGGTCAAAATCACCCTTTTAAGTCATGGGCACGAAACATTTCCAGATAGATATGGTGGGGGAATTGCGCAGGTTCAATCAAATCTTATCTTCAAATTGTGAAAGAAGGAGTTCAACACGCATACCAGCAAACCAAAAAGGATATTGAAAAATTTGCTTGACAACCCCAGGATTTATGATCAAATTATTGTTTGAAATATGTATTTTAAATAGTCATTAGATTCGGAAAGGAATACAATGAAACCGATGGACAGGCAGGGAAGCGGCGTACAGGCGCAGCTGCTTGAGGCAGCCTGCAAGGTATTTGCAGAGAAAGGCTACCGGGACGCAACGATTGCGGAGATCTGCGAAAGGGCCGGCGCGAACATCGCCGCCGTGAACTACTACTTCCGCGACAAGGAAACATTATATGGGGAAGCCTGGCGGTTGGCGTTTCAACGGTCACTGGAGGCCTATCCACCCGACGGCGGAATCCCCGCCAGCGCATCGGCTGAAGAGCGACTGCGCGGACGCATCATTTCCCTGGTGCAGCGGATCATCAATCCCGAAAACCATGAGTTTGAAATCATCCGCAAGGAACTGGCGAACCCGACCGGTCTGCTTAAAGAGGTTATGAAGGAGTCCATTGAGCCGCTCGCAAGATCTTTATCGGCCGTCGTGCGGGAACTGCTTGGCGACAATGCCCCGGAGTTGCAGGTCAAACTGTGTCAGATGAGCATCATGGCACAGTGCCTGCATCCCATGATGCGCATTCGGTTTCAGAAATTGTTTGCTGACCCGTCTGCCCTGCCAGAAAGGTCCTTGCCGCAGAGTTCCGGCATCGAGATAATCGCCGAACACGTTATTCAATTCAGCCTTGCCGGTATTAAAGAAGTCCGGCGACGCATGGAGGCCGGTGAGTATAGCGGTCAGGCGTAATCGGATTATAAGTTCAACCGGCGGTTTAAAACTGTTGTCGTCTCTGTCCGAGGCGGCATTACGGCGTTCAAGCAAATGGTTATTGAAGGCAAATATGCCCTGCCAGGAGACGGCGTTAAATTCTAACTTATTAGCAATGAGCGACCATGAAAAGTTTGATGAGAAAAAAAAGTATTCTATTATTAGTGCTGGTTTTTATCATTGCCAGCGCTACCTGGTATCTTTTGAAGGCGAATGGACAACCGGTGGCCTACAGCACCGCCGAGGTCAAGCGCGGAGACCTTGTGGTAACTATCACTGCCACCGGCACTGTGGAACCCGAGGAGGTGGTTGATGTCGGAGCTCAGGTTGCCGGGCAGATTGTATCATTTGGAAAAGACAAAAACGGCAAGACCATCGATTACGGATCGACCGTTGAGCAGGGAACGGTATTAGCCCAAATCGACGACTCTCTTTATGCAGCGGATGCTCTTGAGGCTGCGGCCCAGCTTAAACTGGCCGAGGCCGGACTCCTGCGCTCGCAGGCCGACCTGGAGCAGATGAAAGCCAAGCTTTACCAGGCCCAGAACGACTGGGATCGCGCCCAGAAACTCGGTCCGTCGGAGGCACTGGCAGCCAGCAGCTATGATGCATATCGCTCAGCCTTTGAGACGGCCAAAGCCAATATGGCAGTAGCCAGGGCCGCTATTGAGCAGGCTCAGGCCACTGTGGCTCAGGCCCAGGCAGTGTTGCAAAGAACGCAACGCAACCTCGGGTACTGCACGATCAGATCGCCGGTCAACGGGGTCATCATCGACCGGCGTGTCAACATCGGGCAAACCGTCGTTGCCAGTCTCAATGCTCCCAGTCTTTTTTTGATCGCCAAGGACCTCAAGCGCATGCAGGTATGGGTTTCGGTCAACGAGGCCGATATTGGGAACATTCAGCCCGGCCAACCTGTGAGCTTCACCGTGGATGCCTTTCCCGACAATGTTTTTCACGGAGAAGTCGGCAAGGTCCGTTTGAACGCCACCATGACACAAAACGTGGTTACCTATACCGTGGAGATCATCACCGACAACTCCAGCGGGAAACTGCTTCCGTATCTCACGGCCAATGTAAATTTTGAGCTTAGCCGTCACCCCAATGTTCTGCTGGTTCCCAATGCCGCCTTGCGGTGGAACCCAAATCCCGATCAGATCGTGCATGAGTTCCGCACGGCCGAACCCGGCGCCGGTGCAGACAATGGAAACTCGATAGAAGTTCAGCCTTCTGCACCCCACCCCGCGCGCGGCGCTTTAAAAAACCACCGCTGGGCGGTTGTCTGGGTACCCGAGGCAGATCAGGTGCGGCCCGTCAAAGTTCAAGTCGGCCTGAGCGATGGAACGGTGACCGAAATTGACGGCGGCGGCATACAGGCAGGATCACAGGTTGTCATTGCGGAAAAACAGCCGACGGACCGGGATACGGCCACCACAAATCCTTTCACACCGCAGTTGCGCAGAAGGAGCAGCTCGAACCGGTAAGCCGCCTGATTAAGGATCCAGGCACTTACCGCTTCGGAATGAAATACCATATGCAGTTCATCGAACTACGAAACATTTACAAAACATATCATATCGGGGATATTGACATTCCGGTGTTAAGGGAGGTTTCATTAAACGTTGCCCGGGGCGAGCTTGTCGCCCTGATGGGTACCTCCGGCTCCGGCAAAAGTACTCTCATGAACATTCTGGGATGTCTCGATCGGCCGACTTCCGGTGAATACTGGCTGGATGGGCAGGAAGTCTCGCGACGATCCGCCGATGAGCGCGCCTTATTGCGGAACCGCACAGTCGGCTTCGTATTTCAGAGCTTTAACCTGTTGCCCCGCACTAGTGCACTCGAGAACGTGATGATGCCTCTGGCCTATGCGCGCGAGAACCTCTCAGACCGCCAAGCCCGGCGCAGATCCGCGGAACTGCTTGAAAGGGTAGGGCTGGGCGATCGACTCGATCACCTGCCTTCACAACTTTCAGGCGGACAGCAACAGCGAGTTGCCATTGCGCGATCCCTCATCAACCGGCCCGCCATTCTTTTTGCTGACGAACCAACGGGCAACCTGGATTCGCATACCAGCGAGGAAATCCTGCAGATGTTTAAGCAGCTCAACGCAGAGGAAGGTATTACTATTGTCCTGGTGACTCATGATGCGGCCGTTGCCCGGCTCGCCCGGAGAATGATCCGCATCCACGACGGTGTGATTGAAAGCGGCGCCTTTGTCCCCGGCTCGAACCCGGCCGGTTCCCAGCAGGCGGTAAGCCAGTCGGCCGCCGGGGCACAGGCAATAGAAGGAGGCACATGAAGGTCTACCGGATTATCCAGACCGCTTTGCGAGCGCTACGCCGTAATCCAATGCGGGCGGCATTGACGACCCTGGGCATCATCATCGGTGTCGGTGCGGTTATCGCCATGATGGAGATCGGCAACGGCTCTTCAGCAGCCATCCAGAAGTCGATCGCCAGCATGGGCGCCGACAACCTTCTTGTCCAGCCTGGCACGGCGGCCAGCGGAGGCGTGAGCTTTGGTGTGGGCAGCGTCATGACCCTCACGCCCGAAGATGCTCAGGCCATTTTGCGTGAATGCCCGGCCGTCCGCGCCGTCGCTCCTGTGGTTCGCGCGCGCACGCAGGTGGTATACGGCAGCCGCAATTGGGTCCCCTTCTCCATCTACGGCACCACTCCGGCGTTTCTGGTGGTGCGCGATTGGACCAACCTCGCCCAGGGAGAAATCTTCACGGATCGCGACGTGCGCAACGCCAACAGGGTGTGTCTGCTGGGCCATACCCTTGTTCGCGAACTGTTCCAGGGCGATTCTCCGATCGGCAAAGACATTCGAATCAATAACGTATCGTTTAAAGTGGTCGGCGTGTTGAGCAGGAAGGGTGCCAACATGATGGGCATGGATCAGGACGACATTGTGGTGGCACCCTGGACGGCCATCAAATACCGGGTGGCCGGCGCCCCACTGGCGAATGTAAATCAGAGCAGCACAAGTTCCAGTAGCTCGTCTTCCGTAAATTCACTCAGTCAGCTCTATCCCGGCGGCCAGCCGGAACTCTATCCTGCGCCCTCGGCGACCCAGGCTGCAGACACGCCAATGCCGGTACGTTTCACCAACGTGGATCAAATTTTAGTTACGGCCCGCAACTCCGAGGCAATCCCCCAGGCGATCAGCCAGATAACCGCATTGCTGCGCGCTCGCCATCGGATTCACAACGGCGAGCCGGATGATTTCCACATCCGCGATATGACCGAAATGACAAAAGTCATGTCCTCGACGGCGAGCTTAATGACCAATCTGCTGCTGTGTGTGGCCCTCATATCACTGGTGGTCGGCGGAGTCGGGATTATGAACATCATGCTGGTGTCGGTTACCGAAAGAACCCACGAAATCGGACTGCGAATGGCGGTTGGCGCGCGCGCCCGCGACATCCTCCGCCAATTTTTGGTTGAAGCGGTGGTCCTGTGTCTGGCCGGGGGTGCCATGGGCATCCTGGTGGGCCACGGTGGTTCATACCTTGTCAAGATGTTGCTGCACTGGCCGATCGCAACCTCGCCGTCCGCCATTATTGCGGCGGTTCTCGTCTCCGCCAGCGTGGGCATCGTCTTCGGCTATTACCCGGCATGGAAGGCTTCGCGCATGGACCCCATTGAAGCTTTGCGATACGAGTGATCGGTCTTAAATAAGATTGTGGAACCACCCAATGTAAAGGGAAAAAGAATATGTTATGGCAGAATGACAATGCTTTCCGCCGACAGGCTTGCAGGCGCGGCTTTGCTGTAATTGTCTTGCTCTACCTGATGACCGTAACTGGATGTCTCGTCGGCCCCGACTTTAGACCGCCGCAAACAAAGGTGCCATCAGCCTGGACGGAGACCGCCGCCGCTCTGCCGTCTGAACCCCCTTTACAGGACCTGGTCTATTGGTGGACGACCTTCAACGACCCGGTATTGTCCTCGCTGGTAGAACGGGCGATCCAATCCAATCTGGACCTGAAACTGGCTCAGGCCCGCATCCGGCAGGCGCGGGCGGCTCGCAACGTCACAGCTGCAGGCCTCGGGCCCACGGTCAATGCCGGGGGCTCCTATACGCGCAGCGGCTCGGCGGTGGAAACACCCAGCGGCACTGAAAATAACACCAGCAATCTTTACCGGACCGGCCTGGACTCCGCCTGGGAGCTGGACATTTTCGGAGGAGTGCGGCGCAGTGTTGAGGCCGCAGATGCCAACATACAGGCGGCGGTTGAGGATCGCCGGGACGTGCTGGTCACTCTGGTGGCCGAGGTTGGACTCAATTACACGGATCTGCGTTCCTTCCAGCAACAAATTGTCATTGCGCAGGAGAACCTCAAGGCCCAGCGGCATACTGCCGAAATCACCCGGCAGCGGTTCCAGGCCGGTTTCGTCGGTGCTCTGGATGTCGCCAATGCTGAAGCCCAGGCCGCAACCACCTTCTCACAGATTCCCTTGCTGGAGGCTTTTGCCCGGAAGTCAATTTACAGGCTGAGTATCTTGCTCGGTCGAGAACCTTCAGCGCTTTTGCAGGAGCTGACGCCGGTCGCCGACATCCCGGCCGCCCCTCCGGCGGCACCGGTGGGCGTTCCGGCTGATCTGCTCAGGCGGCGTCCGGACATCCGCAGGGCTGAAGCCCAGCTGCATGCCGCCACCGCTCAAATCGGTGTGGCCACCGCCGATCTGTTTCCCAAATTCGCGCTTTCCGGTTCGATCGGCTACCAGAGCAATCAGTTCAGTTCGTGGGTCGACTGGGTCAACCGCTTCTGGTCATTCGGCCCGTCGGCCAGCTGGGAGATTTTCGCCAGCGGTGCCATTCGCGCCAACATCGAGCAGCAAAAGGCGGTCCAGGAGCAATCGCTGATCGCCTATCAACAGACCGTACTGACGGCTCTGCAGGATGTTGAAAATGCCCTGGTTGCCTCTACCAAAGAAGCTCAGCGGCGGGAGGCGCTGGCCGGAGCGGTCGACTCCAATCGCAAAGCCGTGCAGTATTCTCTCCAGCTTTACACCGAGGGGCAGGTCGACTTTCTCAATGTACTGAACGCCCAGCGGTCCCTGTATGTCTCGGAACAGGCCCTGGTGCAGAGCACCCACGATATTTCGACGGATCTGGTCGCCTTATACAAAGCGCTGGGTGGCGGATGGAAAAAAGAGCCGCAATGAGGCCCCTACTTTATGTTTCGGATTGTAGAGTTTTCAATTGCGCATAACTTCGGATTTTTGCCGGACCGTTTCCGGAACATTTCGGTAGACAACCCATGCGCTGAGCAGAAGCAGCGCGCCGAAGCAAACAAAGGGCAGATCGAAATCCTTTCCGGCCAGCAGACCTGCAAGGAAAGGTCCCGTAGCAATGCCGAGGCCGAACCCCATCGTGATAAAGCTCATCTGTCGCGCCTCACCACCGTGGCGAGCCAGATCTGCTGCCAGAGCAAATGCCGGTGCTGCAATTCCGGCCGCTCCGGCGCCCTGAACCACCCGTAACCAGATGAGTTCAACGCTGCTCCTTGCCTGGCCCAGCACGGCAGTGGAAAACCCCATTAACAGCAATCCGCCCACGATAAAGGGCTTACGCCCAAAGCGATCGGAGAGCCGTCCAATCGGTATCTGCAGCACGAGTCTGCTTGCCATCAGGGCGCTGAAGGCGATACCAAACTCCAGGGCTGTTTCATGCAGGCGGGCGTTAAATCGGGCTTCAAGAGGCGTCATCATCGCAAATGCACCGGCCATCATGAAAGTGGCTAGCGCCGTCCCGAGAATTCCCACATTTAAAAGCCGGCGATCGAACATTCGCAAGCGACGGACCGGACGGTCTGCATCCTGTTGAGGGATTTCCTTAACCAATAACTGCACCAGCATCAGGGCCACGGCAATCAGGGCGGCTCCAACGTAAAAGGCTGTTTCAAAGCCGAACCGATCATAGAGAAACCCGCCGATTAAAGGGCCTAAGGCAAAACCCGCCATCCGCGAAGTGCTGTAGATGCCCATCGAGCCGCCCCGGGTTTTTGGGTTGCTTGAAGCAGCCATCAGCGCCATCGATGCAGGAATCGTCATCGCAACGCCGAGGCCCTGTATCGCCCGAAGCACCAAAAGGTCTGCAAAACGGCTGGCCGAAACAAAAAGCAGGGTGCCAGTGCCCATTAGAACCAAGCCTGCCTGAATAAAAGGCTTGCGTTTGCTCATCCGGTCGCTGAGCGCCCCGGCAAAGGGCTGAAGGAAGGCATTTACGAAACCATACATGGAAATCAGAAATCCGGCCCGCATTTCATCAGACCATGGGAACCATGGGGCCGGTAGCTTCGCAACATAGAGGGGGATTACGACGAAAAGCAGGCTGTTACCCAGGGCATCCGCAAGGCGTGCTACGGACAATGCGGCAACAGTGCGGTTCAGTCCGATCATCTCTGAAATGGTTTTTTTCAAGCAAATAGCCCTCTTCGCACAATATGGCAAGCTCCGCGAGTGTCAGAAATTCGATTTCAGCCTGTCGCCTGTCAACGGTCCTGTCGCGGTTTGGAAGAGGTGGCAGGCTTAGCGGCTCCCTGCAGTTCGAATTACAATAAAAACTAACCATAATCGACATCCTTGGATATCGGTAATCATCTGATTAATTTGTCAGACTAAAACTGATTTTATTATCGTTGTTAATCTGACAGGTAAGATTTTTGAATTTTCAGAATCCTGCTCCCGCTGGGCGGGATTTCACATCTATCTGAAAAAAATTAAGGAGTTCAACACGCGTACCAGTACCATAATAAAGTCAAGCAAAAATTTTCCACATTTTCAAGGCAACACTTCCCCTGTGCCGGTCCAAGCCAGTTTTGATAAAGTTTTAACGAACCAGTCTCAGCCATCACAGTTTCAGATGTTCAAAGCTCAGCATAACAGGTGGTAACCCCTGTCCATAACGCCCGATCTTGGCAATCTGGTATGGCGTGTATAAATCTGGATATGATCTGACAGGTGGTGTCAGAAAAATCTAATTTGTAGTATCCACAAGATATTGTGTTCGAGCTGGAATTTACATTCTGAGCTTTTATACCATAAGTGCTCAGTCGACTTTTGTATGTATACTCATTACTGTTGCACTTTTCTCTCAGGAATGTTTATCTGCAATAAAGTTGAATGGATAATATTAAGATTTACAAGATATACAGAACTGTATAATTACTTGTTAGGTGCTAAATGAGAGACTAGGGATCAGGTCTATGTTTAAGGGAAAGGTAAAGGAGGCGTTATGTTGTCACGTAATCTCGGGCAATCAGGGATTTCAGTATCGGCCATTGGACTTGGATGTATGGGACTTTCCGAGTTTTACGGGGAACCTACGCAAGAGTCGGAGGCCATCAATCTGCTCCATCGGGCCGTAGATCTGGGTATCACTCATTTTGATACCGCGGAAATCTATGGCCAGGGACGCAATGAGCAACTACTCGGTAAGGCTTTCGCCGGACGTTGGGACCAAATTGTTCTGGCGACCAAGTTCGGTCCCCAACGGGACCCGGCCACGGGCGCCTTCGTGGGGGTGGACGGCTCTCCGGCCAATGTCCGGAACTCTTGCGAAAAGAGCCTTAAGCGTCTGGGTACCGAAAAGATTGACCTGTATTATCTCCACCGTGTTGATCCGGCCACGCAGATCGAAGATACAGTGGGCGAGATGGCGAAGTTAGTTCAAGAGGGCAAGATCGGGGTCGTTGGCCTGTCAGAGGCTTCAGCCAAGACGATAAAGCGGGCATATGCTGTTCATCCCATTGCCGCCCTTCAGACCGAGTACTCGATATTTAGCCGTGATATTGAAAAGGACATACTCCCCACATGTGTGGAGCTTGGCGTCAGCTTGGTAGCCTACGCGCCCTTAGGTAGGGGAATGCTGACCGGCCGCTACTCCTCAACGAGCGATCGGCCCACTAGCGAGACTGATTTCCGGGCCCAGATGCAGCCTCGGTTTCAGCCGGGAAATTTTGAATCTAACCTCAAACTGGTGGAGGCGATCAAGGAGATTGCTGCCCAAAAGGGAGGCGTTGCAGCGCAGGTTGCTTTGGCTTGGGTGTTGGACCAGGGGGATCATGTTGTAGCCATTTCAGGCACGACCAAGCTCGCCCATCTCCAGGCCAACCTGGGGGCACTTGACTGTCGCCTCACAGAGGAGAATCGAGCCACGCTCAATGAATTGGCAGATCAGGTGCTCGGGGATCGATACTCGCCTGAAGAGATGGCGGCGCTCAACCGGTAACAGTTGCGGACCCTGACTCCTAGCCGGGGGGCAACAGCTTTCCACTTAACAAGCCGCTGAAGCAGACGCCAAAAAGCAGCGCCACTTAGCTATAGTCGTTAGGGCGTGACTATGTCCATGATTGGTCGCCTTGTACCGAAATTCCCAGACCACAACATATTGTACGCCTGTTGATTTTCCTTTTGAAATTGAATTGAAACTTTTTGACAATGTTTGTCAGATCAAATCACGACTTATACACCCGGCAGGTTGGTAAAAATGCGGGCACCCATTCAAAGATGTTGATTTTTAACTGCTGATGCCATAGACAATTCACATCGACAATTCAAATGATTACAACAGCTATGGGGGGTAAAGAAAATGGGACATAAGATAATGGTAGCCTTTGACGAATCAGAAAATGCCAGGCGTGCAGTCGAGTATATCGCTCAAGTCCTTCCTCGCGATGCAGAAATTACCCTGTTTAGCGTTCTTCAGGACTCCGCCGCTATTTGTGAGATGAACAGTCCAGAACTGACCCCGTATTTTAAGTCGCAACAGAGTGCCTTCTGCGCTTTGGAAGACAAAAAACGGGGGTTGGTCAGTGACGCCGGCCAGAATGCGATTAGGTTTTTAATCGAAAGTGGATTTCAAAAAGAGCTGGTCTCCCTTAAAATAGAAAACAAAAAAAATAACGTCGCTAAAGACATCGTTGAAGAAGCCCGGTTGGGATATGACATGGTGGTACTGGGTCGAAGGGGGTTATCCGGGATAAAGGATTATTTTCTAGGCAGTATATCCCAAAAAGTTCTTCACATGGCACCGGAAGTTTCGCTGCTGTTTGTCAGCTGAAATAGGTGCCTTTGCGGTAAAATCCTGCTGAAAGCCGCTCCGATTAAGATCCATATCCCGATATTCTCAATATTTCAGCAACCAAAAATTCGAAACGATTAGGTAATATGTTGCACATCTATGTATAATTTATTGCCGCCACTAATTTTTTTAACATGGTAGTATTTTTTTCTCTATATGTAGGAATAAAATTACATAACATATTGGAATAAAATTAAATATTGACATTCAGTGCTTTTGTTTGATAACTATTTCAGAAACTGTTTGCTTCCAACGAAAACCTTCTAAAAAGTAATCTTACCCTAACCCGCCATTTTTTTCTAATCTAACCCTTGGGCGTTATATCAAAACTGGCTTATACGAAGATTTCAGGCCCTAAAGCGCTTCGGGGTAAAGTTCATTTGTAAGGCCAATAACACTTTTGCTGGTAACCAAACAGTAAAGGAGCGACCATGATTGAAATAATACTGTTAGTGATAGTTTCCTACATGGTTATCGGCGGAGTAATGGCCATTGTTGTAATCATAAGT
>Ga0316579_10000634_pt1 | contig 11936 bp, 9 predicted proteins | sample J5NA_2_FD_203074 | JGI IMG/M metagenome (GOLD analysis project Ga0316579, IMG submission 203074) | Rhizosphere microbial communities from salt marsh grasses in Alabama, United States - J5-7_160517rDrA | ecosystem: Host-associated > Plants > Roots > Rhizosphere | place: USA: Alabama | collected... | reverse complement strand
CTGGCCCAGGCACGGACCTTCAGCGGCCGGCGCAGCAGCGTGAGGATGAAGACCCGCAGCTGCCACCAACGGCTGGAGGTCGCCCTGCGCAGGTCCCACGTCGCGAGCTGTCGTGGGCTGGCCACCCGCCCCAGCACCACGTCCTTGCCCTTCTCAGCCACCGGTCGACCCCTTTGATCATTTCGTCACGTATGTCGTGCAACTGCCGGGACCCGGGCCGTGCCCCGTGCCGGCACCGGTGAAGTCTATGGTCAGGTCGGGGCGTGCCGGATCGCCGGGAGGGCCGCGCCGGTGCGTCCCCCGCCGCCGGACCGGGACCGGCGACCCGTCCGCGCGGTGGGTGCCTGCGGGCGCCCGCACCGGCAGGATCGCCCCGTTCGTGCTGCCGAACGCCTGTGAACGGGTGGAGCGCGTGGTTCGTGTCCGGCGCGAGGAGGTACCGTTGGCGCCGCACCGCAGCGTGCCCGCTCCACGGTCGTGCCGTTCGAGCCGCCGTGACACGTCAGGCAGGAAGGTAGATCGATGTCCAGCACGCTAGCCGTCATCGGGCTGGGATATGTGGGACTGCCGTTGGTACGCGAGGCCTGCGGCAGCGGCTTGAGCGTGATCGGCTACGACGTCAGCGAACGCGTGGTCCGGGCCCTCTCGGAGGGCCGCAGCCACGTGGACGACCTGTCGGACGCGGACGTGCGCCGGATGCTGGACTCGGGACTGAGGGTCACCTCCGACGCCTGTCTGCTGACCGAGGCCGACGTCGTCGTCATCTGCGTTCCGACCCCGCTGTCGGAGGACGGCGGCCCCGACCTGACGGCCGTCACCTCGGCGACCTGTGCCGTGAGGGACCACCTCACCCCGGGGACCCTCGTCGTCCTGGAGTCCACGACCTGGCCCGGCACCACCGACGAGGTGGTCCGCCCCCTGCTGGAGGAGTCGGGGCTCGTGGCCGGCCAGGACTTCCACCTGGCCTTCTCCCCCGAACGGATCGACCCGGGCAACCCGGAGTTCGGCCTGCGCAACACCCCCAAGGTCGTCGGCGGGATCACCGAAGCGTGCACCCGGGCGGCGGCCGAGTTCTACGGCCAGGTGGTCGACACCGTCGTGCGGGCCCGGGGCACCCGCGAGGCCGAGATGGCCAAACTGCTGGAGAACACCTACCGGCACATCAACATCGCGCTGGTCAACGAGATGGCCAAGTTCTCCCACGAACTGGGCGTCGACCTGTGGGACGTCATCCGCTGCGCCTCGAGCAAGCCCTTCGGGTTCCAGGCCTTCTACCCGGGCCCCGGGGTCGGCGGTCACTGCATCCCCATCGACCCCAATTACCTCAGCTACCAGGTCAGGGCCCGCCTGGGTTACCCGTTCCGGTTCGTCGAGCTCGCCCAGGAGATCAACGCCGGGATGCCGGACTACGTGGCCCGGCGGGTCCAGGACCTGCTCAACGAGCAGGGCAAGGCCCTGCGCGGCTCGACCGTCCTGCTGCTGGGCGTGACGTACAAACCGAACATCGCGGACCAGCGCGAGTCGCCGGCCCGCCCGCTGGCCGCCCGGCTGCTCGCCCAGGGGGCCGACGTCCGCTTCCACGACCCGCACGTGGACGGGTGGTCGGTCAACGGCACCGACGTACCGGCGCTGGAACTCGACAAGGGCCTGTCCGAGGCCGACGTCGTGGTCCTCCTCCAGCCGCACCGGGAGTACGACCTCGAGCACCTGGCGGCACGCGCCGGGGTCCTGTTCGACACCCGTGGCGTGGTCACCGGTGAGCGGGTGCAGACCCTGTGACGACCGGTACGGCTCCCGACACCGCCGATCCGCTCCGCCCGGCCCCCCTCGCGTCCGACGAGGCGGCCCGGCTGGCCGACCTGAACCGGCTGCACCCCGTGGGGCAGAGGCCACCGCTGAGACAGTACCTCGTCAGCCTGTGGCAGCGCCGCTACTTCCTGTGGGAGCTCACCCTCGCCAAGGTGGCCGCGACCACCAGCGACGAGCGGCTGGGCGCCTTCTGGCAGATCGCCAACCCCGTGCTGAACGTCGGCGTGTACTACCTCGCCTTCGGGGTCCTGCTGGGCACCAGGTCCGACTCGAAGAACTTCCTGCTCTTCCTCGTCGCCGGGGTCTTCGTCTTCACGGCGATGAACCGGGGGATCATCAGCGGGGCGACCTCCATCGTCCACAACAAGGGACTGCTGCAGGCCCTGCGGTTCCCTCGGGCGGTGCTGCCGGTCTCGGCGGTGCTGCGCGAGGTCATCCAGTTCGGCCCGTCGCTGGTCGTGCTCCTGATCACCGCCGTGGCCACGGGTGAACCGATTCGCCCCAGCATGCTGCTGATCGTGCCGGTCCTGATCATGGCGGCCCTGTTCACGACCGGGGCCTCGCTCGTCTTCGCGCGGCTCGTGTCCAGCCTGCGCGACATCGGCCAGCTCCTGCCGTTCGTGACACGGGTCTGGTTGTACCTGTCCGGAGTCTTCTTCTCCCTGGACAAGAAGCTGGAACATGCCCATGGTGCGGTCCTGTTCCTTGCGCAGGCCAACCCGGGCTGGGCCTACCTGGAACTCACCCGCGGCGCCCTGATGCCGGACCACCCGGTCCGGACGGCGGCCTGGATCACGGCGGTGGTCTGGGCGACGGTGCTGCCGGTCGTGGGGATGCTGTTCTTCTGGCGGGGAGAGGAGACGTACGGGCGTGGCTGAGCCTGTGACCCTCGGGTCGACGACGACACAGAACGGGACGGCGGTGCGGACGGCCGGGAGCACCGCACCGGCAGGAACGGCGAAGGGGGTCGACGTGGATCAGAACCGCTCCCCTGCCGGGGACGGACCGGCCCGGGGCCCCTCCCCGGCCACGCCCCTCTCGGTGGTCTGCGACAACGTGCACCTGACCTACCGGGTCGCCGCGGCGGGCGGGACCCTCAAGGGCTCGCCCGTGGAACGCGCCGTCGGCAAGCTCCTCGGGCGAAAACGTCGACAGATCAAGCAGGTCAACGCCTTGCGAGGCGTGTCGTTCACGGCGCACGAGGGCGAGGCCATCGGCCTGGTCGGCCGGAACGGGTCGGGCAAGTCCACCCTGCTGCGGGTGATCGCCGGGCTGCTGTCCCCCACCCAGGGACGGGTCTGGGCGGACTCCGAGCCCACCCTGCTCGGGGTGAACGCGGTGCTCGTACCCCAGCTGCCCGGTGACCGCAACGTCCGCCTCGGAGGGCTGGCCATCGGCCTGACCCCCCAGGAGATCGAGGCCAAGATGCAGGAGGTCGCCGACTTCACCGACATCGGCGACGCCTTCACCATGCCGATGTCCACCTACTCCTCCGGGATGGCGGCCCGGCTCCGTTTCGCGATCTCCACCCAGCGCACCCCGCGCATCCTGATCATCGACGAGGCCCTGTCGACCGGTGACGAGGCGTTCCGCAAGCGCAGCGAGGAACGGGTCAAGCAACTGCGGTCCGAGGCCGGGACGGTCTTCCTCGTCAGCCACTCCCTCGACACCATCCGCAGCACGTGCGACCGCGCCCTGTGGCTGGACAGGGGCCGGTTGATGGCCGACGGCGACCCCACGGAGGTCTGCGCCCGGTACCTGAAGGCTGTCGCAGAGGGCCGCTGAGCCCCGCCGAGGACGAACGGCCCGGACCGGGCCGCAACCACCGGACCGGGTCCGGGTTCGGGCACACGGATCCCGGGCACCGGCACCGGACACGGACCTACCGGGAGGAGCCCGACCATGCGAGTGGTGGTCGCGACCGTCGTCCACCACCCGCTGGACGCGCGGATCCTGCGCAGGCAGATCGGGGCGCTGCGCCGGGCCGGTCACGAGGTCACGTACGTGGCCCCGTGGAACGCGACGGGCACGGCGCTGCCGGAGCCCTGGGCCCCCACCGATCCCCCCGGGAGCGGGATCCGCGGGCCCGGGCCGCTGTCCGGGGTCGACGTCCCCCGCTCCAACGGGTGCCACCGTCTGCGGGCCGCGCGGGCCGCGCGCCGGCGCCTGCGCGAGCTCGCCGGCCGGGCGGACGCCGTCGTGATCCACGACCCCGAGCTCCTGCTCGCCCTGCCCGGTCTGGCCCGCAGTGCCCGGCGCGGCGGGCAGCGGCCCCCCGTGCTCGTCTGGGACGTCCACGAGGACACCGCCGCCGCCGTCCGGATGAAACCCTGGTTGCCCGGCCTCGCCCGTCTCCCCCTCGCGGCGGCGGTGCGCCGGGTCGAGAGGATCGCCGAGCGCAGGATCCGTCTCCTGCTGGCAGAGGACGGTTACCGGGAACGGTTCCGCCGCCCCCACCCCGTTGTTCCCAACCTGCCGGCCGTGCCAGAACAGGTCCGGCCCTCCGGGACCGACCGGGTCGTCTACGTCGGGATGGTCACCCCCCAGCGCGGCCTGGAGGAGATGCGGGCCCTGGGCCGCCGGCTGGCCCCGCACGGGATCCGCGTCGAGGTGATCGGGGAGGCCGGCGGCACGGCGGCACGGGCGCAGGTCCAGCGGGCCGCGGCGGACGGGGATCTCGTCTGGCACGGGCGGCTGCCCAACGACACCGCCCTCGGCATGGTCGACGGCGCCCTGGCCGGTCTGAGCCTGCTGCGCGACGAGCCCAACTACCGGCACTCGCGCCCCACCAAGATCGCCGAGTACCTCGCCCGGGGGGTCCCGGTCGTCAGCACCCCCCTGCCCCTGGCCGAGTCCATGCTCGCGGAGAGCGGCGGCGGTGTGATCGTCCCCTTCGGGGACGTCGAGGCCACGGCCCGGGCCGTCCTCGACCTGAGGGACGACCCCGACCGCCGCGCCGACATGGCCGGCAAGGGGCACGCCTGGGCCCGGGACCACGCGAACTGGACGCCGCACGCCGAACGCTTCGTCACGACCCTGGAGTCCTGGGTGCGGGAGAACGCGGAGAACGCCCCGGCCCGCTGAACGAGAGCACCCACCGGGCCACGCCCGGCACCGGCCACACCCACCCGGCCACACCCCGGGGACCGGATCGTGGCGGGAAGGTCCCGCCACGATCCGGTCCCTCAGATCTCGACCTGCGCGATGCCGGCCCCGGGCAGGCTGCGCGTCGCCCCGGACAGGGGACGGTCCGCGAGCAGGTCGTAGGGGTCGGTCCCCTCGGCGGGGTCGGGGGCCGCGTCGACGTAGTTGAACCGGTCGATCGAGGTCGTCGGGACCTGGACGCGGGCGAGGAGATCCGCCAGCTGCACGACCGGGACGCCCGCCGAGGCCCCGACGGCCTTCTCGGGCAGGTCGTCCACGGTGACAAGGACGGACCCGGCTGCGACCCGTTCGACCCTTGTGTGCTCCAGCTCGTGGTCGACGAGCACGAGGGCCCCCAGCGCGGTGTCCGGGACCCAGCGGGCCCGGCGTCCCAGGGCAGGGGTTCTCGCGTAGCAGGTGGCCAGGACGAGGTCCTCCAGGTGGTGCTCGCCGTAGCGGCAGCCCGGCAGGAAGAGCGCCACCCGGTGCCCTGCCGCCTGCGCGAGGACCGCGGCGAGGTCGTCGGCCTGGCGGTGCGCGCCGTCGGGCAGGTCGACCCCTTCGGCGGGTTCCCCGATCACGACGACGCTGTCGGGGGTCGAGCTCTGCCGCGCGAGGTCCGCGAGCACGTCCCGGTCGGCCCCGGCCCTCCCGGTCAGGGGGACCACCGCCGTCACGGGCACGGGGGCACGGCGGTCGGCGATGCCGACCAGGTCGAGGACCGCGCGGACCCGGTGCCCGTAGGTGTGGTCCCGGAACGTGATCCGCTTGGCGAGGGCCACCATCCGGTCGCGGGTCTCGTCGTCGCCCAGCAGGGTCCGCAGGATCGGACGGGTCTGCTCGTGGGAACGGGAGACCGGCACGATCCCGCCGGGGAAGAAGTGCTCGAGGGCTGCCGTCTCACCGGACACGACGGCGGACCCGCAGGCCGAGATCTCGAAGATCCGGCGCGCGCACATGCTCGGCGAGCCCACGACCGAGTTCACGTTGAGGAAGACCTTGTACTGCTTGTAGGCCGTCAGCATCCTGTCGTAGGACAGGGAGCCGAACATGTGCGGGGAGAAGCGCTCCGGGAACTGGTACTTGGCCATCCCGCCGTAGTGCCGGGAGAAGATCTCCAGGTCGTACTCCCGGGCGGGGTCCAGCAGCAGCTCGGTCTGGGCCCTGCGCTCGGGGAACTTGTCCGTGAAGTACGTCCCCGCGAAGGCGACCGTGCGCCGGTGGTGCTCGGTGACCCGCAGGGGGTTGTGCGCCATGGGCTGCGCGGCGAACGGCAGCACCCCGACCCGGTCGTGTCCCAGCTGCTCGTGGTACCGGGGGACGCACTGCACGTCCGTGGTGAGCACGTAGTCGAACAGGGCGGCGGTCTTGATGCACTCGTCGAAGTGCGGCGGGTCCTCCTTGTTCCAGAAGACCGTCGGGATCCGGCGTTCCCGGCACCACTCGACCAGGTCGCGCAGGGGCTGGCGGGGGGCGCTCATCCCCAGCACGTGGTACTGCCAGGCACCGCCGTTGCCCACCCAGGCGGACTCGACGAACAGCATGTCCGGCGGATCGGCCGCCAGCGACTCCCGCCAGTCCGACGGCGTCACGGCGATGCCGTTCCACTCGTAGCGGAAGGCCATGGCGGAGAAGTCGTCCATGATCGTCGCGACACGGAGCCACGGACGGGCCACGCTCCCGACGGGCAGGGCCGCGACCGGCACCTCCCGGCCACGGGGCGGCGGGGTCGCGGCCGGGGCTGGGTGCCCCGCCGCAGGGGCCGGTGACGCGACGGGCGGCGAGGACGGCGCCGGCGCGACGGAACTCGGAGGGCGCACGATGGCCTTCGCCGTGTCCCGTGCCTTCCTGCTCAGCGGGATCTCCTGGCCGCGGGAGCGCCGACGCACGGTCGCCAGGGCCTGGCGACGGCGAAGGATTGCGCGGCGGGTTCGTTCTGTCAAGGCGCTGCTGGGCACGCGATCTCCAGGGGGCAACGGAAGTCCGTTCCATCATGTCGGGAAGCGATTCGGATCCGGTCCGGGACGGTCTGCCGGTCCCGGTTCGCGCACCACGGACGCGGGGCCGAGTGTATCCGTGTCCCCGGAACCCGCCGCACGGCCGGGCCGTCCCGCACCGGGACGGCCCGGAGCCGGACCCGGTCAGGGCAGGTGGAGCAGTCCGGTGCCCTTCTCGTGGTCCAACGACTCGCAGCGGGACCCCGGCAGCATCTCCTGCCAGCGACGCAGGATCTCCTGCTCGTCCTCGCGCACCAGGTCGTCCAGGACGATCAGGGCACCAGGGGACAGGCGCTCGCGCAGGACGGGAAGGGCCGGCAGGCGGGACAGGGGACCGCTGGAGGCCGGGGGCCCGTCCACGAAGAGCAGATCGATCTTCTCGAGGTCGGCAACGTGCTCGGGGGAGTACCACGGCTGCGGGGTGCGGGACCCGGAGTGCTCCACGGGCCGCAGCTCGGAGACCCGGATCTCGGCCCGGTGGTCCAGCCCGTGCACGCGCAGCCGTCCGCGGGTCAGGCCGGCGAAGTGCGCGTCGTGGTCCAGGGAGACGACCCGCCCGGTGCCCAGCCGTTCCAGGGCGTAGCAGAACCACAGGGTGGACAGTCCGCTGCCGGCCTCGACGATCAGCCGCGGCCTGCGGGTCAGCACCAGGTCGACGAGGGTGAGCAGCACGTCGGGGGACGCGGCCCACCCCCGGCTCATCGGCAGGGGCCCACGGACGTCGAAACCCGTCCTGAGGTTGGCCAGGGCCTCGGCCTGCCGCAGGTCCTCCTGCAGGACCCTGCGCGTGCGGCCGACGCAGCCCTCGACGCGGGTCCCCACCTGCTGGACGGCCTCGGACACCTTGCCGACGCGGCGCAGGACGGGCTCGTTCACCGTCGACAGCTCGCGGATCTGTTGTTCGAGCCGTTCGAGCCGCTCGTCCCGTGCCCTGCGGTCCGCGACGGCGGAGCGGTGCGCGCGGGACACCTCCCTGGCCACGCGGCCACCGACCGCGACGACGAACAGGACGACGACGACGGCCGTCCAGTCGGGCCCCGTGCCCCACGGGGCGGAACCCTCCCCGGCCGCCTCGGCGAGCGCCCAGGAGATCCCGCACACCGACACGGCGCACCCCGCGGACAACCCGATCAACCGACGTGTCCCCGGACCGGGGACGTACCGGGCCGTCCAGGACTCGACCTGCGTCATCAGCCTCACCTTCCGATGTCCGGTGTCCACACGATCAGATTCCGGGGCGACCGGAACGGGTCGAGTTCGCCGGAGCGCGGGGAACGATCGACCTCGGGCTTGTGAGGAATCCCAGTCCCCACGAACCGTGCATGGTTGCCAGCACCAGAGGAAGGGCGGCAGTCGCCTTCCACGACAACCCCCGGCGGATGACCAGCGCGCCCACCGTAACACCTCCCGCATATGCCCCTGGAACGAGGAAACCCCACAGGTTTCCGGACCGGATCCCCATGATCCCCAGCATCGTTCCCAGCAGGACGGCGACCAGCGCCGCGGGGGGCGCGAGGTACCGCACCCCCGACGACCCCGGGTGCACCCGCATGACGACCCGGCGCCACCGGCCGTAGTCGCGGTACTGCCGGGCCAGGGTCCGCAGGTCCGGACGCGGCCGGTAGCTCACCCGCAGCAAGGGGTCGAACCAGATCAGGCCGCCGGCCTGCCGGATCCTGTAGTTCAGCTGCCAGTCCTGCGCGCGGACGAAGGCCTCGTCGTAGCCGCCCAGCCGGGTGAGCCACTGCCTGCGGAACACCCCCAGGTAGACGGTCTCGGCGGGACCGGCCTGCCCCCCCGTGTGGAAGCGGGCAGCCCCCACCCCGAGCGGGGAGGTCATCGCCGCCGCGACGGCCCGCTCGAAGGTCGTCTCCCCCTCCGCCGCCATGATCCCGCCGACGTTGGCGGCCCCCGTGGAACGCAGCAGTTCGACGGCCCTGCGGGCGTACCCCTCGCAGAGCATCCCGTGACCGTCCACGCGCAGCACCACCGGGTACCTGCTCGCGGCGAGGGCTGCGTTGAGGCCGCACGGGGTGCGTCCGGACGGATTGGCAACGGTGCGCACGCGCGGGTCGGACCCCACCAGCCGCGCGGCGACCTCGTCCGTGCGGTCCTTCGACGGTCCCAGGGCCATCACCACCTCGATGGGCCCCGGGTAGTCCTGCGCGAGCACCCGGTGCACGGCCTGCGCGAGGTACCTCTCCTCGTCGAGCACGGGCATCACCACGCTGATCCCCGGCCACTCGACGTCGGTGACGGGGTCCGGCACGGGCTGCGGGGACGGATCGGGCACGGCCTCGTCCTCGGACATCATCGCTGAACCGTATCGACTCGGACGACGGCCCGGAACGGGCCCCCTGCACCGTCCGGGGACGTCCGCCGCGCGCGGGCCGGCGTGCCTCAGCCCCGCGGGGGGATCACACCAGGCGCGGGACGACCTGCTCGGCGAAGAGCTCGATCCCGCTGGTGTCGTGGGCCGCCTCGCCGAAGTACGTGATGGCGTAGGTCATCCCGGCGTCCTGCAGCCGCGCCAGCCTCTCGACCAGCTGCCGGGGCGTGCCGACGAGCGGCCCCGCCCGCAGCTGCTCCACGGCGGTCCCCAGCAGTTCCTCGGGCAGGAAGGGGGCGTACCGGTCGCGGTAGCGCTCGATGCGCTCGTCCACCTCCGCGCCGTCCCTGCCGACGACGACGGTGTAGTTGGCAGAACGCACGATCTCGTCGAAGTCCCGTCCCACGTCCTTGCAGTGCCGGGCGAGGACCGCCGACTTGTGCCGGAACCCCTCGGGGGTCCCGTCGAAGTTCGTGCACGCCGCGTGCTGCGCAGCGATCCTCAGGGTCCTGCGCTCCCCTCCCCCCGCGATCCACAGCGGAGGGCCGCCGTCCTGCACCGGCAGGGGCCGGCAGATCGCGCCGTCGACCTGGTAGTGCTCGCCGGCCAGGGTCGCCCGCCCCGTCCCCCAGGCCCTGCGCATGATCTCGACGCCCTCCGCCAGCATCGCCAGCCGGTCGCCGACCGGGGGGAAACCGTAGCCGTAGGCGTTCCACTCGTGCTCGTACCATCCGGCCCCGACGCCGACGTCCAGGCGGCCCTGCGAGATCAGGTCGACCGTCGCCGCCGTCTTGGCCAGGTACATCGGATGGCGGTACCCCATGCACGTGCACATCTGGCCCAGCCGCACCCGGGAGGTCACGGCGGCGAGCGCCGACACGATGGACCATGCCTCGTGGGTGGCCTCCTGCGTGGGCACCGGGACGGTGTGGAAGTGGTCGTACACCCAGATCGACTCGAACGGGCCGGACTCCGCGAGGGCCGCGACGGACCTGATGGTCTCCCAGTGCCGGGAGGGATCGATCCCCGCCAGGTCCAGACGCCAACCCTGCGGGACGAAGAGCCCGAAACGCACTGTCCACCTCACGCGGGAATCAACTCGGGGACGCGGTCGCAGCCCGACCGTAACACCGCAGGACCCCCGTATCCGGCACATGGACGGCATCGGCGTGAACACGCCGGGGTAGCATCCCCGGGTGCGTATCTCCGTCCTCGGTTGCGGGTACCTCGGTGCGGTCCACGCGGCCTGCATGGCAGCCCTCGGTCACAGGGTCGTCGGGGTCGACACCGACGACGTCAAGGTCAAGGAACTGGCCGCGGGAAGGGCCCCCTTCTTCGAACCCGGCCTGCCGGAACTGCTGCGGGAGGGGGTCGGATCGGGCCGCCTGACCTTCACGACCCGCGTGGAGGGGGTCGGCGGCCCCGGACCGGACCCGGCCCCGACGGTCCACTTCGTCTGCGTCGGGACCCCCCAGCGCAAGGGCGAGTACGCGGCCGACACCGGGTACGTCGACGCGGCGCTGTCATCGCTCCTGCCCCACCTGCGCGACGGCGACCTCGTCGTCGGCAAGTCCACCGTGCCCGTGGGGACCGCGGCCAGGGCGGCGGGACGGATCGCAGAGGCCGCCCCCGGCGCGATGCTCGCGTGGAACCCCGAGTTCCTGCGCGAGGGCCACGCCGTCCAGGACACCCAGCACCCCGACCGGCTCGTCTACGGGCTGCCCCCCGACCCGGACCGCGCGGCCCGGGCCCGCGGGATGCTCGACGAGGTGTACGCCTCGCAGATCGCGGGCGGGTCCCCCCTGGTCACGTGCGACTACGCGACCAGCGAGCTGGTGAAGGCCGCGGCGAACGCCTTCCTGTCCACCAAGATCTCCTTCATCAACGCGATGGCGGAGGTCTGCGAGGCCGCGGGGGCCGACGTCACCCTCCTGGCCGAGGCCATCGGCCACGACGAGCGGATCGGCTCGAAGTTCCTGCGTCCGGGGCTGGGGTTCGGCGGGGGCTGCCTGCCCAAGGACATCCGGGCCTTCATGGCCCGGGCCGGCGAGCTCGGCGCCGACCAGGCCCTGACCTTCCTGCGGGAGGTCGACGCCATCAACATGCGCCGGCGCTCGCGCATGGTCGACCTGGCCCGCGAGGTCCTCGGCGGGTCCTTCCTCGGCCGGCGCGTCGCCGTGCTGGGCGCTGCCTTCAAACCCGACAGCGACGACATCCGGGACTCCCCCGCCCTCAACGTCGCCGCGCAGATCCGCCTGCAGGGGGCCGACGTCGTGGTCACGGACCCCGCGGCCCTGGAGAACGCCCGCTGCGCCTGGCCGCAGCTGCAGTTCGCCGGATCGGCCCTGGAGGCGTGCGACGGGGCCGACGCCGTGCTCCTGCTGACGGAATGGCGCCAGTACCGGGAGCTGGACCCGGCCCTGCTGGGCCGAACGGTGCGTTCCCGGCACATCCTCGACGGCCGCAACGCCCTGGACCCGCAGCTCTGGCGCGAGGCGGGGTGGACCTACCGGGCGCTGGGACGCCCCCGCGGCTGATCCGCCGCGGGGCGCGGTGCCCGCGGTCCCGCCCGGGGCGGCGGTCCGGGGGCGGTCCGGCCCCTCGTGCCTTGAGTCCCGGTCCCGTGCCCCCTGCCCGGTTCCGTCACGTGCTGCCCC
>Ga0316579_10000633_pt1 | contig 11946 bp, 8 predicted proteins | sample J5NA_2_FD_203074 | JGI IMG/M metagenome (GOLD analysis project Ga0316579, IMG submission 203074) | Rhizosphere microbial communities from salt marsh grasses in Alabama, United States - J5-7_160517rDrA | ecosystem: Host-associated > Plants > Roots > Rhizosphere | place: USA: Alabama | collected... | reverse complement strand
GTCTGGTTCGGGAGATCAGCATCGGGACAGGTCGTATTGTCGAGCTGGTCAAGGCACTCAAAACCTATACCTATATGGATCAGGCACCGGTGCAATCGGTAGACGTACGCGAGGGGCTGGATAACACATTGATCATTCTTCACAGCAAGCTGAAAAAGGGTGTCACCGTGCTTAGGGAGTATGCCAAAGATCTACCGGTCATTCAGGCGTATGCGGGTGAGTTGAATCAGGTATGGACGAACATCATTGACAACGCCATTGACGCCATGCACGACGAGGGAACGCTGATAGTAAGGGCGCGCCGCGAGGACCGCTGGGTAGTGGTAGAGATCGAGGACGATGGTCCGGGTATCGAACCGGAGCTTCAGTCCAAGATCTTCGATCCCTTTTTCACGACCAAGGGTCCCGGTATGGGCACTGGGCTCGGGCTGAATATCAGCCGCAATCTGATTGTTCAAAAACACCGGGGACAGATGTCGGTAAAGTCGCAGCCGGGCAGTACCTGTTTTTCGATTCGTTTGCCAATGGATTTTAATCCCGGCAATGATTCCGGATAGGTAGGAGATGAGGTAATGGCCAAGCCAATCATTATGACAGTCGATGATGAACCGCATGTGCTCAATGCGATCGCGCGGGATCTCCAGGCGCACTATCAGAAGGATTACCGGATCGTAAAGGCGGGCTCGGGAGATGAAGCACTGGAAGCGGTCCGGGAATTTAAGAAACGGAATGACCTCGTCGCCCTATTTCTAGTCGACCAACGGATGCCCACTATGAGTGGCGTAGAGTTTTTGCAGGATGCAATAAAGCTCTATGCTGAAGCGAAGAAGGTACTGCTTACCGCCTACGCCGACACGGACGCGGCTATTGCCAGTATCAATGCCATTGGTCTCGACTATTATCTTATGAAACCGTGGGACCCACCGGAGGATCGCCTCTATCCGGTACTGGATGACCTACTGAGCGACTGGCTGTCCGGAATACCGGTTCCATATGAAGGCATCCGGGTGGCCGGCACCTTGTGGTCGGCGAACTCGCACTATGTCAAAGATTTTCTCGCCCGCTGTCAGATCCCATACCAGTGGCTGGACATCGAGAGGGACAAAGCTGCCAGAGAGCTTGTCGAGTCGACCTCCACCGAGCGACCGCGCTTGCCGATGTTATTCTTCCCGGATGGCAGTACTCTGGTTGATCCGGATCTAGGTACACTCGCAGACAAGGTGGGTATGTCGACCCGTGCCCAGCAACCCTTTTACGATCTAATTATCGTGGGAGCCGGTCCTGCTGGGTTGGCTGGCGCCGTTTATGGCGCATCCGAAGGTCTGCGCACTATCGTAATCGAGAAGGAAGCCGCTGGAGGGCAAGCCGGGACTAGTGCGCGGATCGAGAACTATCTGGGTTTTCCGCAAGGCATTAGTGGCGCGGATCTGACGCGACGGGCGACGACTCAGGCTGCGCGCCTGGGCGCCGAGATTTTGACCGCGGCGGAGGTCACCAGAATGCGGGTCGAGGATCCCTATCGCTACGTGACTCTGAAGGACGGCAGTGAACTGAGTTGTCACGCCCTCCTGATCTCGACGGGAGTCGAGGTTCGTAAGCTCGTAGTTCCTGGCATAGAGGCCTTTCTCGGCGGCTCTGTGTACTATGGGGCGGCGGCCTCCGAAGCAGTAAATTATAGAGGAAAGAATGTCTGCGTTGTCGGCGGCGCCAACTCAGCCGGACAGGCCGCAATGTACCTGTCGCGATTTGCAAGTAAAGTTACAATGTTATTCCGTGGCGATTCACTACAGAAGAGTATGTCTCAATACCTGGTCGACCAGATAAATAGGGCGGAGAACATTGTAGTAAACCTGCATGCCGAGATCACTGCCGTGAGTGGTGATGACCATCTCGAGACTATCACGATCAAGAACAATAAGAGCGGCGAGAGCGAAGCGTTTCCCGTTGATGCCATGTTCATTTTCATCGGCGCCATTCCGGGTGCCGGTTTCGTAGGCAGTCTCGTCGAGCGGGACGAGGCCGGATTCATTTACACCGGGCAGGACTTGATTCGCAACGGGCATCGGCCTATGAACTGGAAGTTGAAGCGCGACCCATTTTTGCAGGAGACCAGTGTGCCCGGCGTCTTTGCCGCTGGTGATGTGCGTCATGGTGTGATTAGGCGCGTGGCTTCGGCCGTGGGCCAGGGTGCCGTAGCGGTCAGTCTTATTCACAAATATCTCGAGACTGTCTGATCAGCGAAGTTTTTGGTTAATCCGGTCCAGCCAATGAGTAACCTGGGTCGGTGATGCTCTGGTGCGCGCTCGGAGAGTAAGCTCCCCTGAAAAACAGTTTGCATGAATGCGCTCGCGTGTGGTGATGATATGCGATCCCTACCCGTCACTCTCTGTTATAGCCTGAAGTATTCGCATATAAGGCTAGGTTTGTTTAAATTTAATTGATTATCCATGAGTTTCATAAGTTCAATATGCTCTTAGAGGCTTGGATATTTGATTTGTCAGGCGAGTTAGCATGCACGATGATGCCGGCTGGTAACAGTTGTTCACTAGGTTTCAGTCATGCATTAAACAATGCATGCCGGTGCAATTCTGATCATTATTTTGGCGCTTTAATAAAATTCTAGGATTTCCTTAGTTAAAATTTAGCAGCGGGGTTCATTGCGGACACGTAACATCAGTCCTTGTATTACACGCACGCCGTTCCCATCAGGGGACGGGCGGCCAATAAGTACAACGGAGGTCGTTATGCATAAACTGATGTTGATTACTCATTTTCTTGGATTGTCCATCGGTGCCGGCACTGGCATCTATATGGCGGCTCTTTCGTCCTATGCCGCCAAGTTACCGGACAAGGCCGCGGCCAAGGCCGTCATGCTCGGGCCGGGCGGAGCGGTCTCCAGTGTGGGTTTGGTGGGGTTGATATTGCTTCTGTTATCGGGTGCTGGGATGGTATTCGTCGATCATATTACGGCGCATTGGGCATGGGCCTTTCGGGTTAAGTTGGTCCTGGTGGGGCTGATCGTAATATACGTAACCATCATGCATCACTTGGGTGTGCGCGCGAAACGGGAAATGGCGCCTCGGGCCGCGTTCACCATGAAAAAACTCGGCACCATCGGCCCGCTATTGGCGGTATTCACCATCATCGCGGCTGTGATGGCCTTTCAATAATGGCAGGGCAGCGCTCGTCAAGCTGAGTTATCCGGAGCCATGTCGCGAAGCGTAATCGGCCGGTCGACTTGCAGGCGAAAGCGGCCGCGACCTGTTTTTTCAATGCGCAAAAAGGAACAGCGCTCGGCCAGACGCCGTTGTAACAGGATCAGCCGTGCCTCCAGGTTATCGGTGATATCCGGCAGGCATAGCGCCGGGTGGTGCCGCAGTTCACGGTTGCTGAATTCGGTGCGTCCGTTCTGCGCATAGTCGTTGACCAGTTTCCAGAAGATGGCCCCGGCTACGCCTTTTATGAGGTAGTCGTCACCGATGAACACACTGTTGTTGGCAGGAAATCGGCGGACGGCTATCGCAGTTCCTCTCAGCGGAGCCGCAGTCCGTCCTGTTACCCGCCGTACCTCCGGCGCATCGCCGCCAGCTTGTGTGATGACTTGGATAGCCAACGCCAGTTGTCCGGTCAGGGTAACCAGCGCATCTTCATCCTCGTGGTTGAACCGCATATCCTCCGAGCTCTCAACGTACAAAACACCGTACAGTCGGTCGCCGGACAAAATCGGCACCGCCATCTGGCTATGGGGTTCGCTCAGGCCAGGAAAGGGGATTTCCGTTTCGATATCGTCCGCCGTCTGGTTCGCGAGATTGTGGCGCACGGCGCGGCTGTAGGCGTAATCGCTGGTCATGTAGCCGATGCGTATCGGTGTCCGCTCCTGCGCGGCTACGCCTACCACCCCATCACCCAAGGCTACCTCCGAACCGACGCCGGATTCCGGGTAGCCACAGCTTGCCACCGTATAGAGCCGCGCACCCACCGGGTCGTGCATCATTACCATCACATGGCGGATGTCGAATTGGCTCTGGAGTCCGGCCAACAAATCATCCAGCAGTGCTCCCAGGTCGGTATGGCCGCTTATGGCTCGCGAGCAACTGCGTAACGCCGGCAATTGCTGGTGCGGTCGCATGGCGCTGGTAGGCAGCGTATCGGACGGGCATTGAATGTCCAGGACGCGGTAGACATCGGAACCGCGTAGGCGAAACACTTTGCTCATACCGGTGTGTGATGCCACGCCCGCGAGCTTCGCCTTCATGTATTCGAAGAGCGGTCCCTCGGTATCCGTACGCAGGTACTGCAGCGATAAATAAAAATGCGTGCCGCTATCCGGATGAATCACCTGGATCATGGCATGAGGATTGGCCAATACGTTCTCGCGGGTCTTGCTGAAAAACTGGAACGATAGCGCTACGTGGTCATCATCAACATAATGGACCTGGGAGAGCAAGGTGACGTTGGGCGTGCCGTCCGGGGAGCAGGTGGCGATAACGGCGGGGATCGCGCCTTCGAAGCAGTCGCGGATAGCGCCCAGGGTGATGATCACAAACGAGGTTCCAGGCGGCGGCCGGCCTGTGGGCCGGGGGTTTGAACGAAGATCGAGCTGGGTTCGAAGCTGACCGCCACGCAATCTTCCACTGCGCCACCCACTACTGTACCGGCGAAGTCGGGGTTGTAACCGGCATTACCCAGCTCTGCCACGTATGACGCCCGGTATGCCGCAATCGCATCCCGGTCGGAGTCCGAGAGGGGCGCGATGCCTTTAAGCTTTCCTTTGAGTTGTAGAGTCTCATGGGTGGTCGGTCGGCCGATGACTACCGCGATTGCCCCGTTGTCCTGAAGATCATTCAGTACCGTGGCCGCCCAGGTCGATGAGAGAAACACCGTAATCGAGCATCGGTCTGCGGACACCCGACAGCCGAAGGCCCGTGTTATTGCGGGCATGTTGCGCGCATCGCGAGCCGCCACGTTGATGTTCACGTGATGCTGGATAAAGTTGGCATTCGCCTCATCCAATAGGGGCGAGGTGGGTGGATTCGGGTCCATGGCGAAATCCTACCAGAAGTGCTGCGACAGCAGGGAGTGGAGTTGCAAGCATCTCAGCATGCCGGAGAGGAGTCCGGCCATCTGAGGCTAGCTGGATCGCGACCATCCAGCGCGATTGGGCTTTTAGGGACGAATTGAACAAGTCTTGAATCGTGAATTCGGTCCTGTATTGATAAAGGTACTTAAATTGTATATGTGGTGGCGCTATGTCGGTTGGTCTGGCGGTCAGGCTCGCGTGCGACTTAATGGGTACAGATCAATTTTCTGTCATAATAGTTCTTAATTTGGAATCTGTTCTCTGTCATCCTGATCTAATTTTTCAATTATCGCCGATTGCCTACCGAAATTTGTTGCCGGTTAGTTTCTGTAAAATTAACTGCATTTCATCGATACTTATTTCCACATATTCAAGCACCCTTCCATAAAGCATTGCCGTAGGTACATTGCGTCCACCCCGCTCGGTTTGTATTTTGTCGATACAGTGCAAGATTATTCGTTCGGTTCTGGTGAGGCCGTCACGGACATCGGGCAGGTCGTTATATTTTTCCATTGGCATAGAGAAAGCAGGGGTAAGTCTTGATGAGCGTGCTGCTATAGATGAACTATTTGAGGACTTTGAGGAGAGGATTAGTCGGCGACGGGCTCGAATTCAGCAGATGTTACTTCACCCGCCGGATTTTGGGGCCGCCGACCCAGCAGGCCGCCTCAAAGGCCGGCAGTTCTTCAAGGGACAATTGAGCGATGCGCTCGACGCCGAATTTCTGCAGCACGGCGATCGTTGGTTGTATGCCATTTACTTGCGCATAGCGGGCAGCCGCTTGGGCGGCCCGGCGGTGTGGTTCGCTGCTTGATTCCACGCGCATTCTCCAGTATGCGTTAGGCAGCCGGCGACGGCAGCCCATTCAACGTTAGCTATTTATCTTTATACCTCAGAGTGTCTCAAGTTGGTATAACGTTAATAATGCCTTCAGATTGCCGGTGCTATGGGCTCCACATAAAATTGCCCGCTACATAGGGATACCGGAGGCAGAGAGCGGATTTGGCTATCTTAGGTTGCACGCAGCAATCTGAGAATGGGATGTACACAAGATGCCTGACAATCCTGGACAAGACGCTCGAAGCCGCCGGGGGAAGGTACTTTGCGGATCAACGTTTCATAGTGGCCGATCTCAAGGCGTATGTCTGGATGAAACGTCTGAGGTCATGCGGATTACATCACGTTCCAAGCGATCTAGCAGGTAGCGTCGCCCCTCGTTTGGTGCAGCACATGGGCGAGTGGCTGCGTAGCCGGGAGTAGTCGCATACTATGCTGGCCGTCGTGGGACAGGTAGTAAGACTATTGGGCCAGGTATTGAGTCGTGAATTCGATCTGTTGGGGTATTGCTTGCTACACTCGTAGCGGATTGCTGGTCGGAATTAATCGTCATATCTGTCCTTCTTGTTTTCTCTGATGATTACATCAGAACTTCGTTGCCGGAGAGGAAATTCATCCCTTTCAGTCGCATCAATTCGGTTAGCATCATGGTTACATGATAACCATCTTTCCATTGCTCCCCTTTGTCGAGCTTGGTTCCGTCCGGCGATTTGAACCATCCGTCATTTGCTGGATCGATAAAGTGCTTTTGCACGCCGATAAAGGTTTTGTTGAATTGAGCGGTCAAGTCGATCCTGTTGCGGTGCATTGAGTAATGAGCCAGTCCTCTCAGTAGTTCTGTCTGGCACCACCAGTATTCTTCCGGATCGCGGGTTTTGCCCTGGTAATCTGTTGTGTGCGGGATAAGGCCCTCAGGGTTTTTCGCGGCCTGACGAGAGACAAAGTCTACCGAAGCATTAGCGGGTTTTAGGTATGAAGCCGGTAACCCGGCGTCAACAGCCCTGCTAAACAAGAATGCGATTTCAATGGCGTGGCCTAGCCGTATCTCCCCGTCTGTTGCCCGTTCCAGCGTTGGCGTAAGATCCTCTACGAATACGCCGAGTCTTGGATCATAAAAGTGATCGACAATATACTTTGCAAGCGCGTTTAGATCCTGCCCGATAAGCTTGGAATGATCGGTCACTTTGTAGAGTGCGATTAAAGATTCAAAAATATGCATGGCCACATTCAGGCCGCGAAGATCATAGTATTTGTTGGTGCCGTTGATGGCGCCCGGAATATCGAGTTCCAGCCAAGTGCTCATAGCTGCATCCAGATATTTGGAGTTCCGAGTTATTTTGTAGGCATGGGATAACGAGAATATGACTTGGGCATAGCCGTACGCGTGAAAGCCGCTGTTGCTGACGTGGCCGTCTGGTAACACTTCTCGATACCACTGGCCCTGGATATCAGTATCGGAAAAATGTCCGAGAAGATAGTCCGCTGCTCGTGTCATTGCCGTCAGGTAGCGTTTATCGCTGGTTACTTCGTAGCCCATAGCCATTACGTATATAAAGCGGGTCTGACTGATGAGGGAAGCCTTCTGTTGAGGTTTCGGCGACCAGTCATGCTTCAACAGTGGTTGGTAAAAGCCATCCGGGAGCAGGCCATTAGCCAGTCGCGGCTCGACATTGCCTACTATTAGATTATGTCTGAGCCAGTCAATGGAAGGGAAGTCGCTGACGAAATTATTTTTGCGGGTGTCTCCGTTACCTGAGTCGCATCCTGATGCGCTGAAGATGACTGCTGCGGCGATAAGCAGGGAAATTCTGTATGTAATAGTCATAGGGTCAGGTCTTGAGTCGTGAATTCAGTTTTGCATTGATAATTTTACTAATACTCGAGTAAGGAATGCCAATATGATCGCCGATTTCCTTGATGCCGCAACTACCGGTTTGAAAAGCGACTATAATTCCGTTAGTTCGTTGCTTATGATTGTTTGAGTAGAATTTCAGAGGCATGGGTATTTTGCAGCGTTTTGTTTCGCAGTCCGCCAGGTCTAGTTGTGCGAGTTGCGTGACCAGAAGTCACCCATGACCAAAGCCTAGGCAAGGTTTCATTTGGCGTCGGTGTCAAGAATAAGGAAACCAGGGACACAAATAGCATTCCGCCCCTCCCCTCAAATACCTCAGCTGCATGCTAGGATGGACATGAGTCGGTAGCATGTGATATCGGCAAGATCGAATCTATTTGCGAGATTACTTACAATTATCATATATTCCAATATGTTTATTATTTATATGTCGAGAGGTTAGCGTAATACAGAGTGAAAAATATTTTGGCATTAATCCTACCTAGGAACGCTGATCTAACTTTGCATTTGGGATGTGCTTCATTTGGGGTGCGGGGTGGATTTCAGTGTGAAAAATGTTTTGTATTGTTGGTCTCCATCGCGGTGAAACATCTAAATTATATCGCTTATTTATCATCATGGAATAAGCGAAATAAGATGATTGAAAATGCCTTTTCAATATTTTTCGTTCTAGGTCTGTCCGCTATCTTCGCTATGCGATGCTCATGAGTTCAGCGCGCACCATTTTACTTGTTCTGCCCTTCGCGCTTTTCGCGAGCGCCTGCCGTGGGGTGGAAGTGCCGATTCCAGGTAAGTCACCCAGCCTGATCCTGACGGCGGAAGAGCAGGTATGGGTTGACGCGCATCCGGTTATCCGCGTCGCATCCGACCCCGATTATGCCCCCTTTCAGTTTACAAATGATGCGGGTAAGTCCATCGGGTTGGCCAATGATTATCTTGAGATCATCTCCCAAAGGTTGGGGATTCGCTTTGAATATAGGCTCTCTGACAGTTGGGCGAAGGCGCTGCAGCTGATCAAGGCGCACAAGGCTGATATGGTCGCGGTGGCGACAGAGACGCCGGAACGTCTGAAGTACATGCGTTTCACCGCACCCTATGTGGCGTATCCGGACGTGATCATAACCCGCTCTGGAGAGGACGTCTCTTCGCTTGAAGCGTTGCATGGCAAGCAACTCCTTACCATCAAGGGTTTCGGAGTCAACGAATTTCTGCGCAACAGCCATCCACAAATAGAACTGAACATGGCAGCGGATGTAAAGACTCTGCTGGAGAGGATCTCCACGGGCGAGGCAGACGCCGGGGTGTTGAATCTGGCCACCACCTCTTACGCGATCGAAAAGTGGAAGATCACAAATCTTCATATCAGCAACCTGACGGAATTCTCATACAAACTGGCACTTGCCTCGCGCCGGGACTGGCCCATGCTGCAACATCTGTTGCAGAAGGGCGTCGCTTCCATCGGCAACGAGGAACGGCAAGCCATCTATCGCAAATGGATTGGCCTGCAGTCCAGGTTCTGGAAACCCACGCAGCAACAAGTTATTGCCTTTACTGTTGCGCTGACTGTCTTTGGCTTCGCGGTTACGCTGGCCTGGAATCGGCAGCTGAGAAGAAAAGTCGAGCTCAGCATCCAGGAGGTGCGAGCAAGTGAAGAGGAGGCCAAGACGGCGCGTGAGACGGCTGAACAGGCAAACCGCGCCAAATCGGATTTTCTCGCCGCCGCGAGCCATGACCTGCGTCAGCCCTTGCATGCCATGAGCCTGCAAATTGGGCAGTTGAAAGAGTCCTTACAGGATCAAAAGGCGGAAGAGATCCTGAAACAGATCAGCAATTCACAGTTTGCCTTGAGTGACATCCTGAACGCCTTGCTCGATATCTCGCACCTCGATGCCGGTACCCTGAAACCCAATCTTACTCACTTGCCGCTGACGCAGCTCTTTAACCGGCTGAAGAATGAGTTTACCTCCCTAGCGCAGGAGCATGGTGTAGAACTGCGTTTCCATTCGACCCGGGCATGGCTCTATTCGGATGCGACACTGCTTTACCGGGTGCTTGCCAACCTGGTGGATAACGCCATTAAACTTACCCGTGCCCCTGGAGTGTTGATTGCGGCTCGTAAACGCGGCGATCAGTGGCGCATCGAGGTGTGGGATTGCGGTCCCGGCATTCCGGCGGAACAGCAGCAGGTGATCTTCGACAAATTCGTGCAGCTGGACAATCCGGGCCGCGACCGGCGCAAGGGGCTTGGCCTGGGGCTTTCCATCGTGCAGCGTTTGAATAAACTGCTCGGCTATCAATTGAGCCTCATTTCCCGCGACGGTTGCGGTACATGTTTCAGGCTGGCGGTGCCGGAAGGAATAACGATGCCACAGCAAAACGGCGCGCCTCTCAGCCACGAGGAGCGGGGCTATAGTCTACAGGGCGCCGTCGTGCTGGTGGTGGACGATGATCTTGACATCCTGACCGCCACCCGTGATCTGCTGACCGGTTGGAAATGCGCCGTGCTGACGGCCGACTCTCTGGAGGATGCCGTGCGAGTGGCGGCAGATGAAGTGATCGATGTGATAATTGCCGACTATCGCCTTGCCGATGGCCATACCGGTCTTGAGGTCATCGAGGCGCTAAGCGAAAAGGGTAGTGGACGGCGCAAGGCAGTGATCATAACGGGAGATGCCAATCCAGAGGAGTTGAGCAGGCTCCGAGGCGGTCACTATCCGGTTTTGAGCAAGCCGGTGTCTCCCGTTACCCTGCGCAGTATATTGCACCGATTAATGGTGGATTAGTCCGCATTTCTTACGCAACGAACTGCGGGAGTACCAAGGAATGCGGGTCAGCCATTGATCAAGCCCAAACGGATCGCCTCCATCACCGTATCCATCCGGTTGCCGGTCTGCAGACGTTCAAATAGTTTGGCCAGATGCGCTTTCACCGTATGCACCGAGATATTCAGTTCGTCGGCGATTTCTTTGTTGGTCTTTCCTTTTGCCAGCCATAGCAACACCTGGTGGGTTTTGTCGGTAATACCGATTTGTTCGCAACGCTGCTTAACAACCGCCTCGTCCGTTTGCGCGGTCGTTTGCATGAACGCTTGCGGCAGGTAGATTTCGCCTTCATTAATATGTTCGATCGCCTTAGCCATCTGATCCAGGTCATAGGACTTGGGAATATATCCCACTGCCCCGGCGTTGATGCAGGCGTGGATAGTCTCCGGTTCCTCGCTGGAGGAGACAATGATTACCGGGATCGGTAGCTTGCGTTGTTCCAAAGCCCGCATAAAGGCGAAGCCGTCCAGACCGGGCATGGTGAGATCAAGCAGGATGAATTGATAATCGGGATGATATTCAATATGGCGTAACGCCGCTTCGGCCGAAGTGGCAGTATCGATACCGATATCCCGGTGCATGTTCTTGAGCAGTGTTTCCAGGGCGGCGACGAATACCGGATGGTCGTCGATTACCAGTGCTTTCATTTGTCGATGGGTATCCGCATTGTGATAACAGCCCTACTTGCCACGACAGCTTGATTTCCTGCCATTAACAGATTGTTTTAACAGGTTTATTGATTGGCCAAGTATATAACAACGGCGCTCCGTAGCCTGTGATCCCCGGATGAAAATAGCCACATGGCTAATTTTGCCACATGTCTGACTTTGTTAGTGTCCTATACTCAGAATATCTATATGTCGTTGCTGTGCGGTGAAAAGGCCGTGACGGTTGGGGAAACGCCATGAAATTCAGCTGGTTGGTTAAATCGTAATACGGCGGGCGACGTTGCCAGGCACTATCGGTAAGCCTTGTCTCGACAAACGTTGCCGCCCGGGTGTAATACGAAAATTAACAGTTGAATTTACGAATCAACGAGGCTCTGAAAATGAAGAATAACAACACGGCTCGATTACTGTTTGTCTTACTGGTCATGGCGCTGGCCGCCTGCGGCGGCGGGGGGGGCGGCAGCAGTAGCACCCCGAACAACCTCAGTGCTAAATCGATAAGCATAGTGACGCCTGATCCTAAAATCGCCTACCCGCTGGATGTTTCCGTGAACATGACTGCCGACGTGGCGGCGACAAACGTACCGGTTTCGATTTTCGCGGTCGATAATACGACCGATCCCAATGCCGACGTGCGACAGATTCAACTTGGTACCGCTACCATCCCCCAGGTCAATGCGGGTAACG
>Ga0316579_10000632_pt1 | contig 11956 bp, 9 predicted proteins | sample J5NA_2_FD_203074 | JGI IMG/M metagenome (GOLD analysis project Ga0316579, IMG submission 203074) | Rhizosphere microbial communities from salt marsh grasses in Alabama, United States - J5-7_160517rDrA | ecosystem: Host-associated > Plants > Roots > Rhizosphere | place: USA: Alabama | collected... | reverse complement strand
GATCAAATCATCGGTAGTGAAGGACGCCGCTGCCGCCATCGATCAAACCTCCCCCTTGCCGCTAGCCCCTCGCGCAAGGAAGCGCTCCAGGTAAGCGTCGAACTCGCCAGTGGCGCAAGCATCGACGTACTCCAATAACTCACCGCCGTCGAGGGGATAGTCGGAGTAGCACGAGGTAGGCCAGGCGCCATGCGGTGCTTCGACGACCGCATCGACGCCAACCCCTGGCAATTCCAGCGGCCCTTCCAGCTTGTCGACGACGCGCTCGGCAGTGATAATGACCCGGTCCGACGCCAGCCCCAGCTCGCGGTCCAGGCCCAGATTGCCGACCACCCGGGCGTTGCCCAGCCGGTCGGCAACGGGCGCGTGGATCACCATCACGTCTGCCCGCAGGGCCGGAAAGGCAGTATACTCCTCTCCAGAATAGGGGTCTCGCACCGTCTTGACATCAGGGCGCACTCGAAACAGATCGGTTCCCAGCCAGGCTCGGCTGGGCATAAATCTGACGCCGGCAAGCGTGGCCCGCAATCCAAAGGACAGGCTGGCTTCGGTTTCGTCTATCACTTCTAGCTTGCCGTCGGTAGCCGACCCGGTAAACATCGGCGCCAGGCCGAACGACTCTAGCCCAAAATAGCAGGTCCGCACCCGGCGCACCCGCCCCGCGCCCACCAGCAGATCGCTCTCAAAGCCGCATGTGAGAGAAACAAGCGTTAGGTCAGTGGCACAGGTGCCGAGCAACGCCCGCACAAAGGCCACTGGACGCCGGTAGAGGGTCATGCCACCCAACCCCAGTGTGTGGCCAGAAGCCACCATTTCTACAGCCTCGTTCAGCGGGAGCAGCTTGTTCATCTTCTCATCGTCACCGACGTTCTGGCTTTCAAGGGTGCTCGTGCGTGCACTGCACCCAGTGTAGCACATCACGCCGGGATGTGCAACTGCGCGCCCGCAGCAACAGCCTGGCTGCATCTTTCACGCGATCTCCCCCTCTTCGATCGGCGGGTCTTTCAACTGCATCACAATCAGCAGGCCGAGCGCCAGCAACGCGATGGCCAATAACAGCGAGGGTGTAAACGAACCATCAGCAGAGTGCATGGCCTCCATGATGTAGACACAGACAACGAACGCTCGCCCAAAGAGCTGGATCAGGCTGTTGGACGTGCCCTCCTTGCCCGCTGCTCGCACCCGCCGCTGCCGGTTCGCCCCACCAGATAGGCAGCCTGCTCATTTTGCCCCAGAATACGGCTCCCGCCAAATCCGGAGCCGTCTCGTGATCGCCTGGTCGGCAGAGGGAATTGCGATCGCCTCCCGCTGAAGGAGCAGCAACACCCTTCAGGCCAAAGCTTGCCACAAAGACCATTTTGTAGTATACTATAGTTGCCCGGTTTCAGGAGGAACAGAGCATGTATGGTTAGCCCGCACAGTTTCGCCTCCGCATCCCGGGCCACTGTGCGAACGCCCTCCCCAGGTCCTGGGCGCGCCAGAGCATGCAATGACAGGTCGCAGTCCACCTGAACCCGTTTCGAACACGTCCACATCGGCACCCGAACCTGCCGGTGCGAGGGAAATCTGCGTTCAGAACCCCCCGGTGCGTCGTCCTTGCCCACTCGGAGCTCGGAGTCGATACGCTCGGTACCTTCTACAGCAGCATATAGAAACTCAAAGGAGAGATCCCATGAACTCACTTCGCAGACTCGCACCCTTCAGCCAGGCACGTCCCATCCGCCGCGTACGCCTCACGGCAGGCACGGAAGTGCTGAGCCTGGCAACAGCTCTAATCATTATCCTTGCCCTGGCAATCCCCAGCTTGGCCCAGACCGGTCCCTCCTCGGTGGAAGGAGTAACAGTCATTTGCGTTGACAAGGACGCCACCGGCGCGGAGACTGGCGAGAGCTGGGAGGACGCGTTTACCACGCTCCACGACGCTCTTGAGGTCGCGGTCGGCGCAGAGATCTGGGTCGCGGAGGGGGTCTACTACCCCGACGAGGGCACTGGACAGGTCAACGGCGATCGTACCGCCACATTCCGGCTCAAGCAGGGCATAGCCATCTATGGCGGATTCAACGGAACAGAGAATCTTCGCGAGCAGCGTGACTGGGTCAACAACGTCACGGTCCTCAGCGGTGACCTCGACAAGAATGACGTCACCGATGCCAAGGATGTGGTTGCGAATCCCGGTGACATTGTAGGCGCCGACAACAGCTATCACGTCGTCGTCGCTGAAGATGTGATGCTCTCTGCCGAGTTGAACGGCTTTGTCATCACCGGCGGGCTCGCCGACTCGACCACCGAGGCCGCGCATCACAAGGGGGCCGGCTTGTACATTCGGAACGCAGCGCCGACGCTGGCCAATTTGATAATCCGGGGCAACAAGGCAGACGGCGAGCTGCTGGGTTCCCCTGCCGGAGACGGAGGCGGCCTGTACAACGAAAGCGGCGGTCCCCAGTTCACCAACATCACGCTTCGCAACAACTATGCCCGCATCGCAGGCGGCGGGTTCTATACTACCGATTCTGGCGGCGGCTTTGCCAACCTCACCCTCCAGGAAAACCAGGCCGGGGTCACCGGCGGCGGCATGTGCGTTACCACCACCCTCGGGCACACCCTGTCAAACCTGACCATAACTGGCAACTCTGCCGGCGAGTATGGCGGTGGCCTCTACGTCGAATCCGGAGTGCAATCCACGATCAGCAACAGCACGCTGACTGCCAACACCGCTGTACAAGGCGGCGGCCTATATGTCAGCTCGTCGGTGCTGAGGCTGAACTCTGTGGACCTGATTGTCAACGAGGCATCTGAATTTGGCGGCGGCATGTTCGCACAGCTAGGCCAGTATTGGCTGACGACTGTAACTTTCACCAGCAACGAAGCCGATACCGCGGGTGGCGGCCTCTATGCCGACAGAAACGAAGGCTCGCTGACCGGCACCACGTTCACAGGCAATACCTCTGTCCTGGGCGCGGGCATGTACGTCGACGATCAAGAGCTGAGCTACGCCAGCCTGACCATGACCAGCGGCGTGTTCGTGAACAACGTTGCCACAGAAGATGGCGGCGGTCTGTACGTGGTCGACTCGCCCCAGGGGACGTTGAGCAGCGTTTCCTTTCTATACAACGAGGCCACCACCGGCAATGGCGGCGGCATGGTTCTCACGAATTCGGAGACCTATTCGCTTTCCAACTGCGAATTCAGCGGCAACCAGGCCACGTCCGGCGGCGGCATGTATGTCGACTCTTCTGATCTGACGCTGACCCAAGTGACCTTTGCCGCGAATCACGCCGAACTTGCCTCCGCCGACAACTCAATTGGCGGAGGGGGTCTCTATCTCGTTAGCAGTAGCGATGCCACGCTATCGCGCGCCACGTTTCGCGAGAACAAAGCAGCCAACGGCGGAGGCATGTATATCGACGACAGCAACCCGACGCTCACCAATGTTGCCTTTGTTAGCAATCAGGCGGGCGACGGCACCACAGGATCCGGTGGCGGGCTCTGGAACGACGAGGGGAGCCCTGCACTGGTCGACGTTCTGTTTAGCGGCAACGCAGCCACGCAGATCGGTGGCGGCATGCGCAGCGGCGGCGCCGGCAGCAACGTGGTACTCACCAACCTTACCTTCTCCGGAAACTCCGCAGGGGGCAGCGGCGGCGGCCTGCATACGACGAGCCCCAACATGACCATTCACAACACTGTCATCTGGAATAACCAGGACGCCAGTGGCATCGGTACCGCCGATTCCTCCATCTGGGACGATCCAGATGCCGTGATCGATCACAGCCTGATTCAGGGACAGATACCGCCCGGCCTCGGCAACCTGGATGGCACCAACCCAGCCAACGATGCCTTGTTCGTGGTCCCCGTGGATCCGAGCACCGCACCGGCGACTGGGGGCATCTTGAGCGTCAAGTATGGCTCGCCCATCATCGACGTGGGCGACAACACGGCGGTGCCCACCGGCGTCACACTCGACCTGGCAGGAAAACCGCGCATCTACAACTCTATCGTCGACTTGGGCGCCTACGAGTTCCCGCTCGCCTGCCCGCCACCCGAGACCACGCGCCTCTATGTGGACCACACGGCGAACGGCACCAACACCGGCACAAGCTGGCTCAACGCCCTCAAGGCCCTGCGCGATGCCTTCACCTTGGCTGACAACTGCGCCGGCATCGGTGAGATCTGGGTAGCCGAGGGGGTGCACCGTCCCGATGTGGGCACGGGTCTTGTCCCCGACAGCCGCACCGAGACCTACCAACTGATCGATGGAGTGACAGTCTACGGCGGCTTTGAAGGCACCGAGACCCTTCTCCAAGAGCGAAACTGGGACAACAACGTCACTGTGCTCAGCGGCGACGTGGACAGCAACGACGACGCTACCGGCGGCATTGTCAATACGCCCGGGGATATAAGCGGCGCCAACAGCTATCACGTGGTCGTCGCCAACGGGGTTGGCAACACCGCCGTTCTCGACGGTTTTACTATAACGGCCGGGCAGGCCAACGGCAGCGCGGCCAACCCAGAAGGCCGCGGCGGCGGCATCTACAACGACGCCGGCAGTCCGACGCTGTCCAATCTAACCTTCATCGGCAACATTGCTGGCAATGGCGGCGGCCTGGCAAACCTGAATGGCGACGCCCCGTTGACCAATGCCTTTTTTAAGAACAACATGGCCGTTTCGTCGGGCGGCGGCATCTTCAACGAGGCCAGCAGCCCGACACTATCTGACTTGGTCTTCACGGGCAACTATGCCGGAACCGGCAGCGGGCTGGCAAACCTCAGCGGCAGCAATCCCCAGCTCACGGGCGTCCAGTTCACAAGCAATAGGGCAGGGACGTCGGGCGGCGGCATCTACAATCAGGCCAGCAGCCCCACGCTGACAGACGTCCAGTTCACAAGCAATACGGCGGGTTCCTCGGGCGGCGGCATCTGCAATCAGGCCAGCAGCCCCATGCTTACCGATGCCATCCTGTCGGGCAACAGTGCCCCCAACGGTGCAGCCATCTACAACGACACCAGCAACCCGTCGCTGGTCAATGCCCTCTTGTCCGGCAACTATGCCTCCACAAACGGCGCGGCGTTCTACAACACTGCCAGCAGTCCCAGCTTGGTCAACGTCACGGTGTCGGGAAATCGGGCCGGCGGTACCGGCGGCGGCATGTTCAACGCCGCCAACAGCGATCCCTCCATGCAAAACAGCATCTTGTGGAACAACCAGGACGCTTCTGGCGCGGGGACCGCATCGGCAACCATTCTCAACGACGACCTTGACAGCAAGCCCACCATCGATTACAGCCTGGTGCAGGCGCTGAGCAGCATCTACCACACCGGCAGCAACAACCTGGACGAGAATCCCTGGTTCACCACGCCGGTCGATCCGTCTACAGCGCCCACCACGGCGGGCGATCTGACCTTGGGCATATTCTCGCCCGCCAAAGATGCTGGCGACAATGCGGCCAACGCCACGCTTACAGACCTGGCAGGCGGTCTCCGTGTCATTAACACCGTCATAGACATGGGCCCTTACGAGGCCCCCTACGTCCCCGTTTACAGTAGCTACTTGCCTGTAGTCTTGCGCTCCAGCCCATAGCAGGGATGCAGGTCCCTCACTGACGCGTTCGAGGCGCTGCTCGCCATGAGCAGCGCCTCATCGCAACCACAGAATCATGCCAAACGGAGCAAAGCGACGTGAGGCACTTCTACATCGCCACTGCCGACATCCCTCTCTTCCGCAGGACCTCCACTGCCCTCCGGTCCTGCCCTACTGGCATAGCGAGTCCCGCTTGCTCGGCGCGCGCGACTGTGCTAGAATAGCATCTATGAAGTGGACCGAAGAGCTGGGCGCAGGACGGGAGTCGGGCGCATCTTGAAGACCTGATCTCCCGGCTAGAGGAATTCGGGAGGCAACATGCAAACTGGACAGACATCCCCGAAGGACATTGACGAATACATCGCACGCTTTCCTCCTGACATACAGGAGATTCTGCAGCAGATACGGGCGACGATTCGAGCGGCGGCACCAGACGCCGAGGAAAAGATCAGCTATCAAATGCCAACCTTCTTTCTACACGGCAATCTGGTGCACTTTGCTGCTTTCAAGAACCACATCGGTTTCTACCCTGCGCCGACGGGAATCGAAAGGTTCCAGGACAAACTCGCAGCCTACAAGGGTGGCAAAGGCTCGGTGCAGTTCCCGTTGGATGCGCCCATGCCACTCGACCTGATAGGCGAAATTGTGGAGTACAGAGTACAGGAAAACCTGACAAAAGCAGAAGCCGAGAAGAAGACGAAATAGAGGACCGTCCTCTACCATGTAGCCAGACTCCTGACCGTTCTGGCTGGAGTACGCAAGGAGCAGTGCTTTGAAATCTGGCAGCAACTGCACCAAGCAACCGCTGAGCCCTTCTAGAAAGATCCTGATCGCTTCCGCGGCAGTCACGGCAAAGAAAAGCACGATCCATAGCTTCGCCGAAGTGGATATCTCCCAGCCCAGGCGGCTGATTCAGGAGTACAAGCGCCTGACTGGCGAGCGACTCTCCTTCACAGCCTACATCGTCACCTGCCTGGCTCGCGCGATTGAGAATCACCCGCATCTCAACTCCTTCATCAGTGGCAGGAACATCATTCTTCTACCAAGTCTCACGATCAGCGTTCTCATCGAACGGCAGATCGACGGTGCCCCCATACCTGAGCCGCTGGGCATTGAACACTGCGAATCGAAGGGCTACCTAGATATCCACCGCGACATTCGCAACGCTCAGCGGAGCACCGGCCAGCAGCTTGGTGGCCTGTCAGGAATCACGTGGATTCGCTTCATCCCATCGTTTCTGCTAAAGACTTTCATTCGGCTGGCAGATAGGAACATCAACATGGGCGTCCGGTATGGCAAGGTAGCTGTGACTGCCGTTGGCATGTTCAGCAAAGAGCCGGTCTGGGTAATTCCCCATGGCAGCACTACGGTGCTGGTATCTGTGGGCAGCATCATCAACAGGGTAGTCGAGGTGGACGGGCAGTTCGAATCGAGAGAGCACCTGTGCCTGACCGTATCTTTCGATCACGATATCGTCGATGGCGCGCCCGCGGCACGGTTCATGAGCGAATACCTGGAAGAGCTCAGAAGCGGCAACGCGATACGCGAGTTGATCGACCAAACAAGCTCCCCACAGGTACGGACGTGAGGTGAGAGCAACAGCTCTAGTGGAGATGCGCCTATGGTTCCTCAGGAATTGGTAGACATGGTTCAGACAGGCTACGCCCTACCCCTGGATGGCATCCACGGCCCGGTGCATTGGGCACGGGTGCGCGCCAACGGACTGCGGCTCGCTGAACAGACCGGCGCGAACCCGGAAGTGATCGAGCTATTCGCGATCCTGCACGATTCGAAGCGTCAAAACGACGGGCGGGACCCTAAACATGGTCAGCGGGCAGCGCAATTCGCAGGGGGCCTGCGTGGTTCGCTGCTGACCCTGGCCGATCATGAGTTTGAACTATTGCGCTTCGCCTGCGAGTTCCACACCAATGGCCTGACCGAAGCAGATATCACGGTCCAGACCTGTTGGGACGCCGACCGGCTCGATCTGGGACGCATTGGCATCAGGCCGGACCCACGTCGCCTATGCACCAACGCTGCCAAAGAAGCATCCATGATCGAATGGGCCTACCGCCAGAGCCGCAGGTAGGAGACACAAATGCTACATGAGCTTCAGAAACACCAGTTTCGGCAAGTGTTGCCACTCTTCCAAGGATATCTGCAGGACCCTATGATGCATGCGTTGATCGAGGGCCGCTCGAACGGGAGGGTGTATGTGGATGACCCGGCGGATCCTACAGCCGCGTTCGTTTGGACGGGCACAGAATGTGCCTACGTTGTGGGCGGGCAGGACAACCTGGAGTTCCTACAGGCGCTGCACGAGTTAGCAGTGGAGGAGATCATACCTGCCGCTAAATCTGACGGGCGGGACTACCTATCCCTGTTCTCCTTTCCCAGGTCCTATGCGACAAAGCTGGAAAGTCTCTTCCATGATCAGATACCCTTGAGGACGCCCCTATGCACATTTTCCTTCGACGAGGGCATATTCCTCTCACGGCATTGCGCCCCCCGAAGGCAGATGGCAGGAGCTACAGCGTTAAAGAGAATCGGCAAAGAGGAGTTGGCGAAGCCAGAGAACTCGTATCTGGCTGGGGAGATTGCAGCCTATTGGGGGACAATCGACAGCTTCCTTGAGGAAGGCACCGGCTTCTGTGCGCTGGAAGGCGAGAATCTGGTGAGCTGGTGCTACGTGCAAGCCTATGGGCTAGGCTCTCAGACAATCGATATCTGGACAGCTCCTAGCCACAGGCGCCAGGGCCTGGGCACCCTGGTCGCAGCGGCTGTGATCTTCAAGTCTCTTTCCGATGGGTATGCACCCTTCTGGATATGCGACAAGGCGAATGTGGCATCCAGAAGACTGGCCGAAAGGCTCGGATTTCAGTGCACAGGCGACATCTTTCTGGTGGACGTGCCCTTTGAGCCGTACAGCTTCTACTGCGGTCTTGCCGAGCATTTCTTCCTGCCCCAAGGCGCGTGCAGACAAGCCGCAGAAGCATACGACAGAGCGTTCAGCGTTCAACAAGGAGAGGCGCAGGACTATTACCGCGCTGCTGTGGGCTGGTCTCTGGCGGGAGATCGAGACCGGGCTCTGGAGTACCTACAGAAAGCCATTGATACTGGCTGGAAAGACAAGGAAAGAGTCGCAAGCGAACCGGCATTTTCTGCCCTGCGCGGAGCAATGTGGGAGAATCTATGGGAATCGGAATGCTAGGGGTTGGCATCCTGAGATGGATTTTCGATTCACTGCGGTCATAGCACTGCCACCCGGTGACGTATTTGCCTTCTTCCGCGATGTCGACCAACACGCAGGCAGGAAGGGCACCCCAGTGCCTATTTATGACAAGCTCACGACGGGCACTGTGGGATTGGGCACTCGTTGCGGCCATCGGCGAAATGTTTTCCACCGTCACCGGACGAAGGCTGGAGGGCATCAAGGCACTACTGGAGCAGAGTGCCAGGGAGGCGCACCATGACGCAGGAGCAGTTCTTTGACTCGGATGGTGTCAAGCTTCATTACATCGACTGGGGTAGTTCCGGTAGAGCCATGGTGCTGCTTGCCGGGCTGGGCGACAACGCCCAGATCTATCGCGGCCTGGCAGCAAGGCTTGCCAGCCGCTACAGGGCGCTAGGGCTCACCCGGCGGGGGCACGGGCGCTCGGACCATCCCGACTTTGGCTACGACCTGGACACCCTGGTCGAGGACATCCGGCGCTTCCTGGACGCGCTAGAGATCGAGCAGGCAATCCTGGTCGGCCACTCCTTCGCCGGGCTCGAGATGCCCCACTTTGCCACACGCTATCCGCACCGCGTTGAGGCGATCGTGTACCTCGACGCCCTCTTTCCCAGGCTCGAGCCGGAGCCCGATCTTTCTGGCGACCCGGTATTGCCCGCGCTTCCAACTGAAGGCCCAGCGCCAGGCGACCTGGCTTCCCGCGGAGCATACATGGCATACTACAAGCGAGCTCGGCCCGCCTGGGCAAGGATCTGGTGCAAAGCCATCAAGGCCGACATCATGGACAAAGTCACCGTCCAGGCCGACGGCAGCCTCAGCTTTCATCATGATGACGAGGTCATGCACCGGATCTATCGCAGCGTCTGGCCCTCTCGAAACCCAGAGTACGGCCGCGTCACAGCCCCCCAGCTGGCGATTGTGCCCGACGGGGACTATTATCCGAGCGTTCCACTGGATGCCTCGGCTGAGCTGCAGCAAGCGGCAGACGAATACTGGAGAGCGGTGCTCTTGCCCTGGATCCGGCTCAGAACCGAGACGTTTCACAAGGCCGTGCCGTCAGCGCGCATCATCGAGCTTGACACGCCTCATCATCACCTGTTCCTTGCCAAAGAGCATGAGACGGTCGAAACAATGGAGGCGTTTCTCGTCAGCAAGTTCGAGGCAGACTGACAACCCGAGTCGTGAAACCGGATCGGATGCCAGACAAGTGAGTGACTCGCCGCCTCCCCGCCCCAGGCGGGAAGCAAAGGAGGAAACAATGAGCAAGGGCATCGCTATCAGTGGCAGTCCACGGATGGAAAAGGGATATACCGATCTGATTCTTGCCCCGTTCATCCAGGGAATGAGAGAGGCAGGTTCAGACGTCGAGATGTTCCACGCCAACCGCCTGAACGTCGAGCCTTGTGCCTGCGGCGAGATGTACTGCTGGTATCGCGTGCCGGGCGAGTGCTGCTTCAAGGATGACATGCAGTCACTCTACGCCAGCCTCAAGCAGGCCGACACCTTGATCCTTGCCACGCCAGTCTACATTCCCCTGCCCGGCGCGATGCAGAACATCATCAACCGGCTGTGTCCCTTGATCGAACCGTTGCTCGAGCTGCGCCAAGGACGCACGCGGGCACGGTTTCGAGACGACGTCAAGATCCAGAGAATTGTCCTCGTGTCAACCGGCGGATGGTGGGAGAAGGCGAACATGGACACGGTGGTGCGCATCGCCGTAGAACTCGCCAAAGATGCAAGCGTAGAGTTCGCTGGCGCGCTGCTCAGGCCCCACGCATTCCTGATGAAACAAAACGGGAAACTGACCGAGTCCGGGCAGTCCGTCCTGGACGCGGCGCGCACGGCGGGCTACGATCTCGTCCAGGCAGGGGCCATGCGCGAGGAAACGCTCGAAGCATTCAGCCAGCCGCTAATCTCAGAAGCGGAGCTCCGAGAAGAGTACAATCGCTGGGTGGGCAGCTAGGTGCCCCGTGCGCGCCCTGTGGCTGAGGCTTTAGCGCGCCCCCGTCGGCAGATAGACCGCGATAGAGCACACCTCATCGCCGCCCAGCACGCTCTGCAGGACCTCCACCCGCACCGGCGCCTGCAGAATCTCTTCCCAGATGCCTTTGTAGAAACCGGCGCCGCAATAGCAATAGATCACGGGCAGGCTCTCCCGTGTCTTCAAGATATCGCGCACTCGCGGGCAGTGGCAGTAGAGCTGCCGGCGCTTCTCAGTATCGGTCTCTGCCAGGTACGTCGCCAGGGTTCCGCTCTTTGGGATCTTGGTCGCCAGGATTCTGTTCCCCTCCAAGATGCCCGCCAGCCCCCAGCCCCGGCTCACGACCGCCTCAACGTGCTCCTCTCTCAGGTGGAGCGAGTCACGCAGGAACGACTCAAACTGCTCTTGCAGGATGCGATGTGCGGCAGCCAGCTCTCCGGTAGTTTCGTAGGCCTGTCTGGCTGCCCGTAGGCCTTCCCTTGAATGCTGGCAGGCACAGCCGGCCAGCACCGAGTTGGCGGTCTCTGCGTCCGCCAGCGATTCCAGCCGCTGCATGGCGCGCTGCGTCCACTCGATCACCATGGTGCTGCCTGACTGCGCCGACAGCTCCTCGCTGCCCGCCATGACCAGGTGCCGGATCTCTTCACCGGCCGACTCAGCCAGGCATGCCGAGAGCTTTCCCAACCACGCTCGTTCGAAATCGAATGTCTTCACCATCTGCCGCCTCCCAGTGTCGCCTGCCTACCAACAATAGTATACCCGAACGTCAGCCTTCCGCCAAGCCCGCACGGGCCAGAGCGGAGAGCCCAACTGGCTCTAGCCGCAGGCCTTGCACCAGCGACCAAAGGTTCCCCATGCTTCTGCATCATGCTCCTTGACGTCCGAAAAGTTGACAAAGCATGCAGAGCAAGGTATCCTTGCATCTTGTGTTCTGCCGCACATCCTGCGCGACGCCGCTGCATAGCGACCAGCATCCAGCCGCGAGCACAACAGAACTGCAGATTGTCACACGGAGGATACAACTTTGATCAAGATAACACGACTGTTCATCTTACTATCCATTGCAGCGCTGATGCTCGCCGCCTGCGGGACCACTCCGGAGCCAACATCCCTTCCTGCGCCGGCGACAGCGGCGCCAGAGCCAACCGCGCAGCAGGCAGAGTCG
>Ga0316579_10000631_pt1 | contig 11956 bp, 9 predicted proteins | sample J5NA_2_FD_203074 | JGI IMG/M metagenome (GOLD analysis project Ga0316579, IMG submission 203074) | Rhizosphere microbial communities from salt marsh grasses in Alabama, United States - J5-7_160517rDrA | ecosystem: Host-associated > Plants > Roots > Rhizosphere | place: USA: Alabama | collected... | reverse complement strand
TCCAGCACTTCCGAGCGCACGCGCAGCAGGCCGCGGGAGGCTGCCGGCTTACGAGCCGCCGATTCGGGCTCGGTTTCCTCGGCCGCGCCCGGCGCACCCTTTTGCAGGCGCTCGAGCAGAACGCCCAAGCGGTCAAAGGCGGCGTCCAACTCATCCAGCAGCTGTGGCGGGACAGTGTCCAGCGCTGCGGCATTTTCGACCTTGGCTTCCATGTTGTGGGTGAGCTCGCCGATGCTCATGACGCCGGCCATTCGGGCGCTGCCTTTTAGCGTGTGAAGCGCGCGCCGCAATGCCTTTGCGTGCTCCGCTTCGCCCGGCTCCTTGCGCCATGCGCGCAATAACTCCGCGGCTTCGGGCACCAGTTCGGCTGCCTCCTCCATGAACAGGGGCAGCAGCTGCGCATCGACGTCGTCCGCGACGCGGCGTTGGCGTCGTTCGGCTGGTCCATCGGCGGGTCGTGCGACAAGAGGCTCGGCTCGCCCCGGCAGCGCATCGAGCGCGCGTGCGAGATCCTCCCGCGCAGCCGGCGCCTGGCGCGAAGCGACCGCGGCGTGCATGTCGCGCAGCGCGGCCGCGCTGCGCGAGAGCAGGGCGAGCTCGGCGGAATCGGCGCGAGCCCCGCGACTCCGCAGCCGCAGCAATGCGCCTTCCAGGGCGTGGCCTAGCGCGTGCATGGACTCCAGCTGCACGGTTCCGCAGATGCCGGCGAGCGTATGCGCCGCCCGCACGAGGTCGTCTTGCACCGACCCCGAGACCGCGACGGCGGCGAGCTCTCGCTCCAGTATTTCCAGATGCTGTTGCGCTTCGTTGACGAACACGGCGTACAGCGACGGTGAAAGCGTCGCGGTTCCGACGCAGACCGCCTCGCTTGCCGGCGGGCTTGGCGCTCCGGCGTCGGCAGCCTTCGCCTCCCCGCGACCGACCCGTTCGACGGCGGCAAGGAGGGCGCTGGGGTCGGGCTGCGGCTCGCCCCTGCCGAGCCGTTCGACCCAATCCGCAAACGTCGCTCTCGCGAGCTCGATCGTCTCGTGCAGATCGGGGGTCGCAGCGCGTTCTTCCTGGAGCCACAGGTTGAGCAGCTGCTCGGCCGCCAGCGCCGCCTCGGCCAGCGCGGCCAGCCCTACCATGCGCCCGCTGCCCTTCAGGGTGTGGAAGCCGCGCCGAATGGCCGCGAGCTCCGGCATCGCACTGGGCCGCACGCGGCTCGCCGAGAGGCTCTCGGCAATCGAGGCGAGGACGCCCTGCGCCTCCTCGAGGAAGATCGCCAGCAACTCCTGGTCAAACGTTTCGCTGCTCGCTTCGAGCAAGCGCCTGGTGTCGGCCGAGGCGGTTTCGGCCGGCGGTGCGAGCTGAACCATGCTCTTTGCCAGCGAGCTCTCGCGCTCCGGGCTATCGGGCGCGTCGAGCTGCGAAAGGGCGTCGCGCGCGCGCGATTCGAGCGACGCGTCCGCGACCAGCTGGGCATCGTCGCTGATTTCGTTCAACTTGTCCTTCAGCCTTGCTTTGAGGCTCTCGTCTTCAGGCGCGCCCTGCAAGGCCGCGAATAGGGCCTGCGAATCCTGTCTTTTCTGCCGCAGCTCCTTCTCCACGCTGGGCCCGGTCTGAGGTGGGGGCGCCCCCACCGGGCGCATCGCTGCGGCAAAGTCCGCTTTTCCGTGGCGCAAAGCATCGAGGTAGAAGCCGAGGCCGGACAGAATCTGCGCCACCTCCTCGAACTGCTCCAGCGCCGGCCGCGCAGTCGCTGCCGCAAAGTCTCGTATCCGCTCGGCGCAGCGCTCCAGCGCGCCTTGCGCCTCCTCCTCGCCCAACACCTTGAGTGCGCCGGAGACCTGGTGTATCAGCGGATCGAGCGCCGCGAGCTCTGCTGCACGCGTGGGATCACGGAAATAGACGTCGAGCGCCTGCTCGATGCGATGCAGGTTAGCCTGCATCTCGACGACGGCGCTGCCGAGCGCGAGCTTTTCCTGCGCCCGTTGCGTCATTTCGTCTATCAACTCGGCGCCGGCGAGCTCGCCGGCGGGCTCCGCGCCGAACACGGCCGCCGCCAGGCGCGAGAGCATGACTTTGACCTGCCGGTCGAAATCGGGCGGCAACCGGCGGTAGTTCTCGGCCGCATTCTCCGCCACGAGCAGGGCGGTCGCGACCTCCATGGCGGCGGCCTCGGACGGCTGGCTCCCCGCCCCCTCGAGATGGCCCGCGATACGCCCGATCTCTCGCGTGAGCGTCGCCAGGTCGGGATTGCCGAGGCGCCACCCGCGTTCCGCGATTGCGCCGGCGTGCTCGGAAAAGGCCGCGAGTGCACTGTCGACGCCCGCGATGTGCTTGTGCCACGCCTCTTTTGCGTGCCCGATCGCCTCGCGCAGGGCCAGCGCGATCGGCACGCGCTGGGAAATGTCTGCTTCCGAGACCGCCGAAGGAAGGCTGCCGTCGAGCCGATACGCCTGTCGCGCCGCGCGCGCCCGGGGGCTCGACGCGTCCGGCTCATCGCCGGTGCGCGCAAGCCAATAGAGCACTTCGCGCTGCAGCTGCTCGGCCACGGACGGCGAGGCCCCCTCCAGCATGCGTCGCAGCTGCTGCTCGATGCGCGCCGCGAGCTGGCGAAGCCGCGGCTCCGGCCCGAGGTTCCCGTGTGCCAGCGCGTCGATCAGCGCGCCTGCGGTCCACCAGAAGGCGCGCTGTGCGGGCAGGGTCTGAGTTTCCTCGACCGCGTCGATCGCGGCCAGCATCTCTGCGAGGGCGCTGCGATCTTGCGCATCTCGCAGCCACCTGACGAATCCACGCTGAAAGCGCAGGCGCTGCGCGCGAAGAAATGCCGCCAAGTCCTCGCGCTGCATGTGCGGCGCGGCGCGTTCGCGCGGCGGTGGCGCGAGGGAAAGATCGGGAAAATAGAGTTCGGCCTCCGAGGGCGGCGGCGCGCCGCGCGCCTCGAGCAATGCGCGATAGGCCGGAAACATCCGCAACGGCTGGTCGGCGGCGCCATCGAGCAGGTCAGCCAGGTACTTGCCGATCGTGTCGATCGCGCGCCCCAGAATTTCCACCGCGTGCTCGTCGCTGCTCACCTTGCCGGCCTGGATATCCGCCAACAGGGCTTCCGTCTGCTCGAAGAACCTGGTCACGCCCTCGAGACCGACGATCTGCACCGCCCCGCTGGCCTGGTGCAGGTGGCCCTCGCAGGCCTTTAATTCCGTTCGCGCCTCGGTCCTGCCGCCATAGGCCTTCAGCGCGGCACGAGCCTTTTCGAGCGACGAGTCGATCTCGCTCTTGACCCAGCCAAGCGGACCTATGTCGAACGCAGCGCTCATGGTGACCTAAACGTGTGCCCTCTCCGCTTCAGAGCTTGAAGTTCGCGACCGAGCCGCTCAGGCCGCGCGCCAGTCCGGCGATCTGCCCTACGGAAGCCGCCGTCCGCTTGGTGCCCTCGGTCGTCTGCTCCGTGATGCCGAGAATGTTGCGCATGCTGACCGCAACCGCGCCGGCGGCCTTGGCCTGGCTTTGGGTGGTGCGCGAGATGTTCTCGATCAGTGCCGCCAGATTGCGCGACACCTCGCCGATCTCGGTCAGCGCCTGACCGGCCGCATCCGAAAGGCGAGCGCCCTCGACCACGCCTTGCGTGCTCTTTTCCATTGCGCTCACCGCATCCTGGGTGTCGGTCTGAATCGTCCTGACGATCGCACCGATCTGCTTGGTCGCCTCGCCGGACCGCTCCGCCAGGCGCTGCACTTCTTCCGCCACGACTGTGAATCCCCGGCCCGCCTCGCCCGCCGAGGCGGCCTGGATCGCGGCGTTCAGCGCCAGGACGTTCGTTTGCTCGGTAATGTCGGAAATGAGCTCGACGATCTCGCCGATTTCCTGCGACGACTCGCCGAGCCGCTTGATGCGCTTGGCGGTTTCCTGGATGTGCTCGCGGATCTCGTTCATGCCCGTAATCGCGTTGTGCACGGCCTGCTGACCCTTTTCCGCGGCGGCGAGCGACGCGCGCGCCACGTTGGCGGATTCCGTCGCGCTCGCGGAAACCTGGTTGATCGCGCGCGCCATCCCCAGTACCTGGGTGCCGGTGTTTCGGATCTCCTGCGACTGCCGTTCTGCCGCGGCCAGGAGCTGGGTCGAGGTGTGCTGCGCCGACTCGGTGGCCGAGGTCACCTGCGCAACCGCCGTGTTGATTCTCCCGACCAGGGTGCGCAGCTCTTCGACCGCAAAGTTCACGGAGTCGGCAATCGCCCCGGTGATGTCCTCGGACACCGTTGCGTGAACCGTCAGATCACCCTCGGCGAAGGTCTGCATCTCGTTCATCAAGCGCAGAATCGCCTCCTGATTCTGGTCGTTCTGGCGCTTGACCGTCGCCTCCTGGGTCTCCGCCTGCTCGCGGCGCAGGCGCTCTTCCTGAAGGAAGGCGTATGCCATCAGCGCGAGAACGCCCACCATCAATGCCACCAGTGCAGCGATCAGGTAGATCGTATTGTCTCCGGCGAGATGCGCCGCATAGTCGTTCGCCAGGCGCTCGCTGGAGGCAAGCAGCTTTTCGGAGTCGCCGTAGATCGCGTGCGCCGCGCGCTTCGCGGCCACCAGGCGTTGCATGTTGCCCAGAATCGAGGCTACCGCCTCGCGGTAACCCTTGAACGCCTGCCCCAGCTCGTCCAGCTTGGCTGCGGTCTGCGCATCGCGCGCTGCCGGCAGGCGCAGTGCCGCGCTGCCGTTGCGAAGCCCCTCCAGCGTCGCACGGAAGACGTTCGTATCCTTTCCAAGCAGGAATGCGACCTCCGGGTCGATCGTTTCTCCTGCGAGAAGCGCATTGGCGTTCTTCGCCAGCCGCTGCGTCAGCATGACCAGCTCGCCGGACGCGGAGATCTCCCGCGTCGACGCGCCCGATCGCAATTCGCGCGTCTGTACCTGCTCGGCAAGGTCGAGCAGCCTGGGGTTCGATTCGTTCACGCGCGCCACCGCCTTGCCCAGGCCGATCAGGTTGGCCTGGTCCCGCAGCAGCGTGCCTGCGTTTCGCTGCGTCCCCTGCCATTGCTGCGCCAGCGTCTGCAGCGCCGGCCGGGCGCTCTCGGGGCTCGGCGGCACCGTGACCCCGCGCACCGTACCGCCGTTCTGCAGCCGTTGCAGAATCTCGGCAAAGGCGTCACGGCTGGAGCGCACCTGGTTGAACGCCTCCGGGTTTCCGAGCAGGCCTTGCAGGGAGGCCTTGCCCAGTCGCTGGGACAACATGCGCAGCTGTCCGGCGTCGGCGATGTACTGCGCGCCGTATGTCGAAGAGCGGTAGTTCTGCCAGACGAAGTAGGCGGTGGCAACGAGCAGCACCAGAAATAGCGGCAGCAGGACGGCGAGCGGGCGCCTTTGATTCGTAACCGCGCCCAGGAAAGAAAGCTTGAGTGCCATAGATCCTCCGCCGCGCCGCGCTCAGTGCAGCGCGACGTCAAGGAATTCCCGATGCGTGAGCAATCTGCCGCAATCGAGCTCTTGCCAGATTTTTCCTTCGCCGTCGCGCCATGCATGGGTCGCCCACGGCGACCCGTCGCTTGCGTCCTCGAGTGCCTCGAGTTCACCCAGGTTTCGCAGCCCGGCAAGCCGGGTCACCAGCAAGGCGATATTCACCCCGTGCGGCTGGCCGATCAGCAGCAACCGGCTCTCGGCCCCGGGCACGGTGGCGGCGCCCCCGAGAAAGGCGGCGAAGTCGGACACGCCGAACAGAACCCCGCGAACGTTGGCAACGCCGAGAAACCAGTCCTTGGTGAGCGGCACGCGCGAGATTTCGGGCACGGTGAGCACCTCGCCCGAGCTGTCGAGTCTCAGCAGCCAACGGCTGTCGCCGGCCTCGAAGGAAAGGCGGGCGCTCGGCGCCGCCTCGCCCGCCGCGGCCTTGAGCCGGCTCGCGAGGCTTTCCTGAAAATCCCGCAGACTCACCCGTTTCGACACGCGATCACCCGAGCGCCGCGATCTTGGTCGCGAGTTCGTTCACGTCGACCGGCTTGACGACGTAGTCCTTGGCGCCCTGCCGAAGGCCCCAGATGCGATCCGTCTCCTGAGATTTCGACGTACACATGATCACCGGGATGTGCTTGGTGGTCTCGTCCCGGGCGATCTGGCGCGTCGCCTGGAAGCCGTTCGTTCCGGGCATGACGACGTCCATGATCACCAGGTCCGGAAGCTCAGAGCGGGCCTTGTCGATCGCCTGCTCGCCACTGTCGGCCAGCACCACCTGATAGCCGAGCTTCGAAAGGCTCTCCAGCAGGAACTGGCGATCGGTTGCCGAGTCGTCCGCAACCAGGATTTTCCTTACGGGCATGACGTTTTCTCCCCTATCCCTCAGTTTCCGCCGCCGTTCGCGGCTCGCGCTCCCGCTCGGGCCGCCGCGTGCGCGGCGACTGACGCAATCAGGCTTTCCCTCGTAAAAGGCTTGGTCAGGTATTCGTCGGATCCGACCATGCGTCCGCGCGCACGGTCGAACAGGCCATCCCTCGACGAGAGCATCACCACCGGGGTCGACGCGAACCTAACGTTCTTCTTTATCAGCGCGCAGGTCTGGTAGCCGTCCAGGCGCGGCATCATGATGTCGACCAGGACCACGTCGGGCTGATGGTCGGCAATCTTGGCTAGCGCGTCGAAGCCGTCCTCGGCGAGAATCACGGTGCACCCGGCCTGTCGCAGGAAGATCTCCGCGCTGCGGCGAATGGTGTTCGAGTCGTCGATCACCATGACCTTGGTGCCGGCCAGTTCCGCCGTGTCCATCTGCCAGGAGCCCCCAATGCGCCCGTCGGACGAGCGTAAACCCGGGGTGCGGTACACCCACGGGCCTTGAAAAACATTGCAAAGTCAAAGAGTACTGCGAATTAGTTGCTACGCAACGCAAATAAATCACGGAGTCTCAAATTTCGACCATCTCGAAGTCTTCTTTGCGCGCGCCGCACTCGGGGCAGGTCCAGTTTATCGGGACGTCCTCCCACCGCGTTCCGGGGGCGATGCCCTCGTCCGGCAGTCCCGCCGCTTCGTCGTACACATAACCGCAGATCAGGCACATCCAAGTTCGATACGGCTTTTCGTCTGGCATTAGGGCCATGCAAGGTGGGTTAAAATCTCGCTGAATCTTAGCGTATTCCGCGGCCGCGATTTGGCGACACCCCCGCTGAGCGCGAGCCCCGTATGCCCTCCCCTCCACCGATCGTGCTTACCTTTGCCGCGTCCGACCCCACCGGTGGTGCCGGGCTGCAGGCGGACCTGCTGACGCTCGCAAGCATGGGCTGCCATCCTCTATCGGTGGTTACCGCGCTCACCGTGCAGGACACGCGCGGGGTAGAGGGCATGCTCGCGATCGAGGCCGAGTGGGTCGCCGACCAGGCGCGCCGGCTTCTGGAGGACATGCCGGTCGCCGCGTTCAAGCTGGGCGTACTCGGTTCGGCCGAAAACGTCACTGTCGTGGCCGAAATCGTCTCGGACTACCCGGACGTGCCGGTCATCCTCGACCCCGTTCTTGCCTCGGGGCGCGGCGATGCGCTCGCCAACGAGGACCTCGTGGATGCACTGCGTGAGCTGCTCGTGCCGCAGGCGTCAGTGCTGACCCCGAACAGCATCGAAGCCCGGCGGCTGGCCGAGACGGACGACGATGTGGAGGAGCCCGGGCTGGAGGAGTCCGCCCAGCGGCTGCTCGCGCTCGGCTGCGAATACGTCCTTGTCACGGGAACGCACGAGGCCACCGCTGACGTGGTCAACAGGCTATACGGCCACGAGGGCATGGTGCGCGAGGACCGCTGGCAGCGTCTTCCGGGCAGCTATCACGGCTCGGGCTGTACGCTAGCCTCGGCGATCGCTGCCGCGATCGCCAACGGCCTGGAGACCCCCGAAGCGGTTCGCGAAGCACAGGAATACACCTGGCAGGCGCTCGCCGGCGGCTTTCGTCCCGGAATGGGTCAGCTGCTGCCGGACCGGTTTTTCTGGGCTCGAGAGGTCAACGCCGAACCGGGACGCGACGAAGCGTGACCCTTGCCGGACTGTATGCCATCACCCCCGACGCCGGCGACAGTCGCGCTCTGATCGAGCGCGTGCGCGTCGCGATGCAGGCCTCCGCGCCTCGCGGGTGGGCGGCGCTGCAGTACCGCAACAAGCACGCCGGCGCCGCACAGCGCGAGACCGAAGCCCGCGAGCTCGCCGCGCTGTGCCGGGAGTACGGCGTACCGCTGATCGTCAACGACGACGTCGATCTCGCGCTCGCCGTGGGCGCCGATGGCGTGCACCTCGGCCGCGGCGACGGCGACCTCGCGGCCGCGCGCGCCCGCATGGGCAACCGATTGCTCGGTGCATCCTGCTACGACAGCCTGGAGGGCGCACGCCGCGCGATCGCCGCGGGCGCGGATTACGTCGCGTTCGGCAGCGTGTTTCCCTCGCCGACGAAGCCCGACGCCGTGCGCGCGCCGCTGAGCCTGTTCGGGCGGGCACGCGAGTTAGGCGTGCCGCTCGGCGCGATCGGCGGCATCACGCTCGAAAACGCCACCGAGGTGATCCGCGCCGGCGCAGATTGCATTGCCGTAATTTCCGCCCTCTTCGAGGCACCCGACATCGGCCAGCGGGCGCGCGCCTTCACCAACCTTTTCTCCAACCGCACGAGTACTTTCGTATGACGAGTAAGAACGAATCGCTGTTCGCGCGCGCCCAGCAGCGCATCCCAGCAGGGGTGAACTCCCCGGTACGCGCATTCCGGGCGGTCGGCGGCACACCGCCGTTCCTCGAGCGCGCCGCCGGCGCCCACCTCTGGGACGCCGATGGCAAGCGTTACATCGACTACGTCGGCTCCTGGGGACCGATGGTCGCCGGTCATACGCACCCCAAGGTGGTCGAGGCCGTCCAGTCGGCCGCCGCGAAAGCGCTCTCGTTCGGCGCCCCGACCGCCACCGAGATCGACCTCGCCGAAGCGATCTGCCGCCTCGTTCCGTCCATCGAGATGGTGCGCCTGGTGTCTTCCGGCACGGAGGCGACGATGACGGCAATCCGCCTCGCGCGCGGCTTTACCGGGCGCGACGCAATCGTCAAGTTCGAGGGCTGCTATCACGGCCATGCCGACAGCCTGCTGGTCAAGGCCGGGTCGGGGGCGCTCACGTTCGGCAACCCGAGTTCCGCCGGCGTTCCGGCATCTACCGCGGCGCACACGGTGGTGCTCGAATACAACGACACGTCCGCGGTGCGCGCGCTGTTCGCCGCGCGTGGCGCGGAGATCGCCGGCGTGATCGTCGAGCCCGTGGCTGGCAACATGAATCTGGTGCTTCCCGCTGCCGGCTTTCTGCAGGCCCTGCGCGAGGAATGCACGCGCCACGGCGCCGTACTGATCTTCGACGAGGTGATGACCGGCTTTCGCGTCGCGAGCGGCGGCGCGCAACAGCGCTTCGGCATACGGCCGGACCTCACGACGCTCGGCAAGGTAATCGGGGGCGGGATGCCGGTCGGCGCATTTGGCGGCCGGCGCGAGATCATGCAGCACATCGCCCCGCTCGGACCGGTCTACCAGGCGGGCACGCTCTCGGGCAACCCGGTTGCCGTGGCCGCCGGCCTGGCGACCCTCGCGCTCGTCGAAGCGCCGGGCTTCCAGCAAGGCGTGGAAGCGACGACGCGATCGCTCGTCACCGGGCTTGCCGAGGAAGCGAAGAAAGCCGGGGTTGTCTTTTCCGCGCAGTCGGTGGGCAGCATGTTCGGCCTGTATTTCCGCGCCCAGCCCCCGACGAGCTTCGCCGAGGTCATGCAATGCGACCGAGATCGTTTCAACCGGTTCTTCCACGAGATGCTGGCACACGGCATCTATCTCGCGCCGTCCGCGTATGAGGCGGGCTTTGTCTCGGCGGCGCATGGAACAGCGGAGATCGACGCGACCCTGGCTGCGGCGCGGGCGGCTTTCGCTGCCATCGGCTGACGGTCCAGGCGCGAACCTTTCTGGACGCTTGCGGTCTTACTGACTGACATGCAAATGGCGCCCCGCGAATTGTCCCGGCTCGAGCGAGCAGCGCTCGAGCACCATTTGCTCGCCCTTGAGGCAGAAGACCGCCGCCTCCGTTTCGGCGTCAACCTGCCCGACCAGGCGATCAGGGAGTATGTCTCGGGCATCAACTTCGAGCACGACGCGGTGTTCGGCATCTTCGACGACTGCCTGAATCTGGTCGCCGCAGCGCACCTTGCGCGCTGCGAGGGTCACGCCGAGCTCGGCGTTTCAGTGCTTCCCGAGTGGCGCGGCCGCGGCGCCGGGGCTGCCCTGCTTGCGCGCAGTCATACGCATGCCCGCAACTGGGGCATCCGCGCCCTGTTCATGCACTGCCTGAGCGAGAACGGCGCGATGATGCACCTTGCCCGCAAACAGGGCATGTGCATCGTCACCGAGCAAGGCGAGACCGACGCCTGGCTCGAATTGCCGCCCGCAGATGCCTCGAGCTACGCCCATGAGCTGCTCGCGGAGCGCCTCGGGTTGTTCGACTTTGCCCTCAAACGCCAGCTCTACGCGGTACGCAGCATCGCCGACGCCCTGCGGCTTAAACCAGGAACAGCGTAGCCAGGCCGAGGAAGATGAAGAAGCCGCCGGAGTCGGTGCACGCGGTAATCAGCACCGACGAGCCGATGGCGGGATCCTTTCCGAAGCGTGCGCGCAGCCAGGGAATCGTCACGCCCATCAACGCGGCGAGCATCAGGTTGAGCACCGTCGCAAGCGCCATCACGCCGCCCAGCCCGACGTTGCCGTAGAGCGCGTAGGCGATAACGCCGAGCAGCGAGCCCCAGACGACGCCGTTGATCAGCGCCAGCCCAAGCTCCTTGAAGAGCAGCTTATACCAGTACTGCGCCTGGATCTGGCCGAGCGCCAGCGCGCGCACGATCATCGTGATGGTCTGATTGCCGGAATTGCCGCCGATGCCCGCGACGATCGGCATCAGGGCGGCGAGCGCAACCAGCTTCGAGATCGAGCCCTCGAACGCATTGATGACGCGCGAGGCGATGAATGCAGTGACCAGGTTGATCGCCAGCCACGACCACCGGTTCTTGAAGCTGTCCAGCACCGGTGCGAAGACATCCTCCTCCTCGCGCAAGCCGCCTTCGGCAAGCTGCGTTTCCGCGCTCGCCTCGCGGATATAGTCGACCACCGCGTCGACGGTCAGGCGCGCCACAAGCCGCTCCCGCTCGTCGATCACAGGTGCCGACACCAGATCGTAGCGCTCGAATGCCTGCGCCGCATCCGAGGCGCGGTCCTGCGGATGCAAAGTCACGCGCTCGGGAACCATGACCGTCGCAACCTCGGCGTCGAGGTCGGAGACGATCAGGCGCGCGAGCGGCAAGGTGCCGCGCAGGCGGCGCTCGCGATCGACGACGTAGAGCTGATCGGTATGGTCGGGCAGCTCGTCCATGCGCCGCAGGTAGCGGGTCACCGCCTCGAGCGTGACATCTTCGCGCACCGTCACCATCTCGAAATCCATCAGCGCGCCGACCGTCCCCTCCGCGTACGACAGCGCCGAGCGCAGCCGCTCGCGCTCCTCGGCGGGAAGCGACTGAACGACTTCCTGGATGACCTCGGGGGGCAGGTCCGCGGCCAGGTCCGCCAGCTCGTCGGCCTCCAGCGTCTCGGCCGCCGCGACCAGCTCATCCGAATCCATGCTCGCGATGAGCGATTCGCGCACCGCATCGGAGACTTCGAGCAGGATTTCGCCGTCGTGATCCGCCTTGACGAGGTCCCAGACCACGAGGCGCTCGTCGAGCGGCAGCGCCTCAAGGATGTACGCGACGTCGGCCGGGTGCAGGTTTTCGAGCTTGGCACGCAACTCGGCGAGGTGCTGCTTGTGCACCAGCTGCTCGACCAGCGCGTGGCGAGGCATCTCCTGGCGCTCAACCAGTCCCTCGACCAGGGCGTGACGATGGAGGAGCTCCTGCACCTCGCGCAGGTTCTCTTTCAGGTCCTCGACTTCAAGTCTCGTGAGCAGATCGGACATGTCGATGGCGT
>Ga0316579_10000630_pt1 | contig 11971 bp, 9 predicted proteins | sample J5NA_2_FD_203074 | JGI IMG/M metagenome (GOLD analysis project Ga0316579, IMG submission 203074) | Rhizosphere microbial communities from salt marsh grasses in Alabama, United States - J5-7_160517rDrA | ecosystem: Host-associated > Plants > Roots > Rhizosphere | place: USA: Alabama | collected... | reverse complement strand
ACGCTTCGAAGGCCCATGAAGATCGTCATCCTCGGTGCCGGTCAGGTCGGCAGCTCGGTGGCCGAGAGCCTGGTCTCGGAGGCCAACGACATCACCATCGTCGACAGCGAGCCCAAGCGTCTCGCCCAGCTCCAGGATCGGCTGGACCTGCGGACGGTGGTGGGCAACGCGGCCCTGCCCTCCGTGCTCGCGCGCGCCGGCGCGGAGGACGCGGTCCTGCTGATCGCGGTCACCCAGAGCGATCAGACCAACCTCTGCGCCTGCCGCACCGCGGCGACCCTCTTCAAGACCCCCACCAAGATCGCCCGGCTGCGCTCGGCGGACTACGCCCGCTACCCCCAGCTGCTGGAGCCCGGAAACTTCGACGTGGATTTCAGCATCTGCCCGGAGCAGATCGTCACCGACTACATCGTCAAGCTAATCGAGTTCCCGGAGGCCCTCCAGGTGCTGGAGTTCGCCGACGGGCTGGTGAGCCTGGTGGCGGTGCGCGCCTTCGAGGGTGGTCCCCTGGTGGGCCACCCGGTGTCGGACCTGCGCCGCCATCTGCCGGGGCTCGATGCCCGGATCGCGGCCATCTACCGTCGCGACCAGGCCATCGTCCCGGACGGGGAGACCGTGATCGAGGCCGGAGACGAGGTCTTCTGTCTGGCCTCCACCCGCGACATCCGCCAGGTGATGAGTGAGCTGCGCCGGCGCGACCGCCCCACCCGGCGCATCCTGATCGGGGGCGGCGGCAACATCGGGGAGCGCCTGGCGGTGGCGACCCAGGACCGCTATCAGGTCAAGCTGATCGAATGCAACGAGGCGCGCGCCAAGGACCTGGGCGCCCGACTGACCGACACCCTGGTCCTGATCGGCGAGGCGGCGGACGAGAACCTGCTGTGCGCCGAGGGGATCGAGGACATGGACTTCTTCCTGGCCCTCACCAACGAGGACGAGAACAACATCCTCGCGGCCCTGCTGGCGAAGGGCCTGGGGGCGCGGCGGGTGCTGGCGCTCATCAACCGGCGCGCCTACGTGGACCTGGTCCAGGCGGACCGCATCGACATCGCCATCTCCCCCGCCCAGGTCTCCATCGGCTCCCTCCTGGCTCACGTGCGGCGCGGGGACGTGGCGGCGGTGCACAGCCTCAGGCGCGGTGCCGCGGAGGCCCTGGAGCTGGTGGTCCACGGGGACGCGGCAAGCTCCAAGGTGATCGGGCGCCAGGTGCAGCAGCTCGACCTGCCCAAGGGGGTCACCATCGGGGCCCTGGTACGGGGCGAGAGCCCGCGGCCGGGGGGCCTCGATCGGCGAAAGGTCCTCATCGCCCACCACGACACGGTGATCGAGGCCGAGGATCACGTGATCCTGTTCCTGATCAGCAAGGATCTGGTGCCCAAGGTGGAGCGCTACTTCCAGGTCGGTCTCACCTTCTTCTGGTGCGTCCGGTCTGGTCCGTCACCAATGTCCTGGGGCGGCTGCTGCTCGTCTTCAGCCTGACCTACCTGATCCCCATCGCATCGGCGGTCTATTACCGGGACGGCACCCTGGAGACCTTCCTGGTCAGCCTGGCGGCCTGCGTGCTCGCCGGACTCCTGCTGGAGCGGGTCACGCACCGCCGCCGCTCCGAGCTCAAGGCGAGGGACGGCTTCTTCCTCGTGACCATGGCCTGGACCCTCATCGCCGCCATCGCCGCCGTGCCCCTGATGCTCCATCAGCCCGCGACGATGGACGAGCCCCTGAGCTTCACCGACGCCTTCTTCGAGACCATGTCCGGACTCACCACCACGGGGGCGTCCGTGATGTACGGCCTCGACGTTCTGGCCCCGTCGATCAACCTGTGGCGCCACACCCTGAACTGGCTGGGGGGGATGGGGATCATCGTGCTGGCGGTCGCCATCCTGCCCCTGCTCGGCGTCGGCGGCATGCAGCTGCTGCGGGCCGAGGTGCCGGGGCCCATCAAGGACACCAGGCTCACCGCCCGGATCGGAGACACCGCGGCCATCCTGTGGACCGTCTACCTGGGGATCACCATTGCCTGCATCCTCGCCCTGCGGCTGGTCGGCATGGGTTGGTTCGATGCGGTCTGTCATGCCTTCGCGGCCCTGTCCCTGGGGGGCTTCTCGACCAGGGACGCGAGCGTGGGGGCCTTCGACTCCCCGGCTATCGAGGCGGTGCTGATCCTGTTCATGGTGATCGCCGCGCTCAACTTCGCAACCCACTACACCGTCTGGCGGGCGCGCAGCCTCCGCGCCTATTGGCACGACGCCGAGGCCAGGGGGGTGCTGCTGGTGCTGCTCGTGAGCATCCTCGGGTGCTCGGCCTATCTGTGGCTGGTCGGCACCTATGCGGAGCCGCTGACGGCCCTGAGGCACGTGGCCTTCAACCTGGTCTCCCTGGCCACCGACTGCGGATTCGTCAGCGTGGACTATGCCCAGTGGCCCATCTTCGTGCCCTTCTGGATGCTGTTCCTCGCCTCCGTGACCGCAAGCTCCGGCTCCACCGGGGGCGGGATCAAGATGATCCGCACCCTGATCCTGGTCCGGCAGAGCTCCCGGGAGCTGACCCGCATGATCCACCCCACGATGGCGGCCCCGGTGACCGTGGGGGGCATGCAGATCCCCAACAGCGTGGTCTTCGCCATCCTGGGATTCATCTTCCTGTACTTCATGAGCATCGTGGTGATGACCTTCCTGCTCATCTTCGGGGGGCTCGACTTCATCTCCGCCTTCACGGCGGTCATCGCCTGCATCAACAACGCGGGTCCGGGCCTGGGTCAGGTGGGGCCCGCCACCAACTACCACAGCCTCAGCGACTACGAGATCTGGGTCCTGAGCTTCACCATGCTGCTCGGCCGGCTCGAGGTCTTCTCCCTGCTGATCCTGTTCACGCCCCAGTTCTGGCGGAAGTAGCCGGGGCGGGCGGGGGCGCACGGATCCCCGGCGGGCCCCGTCCCGCTCGGGGCTGCCTATACTCTCGACCTAGGCCCGACCCTGCCCGCCGCGTCCTCGATGCCCCGATGGCCATCACCCTGAGCTTCACGCCGAACCTGCGGCGCCACGTGGCGTGCCCCGAGGCCCGGGTGGCGGGCGCAACCGTCGGGGAGGTCCTGGCCGCCTATTTCGAGCGCAATCCCGGGGTGCGGGGCTATGTCCTAGACGACCAGGGGTCCGTGCGTCCCCACGTGGCCGTCTTCGTCAACCAGGGGTTGACCCGGGACCGCGCCGGGTTGTCCGACCCCATCGCCGACGGCGACGCCATCTTCGTCGCCCAGGCCCTGTCAGGAGGCTGAGATGAGCGACCGACTCTGGCTCGGGACCCGCAAGGGCCTGTTCCTGATCGAGCGGCAAGGCCCCGGTGTCTGGGGCATCGGGCAGACCCGGTTCCTCGGGGACCCGGTCTCCATGGTCCTGCCCGAGCCCGGTGGCGGGCGGATCCACGCGGCCCTGGACCTGGGCCACTTCGGGGTCAAGATGCAGCGCAGCGAGGACGGCGGCGCGACCTGGCACGAGGCGGCGGTCCCGACCTTCCCGCCCAAGCCAGAGGGCCTGGAGGACAAGGACCCCATGCGCGGTCTCGACGTGCCCTGGAGCACCCGAATGATCTGGGCCCTGGAGGTCGGCGCCCCGGGCGAGCTCTGGTGCGGGACCATCCCCGGGGCCCTGTTCCGCTCGCCGGATGGGGGCGATACCTGGGAGCTTTTGCGCGCCCTCTGGGACGACCCGCGACGCCGGCAATGGGTCGGGGGCGGGTATGACTTCTCCGGGATCCACTCGATCCTGGTGGACCCCCGGGACCCGGCCCATGTGACGGTCGCGGTGTCCGTGGGTGGGGTGTGGACCACCCGGGACGCCGGCGCCACCTGGGAGCTGATCGGCTCGGGCCTGCGCAACGAATACATGCCTCCCGGACTGGAAGGCGATCCCCTGAGCCAGGACGCCCACCGGGTGGTCCACTGCCCGGCCCATCCGGACCGACTCTGGATGCAGCACCACAACGGGATCTTCCTGAGCGATGACGGAGGCCACCAGTGGCGGGAGCTGACGGAGGTGCCCCCCTCCAGCTTCGGCTTCGCGGTCGCCGTGCACCCGGCCGATCCTGACACCGCCTGGTTCGTCCCGGCCACCAAGGACGAGCGGCGCTATCCCGTGGACGCCCGCCTCGTGGTCACCCGCACCCGGGACGGCGGCCGCGGCTTCGAGGTGCTGGGCCGCGGCCTACCCCAGGGGCCGGCCTACGACCTCGTCTACCGCCACGCCCTGGACTGCTCCGCCGACGGCGAGCGTCTCGCCTTCGCCAGCACCACGGGCTCCCTCTGGGTCAGCGAGGACCAGGGCGACTCCTGGCACTGCGTGAGCGAGCACCTGCCGCCGGTGCTATGCGTGAGTTTCGAACGCTGATGGAGCCAACCGGGCTCATGCGGCAGCGTTCCAAGCCACGGGGTTCACCCCGTCGCCATCGATCGAACCTCTGGGCCATTGGCAGTGCCGAGTAGAAAAGCTTTTCCCAACGATGCCAAGTATTCATTGGCGCGCCTAACAATACGGAACCAGGCGCTGGGCCGGAGCTTACGAGATATACCCGGGTGACGTTACGAAAGCGGAGAGCGACCAAAGCCGATATCTGCCGCCGTTCGTACGCCGTCCTATATCGACCCTGAAGAGAAATCGGCCTTCCATACGGCGACAATTGAACAGGCTTCAAGAACGCACATTTCGCCTATCTTTACCCAGGCCTCCCGGTGCAGCGGATCCTCTCCCACGTCGGTGGGCCGCCACGGCCGCTCGTGACCGCGGAAGCACCCGTCTGGGAGGATGCTCGCGAGTCGATGCCGGGCTGGGATCGTTTCGGCCAGCCCACCACCTGATCTCCCATTCTCTCATCGCCTCTTGCGGTAACCGACGCCCGTTACGACTGCTCGTGCCGCCGGCCCCTAGCTCGCGCCTACACATGCCTCCAATTCTCACCGAAGCCGCCGAACCTCGTACTGCAGCTCTCGCGAGCTCCGCAAGCCACCCGGGTCGAGCCTTGACCGACCCTCCAGGCACCGCTAGCCTCATCTTGCAGGCCCCCGGAGGGGCGGGGTTGCTTGGGTCTCTATGCAGTTGCCCTGGAATCCTTCTGGTTTCTTCCGGGGTGACGGATTCCTTGCTCCGGTGGCGGGGAGCGCAGGCCCATTTTGCGGCAGCCAGACGTTTCGCACCGGGGTCGAGGGCCTGCGCTGTTTCCGATGGCCCGAGCGCGCGTCACCAGCAGGCAAGGCCTGACGCCGTGACAGACGGGATCCCCGATGCTGGTGGCCTCGGGGATGCGGGCCACCTAGGTTGCCTGGTCCCGGTCGCCTCAGTCGGCCGTCGCCGCGCCGATGAGGGGGATGCATCTGCTTGCCCAGTCAAGAGGTTTGCTCTTAGATTGCCGGCATTTGAGGGGGCCGACCTTTCTGCCGGGGTGGGGGGGATGTGGATATGTCAGTCGAGTTTCGCAACCTAGGCGCCTCGCCCGTGTTGCAGGCGTCCACTCGACCTATTGCGCATGCCAGCTTTGCTGCAACCTTTGAGGTACTTCAAGGAGCGGCTAAGCTGGGGCCTGGCATCGTGCTACTTACTGGCGCGGCCGGTACGGGCAAAACGACCCTGGTGCACGAGGTAGGCGAGTGGCTCAAGCGCGACGGGTACTGTGTTGGGGAGGTAGAGAACTCCCGGGTGGATCCCGAGGACCTGTTGCGTCTGGTGAGCTTCGCCTTCGGTCTCAAGGCCCATGCCTTCTCCAAGGCCCAGCTGATGTCCGAGCTGAAGGATCGGCTCGCGGCGATGTGCACCAAGGGTAGGCCCGCCATCCTCATCCTCGATGAGGCCCAAGATCTCGCAACGGGAACGCTCCCAGAGCTTTGCCAGTTAGGCGAATTTGACCCGGGCGAGAACCTTTCGCTTCAAATCCTGCTTGTCGGCCGGGATAGGGTGTGGCAGTTGCTCGATCGGCCGGATCATGCGCCTGTACGCAAGCGGATCATCGCCAGCCACCGGCTCTTTCCTCTCTCACTGGAGGATACCCGGTCCTACATTGCTCAAAGCCTCGAGGGCCTGGGTTGGACCGGCGATCCAGCGATCACCGGGAACGCCGTGCGCCTGGTTCACGCCCGGACCGGGGGGGTCCCACGGCTCATCAGCCTGACCCTTGGGCATCTGCTATTGCATAGCCGCGGCCTGGGGGTGCGTGTGCTGGATACCCAGGACGTGGAAGCGGTGCTCGCGAATCTGGGCGAGGATCATCCGGAGCTCGCCGTGGTTTCTACGAGGGATCTTCCACAGGCGGATGGGATGTCGCGACCGCTGCAGCTCACCCGCAACGGCCGGGCATTGCCTCAAGACAAGGCGCAGGGGTACGGCTCACTCCCGACTGGCCCCAGAGAAAGGGGCGGCCCTGTGGAAACCGATGCACCGCGGACCCTGAATCCGGGGGGCCGTTACCTGGCATGGGGGCTCGCCGGGTTGACTGGCGCGGTCCTCGCCGCCTCGTACCTTGCATTCAACTTCGCTCCCGACGGCCAAGATCGGGCGCTAACCTCTGGGTCCGGTGAAGTAGCTGCTGCGAAAGTGTCTGAGATCTTCGCAGTGCAAAGGGCCGCGCCGCTTCCAAGTGAGCTCTCCGAGTGGGTAGGGAAGGCGTTGCTCGCGCCGTCGCCCGGGGTGGCGCTTGAGCACCCTGCTCCTGGCCAAGACGGTGCAGGCCCGGGAGACGCTACCCTCGATATTGGAGAGTTCGAGCCGACAGAAGCGGTCGCGTTGGGACCGGCCGACGGCTCGAAATCCACTTCCGCGCCGGGTGGAGCCGAGCTAGCCGAAGACGCTGCTCCTGTCCCACAGGCCCCCTCGCCAGAGGAGGTGGGGGCACTCCTAGCGCAGGCCGAGGCCGCACTGGCGCGCAATCGCCTTATGACCCCAGCGAGCGACAGCGCTTACCGATACTATCGAGACGTGCTTTCAGTCGATCCGGCCAACGAGCAGGCTAAGGCTGGGATTCAGCGCATCGTAGCCCGATACCGGGAGTTCGCCCAGCAGAGTCTGAAGAAGGGCAGACGCGGTGATGCCCGCCTCTATGCCTCGCGCGGACTGAAGCTAGCACCAAAGGATCGACACCTCTTAGCCATCCAACGTCGAGCCTCCCGATCCCGAGTGGCTAAGCCTAAAGGCGAAGTGCCTGAGGTGGCGGCGTCCGAAGAGGCCGCCACCGACGTCTTCCAGCGGATCAATACCTGGCTGCGATCCGGACGGAGCGACACCAACCACTTCCTCGATCATTAGGGAAATCTGAGACGGATATCCGGAAGTTCATTGAGCAGACCAACGTGCGGGTAACGCTGTGCGTCGGCGTTTCGTCGGCAAAACCAAGACACCTGTCAGGAGTGGATCATGACTGACTCACCTGTCGCCGTCGTCACGGGCGCCAATCGCGGACTGGGGCTCGAGACCTGTCGCCAGCTCGCGGACTCCGGCTACGGCGTGGTGCTCACCGCCCGCCGGGAGGCGGAGGGGCGCGCCGCGGCCGAGGGTCTGGTGGCCCAGGGGCTCGACGTTCGGTTCCACGTCCTGGACGTGACGGATCCCGCCTCCGTGCGCCGATTGCGGGACGACCTGAAGGCCGAGCACGGCCGCATCGACTGCCTGGTGAACAACGCCGGGATCTTCCCCGACCGGGACCCGGGCGACCAGGGCTCCAGCATCTTCGAGGCCGCGCTCGACACCGTGCGGCGGGGCTTGGAGACCAACGCGCTTGGGGCGCTTCAGGTCTGTCAGGCCCTGATCCCGTTGATGGAGGGCCGGGGTCGGGTGGTCAACGTCTCCTCGGGGATGGGGCAGCTCAGCGACATGAACGGCTGCTGTCCCGGCTATCGGCTCTCCAAGACGGCCCTCAACGCGATGACCCGGATCCTGGCCGACGAGCTGCGGGGCACCGGGGTCAAGGTCAACTCGGTTTGTCCGGGCTGGGTTCAGACCGATATGGGCGGCCCGGGGGCGAACCTTCCGGTGGAGGAGGGCGCCCGGGGCATCGTCTGGGCCGCGACCCTGCCGGACGACGGGCCGAGCGGCGGCTTCTTCCGCCATGGGGAGCCCATCCCCTGGTAGAGGGTGCTGCAAAAGCCCCTCGCCCCAGAGGGGAGAGGGGTTGGGGTGAGGGAAGAAGCGCACAAGCTTCGGTTTTTAAAACGAAAAAAGCTGTGAGATTTATTCCCCGGACGGGAAACGCAATAGTTCAGCCTTTCCCTAGAAGTAATAGAACAGCAGCGAGAGTCCGAGCAGCGCCGCGACCCACAACACCATACTCCCCGTGGGCCAGCTTCCCCCCAGACCTCCATAGGAGCCGTGGTGGCGGGCCAGGTCCCGCAGGGCCCAGTCGATCGCCGCCTTTGCCTGGTTGCGCAGCGCGCGGTCGATGGGTGCCACCTTGGCCATGACCGCGTGCACCGCATTCGGTGCCAGGCGCCGGTAGAGCCAGTCCACGTCGAGATTGACCGACCTCAGCTCCGGCGGATAGATGCCGGCGAGCTTGAGCCAGGTGAAGGCCAGCGCGGAGAACGCCAGCAATTGCAGCTGCGCCAACACGTGGGTGGCATCGTAGGGCGAGTAGCCGGTGTCGTAGGGCAGCATGCCATAGAGGAAGGCGGGGAAGCTCCCGATACCGATGCAGAGCAGCGCCGCGATGGTCATCGCGATCAGCATGTTCGGCGGCGGCTCGTGGGCCGTGGCGACGTGCTTGGAGTCGTGCGCGAAAAAGGCGAAGAACGGGATCTTGATCCCCGCATGATGGAACACGCCGGCGGAGGCGAACAGCAGCGCCAGCCAGATGAACGAGTAGCCCTCCTCGAGTGCCGCCGTGACCACCATCGACTTGCTGACGAACCCGCTGAACAGCGGGAAGGCCGAGATGGACGCGGCGCCGACCATGCACAGGATCGTGGTCTTTGGCATCTTCTTGTATAGCCCGCCCAGCTCGGAGCCGCGCATCTCGCCGGTGACGTGGAGCACGGCGCCCATGCTCATCATCAACAGGCCCTTGAAGATCACGTCGTTGAATGCGTGCGCGACGGCGCCGTTCAGCGCCAGCTCGGTGCCGATACCGATTCCCACCACCATGAAGCCGAGCTGGTTGATCAGGCTGTACGCCAGGACCCGCCGCAGGTCGTTCTCGATGACGGCGTAGAAGATCGGGAAGCAGGTCATCAGGGCGCCGATATAGACCAGCAGCTCGGTGCCCGGGAAGCCGCGCGCCAGGGCGTAGATCGCGACCTTGCTCGTGAAGGCGCTGAGGAACACGGTTCCGGTGGGCGTCGACTCCGGGTAGGAGTCGATGAGCCAGCCGTGCAGCAGCGGGAACGCGCTCTTGATCCCGAACGCGACGAAGATCAGCCAGCCGCCCGGCGCATCGAGGCCGATGTAGTCGAAGGTCAGGCCGCCGGCGCCCCGCGCATAGACCAGGGCACCCGCCAGCAGCAGCACACCGGAGCCCACCTGCATGACCAGATACCGCATGCCCGAGGCCAGTGCCCGCCCGCTGCGCCGGGCGAACACCAGCACCGCGGAGGTCAGCGCCAGCAGCTCCCAGTACACGAACAGGGTCAGCAGGTCGCCGGCGAGCACCGCGCCCACCGCGCTGCCGGCGTAGGCCAGCGCCGCGACGTCCTGTAGGCGGTCCTTGACGTGCAGCGCGAACACGACGCCGATGAAGGCGGCCAGGTGGAACAGGTAGCCGAACAGCAGCGCCAAGTCGTCGACCCGCACCGGGGTCAGGGTGTAGTCGAACAGCTGCAGCGTGACCGTGGTTCCCGGCTCGAGCTGATAGAGGCCCAGGGCCCCCAGCACGGGTGCGCCCAGCATGACCAGGGCGCGATTGCGGCCGCCGAGCACCCCGGCCAGCGCGGCGCCGAGAAACAGCGGCAGCGCGGGCCAGAGCTCAAGCATGCCCGTTCCCGTCGTCTTCCTTCGAACCGGCCGCCGCGCCGTCCGGGGCCTCCACCGCCTCGCCGTCGTGCTCGTAGAAGTCCTCGTCGCGCATCACCAGCTTGCGCATCTCGGCCGCCAGCAGCACCAGCAGCACGCAGGAGACGAACCCGTAAATCGCGTAGAAGCCGAACAGCTCCTCGAGCGGGTGCGACAGGTGACGGTGCACCAGGAAATCCGCGGCGAACAGCAGAATGCAGGCGTAGGCGAGGCTACGAACGACGAGGCGTACGTTGCGCGGATTGTCGAACAGGTAGCCCTTGCCGTCTTTGCTCATCGCACCACCTCGCCGACCAATCGGTAGAGGGGCTCTGCCCAGAGGAACAGGACCACGCAGCCGGCCGTCGTGATAGCGATGGCGATCAGACTCGGCAGCGGGGCCTCGCGCAGCCCGTCCGCCGGGGTCGGTGGGGCGAGGAAGAAGCCCCGCATCGGAATGCTCACCAGATAGGCCACGTTGAGCAGCGAGCTGATCAGCAGCACCGCGGTGAGCATCCACAGCCCCGTGTCCAGGGTGCCCTGCACCAGCCACCACTTGCTCCAGGTGCCGCCGAACGGCGGCAGGCCAACGATGGACAGGGCGCCGACCAGGAACGCGAGCATGGTCAGGGGCATGGTGCGGCCGAGGCCGTCGAGCTCGCTGACCCGGGTCTTGTGGGCGGCGACCAGGATGGCGCCGGCGCAAAAGAAGAGCGTGATCTTGCCGAACGCGTGCATCACCACGTGCATCCCTCCACCGACCACGCCGGCGGCGACGCCGAGCATGGCGCCGAGGATGATGTAGCTGAGCTGGCTGATGGTCGAATAGGCCAGCCGCGCCTTCAGGTTGTCCTTGGTCATCGCCACCAGCGAGCCGAGCAGGATGGTCAGCGCCGCCAACGCGGCCAGCCAGTCCGCGGCCGCCAGCTCGGCGACGGTATCGATGCCGAACAGGTAGACCACGACCTTCAGGATGGTGAACACGCCGGCCTTGACCACCGCGACCGCGTGCAGCAGTGCCGAGACCGGGGTCGGGGCGACCATCGCGGCCGGCAGCCAGCGATGGAATGGCATCAGTGCCGCCTTGGCGGTGCCGATGACGTACAGCACCAGCAGCAGGTCGAGCACGAAGGCGCTCTCCTCGCCGAACACCCCGCCGGGGGTGAACTCGAGCGTGCCGGTCAGCCACCAGGTCCAGACCATCGCCAGCAGCAGGAAGACGATAGACGTTCCCATCAGCAGGCCGAGGTAGACGCGCCCGGCGCGCCGGGCCGAGTCGGTGCCGGCGTGCGTGACCAGCGGATAGGTCGAGACGGTGAGGACCTCGTAGAACACGAACAGCGTGAGCATGTTGGCCGCCAGCGCGACGCCCATGGCAGCGCTGATGGACACCGCGAACGCGGCGTAGAAGCGGGTCTGGTTCTCCTCGTGGTGGGCGCGCATGTAGCCGATGGCGTACACCGAGGTCACCGGCCACAGGAAGCTCGCCAACAGCGCGAACATCAGCCCGAGCGGTTCCGGTGACAGGGCCAACGCCAGGCCATCGATGGGCTCGGCCAACACCAGGCGCGGCGCATCGGCCCAGTCCACTGTCAGGGCCAGCGCGGCGACCAGCACGAACAGCACCGCACCGGAGGCCACCGTGACCGTCTCGCGCCGGTCCGGCTCACGTCCCCAGTAGACCACGCCCGCCGCCGTGACCAGCGGCAGCAGGAGGATCAGTGCGAGCAGCAGCGTCCCGGTCACTCGCCACCCCCCATCAACAGCGCGGCCACCCGCTGCGCGCTGCCGACGCTCAGGTGCGTGTCGATGCCGAAGTAGATGTTCGCGCCCACCAGCAGCCAGATCGGCGCGAGCATCGACAGCGGCGCCTCACGAGGCGCCGGCGCGTCCTCGGCAGGGCGTTGCAGGTAGGCGACCTCGACCAGCCGCCAGACGTACACCAGCGCGAGCACCGAGCCGATCAGGACGATCACGGCCAACGGCCACCAGCCGCGCTCGATGAGCGCAAGGACCAG
>Ga0316579_10000629_pt1 | contig 11971 bp, 13 predicted proteins | sample J5NA_2_FD_203074 | JGI IMG/M metagenome (GOLD analysis project Ga0316579, IMG submission 203074) | Rhizosphere microbial communities from salt marsh grasses in Alabama, United States - J5-7_160517rDrA | ecosystem: Host-associated > Plants > Roots > Rhizosphere | place: USA: Alabama | collected... | reverse complement strand
GAGCAATGGCCCGGCGAAGATCGGGCGCGACTGTTCGAACCGCGCCTGCAACTCACCGACAGGCAACAGCAACACTGGCGGGCGAGCGCACAGCGGGGCTGGGTTGCCGCAGATCAGCGGCACATGCTGCTCGAAGCGTCGGTCAACCTGCAGCGCGAAGCCGGGGACAGCGGCCTGGTTCTGCATACAGAAAAGTTGCGGATTGACGACAAGGGTGATGTGATAGAAACCGATCGACCGGTTGTCCTGGTGTCGGGGAACTGGCATTTTAGCGCGACCGGTTTGCACGCCGAGCTGGGCCGGCAACAGCTGCAACTGCTCGGAAACGTACGGGGCATACATGACTAGAATCACCATGCCGTTGATCTGGCTCGCATTGAGTCTGGTCCCGGCGGCCGGGTGGGCACTGTCCACCGACCGGAATCAACCGATGTCGATAGAGGCCGATCGCGTCGAGCTCAACGACGGCGAGGGCGTGAGCGTCTATCACGGCAACGTCAAAGTCACCCAGGGAACGCTGGTGCTCACGGGCGAAACCATGACCGTGTACAACAAGGGTGACAAAGTGGAAAAAGTCGTTATGGAGGGCAAACCCGCCACCTACAGGCAGCGTCCCGACAACAAGGATCAGGACGTGAAGGCCAAGGCACTGCGTATGGAGTACTACACCAACCCCGAATACATCATTCTGCTCAAACAGGCCGAAGTCGAACAGGAAGGCGACGTGCTGCGCAGTCAGCGCATCGAGTACGATGTCGTCAAGGACAAAGTCAATGCGGGTACCGACCAGCCCAAGGACCGCGTGCACATCACCATCCAGCCAAGGCCGGAAAAGAACCCGTCAGAACCGCGCCAACCATGAGCCGCCTCGAAGCGCGTGGGCTGAAAAAGAGCTATTCAGGCAAAGTCGTTGTGGAGTCCGTGTCGCTGGCGGTCGACAGCGGCGAGGTGGTGGGCCTGCTGGGTCCCAATGGCGCCGGCAAAACCACCTGCTTCTATATGATTGTCGGCCTGATCGCCTGCGACGGCGGCTCGGTGTGGCTCGACGACCAGGAACTCACACGCTATCCCATGCACGTGCGCGCCCGGCGCGGCGTGGGCTACCTGCCGCAGGAAGCATCGGTATTCCGCAAGCTGAGCGTGGCGGACAACCTGCTGGCGGTGCTGGAGATGCGCAAGGATCTCAGCCGGCGCGGCCGCAGCGATAAACTGGAAGAACTGTTGCAGGAGCTGCATATCGCCCACCTGCGCGAGCAAAAGGGCCTGAGCCTCTCGGGCGGTGAACGCCGGCGCGTGGAAATCGCGCGCGCGCTCGCCATGGAACCGCGCTTCATCCTGCTCGATGAGCCGTTTGCGGGCGTGGACCCCATTTCGGTCATCGATATTCAACGTATCGTCGAACACTTGACCGAGCGGAATATCGGTGTACTGATCACCGACCACAATGTGCGCGAAACGCTGGGTATCTGTAACCGCGCCTACATCATCGGCAGCGGTCATACGCTGGCCGAAGGCCCGCCGGGCGACATCCTCAAGAACCAGAAAGTCCGCGACGTCTATCTGGGTGACAATTTCACCATGTAGGCCGCTAAGAAATAAAAGTAAAAGCATCACTGGCATAATAAATGCATTGGAGTAGAATAGGCGCCTGTAAGCGGCGGCCCTTCCCGCCGGCGCATGGCAGAATCCTGACAACAATGCACCTATGAAGCAGTCCATCCAACTTCGGCTTGGCCAGCACCTGACAATGACGCCCCAGCTGCAACAGGCTATTCGCCTGTTGCAGCTGTCGACTCTGGAGCTGCAGCTGGAAGTGCAGACGGTCCTCGATTCAAACCTGATGCTGGAACCGGACGAAGGCGATGTGCCGGCGAGCGAAGCCAGCGAAGCGGCACGGGAACAGGCGGTAAAGGACGACGACACACGCAGGGACACACAGGACAGCGCGGAAGCCGAAGTCACCAGCAACTCCGAGACCATGCCCGACGAGTTGCCCGTCGATACCAACTGGGAAGATACCTACGACATGGGCGCCACCAGCTACAGCGCGCCCGCCGACAGCGATGGCAGGGATTTCTTCGAAACCCACAGCGCCGAAGGCCAGAGCCTGCACGAACACCTCAGCTGGCAGCTCGACCTGTCGCCGTTCAGCGATGAAGACCGGGCAATCGCCGAAGCCATCATTGACTCTATCAGCGATGACGGCTATCTAACTGTTTCGCTTGAAGAAATGCTCGAAAGCCTGGATTTGCCCCCGGAACGGGAAATCGGCATCGAGGAGATGCAGGTGGTGCTGCGGCGCATCCAGCACTTCGACCCCGTCGGCGTCGGCGCCCGGGATCCCGCGGAATGCCTGTCGATTCAACTGCATGCACTGGACACAGACACCCCCTGGCGGGAGCAGGCGCTGACGCTGGTGGAGGAACATGTCAATCTCCTGGCCAATCGGGACTATAATCAGATCATGCGCCGCATGAAGCTCTCGGAAGCCGAGCTTCAGGAAGTGCTTAAACTGGTGCAGTCGCTCAATCCGCGGCCCGGCTCGCAGATAACCAGCGCCACGCCGCAGTATGTAGTTCCCGATGTATTCGTGTTCAAAAATAATGGCAAATGGCAGGTGGAACTCAACAGCGATGCGGCCCCGAGGTTGCGCATCAACAGCCATTATGCCAGCCTGGTGAAACGTGCCGACAACAGCGATGACAATACCTACCTGCGCAACCATCTCCAGGAAGCGCGCTGGTTCCTGAAAAGCCTGCAAAGCCGCCATGAAACCCTGCTCAAGGTCGCCCGCTGTATTGTCGAACGGCAACGTAATTTTTTTGAATACGGTGATGAAGCCATGAAGCCGCTGGTGCTGCGCGATGTTGCCGATACCGTCGAGATGCACGAGTCCACGATTTCGCGCGTCACCACGCAGAAATACATGCATACGCCCCGGGGCATCTACGAGTTCAAATACTTTTTCTCCAGCCACGTCGGCACCTCCGACGGCGGCGAATGTTCCGCTACGGCGATACGCGCCATCATCAAGAAACTCGTTGCGGCAGAAAAACCGACCAAACCGCTGAGCGACAGCAAGATTGCCAGCGTGCTGGCTGAACAGGGCATCAAGGTTGCGCGGCGCACCATCGCCAAATACCGCGAAGCCCTGGCCATACCACCTTCCAATGAACGCAAACGCCTCTCATGAGGCCATGGACGAGGAGCGTATCCATGCAAATCAATTTAACCGGGCACCATGTCGACATCACCGATCCGCTGCGCAATTATGTGGACGAGAAATTCGAGCGGCTGGAGCGCCATTTTGACCACGTTACCGATGTGCACGTCGTGCTGAGTGTCGAGAAGCTTCGCCACACCGCCGAAGCAACGGTGCATATCAGTGGCGGCAAGCTGTTCGCCGACAGCACCGAAGAGGATATGTATGCCGCGATCGACGGCCTGACCGACAAGCTGGATCGCCAGATCAAGAAACACAAGGAAAAGATCACCGATCACCACCGCGTCGAAGGCGCGAACAAGAAGCACAGTCCGGAACCATGAACAGCTGCGGGCGGCCGCTCCGCGACCGCCTGCTGCAAGCATACTGATATGCAGATTACCGCACTTCTAAGCCCGGGACGCATCGCCTGTCACCAGGACAGTTCCAGCAAGAAACGCAGCCTGGAGCTGCTCAGCCAGTTGCTGTCCACGGCGTTGCCGGCCTACGCCGACGGCGAGCTGTTCGACAGCCTGGTGGGACGCGAACGCCTCGGCAGCACCGGTCTTGGACATGGCGTGGCATTGCCGCACGGCCGCATCAAGGGACTCGACGCCCCCATCGGTGCCTTTGTCACACTGGCAACGGGGATCGACTACGACGCCATCGACAACCAGCCCGTGGATCTGTTGTTTGCCCTGCTGGTTCCCGAAGAGTCCACCGAGGAGCACCTGCAGATCCTGGCGCGCCTGGCGGCCATGTTCAGCGACGCCGACCTGTGCCGGAAGTTGCGCGAGTGCAGCGACAGCCAGCAGTGCCTGGAATCCATTGACCACTGGGACGCACGCCAGCAACTGTCGGCATGAGCATCGACGCGTCAGTCGGCACCCTGTTCGAAACATTGCGGGCAAGACTCGATCTGCACTGGGCGGGAAGCCACATGGGCCAGACCCGCAGCATCAAGAATCCCGAATCCGAAGCCACCCGCACCTCGCTGGTCGGGCACCTCAACCTGATCCACCCCAACCGGGTGCAGGTCCTCGGCACCACGGAAATTCAGTACCTGGAACGCCTCAGCGCCAGCTCCCGGCGCGATTTGATCGACCACCTGTTCGACGGCACCAGCGACCTGATCGTGGTGGGCGACAACCACCTGCCGCCCGAAGACATCAAACAGCGCAGTGAAGCCACTTCCACCCCCTTGTTCCACTCCGGCCAGTCGACGGTGCAGCTGGTCAACTACCTGCAGTATTACCTGACCAATCTGTTCGCCGAAAAAATCATCCTGCACGGCGTGTTCATGGAGGTGTTCAGCGTCGGCCTGCTGATCACCGGTGACCCGAGTGTGGGCAAAAGCGAACTGGCGCTGGAACTCGTCGCGCGCGGACACCGCCTGGTCGCCGATGACGCGCCGGTGTTCGCCAGGACCTCGCCTGACACCCTCAGCGGCCGCTGCCCCGAGATTCTGCGCGACTTCCTCGAGGTGCGCGGGCTGGGCATTCTCAACGTCCGCGTCATGTTCGGCGACAGCGCCATCAAGCAGGCCCGCAACCTGCGCCTGATCCTGAAACTGGTCACCATGACCGAGGAACAGATGCACGCCATAGACCGCCTGCACGGCGCCCGCACCACCCAGACGATCCTCGGCGTGGACATTCCCGAAATCACCCTGCCGGTGGCCCCCGGGCGCAACCTCGCGGTGCTGGCCGAAGCGGCCGCCCGCAATCACGCCCTGCTGCGCAAAGGCTTCGATTCGGCCAAGCTATTTATGGAACGCCAGGCGCGTTTCATGGAAAATAGCTGAGAGATTGCCCGCAAGCCTCGAACAAACCCAATACCCTTGCGGCATACAGGCCCCATGGTGGAAGCAACGTGAAGCTCGTTATCGTCAGCGGATTGTCCGGCTCCGGGAAGAGTGTCGCCCTGCACACCCTGGAGGATCTCGGCTATTACTGTATCGATAATCTGCCGGCCGGCCTGCTGAGTTCGCTGGCCAACGAGCTGACGGGCGCACCCCACCCGGTGGAACGTGCCGCGGTCGGCATCGACGCGCGCAATCTGCCCCAGGCCCTGGAGCACGTGGGCGAGACGCTGGAGGAACTCAGGACCCATGCAATCGACAGCGAAATCCTGTTTCTCACCTGCGAGACCGACACCCTTATCAAGCGCTTCAGCGAAACCCGTCGGCGCCACCCGTTGAGCTACAGCGGCTTGTCGCTGGCCGACGCCATCGACCGCGAGACGCAACTGCTGGAACCGATTTCGCAAAGCGCCGACCTGTTTATCGATACCAGCCAGACAAGCCTGCACCAGCTGCGTGATCTGGTACGACAGCGCGTGGCGCGCCGCAACGACCACACGCTGTCGCTGCTGTTCCAGTCTTTCGGGTACAAACACGGTATTCCACCGGACGCCGACTTCGTCTTCGACGCCCGCTGCCTGCCAAATCCCCACTGGCAGCCGCGGCTACGGCCGCTAACCGGCCGCGACCAGGCCGTGGTGGACTTCCTTGAAAGCGAGCCGCCGGTGACGGCCATGTTCGCGAGCCTGTGCAGGTTCTTCGAACAGTGGATACCGGCGTTCGAAGCCGAAAACCGCAGTTATCTCACTGTCGCCATCGGCTGCACCGGTGGCCAGCACCGCTCGGTGTACCTGACCGAACGCCTGGCCGAGCACTTCCGCAGCCGCTACCCGTCGGTGGCGACCCGACACCGGGAACTGCCGTGAACGTCGGCGTCCTGCTCATCACGCACGGCGACGTGGGCAGCGTGCTGCTGCACACGGCTATCGACGTGCTCGGTGTCTGCCCCCTGTCGACCTGTGCGCTGGCCGCGCCGGCGGGTTGCGATCCGGAAAAGATCGACACCGAGGCCCGGCGAGCAGTGAACGATCTGGACAGCGGCGACGGCGTGCTGGTCGTGACCGACCTGTACGGCTCGACGCCCAGCAATATCGCCTGCCGGCTGCAGGATCTGTCGAATGTCCGGGTGGTATCCGGGCTCAATCTCCCCATGCTAATCCGGGTACTGAACTACCCTGACCTGGATCTCGATGAACTGGCTCACAAGGCGCTTACCGGTGGTCGTGACGGCGTGCTCACCTGTACCGGCGAGGGCAACCCCCATGCAGGATAAAACCGTTACCATCGTCAACAAACTGGGCCTGCACGCGCGTGCCGCCGCGAAGTTCGTGACCCTGGCGTCCTCCTTCGCGAGCGACATCCGGCTGGCCCGCAACGGCCAGGAAGTGAACGGCAAGAGCATCATGGGCGTGATGATGCTTGCGGCATCCCGCGGCAGCGACATCACCCTGATCGCCAGCGGCGATGACGAAAGCCAGGCCATCGACAAGCTGAGCGAACTCGTCGAACAGCGTTTTGGCGAAGACGAATGAGCGTCGCGATCCCGGGCACAGGCATTTCACACGGCATCGCCATCGGCCCGATTCACCGGCTGATAGACGGTGAGATTGAAGTCTATGAAGCCGCGATACCCGAGGAGCAGATCGAAAACGAAGTCGCGCGCTTCCGCCGTGCGGTGCGCGTCGCGCGCCAGCAACTCAAGGTCATCCGTGACAGCATCCCGGAAATCACCCGCGCCGACATTACCGATTTCATCGACACACACCTGCTGATGCTCGAAGACAGTATGCTCACGGCGACTCCGGTGGAGCTGATCCGTGAGCGGCAGTGCAATGCCGAGTGGGCCCTGAAATCCCAGCGCGACGCCCTCGCGGCGGTGTTTGACGAAATGGACGACGCCTACCTGCGTACACGCATGGACGATGTCGACCACGTGGTCAGTCGCATCCAGCGTATCCTCGCCAACGAAGGCACCGATGCGCAGGCCCAGGACAGCGAAACACTTCGCGGCGCCATCGTTGTCGCCCAGGACCTCACGCCGGCGGAAACCGCGCTGCTGCATCACCAGGGTATCGCCGGTTTTGTCACCGAGTCGGGTGGCCCGCTGTCGCATACCGCCATCCTGGCCCGCAGCCTTGGCCTGCCGGCCCTGGTGGGCACCCATTTTACACCGTACCAGGTTCGTGACGGCGAACTGGCGGTACTCGACGCCATAAAGGGCCGCTTACTCACCGAGATCGACGCCGACACGCTGAAAAAGTACCGCCGCAGGCAACGCGACGAGACCAAGCGGCAGAGCAAACTGAAACGCCTGAAGAATGATCCGGCGATAAGCGCCGACGGCGTTCACGTCGAACTGCTGGCCAATGTCGAGCTACGCGAAGACGTACTGGCGGCGCGGCGCGCCGGCGCCGACGGCATCGGCCTGTACCGCACCGAATTCCTGTTCATGAATCGCAACGATATCCCCGACGAAGAGGAACAGCTGCAGCAATACCTGAGCGTCCTCAAGGCACTCAAGGGGCTGCCGGTCACTATCCGTACCCTCGATCTCGGTGCCGACAAGGACTGCGGCGGCGAACGGCGCAGCGATCATATTGCACCCAACCCCGCGCTGGGTTTGCGCGCCATTCGCCTTTGCCTGAAACACGCCGACCTGTTCCGCCCGCAGTTGCGCGCCATCCTGCGCGCTTCGGCCAAAGGGCCGGTACGCATGATGATCCCGATGCTCTCCAGCTCCAGCGAACTCGACGCCGTGCTGGCGCTGATTGAGGACGTCAAACGGGAGTTGCAGCGCCAGCGCCTGGCTTTCGACCTGAATATGCCGATCGGTGGCATGATCGAAGTGCCCGCCGCGGCCCTGTCTGCTAGCCTGTTCGCGCGTCGCCTGGACTTTCTGTCCATTGGCACCAACGACCTGATTCAGTACACGCTCGCCATCGACCGTGTCGACGATGAGGTCACCTATCTCTACGATCCCCTGCATCCGGCCGTGTTGCGGTTGATAAAGATGGTCATTGACGCCGGGCGCACCTACCGGATCCCCGTATCCATGTGCGGTGAGATGGCCGGTGATACGCGCTATACGCGCCTGCTGCTGGGCATGGGCTTGAGCGACTTCTCCGTTCACCCTACCGCCCTGCTGGAAGTCAAGGACGCCATCACCCGCTGCGAGGTCGCGCGCTACAAACCGCTGGTGACCGACATTCTGGACAGCGACGATCCGGTAAAGATCGGCGCACTGCTCAAGACCCTCAACCAAATGTAAGCGCATTGCGTTTTCTGCAACCCCCCGGACTGCTACACTGGCAGTTCAACTCCGGCACCTGTAGCGAGAACCCTTATGGTTGACTCTGTCGATCAGCAAAACACCCAGCACCGCCTGGAAATACTGCGTACGGCGTTGCATAGCGGTAGCGCGGAACAGATCAGGCATCTGCTCGCCAGCCTGCACCCCGCCGAAGCCGCCGACTTGCTCGAATCCCTGCCGCACGGGCCGCGGGAAATCCTCTGGGAACTGGTTGACGCCGAGATCAAGGGCGAAATCCTTACCGAGGTCAACGAAGAGGTGCGTGCCGGCCTGATCGAGGGTATGGAAACCGAACAGCTGGTAGCCATCACCGAGGGGCTGGATACCGACGATCTTGCCGACCTGCTGCATGACCTGCCCGGCGCGGTGATTCACGAACTGCTGTACTCCATGGACAAGCAGAACCGGCAGCGCCTGGAAGCGGTACTGTCCTACCCGGAGGACACGGCCGGTGGCCTGATGGATCTCGATATCGTCACCGTGCGCGGCAACGTGACACTCGATGTAGTGCTGCGCTACCTGCGCCTGCGTGGCGCAATTCCGGACTTGACCGACAGCCTGATGGTTGTCGACCGCTTCGACCACTACCAGGGGATGCTGCCACTGGCGACCCTGCTGACCAGTGACCCGGAGTTCAGTGTCGCCGAAGTCATGGACCGCGGCGTCGACGGTATATCCGCAAACATGAAAGATATCGACGTGGCGCGCCTGTTTGAGGACCGCGACCTGGTGTCGGCGCCGGTAGTCGACGATGACGGCAGACTGCTCGGGCGCGTTACCATCGATGACGTGGTCGACGTTATCCGCGAAGAGGCCGACCACTCGTTCATGAGCATGGCCGGCCTGGACGAAGAGGATGACATCTTCGCCCCGGCGCTGCTCAGCGCCCGCCGCCGCGCCGTCTGGCTGGGCGTCAACCTTGGCACCGCGTTTCTGGCATCCTGGGTCATAGGCCTTTACGAGGCCACCCTCCAGCAGGTCGTGGCACTGGCCGTGCTGATGCCTATTGTCGCCAGCATGGGCGGCATCGCCGGCAGCCAGACGCTCACCATCATGATCCGCGGCCTGGCACTCGGCCAGGTAGGTTCGAGCAATGCCCGCACGCTGATGATCAAGGAGATCGCGGTGAGTGCGATGAACGGACTGATCTGGTCACTGGTGGTCGCGCTGATCGTCACCGCCTGGTTCAGCAACATGGAGATCGGCGCGATCATTGCCGCGGCCCTGGTGATCAACCTGGTGTGCGCGGCGCTGGCCGGTTTCGGCATACCGTTGGCACTCAAGCGTGTCGGCATCGACCCGGCACTGGCCGGTACCGTGCTGCTCACCACCATTACCGACGTGGTCGGTTTTATGGCATTCCTCGGCCTGGGGACCTGGCTCCTGCTCTAGACCGGGCGGCGCACGCCCTAGTCCATCCCTTCGGTGGTGATATGCAGCACGGTACCGCAGTGCTTGCAGTGCACGGCGTCGGCGTCGTGGCGACTCAAGCCGCACGCCTTGCATTCGTATCGCACCTTGCCCGGGCGGAAAATGGTCTGTACCAGCCGCAGGAACAGCGAAATACCGAAAATCATGATAAGTACAGCGAGTATGTGCCCACCGGTGCCGCGCAGGGTAATGTCCCCGAAGCCCGTGGTGGTGAGGGTCGCGACGGTGAAATACAGCGCATCGAAATAATTGCCGATGGCCGGGTTGACGCCCACCTGCGAGACATACACCACGGCGGTGATAACAAATATGAACACCAGCAGGTTGACCACGCTGAAAATCACGTCTTCATGCAGCCGCACGAACCTCGATTGCCGGCGCAGGCTCCGCAGCATATGGTAAGAACGCAACAGCCGCAGTGCGCGTACCACCCGCAGGACAACGAAATTCTCGACCAGCGAGGGCGCCAGGAGCGAGGCGATGACAATCAGATCGGCGAGACCGGCCGGATGGAATATATCGCGCAGTCGCTGCCGGCTGATGAACAGGCGGGCACCGAATTCCACCAGATAGACAATGCCAATCGCCTCCTCGATGACATGCAGTTCATCGGTGTGATGATAAAAAGAGGCAACGACGAAATAGATAATGGTGATGCCGTCGAACGCCAGCAATGACCAGCGAAAATTGCGGGCACAACGGCTGTCCCCGTTGTACAGATGATCGATCCGCTGATAAAGCTTTTGCCGAAAACCGGTGTTCACTGCCGGTGTTTTATCCATGCTGTTGCCTGCTTGTCAGCCACCCATGGGGCGACATTCTACCCGCCTGAGCTCCGAGCCGTGAACGCAGGCAGCAGCTTGCGCCGCCGGCAGGCCGCGTTCGGTCTCCGGGGTCGGGGCTCCCGCCCGTATCGCGGCGCCCGGCTACCCCTACCGTACCGGGGGGTCGCACACCAGGACCCTGTCGCCTGTGTGCGACAGGCTTGTGCGCCGCCCCGCCTGCAATCCCTGGCCGCGACCGGACGTCCTGCCGGTAAAATGTCCGCAAAAGCTTCACACTGATTTGCCCCCCCTCGCCCGCTTCTATATTCTTCGAGTCGAAATGAATCCGGATATTACCGAACGACTCGAACAACGCCTTGGCAAGCTTAATGCGCACCAGCGGCTTCGTGTCGAGACCGATGCCGACGTACAGGTTTTCGGCGGCGGCCTGAATTTCTTCCATATCGAAAACTGGTACCCGGCGCAGTCCCTGATCCGCAATACCCTGAAGATCATCGGCCTGTACTCGCGCGGTGTTAAGAACACCGCGCGAGTACAGCTCAGGCACAATGCCCTGACGCTGGCCGGACTGCCACCCTCATTTGCCGGATTCACTATCCTGCATATCAGTGATATGCACGTGGATATGAACCGCGGTGCAATGCATCGGCTGATCGAACTGCTCCACGATATCGACTACGACATCTGCGTGCTGACGGGCGACTACCGGGGCGACACCTTCGGCTCCTTCGAGGAGACACTGCGGGGCATGGCCGAGGTACGGGCACACCTGGGTGACGAGGTCTATGGCGTCCTCGGCAACCACGATTCCATCCGCATGGTGCCGGAACTCGAGGACATGGGGATACGCATGTTACTCAACGAGTCGGTCGCCATTCAGCGTGCTGCTGCGCAGATTCACCTGGTCGGATTGGACGATGCCCACTACTTCCGCGTCGACGACATCGAGAAAGCATCGGCCGTCGTGCCGCAGGACGGATTTTCGGTGCTATTGTCACACACGCCTGAAATCTATCACCGCGCCGCGCACGCGAACTTCAATCTGCTGCTCAGCGGCCACACGCATGGCGGTCAGATCTGTCTGCCCGGACGGATTCCGATTCTCCTGGATTCGCACCTGCCGCGGTGCATGGGATCGGGTCCATGGGTGTACCGCAATCTCGCTGGTTATACCTCAGTCGGCGTCGGATCATCGGTTGTTCCCGTTCGGTTCAATTGTCCGCCGGAGATAACCCTGCATCATCTACACCCCGCCTGACCCGCTAGTAGGGACGTTTGCGAATTCTGAGCTTGTAAAACAGCGGTGAGAAAACGATGTCCCCGACGAGAAACAGAACCATTACAACGACGATATCGATCACTGTCAGGCCCATCATCGGTTG
>Ga0316579_10000627_pt1 | contig 11989 bp, 11 predicted proteins | sample J5NA_2_FD_203074 | JGI IMG/M metagenome (GOLD analysis project Ga0316579, IMG submission 203074) | Rhizosphere microbial communities from salt marsh grasses in Alabama, United States - J5-7_160517rDrA | ecosystem: Host-associated > Plants > Roots > Rhizosphere | place: USA: Alabama | collected... | reverse complement strand
CGGCAGGGAGTGGGTAACGGGACGATGCACCATGGCCGCTGCGGCACCCTGCCGCTGCGCCGCATCCACAAAGTCATGACCATCGAAGTTCTGACCCTGTAAGGCCACATACAAGGCGCCGGGCTGCAGGGTGCGGGTATCGATGCTGACACTGGTGCACACCACATCAGCACCCTCGACACGGCCATCCGTCATGGCGGCGGCTTGACTGAGCGCCATCATGAACGCACCTGCGTCAGATATCGCTGCACCTGCTCCTGATCACGGAACGGCAATTTGCGTATGCCGACCTGCTGGGTGGTCTCGTGCCCCTTACCGGCTATCAGCACTACATCGTCTGCACCGGCCTGCTTGATGGCGGCGGCGATGGCGCTGCTGCGCTCGTGCATCACCTCCACCGCGGCAGAAGCATCGGTTCCAGCAAGTATATCGGCCGCGATCTGCGCCGGATCTTCGCTGCGGGGGTTGTCGTCGGTGATGATCACCTTATCCGCCAAACGCGCCGCCGCATCCCCCATCAGTGCGCGCTTACCGCGGTCGCGATCGCCGCCGCAACCGAATACGCACCATAATTTCCCGCGGCAATGCTCCCGCAAGGCCGCCAACACCTGCTCCAAGGCATCGGGGGTGTGGGCGTAGTCCACCACCACCAGTGGCAGGCGGCCGTCACCGCCGAAGCATTCCATACGCCCCGTCACCGGGCGCAACGCGCCGAGCCGCTGCAAGACCTCGGTCATGGGCACACCCGTCACCAGTAAGGTGGCCGCTACCGCCAGGAGATTGCTGGCATTGAAGCGCCCGAGCAGAGGAAGCTGCACTCGTCCTGCGCCCCAAGGGCTCTGCACCGCCATGCTCAGACCGCTGCGCGCCTGTTGCTCGATGACACCTTGGACATGGGGTAGTTCTGGCGCGACTGGCTCGCCCAGACCATAGCTCACCACCGTCACCCCAGGGCGCAGATTGGCAAGGATCTCGCGCCCGAAGGCGTCATCGCCGTTGACGATGGCATAACGCAAATCGGGAGCGTGAAACAGGCGCTGCTTGGCCGCCGCGTAAGCGGCCATGTCGCCGTGGTAATCCAGATGATCGCGACTGAGATTGGTAAATATCGCGGCGGTGAACGACACACCGGCGACCCGCCCCTGAGCCAGGGCATGAGAGGAGACCTCCATGGCCACGCTACGCGCTCCGCCGCTGCGCATCTCCGCCAACAATTGATGCAAGCGGATCGCGTCGGGGGTGGTATGGGTCCCGGGGAGCAATTGCCCGACCAGGCCGTTGCCAAGGGTGCCGATGATGCCACAGGGATGGTCGGCATCACTCATGGCCTGGGCGAGGAACTGACTGCACGAGGTCTTGCCGTTGGTACCGGTGATCCCCACCACCAACAGATCCTGCGAGGGATGGCCGTAAAAACGTTCGGCGATCAACCCCGCCTGCTGCGAAAGCTGCTGCACCGCCAACATGGGCACATTACCGACCTGCGCCGACAAAAATGCGGTCTCGCCTGCCTCGACCTCATAGGCGATGGCGATCGCCCCCTGCGCTACGGCGGCGGCTATGAAATCATGACCGCGCTGCATCAGGCCGGTGCAGGCCAGAAATAAATAACCGGGCTGCACCTGACGGCTATCCAGGGCGACACCGGCCGCCATGCGATCGTCATCCGAAGCGAGCGTGGCAATCCCCTCCAGCAATACGCTGAGGGCGACGCCGCCGGACTGGGATGTGCGTGCCGGCATCATAATACCTCCGCCTTCGCCACCTTCGCCCCGTTGAGGGAAGGCAGATCATCCGGGGCGATATCCAGCAGGCGCATAGTCTCGCTCATCACCCGACTGAAGACCGGCGCCGCGACCGAACCGCCGTAATACTTATCGCTGCGCGGGTCGTTGATCACCACCACCATCACCAGCCGCGGTCGGGTCGCGGGAATCATCCCCGCGAACAAGGCCACATACTTGTCCTCGGCATAGCCGCCGGGAATGGATTTGCGCACCGTGCCGGTCTTGCCGGCGACGTGATAGCCGGCGACCCGCGCCAGTTCGCCGGTCCCTTCATCGCTCACCACCCCATCCAACATGGTGATCACCTGCCGCGCGGTCTTGGTGCTCATCACCCGCATACCTTCGGGCGCCTGATCGACCGGAACGAAGGACACCGGTTTAAGCACACCTCCGGCCGCCAGCGCCGCATAAGCGCGCGCCAGTTGCAAGGTGGACACCGACAACCCGTAGCCGAACGAGAAGGTGGCATGATCGATGGGATACCAGCGGTGATAATTCGGCAGAGTACCGGCGGTTTCACCCGGAAAGTCGGCCCCGCTCAGGGAACCGAAGCCGACTTTATGGAACATGTTCCATAAACTATCCGCCGGCAAGGACAGGGCGATCTTACTCGCCCCCACATTACTCGACTTGGCTATCACGGTACTGACATTGATCAGGCCGTAATCGTGGGTATCGTGGATGGTATTGGGCCCGACCCGCAAGGTGCCCGGAGCGGTATTGATCATGGTATCCGGACGGTACTTCCCGGATTCCAGCGCCATGGCCACGGTAAACGGCTTAACCGTAGAACCCGGCTCGAACACATCGGTCACCGCCCGGTTGCGGTAATGGCTACTGCGCAGACTTTCGCGATTATTAGGGTTGTAGGTCGGCTGATTGACCATGGCCAGCACTTCCCCGGTCTTAACGTCAAGGATCACTGCCGAACCGGAAGCTGCGTGACTCTCCTGCACCGCCGCCTTCAATTCACGATAGGCAAGGTATTGAATTCGTCTATCGATACTGAGCTTGAGATCATGACCGGGCACAGGCTCGCTGATGCGCTCCACGGTTTCCACGATGCGTCCCAGGCGGTCCTTGATCACCCGCATGCTGCCCGGCGTGCCGCGCAGCAGTTGTTCGAAAGTCAGTTCCGCGCCTTCCTGTCCGACGTCATCCACATTGGTGAAACCCAGCACATGGCCGGTCACTTCGCCGGCCGGGTAGTAACGGCGATACTCGCGCTGCTTGGCGACGCCGGAGATATCCAGCGCCATCACCTTGTCCGCCAGCGCCGGCGGCACTGCACGCTTGAGATAGACAAACTCGCGATCGGCATTCTTGCGCAGTTTATCCTTGATCCCACGCACATCCAGATTGAGCAGCTTCGCCAGGCGCGGCAGGTGTTGCGGCGCCTCCAGCAAGGCCTGAGGATCGGCCCATATGGAATCGACCGGAGTACTGATGGCCAGTGGTTCGTTATTGTGATCGGTAATCATACCGCGGTGAGCGGGAATGCTGACTACCCGCAAAGACCTGGCATCGCCTTGTTCCAGCAAAAAGTCGCTATGCAACACCTGCAGATCCACCGCGCGCCACACCAACAGACCCACCGCCACCATCATGATGCCGAGCAGGAAGACTCTGCGCCCCCGATAAGACTCCATGCCGCTACGCTTCTTCATGGTTTCAGAATCACCACTTGATTCGCCTCCGGAATCACCATGCCCAGATTGGCACCCGCGGTTCCCTCCACGCGGCTGTGGGTTGCCAGGGTGCTTTGCTCCAACTGGAGTTGTCCCCACTCGATATCCATATTATCCCGTGCCTTGTGCAAGGCCTGCAGTTCCACGAACAGCTTGCGACTTTGATGTTTGGCGTAGATCACGCCAAACGCCGAAATCATCGTCAACACTATCAATACCACCAGAGTCTTCACCGGCGGCGCATCGCGCTGGGTGGATTTGCCGCTCATAGCTTTTCCGCCACGCGCAATACCGCACTGCGGGCACGCGGATTGGCCGCCACTTCCATAGCGCTCGGATAAACGGGTTTGCCCACGATTCGCAGCGTCGGCTTGAAGGCGCTGGCCGGCACCGGCAGACCGAGCGGGAGATCACCGCCCCGTGCCTCGTCACGCATGAAGCGCTTGACGATGCGATCTTCCAGTGAATGAAAGCTGATGACGGCGAGCCGTCCGCCGGGCGCCAATACCCGCAGCGCCTGGGGGAGTCCCTGTTCTAGATCCTCCAACTCGTGATTGATATGGATACGGATAGCCTGGAAGGCGCGCGTCGCCGGATGTTTATCCCGTTCCCAGGCCGGGTTGGCCGCGGCCACTATATTGGCCAGCTCCGTTGTGGTCTCTATGGGCGCCGTTTGCCTGGCCTGGACTATCGCCCGGGCGATGCGTTTGGCGAAACGTTCCTCGCCATAGGTCTTGAGCACATGGGCGATATCTGCTTCGGAAGCGCGTGCCAACCAGGCTGCGGCACTCTCGCCATGAAGCGTATCCATGCGCATATCAAGAGGGCCCTCACGCAAAAAGCTGAATCCCCGTTCCGCTGTATCCAATTGTGGCGACGAAACGCCGAGATCGAACAACACCCCGTTCACCTTGCCCGACACTGCTTCGGTCTCTGCGAAGTACTCCAACATGGCGAACGAACCCTGAAAAATACTAAAGTGGCGGTCCCTCGCCGACCGCTCCCTGGCCACCTCCACCGCCCATGGATCCTTATCGATGGCGATGAGGCGTCCTCCCACTCCAAGCCGCTGCAATATCGCAGCGCTATGACCTCCCCGACCGAAGGTCGCATCTACATAAATGCCGTCGGCGTCAAGCTGTAAGGCCGCCACCACCTCTTCCAACATCACCGGGTGATGGATGGATGCATCAGGCATAAGCGTCAAAGAGAGAGCGATTCCAGCTCAGCAGGCAGCGGTTGCTCCTCATCGTCTTCCTGCAACCACTGCTCGCGACGCTCCTGCCACAGCCCTTCGTTCCACAATTCAAATTTGTTGCCCTGCCCGACCAGGGTCACCCGCTTGTTGAGGTTGGCGAAATCGCGCAACGGGGGAGGCAAGAGGATCCTGCCGGCACTGTCCAGCTCCACCTCGGTGGCATGCCCGATCAGCAAGTGCTGCAAACGCCGCGTCTGCTTATTGAAAGTCGGCAGTTTGACCAGTTTGTGCTCGATTTCTTCCCACTCAGGTAGGGGATACACCAGCAGGCAACGATCGCTACCCACATCCACGGTCAGCACCAGCTGGCCGCCACAGATTTCCTGAAGTCGGTCTCGGTACTTCGTGGGCATCGCCATGCGGCCCTTGGCATCCAAGTTGAGTGGATTAACCCCGCGGAACACCCGTCCTCCCCATCAAAAATTTTCCACCAAAACCCACTGAACCCCACTTTTAAACACTATAGGTATCCGTCAGGCTCCATGTCAAGAAAATTCGAGCATTAATTTCCACGATTCCTGCTTACACGACAGTCACTTAGGTGAACAAAACGAGGTGGAAAATGAGCTGGGACGCCCGTAAGAATCAACCCAAATCAGCAGCTTGAGAAAGACACTTTGGGCGATGGATTAAGAAAGGTAATGTGATCCTTGGGACAAGAAAAAAGAGTCGGCCGATAAGCCGGGTTCTGTCGTGGACAGTCATTCCTCTGCGATGCGCGTCACCGCACACCTCTAGCGGCCTACCCGGGGACAACGCGGGCCACGCTACGTCCCCCTATTTGGCCTTGCTCCGGATGGGGTTTACCCTGCCGCGGCGTGTTACCACCCGCGCGGTGCGCTCTTACCGCACCATTTCACCCTTGCCTGCCCCTCGCGGGACATAGGCGGTGTATTTTCTGTGGCACTTTCCGTGGGTTCACACCCCCCAGGCGTTACCTGGCACCCTGCCCTATGGAGCCCGGACTTTCCTCCACCTCCCCGCAGGGATGCAGCGACTGTCTGGCCGACTCTTGCGCCAAGTTTATCAAATTACTGGCAGCGGGTATCGATTACATTGCCAGCGTTTAGTCTTGGCGCTAAGCGCCGGTCACTTGCCGGCATCCTTCATGTCGACCGCCCACTGATAGAGACGATTGCGCTTTTCCCCGCTTATTTTCACCGCCACCCCCACCGCCTGCTTGAGCGGCATTTCGTCCAACAATATCTCCAGGATCCGCCGCTTCTCGGCATCCGCATCGACCTGATCGGAGACGACTTCCGCCCCCTGCACGACGATGGCGCACTCACCCTTTTGCTGATTGGGGTCTGCCTCCACCCAATGCCGGAGGCGTTCCAGACTGTCCTTGCGGATGGTTTCGTAGACTTTGGTCAATTCCCGGGCCAAGACTGCCTCGCGCTGCTGACCGAAGATCTCCGCCATATCGCCCAACGTCGCGAGCAAACGGTGCGGCGCCTCATAAAAGATCAGGGTGCGGGTTTCGCTGCGCAAGGCCAGCATGCGCTCACGCCGCCCCGAGCTTTTCGCGGGCAGGAATCCTTCGAAGATAAATCGATCCGTGGGCAGGCCCGAGACCGACAAGGCCGCCAGGACGGCGCTGGCCCCGGGGATAGGGATCACCCGGATATCCGCCGCATGCGCCGCCTTGACCAGATGATAACCGGGGTCGCTCAATAACGGGGTCCCGGCATCACTGATCAGGGCCACCGCAGCGCCCTGCCCTAAGCGCTCGATCAAGGTTTCTGTTTGTTGCCGCTCATTGTGTTCGTGATAGGCGAGGCACGGTGTGCTTATGCCGAAATGGCGTAATAGCACACCACTGTGACGAGTATCTTCAGCCGCAATGACTGCGACATCCCTCAACACCTCGATCGCCCGGGCCGTCATATCGGCGAGATTGCCGATGGGCGTAGCCACTATATAAAGCGCACCGTTTACAATTGACACTTGCGGGACACCTACCGATACTGTGACGCTTGTGTGCCAAGACCGCCGGCGTTCACTACTATTCAAGCCCGCGGCAACCATTCCGTAACCATGAACAACAAGCTCGCTCAAACTACAGCATGAAAGCCACTACCACAATCCGTTACGCCCCGCTCTGGTTGCCGCTGGTATTCGCCCTAAGCCTGACCGGCTGCGCCACGGCCCCGACAACGCCAGGACAAGCGCCTGCCACCTCCGCTATGCTCAGCAAGGCGCAAAGCGCCGCAGAGAGCGGCAATTACGCCATCGCCGCACGCGAATACCTGGAATTGGCGGCAAACAGCAGTGGCGCAGCACATTATGACTATTTATTGAGCGCCGCCGAGGCGTTCCTGCACGGCAACTTCATCGAGCAGGCCAAACAGACCTTGCATTCCCTGCCGCTCGATGCCTTAGACAGCCGGCAAACCGACCACCGCCGCATCATCGAGGCCGGCATCGCCCTGACGGAACACGATCCCCGCGGGACGCTCGATACCCTAAAAGACATTGCACCGACCGCCACTTCGCCCGCCTTGAGTATCACTGTCCATGAACTGCGTGCCACCGCCTACAATCAATTAGGCAACTTCTTGGAAGCGGCGCGCGAACGGGTGGCGCTGGCGCCTCTGCTGAGCGGTCCGGAGGCAGCACGCCGCAATGAACAGGCCTTGTGGCAAGCCTTGATGTCACTGTCGAGTACGGCCTTGGAGAGTTTCAAGCTGGCGCCGCCGCCGGATACTTTGAGCGGCTGGCTGGAACTCGCCGACATCGCAAAGAACTCACAAGCCCACCCCGGCGATATCGACAAGCAAATCGCCGCCTGGCGCACGCGTTATCCCGACCACCCGGCCTCCGCCCATTTGATGGCCTCGCTGCTGGCGCAGCAACCGGAACGACTGATCACCCAGCCCACCCATATCGGCCTGCTGCTGCCCATGAGCGGTCCGTTCGCCAAATCCGCCGCCGCCATCCGTGATGGTTTTCTCACCGCCTATTACCAGCGGAAGAAACGGGACTACCAACCCGTCATTCAAACCTATGACACCACCAATACCGCAGATATTGCGCAAGTCTATGCCCAAGCCGTCAAGGACGGCGCGCAATTCATCGTTGGCCCTCTGGAAAAAGACACCATCGCCTCCTTATTGCACCAACACGACATTATCACCGTACCGACTCTGGTCCTGAACTACACCGACAGCAACGATGACCTACCCGCGGAGTTTTTCCAATTCGGGCTGGCGCCCGAAGACGAGGCACGCATGGTGGCGGAACGCGCCTGGCTGGAGGATCATCAACAGGGCTTGGCCATCATCCCCGAAGGGGATTGGGGCAACCGCATATTCCACGCCTTTGCTGAACACTGGCAACAGCTGGGCGGCAAAGTGGCGGCATCACAAACCTATCCGGCCAATACCGAAGATCTTTCCAAACCGCTGCGCCACTTGTTGAATATCGACGCCAGCGAAGCTCGCGCCAAAGCCTTGCGTGCCGTCCTGCACACCAGATTCAACTTTGAACCGTCGCGGCGCCACGATGCCGATTTCATCTTCATGGCGGCATTTCCGCACCAGGCCAGGCAGATTCCGCCGCAGCTGAAATTTTTATATGCCGGCGATCTCCCCGTTTACGCCACGTCCCACATTTTCGACGGTCGCCGCGACGCGGCCAAGGATCGCGATCTGGACGGTGTAACGTTTACCGACATTCCGTGGCTGCTGACCCCCAAGCAATTTCCGCTCAACGACAAGATCCGGCAATTGTGGCCGGAAACAGCCGATCAATATGCACGACTTTATGCCTTGGGAGTGGACACCTACCGGCTGATCCCTGATCTCGATGCGCTGCGCGCCTCACCGTATCAGGAATTTCCCGGCGCCACCGGCAGGCTGGTCATGGACAACAATAACCGCATCCGCCGCACCTTGTTGTGGGCGCGCTTCGTAGGCGGGCTGCCGCACCTGCTGCCGCAGACCGCAACCCCTGCGCCATAATGGGCCGAAGCCATACCATCTCCGGCGAACGCGGCAAGGCCGCCGAAACCCAGGCATGTCGCTTCTTGATTAATCACGGCTTGGTGCTTGTCGATCGCAATTACCGCTGTCGCCACGGAGAGATCGATTTGATCATGCGCGACGGCCGTTGCATGGTCTTCGTCGAAGTGCGCTATCGAAACAAGCACCGCTTTGCCGGCGGCGCCGAAACCGTCGATCATCGCAAACAATCCAAGCTGACAGCGACCGCCATGCACTATCTACAATCCCATCCCGGGGCGGCCGCTCGGCCGGCCCGATTTGACGTGGTGGCCATTGACGGTGGGCTCGGCGAAGACCGGGTCGACTGGATACGGGATGCATTCGGCGTTGAGGCCTAAGACTTACGTCAGCGGCAAGTTTTAAGGAGTGAACTGTGAAACCCTTATTCAGACTGGTTGGTAACGCGCTCATCATCATGAACGCCGCGTTGATCCTGACTCAGCTGCAAGGCTGTGTCGGCGTAGTCGCCGCCGGCGGAGCAGGCGCGGCGGTCGCCGCAGACCGGCGCAGCGCCGGTACCATCGTCGACGACGAGGCCATCGAGCTCAAAACCGGCAACGCCATATTCGGCGATGATGACCTGGGCACAAAGGCCCACATTAATATAACCAGTTTTGATTACGTCGTGCTGCTCACCGGCGAGACACCCACCGCCGCCATGCGTGACCGTGCCGTGGACATCGCACGCCATGTAGACAAGGTGCGCAAGGTCTACAACGAAATCGTCGTCGCGCAACCCACCACCGTGAAGTCGCGTGGTACGGATACCTGGATAACCGCGCAAATCAAGGCCAGACTGCTGGGCAACGAAGATGTCAGCTCCGCCAATGTAAAAGTGGTCACCGAAAACCGAACCGTCTATTTGCTAGGCATTGTCAGTCATGCGGAGGCGAAGGCCGCGACGGAAACGGCCCGTTTCGTTGACGGCGTGACCCGGGTGATCGCACTGTTCGAATATCAGGATTAATCAGCACCCGGCCCTATGTTAAACCAAAATTTTTTAGCGGCATTGCACCACAGCATCGGTCCTGCCAATGTCCTCACCGACCCCGCCGATTGTTGGCCCTACGGCTATGACAACAGCCGCCGCCACAGCCCGCCGGAGGCGGTGGCGTTTGCGACCAGTCACGACCAGGTGATGGCTGTCGTGGGTCTTTGCCGTGAACACCGCGTAGCACTGGTAGCGCGCGGCCGCGGTACGGGCACAACCGGCGCCACCGTTCCGCTACGCGGCGGTGTGGTGCTGGCGCTGGAGCGCATGGATAAGATCGTGGATATCGACGTCGACAATCGGGTAATGGTGGTACAACCGGGCGTCACCAACCAGGCGGTACAACAGGCCGCCTCCGCCCACGGCTTTTTCTGGCCGCCCGACCCCACCAGCGCGGCCTTCTGCACGGTGGGCGGCAATCTCGCCTATAACTCCGCGGGACCGCGCGCCGTGAAATACGGCACGCCGCGGGAGAACACCCTGGGACTGCGCGCCGTCACCGGCAGCGGCGCGGAGATTCGCACCGGTGTCTATACCACCAAGGGAGTGGTGGGCTATGACCTGACGCGGCTGCTCATCGGTTCGGAAGGTACCCTCGCCGTGATCACCGAGGCCACCTTGAAATTGACGCCCCTGCCGGAAACCAAACGCCTGCTGCAGGCAGTGTATCGCGATATGCACAGCGCCGCCCGCGCGGTATCACGCATCATGGCACAGTCAGTGACGCCCTGCGCCCTGGAATTCATCGACGGCCGCGCCATCGCCATGATCCGCGACTATGCGCAGATCCCATTACCGGAAGCGGCCGGCGCCCTGTTGATGATAGAAGTCGACGGGCAACACGCCGCCATCGCCGCCGCCGTGGACAGTATCAGCAGTGCCGCCCGCGTCGAAGGCCTGATCGATATCACGGCGGCGCAAGGCGCCGAGGAGACCGCCGCGCTGTGGGTGACGCGCAAAGCCCTCTCGCCGGCACTGCGTACCATCGCCCCGAAGAAGATCAATGAAGACGTAGTGGTCCCGGTATCGCATATGGCGGAGTTAATCGGCGGCCTGGAGGCCTTGTCTCAAGAGTTCGCCATCACCATCGTCAACTTCGGCCACGCCGGCAACGGCAATATCCACGTCAATCTTCTAGTTAATCCCGACGACCCGGATGAGATGCACCGCGCCGAACGCTGCCTCCAGCGGGTATTCGATCTGGTATTGAAACTTCAGGGCACGCTGTCCGGCGAACACGGTGTCGGCATCGAAAAACGGGACTTCATCGACCGTGAGATTGCGGCGCCGGCCCTGGAGTTGATGCGCGGTATCAAGGAACTGTTCGACCCCCAAGGCATCCTCAATCCCGACAAAATGCTCCCGCAGCCTGGACCGCGCTAAGCGCTTACTTGACCACCCGCAACGACGGTCTCCCGCCTTTGGCCGGGCTAGGCGTGCTCGGACCTTCGGGCGGCCCGCCATCACGGCCCTTTTCCTGGCCGAACAACATCCCCTCGCCGTTTTCGCGGGCATAGATCGCCACCACCGCCCGCGGCGGGACAACCACTTGCAGCGCGATGCCCGCAAAGCGGGCGCTGAAGCTGATCTCATCGTCACCCAGCTGCAGGTTCTGGACGGCCCGCGGGCTGATGTTCAAGACTATCTGCCCGTCGCGCACATGCGGCTGAGGCAGGATCGCTCCCTCCACCGTGGCATCCACCGTGATGTAGGGCGTCAAGCCGTTGGCGACGATCCAGTCGTAAAACGCACGGATCAAGTAGGGTCGATTTGATGTCATCTTTTGCAAGATCGGGCCTCTCAAGAAAAACTAGCACCAAAGCGGGTCATCGGCAGCTGTCCGAATAGCCGTCCACGCGCTGGCCGGGATGGCTCAATTATAATCCAGCCCATCTCCGGTAAGAAGGAAAAAGCCACCGCGCGACGAAGGCGAACCGTGACTCGATCCGGCCAAGATGCCTCACTACTCATAGGGGCACTGACGCTGGGTGATAAGCTTAATCGTGTGTATCGCTATCCAACAGGAAACGGTCCTCAAGCGCTTGCACCGGCCGCGCATTGTGGGGAAATACCGTCTTAAACGCCTCGATCTGGGCCTGAGACAGCTCGATGGGTTCGTTCATAACGATCCAGCGTACCCCTTCGGAACAAGGCGGCGTAGTCAACGAACCGATGTAGTGGTGATAATGCTTGCCCGCGGGTAATACATCGCCGGCGTTGATAAGGGCACCCTTGACATTCGCCTCACTAATCTCCTTGGG
>Ga0316579_10000626_pt1 | contig 11991 bp, 9 predicted proteins | sample J5NA_2_FD_203074 | JGI IMG/M metagenome (GOLD analysis project Ga0316579, IMG submission 203074) | Rhizosphere microbial communities from salt marsh grasses in Alabama, United States - J5-7_160517rDrA | ecosystem: Host-associated > Plants > Roots > Rhizosphere | place: USA: Alabama | collected... | reverse complement strand
GATGGTGCAGCCGTTGATGAATATGACCACACTGGCAATAAGATAAATGAGAATGGTTTGCATTCGCAGGCTAACTTCGTAGATAATGGGTTTCTGTAAGGCTGCGAATGTTAACCGAATCGGCCGCACCCTGTCATGACCTTTCAATTCCAGCTTTATCCCGGAGGAAACCGCGAGTGGAAAGCCTTGAGCTAAAAAAGGCGGGTTTGAAGGCAACCTTGCCGCGCGTCAAGATCCTGGAGATTCTCGAACACAATACCCATCTCCACATGCGCGCCGAGGATGTCTATAAGGCCCTGCTGGAAAGCGGGGACGATGTGGGGTTGGCGACGGTCTACCGGGTGTTGACCCAGTTCGAGGCCGCCGGCCTGGTCACCCGTCACCACTTCGAGGGCGGCCATGCAGTGTTCGAACTCAACCAGGGCAAGCACCACGATCACATCCTGTGCATCTCCTGCGGACGCGTCGACGAGTTCGTCGATGAGGTCATAGAAGACCGGCAGCGCGCCATCGCCAGGCAGCACGGCTATACCATCACCGACCACAGTCTCCACATCTACGGCCAGTGTGCCGATTGCCAGGCCAAAGAGGCTGCTAAGAGGTAAGTTCTCCCAGCGCCGTCTCGTCCCGGGCGCGGTCGATCATCTCCTTGGCATGGGCGCGGGTCTGGCGGGTGATCTCCATACCGCCCAGCATGCGGGCGATCTCCTCGCAACGCGCCGTCTCGGTGAGCGGCACAATGGCGGTAAAGGTCTGGCCGTCGCGGGTCTGCTTGCTGACCTGCAGGTGGTGATGGGCGAGGGCCGCCACCTGGGGAAGGTGGGTGATACACAATACCTGATGCGACACCCCCAAGGTGCGCAGCTGTTTGCCCACCATCTCGGCGACACCGCCGCCGATACCCACATCCACTTCGTCAAAGATCAGGGTGGGGACGCGCACGTTGCGCGCCGTAGCCACCTGAATCGCCAAACTGATGCGCGACAACTCGCCGCCGGAGGCCACCTTGGTGAGGGGGCGCAGCGGTTGGCCGGGATTGGCGCTGACCTGAAATTCGATCTGTTCCATGCCCTGCGGCGAGAAATCCTTGGCGGCGCGCGCCGCCAGGACGATATCGAAACACCCGCCGGGCATCCCTAAGGAATGGATGTGGGCGGAGACCTGGGTGCCCAGGGTCTTCGCCGCGCGCTTGCGGCCGGCACCCAATTTTTTCGCCAGCTCGCGATAACGCGCGGCCGCGGCGTCGATGTCGGTCTGCAAGTCGGCCAGCTTCACGTCGCTGTGTTCCAGACCCGCCAGTTCCTCCTGCAGGCGCGCGTGCAAGTCCGGCAGTTTTTCAACCTCGATGCGGTGCTTGCGCGCCGCATCGTGCAGGGCGTTCATGCGGCCTTCCACTTCCAGCAGGCGTTGCGGGTCGAGATCCACGTCGCTGACATAATTGCGCAGTTCCGCAGCGGCCTCGTCCAGTTGAATCGCCGCCTCGCCCAGCAATTGCAGCGGCGTGGCGAGACGCGCATCGTAACGCTGCAATTGCGCCAGTTCCTGGGTGGTGTGGCCGAGTTGCGTGCTGAGGGCGCCTTCGTCTTCATAGAGCAGCTGCAGGGCGCGCTGGCAGGTCTCCAATAAGCGGTTGGCGTGGTGGAGACGGGTGTGTTCTTCTTCCAGGGTGGCGGCCTCGTCGGTGACCGGCTGCAGCGCATCCAGCTCCTGCACCTGATAGCGCAACAGATCCAGGCGCGACTCGCGTTCGCCGGCGGCCTGCTGCAGGGTCTGCCATTGTTCCGTGAGCGCCCGCCATCGGCCGTAACACTCGGCTACGTCCCGGCGCAAGGCATCATGGCCAGCAAAGTCGTCCAGCAACTCGCGCTGCACATCGCGGCGCAGCAAGGATTGATGCTCGTGCTGGCCGTGGATATCCACCAGCCAGTTCCCGGCCTGCTGCAGGGTCTGCATGGGCACCGGGTGGTTATTGATGAAACCGCGGCTGCGGCCCTCGCGGGTGATGATGCGGCGGATCAGGCATTCATCCTCGGCATCGATGCCCTGTTCGTTCAGCCACGCCAGGAAGCCGGGGAGGGCGCTGACGTCGAAACCGATACTGACCTCGGCGCGCTCGCAGCCGTGACGGACCGTGCTGCTGTCCGCCCGGTCCCCCAAGGCCAGACCCAGGGCATCCACCAGAATGGATTTGCCGGCTCCGGTCTCGCCGGTCAAGGCGGTCATGCCCGAGGCGAGTTCCAGCTCCACCTCATCGATGATGGCGAAGTCGCGAATGTAGACGTGGGTGAGCATGAATAATTCCCAAAGAGTTATATCTCACCGCAAAGACGCAAAGGACGCAAAGGTTTTTTTAGTTCAGGATAATCTGAGCAAGTGTGGATTCCGGCGCGTGCGCCAATCAAGCGATTCAGGACTTCCCCATTAATCCCAGCCTTATCTCCGCATCCTTTGCGTCTTTGCGGTGAATATTTCTTATTAACCGGATAATCCGCCTCCGTTATTACTCGCGCTTCGACCCCCAGCGCAGCTTGGCGCGGAGGATATGAAAATAATCGTGGTTGGCGGGATGGATCAAGCGTATGGGCCGCTCTTTCTTCCTGATCTCGATGCGATCACCGTCGCGCAGGTCATAGTTGGTCTGGCCGTCGCAGGTCATTTGCGAGTGGTCGACCTTGCAGTCGCGCACTACGATGCCGATGCGGCTGTCGCCGTCGATTACCACCGGGCGGTTGCTCAGGGTGTGGGGACAGATGGGGACCAGGGCGATGGCGTTGAGAGTGGGCATCAAGATCGGCCCGCCGCCGGACAGGGCATAGGCGGTGGAACCGGTGGGCGTGCTGACGATGATGCCGTCGGAGCGTTGCACGTCCATGAACTGGCCGTTGACATAGGTCTCCAGCTCAATCATGCGCGCCATATTCCATTTGGCGACCACCACTTCGTTGAAGGCGTCGCAGGACTCAATGGTGCGGCCGTCGCGAATGATCTCGCCCTGCAACAAGAAGCGTTCCTCGGGACAATAGTTGCCGGCGAGGATCTCCTTCATGACGTCGAGCATGGTGAGCGGCGAGATGTCGGCGAGGAAGCCCAGGCGGCCGAGATTGATGCCCACCACCGGGATGCCGGCGTCGGCCAGGGAGCGCGCCGCATTGAGCAGGGTGCCGTCACCGCCGATCACCACCGCCAAGTCGCAGCGTTCGCTCAGTTCCTTGCGATCGCAGATATCCAGGCCCAGATCGGGAACGGTGCGCGCGGTTTCATCGTCCAGCCAGACCTGGAGCTTGTGGTCCTTGAGAAATGTGGCCATGGTGGTGAGGGTCTGGGCGATGCTGGGATCGCCGTATTTGCCGATCAGACCGATGGTTTTAAATTCCGCTGGCATGTACTTTCCCTATATGAGCTTTATTGGGCCGCTAAGCTAACACGACCTATGCCGTGCGCCAACCGTAGGCGCTTGAACTTGCTACGGCATTCATATTCTTGACAGCCGCCGAGGGCGCTTGATAGGTTTGATTAGCACTCTATTGATATGAGTGCTAATGTAACGGTTATTTGCAGGTGGTGAAAGTATAGTGGCGACCGGCGAACTCAACGAACGCGCGCAGCGACTCCTCAAGACATTGATTGAGTGTTATATCCAGGACGGCCAACCGGTCGGCTCCCGGACGCTGGCGCGTCACTCGGCCCTGGATCTGAGCCCGGCCACCATCCGCAACGTCATGGCCGACCTGGAAGAATTGGGCCTGGTGAGCGCCCCCCACACCTCGGCGGGACGCATGCCCACCGCCCAGGGTTACCGGGTCTTCGTCAACTCTCTATTAAAGTATCAATCGCTGGACAGCGGTGAGGTCCTGCAGCTGCAGCGCCAGCTGGATCCGCAAGGCTCCTTGCCCGATCTTCTCGGCCGGGCCTCCAAGTTATTGTCGGGGCTGACCCAGCTGGCGGGCCTGGTCACGGTGCCGCGCTGGGATCAGGCCGTGCTGCGCCACGTGGAGTTCATCGGCCTGTCCGAGAACCGGGTGCTGGCCATCTTTGTCATCAACGACAGCGAAGTGCAGAACCACGTGATCCACACCCAGCGCCATTTCGCCCCGGCCGAACTGGAGCAGGCCGCCAATTATCTCAACGCCCATTTCGTCGGCAAGGAATTGCAGTCGGTGCGCAACGGCCTGGTGGAGGCCATGCAGGACGTCAAGGAGACGGTCAACGCCCTGATGCAGGCGGCCATGGAGGCGGCGGAGAAGGTGCTCGACAGCGAACAGAAGCAGCCGGACTATGTCCTCGCCGGTCAGACCAATCTCATGGGCTTCGCCGAATTTTCCAATCTCGAGCGCCTGCGCCAGCTGTTCGATGCCTTCGCCGAGAAGCGCGACATCCTGCATATTCTCGATCAATGCCTGCGCAGCGACGGTGTACAGATCTTCATCGGCGACGAATCCGGCTATGATCTGTTCGGCGATTGCAGCGTAATCACCGCCCCCTACCGATCCGAGGGCAAGGTGGTGGGGGTCTTGGGCGTCATCGGCCCTACCCGCATGGCCTACGAGCGGGTCATTCCCATCGTCGATATCACCGCCCGATTGCTGGGCGCAGCCTTGAATTCCCGGTGATGGACCCCATCTGAAAGGACAATATCTCTGCCAAGTGGCGGAGAAGGGAGGATTTTTGTTAAGGGAGTGTCGCAGAGCAGCGACGTGTCATTTCGAGCGTTAGCGAGAAATCTAATAGTTGTGATACCGGCAAACCCCAGATTTCTCGCTAACGCTCGAAATGACAGTGAGCAATATATGGAATCGAGCAGGATTCCTGGAGTTCATCAGGGACTAGCTAAATAATGCTTTGCAGTCCCTTCTCCCTCCGGGATTCATGCCCTTTAGGGTGGAAGGTTAGGGTGAGGGGGTCAAAATTTATGTTTTTATGTCCCCTCACCCCAGCCCTCTCCCTCAGGGAGAGGGAGTTAGCAGAATATTTACTAAAGCGAATCAATACAGCAGTGGAGACGGAGGCATGAATCAAGACGAGACGCAGACGGCCAAGCATTCCGAAAGCGGGCAGCAGTCCGACATCAACACGGAGGAGGCGACTTCACAACAGCAGGGCGAGGGCGGCAGCCCGGAGTCCGCAGAAGAGATGAGCCATGAGCAATTGCTGCTGACCCTGCAGGACGCCCAGGCCAAGGCGGATCAGCATTGGAACCAATTGCTGCTGGCCCGTGCCGAACTGGATAACAACCGGCGTCGCAACGAGCGGGACGTGGAAAACGCCCATAAGTTCGCCCTGGAGAAATTCGTGCGTGAGCTGCTGCCGGTGAAAGACAGCCTGGAACTGGGGCTGGCGGCGGCGCTGGGCGAGGGCACCGAGCTGGAAAAGCTGCGCGAGGGCATGGCCCTGACCCTGAAGATGCTGGGCGCGGCCATGGAGAAGTTCGGCGTCAGCGAGGTGGACCCCGCGGGCGAGAAGTTCAACCCGGAACGCCATCAGGCCATGGCCATGCAGGAGAGCCCCACGGCCGAGGCCAATACCGTGTTGACCGTGTATCAAAAGGGGTATTTGCTCAACGACCGGCTGATCCGGCCCGCCATGGTGGTGGTCTCCAGCGCCCCGGCGGAAAAGAAAGGCCCGTCCGTGGACGAAAAGGCTTGAAATCGCATCGATTACCCCAATTTTAAGGTGAACGGTAATTATTGAGTGATTCGCCCCCGGGCGGATTGAACAGACAGCATTCAATCGAGGAGAGAAAACACAATGGGAAAAATCATCGGCATCGATCTTGGAACCACGAATTCGTGTGTGGCGGTCCTGGAAGGGGGCAAGCCGCGGGTCATCGAAAACGCCGAGGGTGCGCGTACCACGCCCTCCATTGTGGCCTTCAGCGACGACAACGAAGTCCTGGTGGGGCAGGCCGCCAAGCGTCAGGCGGTCACCAACCCCAAAAACACCCTGTTTGCCATCAAGCGCCTCATCGGCCGCAAGTTCACCGATGACGTGGTCAAACGCGACACCGGCATGGTGCCCTATAGCATTGTGGCCGCCGACAACGGCGACGCCTGGGTCGAGGCCCAGGGCAAGAAAATGGCCCCGCAGGAAATCTCCGCGCGCATCCTCATGAAGATGAAGAAGACCGCCGAGGATTATCTGGGCGAGCCGGTCACCGAAGCGGTGATTACCGTGCCCGCCTATTTCAACGATTCGCAGCGCCAGGCCACCAAGGACGCCGGGCGCATCGCCGGTCTGGAAGTGAAGCGTATTATCAACGAGCCCACCGCCGCGGCCTTGGCCTACGGCATGGACAAGCAGCGTGGCGAAGGCAAGATTGCGGTCTATGACCTGGGCGGCGGTACCTTCGATATCTCCATCATCGAGATCGCGGAAGTCGACGGCGAACATCAGTTCGAAGTGTTGTCCACCAACGGCGATACCTTCCTCGGCGGCGAAGACTTCGACAAGCGCATCATCGATTACCTGGTGGCGGAGTTCAAAAAGGAATCGGGCGTCAATCTGGAAAACGACCCTTTGGCCCTGCAGCGTCTCAAAGAGGCGGCGGAAAAGGCCAAGATCGAACTGTCCTCCGCCCAGCAGACCGACATTAATCTGCCCTATATCACCGCCGATGCCAGCGGCCCCAAGCATCTCAACATGAAGATCACCCGCGCCAAGCTGGAATCCCTGGTGGAAGACCTGGTGGCGCGTACCGTCGAGCCCTGCAAGATGGCCTTGAAGGATGCCGGGGTCAGCGCCAATGAAATCAACGAGGTGATCCTGGTCGGCGGTCAGACCCGCATGCCCAAGGTGCAGGACACGGTAAAAGACTTCTTCGGCAAGGAGCCGCGCAAGGACGTCAATCCGGATGAAGCGGTGGCCGTGGGTGCCGCCATTCAGGCCGGCGTGTTGAGCGGCCACGTCAAGGACGTGTTGTTGCTCGATGTCACGCCGTTGTCCCTGGGGATCGAGACTCTGGGCGGGGTGATGACCAAGCTGGTGGAGAAGAACACTACGATTCCTACCAAGGCCTCGCAGACCTTCTCCACGGCGGAAGATAATCAGACCGCGGTGACCATTCATGTATTGCAGGGTGAGCGCGAAATCGCCTCGGCCAATAAATCCCTGGGGCGTTTCGATCTCGCCGACATCCCGCCGGCGCCGCGCGGTATGCCGCAGGTGGAAGTGTCCTTCGACATCGATGCCAATGGTATCTTGAACGTGTCGGCCAAGGACAAGGCCACCGGTAAGCAGCAGTCCATCGTCATCCGCGCCTCCAGCGGTCTCAATGAAGACGAGATCGAGCGCATGGTCAAGGATGCCGAGGCCCATGCCGCCGACGATCGCAAGTTCCACGAACTGGTGGCGGCGCGCAATCAGGCGGACAACATGATCCACGCCGTGGAAAAATCCATCAAGGAACTGGGTGACAAGGTCGAGGCCGACGAGAAGCAGAAGGCCGAGGACGCCATCGCCGCCCTGCGCGAAGCCATGAAGGGCGACGACAAGGCGGACATCGAGGCCAAGACTCAGGCCCTCACCGAGGCCTCCGGCAAGATCGCCGAACGCGCCTATGCCCAGCAGCAACCTCCGGGTGGTGAAGCTGAAGGCGGTGCCGAAGCTGCCGCCGGCGGTGGTGAAAAAGCCGAAGGCGCCAAGGAAGAAGTGGTGGATGCCGAGTTTGAAGAAGTGGACGACAACAAGCGTTAAACGCCTATCATCCCTCTCCCCCAGGGTAGAGGGACCGAGGGTGAGGCGATAATAATAATCCCCCACAGCGTTGCCAGTCAGGAACGACTCGCACGCACACCCACAAAGCGGCCACAAGGGCGACTCGCAAGAGCCGCCCTTGTGGCATTAAAAACATTACTAAAATAACCAGGGTTGATGATTGAATGGCACAACGTGATTACTACGAAGTACTTGGGGTGGCCCGCAATGCCAGCGAGGACGAATTGAAAAAGGCCTACCGCCGCCTCGCCATGAAGTATCACCCCGATCGCAATCCCGATGACGACAAGGCCGAAGCGAATTTCAAAGAGGCCAAAGAGGCCTATGAAGTCCTGACCGATGCGCGCAAGCGCGCCGCCTATGACCAGTTCGGGCATGCCGGAGTCGATGGGGGCGCAGGCGGTGGTGGTGGGGCGGGCGGCGGCTTCAGCGACATCTTCGGCGATATCTTCGGTGACATCTTCGGCGCCGCCGCCGGTGCGCGCGGCGGCCAGCAATCACGGGTGCGACGCGGCGCCGACCTGCGCTACAACCTGGAGATCAATCTGGAAGAGGCGGTGCACGGCACTTCGGTGAAGATCCGTGTGCCCACCTACAGCGTGTGCAAGACCTGCGACGGTTCCGGCGCCGCCAAGGGCAGCGGTCCGGTGCAATGTACCCAGTGCGGCGGCGTTGGCCAGATCCGCATGCAGCAGGGCTTCTTTTCCCTGCAACAGACCTGTCCCCGTTGCCACGGCGCCGGTACCATCATCAAGGATCCGTGCAAGACCTGCCACGGCCAGGGCCGCGTCCAGGAGCACAAGACCCTGTCGGTCAAGATCCCCGCGGGCGTGGACACCGGTGACCGCATCCGTCTTGCCGGCGAAGGCGAGGCCGGTGAACACGGCGGCCCGGCGGGCGACCTCTACGTCTTCGTCCAGGTCAAAGAACATCCTATCTTCACTCGCGACGAGAACAATCTCTATTGCGAAGTCCCCATCAGTTTCACCACTGCGGTGCTGGGCGGCGAGTTGGACGTACCAACCCTGGACGGCCGCGTCAAACTCAAGATCGTTCCCGAGACCCAGTCCGGTCAGATGTTTCGCCTGCGCGGCAAGGGCGTACGCTCGGTCCACGGCAGCGATACCGGCGACCTGATGTGCCGGGTAGTGGTGGAAACTCCCGTCAAACTCACCCAAAAACAAAAAGACCTGTTGCGTCAGTTCGACGAGACCCTCCAAGAAACCGCTCACAAACACAGCCCCAAGGCCAAGTCGTGGTTCGACGGGGTTAAGAAGTTTTTTGAGGATATAAAGTTTTAGGAGGTAATGGTAAAAGCAAAAAGCGGATAATGGTATTACAAAATCATCTATGTCATGCGCGCCACGAAACTAATCGCGGCCAGTACAAAAAAAATGCGATAACCATAACAATGATTGTCTCTAGAGAATTACCAAGAAAAGTGCTCCACATCAAGTCCAACTCACCCTATATCTCCTTCGCTCTTTGTCGCCGCAGCGTAGGAGATGGCCCGCCTACTTGCCAGCGATAAAAAAAGCCGCAAAAATATTTGGGGCCAGAGTAATAACTCGGAAATAATCGGGGTCAGATCACAGTGTCTACTAATATTCGTGGATACTGTAATCGGATACCGATTTTCTTCGAAAATTTAATCCCTCAATACCGTTAAATCCAGTTCTTATCTTGGTCCAGTCAATCAGCGCAGGTTATTAGATACAAAGGGCGAGTACCAATCCCGCCAGATACAATAGGCCCGCCAATATAAAAGCAATATATATGACAATTGGTTTGTCCATTACCAATCTATCCCTGTCTGGTGGCTAGATGCTCCATGGAAGTTGAGGAGTCATCGTTATCATCTAGGTCACATCATTGTGGTCGCCGTTGTTATATCTCCTTCATTTATTGGCAGGTCAGCAAAGCCACCGCAAGGTTTGCTAAGTGGCTTTACTAGCCGGCATTCGACTACGTCAGGCGGCTGTCCGTGACTGTTGTGAGCTAATGCGGACTGTCTGGGGTTGGCCGATGCTGTCGGCGGGGGAGCGGGTACTTTTGCGATGGCCGCTCATCCACTTTTCCACGATGTAGTAGAACGGGTCATGCCCGATGATCGCACTCATCCCGAGATAGATGCTCAATACGGCCGCGGCGAACATATGTTCCTCGCCAGTGATGCTGCCGGCTAATACGCCGACGATGGCTATCAAACTGAGCACCATTCTCATAACACTCTCTTTGAGGCTGATCCGACCGGTGACTTCTGAACGGGTTGCTGTGTTCATTTTCGTATCCTCCAATGGTTGTATGTCGTCTCTGTAAAATCGCTGGCCCCAAGTGGTGGCCGTGGAATTTATTGTACACAAGTTGTACATGATGTCAATATCCCAGTACAATTATTTTATATATTAAATTTAATAACATAGGAATTTGTTGATCTAAATGTATAAATATTGCATAATTAATCCGTCGCTCTGGATAGGGGTTTGAGTCATTGAGCGGCAGTTGATAAGCTGAAATTCCTATACAAGAGCTAGACAATCATGATACCAGTGAGCCTAGAACCAAAAAGCGAATCGAATAATCTCTTCCCGATACGCACCGTCTGCTCCGTAACCGGGCTGAACCCGGTAACTCTGCGTGCCTGGGAGCGGCGCTACGGCCTCATCAAGCCGCTGCGTACCGCGAAAGGGCATCGTCTTTACACCCAGAGTGACATTGACCGAATCAATGAGGTTGTTCGCTTGTTGGATAAAGGTGTGCCCGTAAGCCAGGTCGGACAGGTGCTTGATAGTCGTAGAGAACAAAAGGCACAGGTGCCGGCGGCGCAGGATCATTGGGCGCGCTTTATAAGCGACATGATCAATGCGATTAGTCAGTTCGATGAAAGACGTCTGGAAAGCGTATACAACGAGGCCTTATCTCTTTATCCAATTGATACCGTATTACGTCTTTTGATTGTTCCGTTGCTTAGGGATCTGGGTCGCCGCTGGCAGACCACAGAGGGGAGTGTTGCGGAAGAACATTTCTTCGGGGTTTTTCTGCGTAATAAACTCGGAGCGCGATTTCATCACTTACGGGCTAGGAGTGACGGGCCTAAGCTGCTGACCGCTTGTCTGCCGCATGAACATCATGAGATTGGCTTGTTGATATTCTCGCTGCTTGCCAAATCGCTCGGATTCGATATCGTCCAGCTAGGGGCCAATATGCCGCTGGATGAGCTTCCCATTGCAGCCAAGAGGGCAAAGTGCCAGGCCATTGTGCTGGCCGGATCACAGGCCTATGACTATGCTCCGATCATGAAGGGGCTGCGTGTAATGGTTGACGAAGCGAAGGTGCCGGTGTTTATCGGCGGGAGCTATTCTGTGAGTGCTCGTGACGCGATTGCTGCAACCAAGGCCATTCCTCTCGGCGAGGACATGGCGCAGGCCTTGAGGCTTATTCAGCGCACGCTTGAAATAAAAGCGACTGATGATAAATAAACGCAAAATGGCGATAAAATGTTTATGGTCAGGGTAAAAACTATGAATACTGATCATGGGGTCAGGTCTTGCTTATTGTCAAACCCCATTAGGCAAACGACAAGACCTGACCCTTAGCTGCTTTGCGCACGATCAATAACGACCGCAGGCGCGGGTGATGTAGTTGGTCAATTGTTGCCGTTCCTGGTTTGCCCGCATCAGGTTACTGCAAAAATCCGGGCGCGCAGCTTGCCCCGCCACCGCTCTATTTTATTATCTTGCTGTAATATCTAAATATTTTTCCCTTAAGCATTCCTCCTGCTCGGTCGATGAGTACATAAGTAGAAGGTAGGCCGATGCGGAGAAAGCAATAAACCTTATATCCTTATTGCCAGGACGCGTGTAGTGAAAGTCAATCTCCATCAAATTTTATTTCTTGCCGTGACTTCACTTGCAGTGTCATGCACGCTTCCTGAATCACTAGTTACGCTGCAGAACTCATCGTCTGCACCGGCCGTAAAAAACAATCAGGGCCATTCAGAAACTAATGCGCCAAGTTCATCATCCACGCCCGTAGTAAGTAGCAAGCCTCGGTATAGAGTTCTAGAAAACTACGATAATGAGGCGTTCGAAGATACGGCAACAGGAAATATATGGACGATACTTCCTGTCGCGTATCACACAAGTCAGAGTCTAGCTGTAGCTGCCTGTAAGGATGCAAAACTAGGCGCACATCATTGGACCCTACCATCAGCGACGGATTTTATTAAATTGATAGGTGCTAGAGGCGATTTCGGGATCCCCGCACATGCCCCTTTTCGTC
>Ga0316579_10000623_pt1 | contig 11995 bp, 9 predicted proteins | sample J5NA_2_FD_203074 | JGI IMG/M metagenome (GOLD analysis project Ga0316579, IMG submission 203074) | Rhizosphere microbial communities from salt marsh grasses in Alabama, United States - J5-7_160517rDrA | ecosystem: Host-associated > Plants > Roots > Rhizosphere | place: USA: Alabama | collected... | reverse complement strand
CTGCTGCCCAAAGAGGGTGCGGTGGACACCGAACATGAATTCGCTATGAAGTATCAACCCATTGAGAAAAATGGAAAACATTTCGACGCCATCGCCAAGGAGATGAAAAAGGCCGAGGCCCTCTACCTCGCAACCGACCCGGATCGCGAGGGCGAGGCCATCTCCTGGCATTTGTGCGAGTTGCTCAAGGAAAAGAAACTGCTGGACAAGAAAACGGTGCGGCGGGTGGTATTCCATGAAATCACCAAACGCGCCATCCAGGAGGCGGTGGAACACCCCCGCGACATCTCCATGGATCTGATCAATGCCCAGCAGGCGCGACGCGCCCTGGATTATCTGGTGGGCTTCAATCTCTCCCCCCTACTGTGGAAGAAGATCCGTCCCGGCTTGTCGGCCGGGCGGGTACAAAGCCCGGCATTGCGTATGATCGTGGAGCGGGAACTGGAGATCGAGAAATTCGCCACTCGCGAATACTGGACTATAGAAGCGGATCTGGCCAAGGCCAAGGAGGCCTTCACCGCCAAACTGCATTCCTATGAGGGCAAAAAGCTCACCCAATTCAGCGTCACCAGCGCGGACCAAGCCAAAGACATCGAAACACAGTTGCAAAAGGCCGCCCAGGGCCAGCTTACCGTCAACAACGTGGAGAAGAAACAGCGCAAACGCAATCCCGCGCCGCCCTTCACCACCTCCACCCTACAACAGGAAGCCTCGCGCAAACTGAGCTTCACCGCGCAGAAGACCATGCGCGTCGCCCAACAGCTCTATGAAGGCATTGACATCGGCGGTACCACTGTAGGTCTGATCACCTATATGCGTACCGACTCGGTCAATCTTGCCCAGGAAGCCATCGACGAAATCCGCGCGCTGATCGCCGAGCGTTACGGCAAGGACAATGTCCCCGCCAAACCCAACGCCTACAAGACCAAGTCCAAGAATGCCCAGGAGGCCCACGAGGCCATCCGCCCGACGGTCGCCGCGCAGACCCCGGAGTCGGTCAAGGCCCACCTCAGCGCCGATCAGCAAAAGCTCTACGATTTGATCTGGAAACGCACCGTGGCCTGTCAGATGATCCACGCCACCATCAATACGGTGAGCGTCGACCTCGCTGCCGGCGAGGACAATATCTTCCGCGCCACCGGTTCGACGATTGTGAATCCGGGCTTCATCATGGTCTATCAGGAAGGCATAGACGACAGCAAGGGCGAAGATGACGAACGCATGCTGCCGGTATTGGCCGTCGGCGACAAGATCAATCTGGTTAAGATCCGCCCCGAACAACACTTCACCGAGCCGCCACCCCGCTACAGTGAGGCCAGCCTGGTGAAGGCTCTGGAGGAATATGGCATCGGCCGACCCTCCACCTATGCCGCCATCATCTCCACCCTCCAGGCGCGCGAATACGTCACCATGGACAAGCGACGCTTCATTCCCACCGACGTGGGCCGCATCGTCAATAAATTCCTCACCGGCTACTTTACCCAGTACGTGGACTATGACTTCACCGCCAAGCTGGAAGATGAACTGGATGCGGTCTCCCGCGGCGAAGAGGAATGGGTGCCCTTGCTGAAGGCCTTCTGGAAGCCGTTCAAGGAACGGGTGGACGATACCGAGCAGAATGTGGCGCGCAAGGATGTCACCCAGGAAAGCATGGACGAGGCCTGCCCCAAGTGTGGCAAGCCCTTGAGCATTCGCCTCGGACGCCGCGGCCGTTTCATCGGCTGCAGCGGTTTCCCCGATTGCGATTACACCCGCAGTCTCGGCGACGACAAGGAACCCGAAACCCCAGAAGTCATCGAGGGCCGTGTCTGCCCGCAGTGCTCGTCGCAGCTAATCATTCGCCACGGACGCTACGGCAAATTTATCGGCTGCAGCAACTATCCGAGCTGCAAATATATCGAACCGCTGGAAAAACCCGCGGACACCGGGGTCGAATGTCCGGAATGCCACAAGGGCACCCTACTGAAACGCAAATCCCGCTATGGCAAGGTATTCTATTCCTGCTCCACCTACCCCGAATGCAAGTACGCTGTGTGGAACGAGCCGCTCAACGAAGCCTGCCCGCAATGCAACTGGCCGATCCTGACTCTCAAGACCACCAAACGGCGCGGCACGGAGAAGGTCTGCCCGCAAAAGGAATGCGGCTACGCCGAACCAGTACCCACTGAAAACGCCGGATCCTGAAGATAACTGCTGCCGGAAACGTTGTCGTGCGCGCCGCGACCGCTAGTCGGTCATGGCGGCATCCACGGTCTTGCGATCGAGATGCGGCGCGAACAATTCGATAAAGGCATAGGCGAAACCCCGCAGATAGGTCCCGCGGCGAATGCCGATCCGGGTCATGCTGGGTTCGAAGAGATGAGCCGCATCCAGCATCGCCAAATGCCCGTCGCGATTGGGGTCGTAGGCCATCTTGGCCAGAATTCCTATCCCCAGACCCAGCTCCACATAGGTCTTGATCACGTCAGAGTCGATGGCGGTCAGCACCACGTTGGGCTGCAGACCCGCTGCCTCGAAAGCCTTGTTGATCTTGGAACGACCGGCAAAGGCAAAGTCATAGGTCACGATGGGATACTGGGCGATGGCCTCCAGACTCAGCGGCGACTGCTCCAGCAGGGGATGCTTGGGAGGGACGACCACGCAGCGATTCCACTCGTAGCAGGGCAACATGATCAGCTCGGGGAACAGCTCAATGGCCTCCGTGGCGATGGCAATGTCAGCCTCACCCGCCAGGGCCATTTCGGAGACCTGGGTGGGATTGCCCTGGTGGATGTCGAGACGCACCTTGGGGAAGCGCTGGGTAAAAGTCTTGATTACGCTGGGCAGGGCATAGCGGGCCTGGGTGTGGGTGGTGGCGATGGACAAGGTGCCGCCGGTCTCATTGGAAAACTCATCGCCTACCTGCTTGATATTTTCCACTTCGCTCAACACCCGCTCGACCATGGCGACGATGACCTGGCCGGGCTTAGTCAACCCGATCAATCGCTTACCTTTACGTTCAAAGATCAGGATATTGAGCTCTTGTTCCAATAACTGGATTTGATTACTGACCCCGGGTTGGGCGGTGTGCAAGGCCTCGGCGGCGGCGGAGACATTAAAACCCATGCGCACTACTTCACGGACAAATCGTAACTGTTGCAGCTTCATTGGATTCTTATATAAATTTTAGACATAAAAATAGAAGATAATATTATTTTTTATGATATTCAAGCCTTGCTAAAGTATCGCAACCGTCATCAGGCGCGGGATATTTACGGTGATCCTCAACAATTTTGAGCAGTACTATTCCTAGCGAGATGAAAGCCTCACGGTGGATTGGGCATACACACTATCAGGATTGCTTGTAGGATCTCTGGTCGGCTTGACCGGCGTGGGAGGCGGCTCGCTTATGACGCCTCTCCTGGTGTTTATGTTCGGAATACCACCGGTGAATGCGGTGGGCACGGATCTGTTATTCGCCGCCATTACCAAGTCGGGCGGCGTTTGGGCGCATAACCGGCGCAAGACCATCGAGTGGCGCATAGTCGGTTTACTGACCGTGGGGAGTCTCCCCACCTCACTGCTGACCAGCAGGGTGCTGCACTCGGTGGTCGCACATAAGGAGGAGATCAACGTTATCATCACCACCCTGCTGGGGGCTGCCTTGATCCTGACTTCCGTCGCCCTGTTGTTCAAAAAGGAATTTCAACAAGTCGGACGGCACCTCAGTAGTGAGGTCTTTCCCACCTGGATCCGTTGGCGTAGTGTGGCGACGGTATTCATGGGGGTCGTGCTGGGGGTGTTGGTTACCATGACCTCGGTAGGCGCCGGGGCGCTGGGAGCGGCGATGTTGTTCTTTCTCTATCCCAGCCTACCGACGGCGCGCATCGTCGGTACTGACATCGCCCATGCGGTTCCGCTGACCGCGGTGGCCGGCTTGGGCCATCTGCAAATGGGGACCGTGGATTTTGTGCTATTGGGCAATTTGCTGCTGGGATCATTGCCGGGCATATACCTGGGCAGCCACCTCAGCACCAAGGTGCCGGAAAAAATCATGCGACCGATACTGGCGAGCATGCTCATGCTGATCGGCGTGAAATTTATGTGGTAGACAATAGAGTGCTGTGTTTGAAACGGTGCAGGAGTAAGTTGTGAGATGAGTGCCATAAAAAGTCTGGTCAATAACGAAGAAATCGATCGCTATGAGGAAGGCGTGCGCGCCTTCCTCAACGGCGAGATGGATGGGGAACGCTTCATGTCGTTCCGGCTCCAGCACGGCATCTACGGCCAGCGTCAGGACGGCGTGCATATGGTGCGCATCAAGGCGCCCGGTGGCCGCCTGAATCCCGATCAGCTCGAGATCGTCGCCGCCTGCGTGGAAGACTACGCGCAGATCGACGTAGCCCACGTCACCACCCGCCAGTCATTCCAGATCCATTATGTGCCGGTACAGGACACCGCCACGGTGATGCGCAAGCTGGGCGATGCCGGTCTCACTACCCGCGAGGCCTGCAACAATACCGTACGCAATATCTCCGCCTGCCCGCTGGCCGGCGTCTGCCCGCGCGAGCATACCGACATCACCACGCACATGATGGGCGCTACCGAACGCTTCCTGCGTTATCCGCTTACCCAGCAGATGCCGCGCAAGTTCAAGATCAGCTTCTCCGGCTGCGAGACCGACTGCGCACAAGGCATGATCCATGACATCGGCGTGGTGGCGGTGCAGCGCGACGGCCGTTTCGGTTTCAAGATCATGGCCGGCGGCGGTCTAGGCCACAAGCCGCATCACGCCCTGACCGTAGAGGAATTCGTCGAGGAAAAGGATCTGCTGGCCTCCATGGAAGCGATCATCACCCTCCACAACAAGTATTCCGATCGCAAGCGCCGCGCCCGCGCCCGTATCAAGTTCCTGGTGGACAAGTTCGGCCCCGAAGGTTTCATCGAAAAATACCGGGAAGAACTGGCGCGCACCAGGGTCGCCTATGCGGATTACGCCCACCCCAAGGGTGAATGGGCCCCCGATGCCGGACATGCCGTCACGCCTTTCCCAGGCGCGCCACGGCGCATCATCTCGCAGAAACAACCGGGACTGCACATCTTTCCCATCAAATTGCCCATAGGCGATATCACCGCACCACAGTTACGCGCCATCGCCGCCGTTATGAAACAGGAAGGACTGGACGATGTGCGCACCACCCAGGACCAGAGCCTGATGGTGACGGGGGTGAGCGAGGCTGCTATTCCGCGTCTCCGTGCTGCGCTTGCCGCGGTCGGTTTAAGCGAACCCCAGGCGGGAGACAATGTGGTCGCCTGCCCCGGCACTTCCACCTGCCGCCTCGGCATTACCTCCTCCAAGGCCGTCGGCCTTAAATTGGGCGGCGGCCCCCAGGATCTACGGATCCGCGCCAGCGGCTGCCAAAACGGCTGCGCCCAGCCGGAGACCGGCGACATCGGTATCTACGGCGAGGGCAAGCGCCTGCACGGCAAGCTCATTCCTCACTACCAGATGTACTTCGGCGGCGACGGTCGCGGTAACGGCGCCATCGCCTTCAAGGGCCCGTCCATTCCGGTGGTGCGTATCGAACAGGCCGTACAACGCGTCGAACAAAGTTATGCCGAGGATCACAGCGACGGCGAGAGCTTCTTCCACTGGTCACGGCGCCGCGGCGCGGACTATTTCACCGAACTGCTCGCCGAGCTCAAGGCGGTCGCCCCGGAGGAAGTGACGTCGTTGTTGCACGATCACGGCGAGGCGGAACAATTCAAGGTCCTGCAACTGGGCGGCGGCGAATGCGCAGGTGCAGCTCAGAGCCTGGTGGCGGCCAACTTCTCCGAGGCCGCCCACGAGCGAACCTATCGCGATGCCTTTCGCCTACAGCGCCAACCCGAGGACGCCATCGAATGCGCCGAACAGATACTGCGCTTGGTGGGGCAGTCGGTACTGTTTCTGGCGGGACGCGACGCCGGCAATGATCTCGGCGAAATCACTAAGCAGCTGACGGAGGCGCTGTCCGGCTCCACCCTGGGGCCGCGCCTGGCCGAATTTCAGGCGGGGCTCACCAAGCAGAAACTGGCCTTTGAGGATTCCGTCTTGAAGGGCCTGTCGGAACGTATGGACGAATGGATGATGGATGCCGCCGAGGCCTGCCAGGTTATAGACAAGCAGCTGGATCTTTCCGCCTCCCTGCCCCCCATCAAGCGCCAAGGCAAGAAAGGTAACCGCGGGGCCCCGATCATCGACCTCACCGCCTACGGTTGCCCCTTGCATTACATCAAGGCCCGCAACGAATTGCGCAAATTCAATGGCGGCGACGAGGTGGACTTTCTGTTCGTGTCAGGCGACCCGTCGCAACAGGTCTCTTCCAGCCTGAAAAGCGACGGCCACGAGATCCTCAGCATCCAGGAACAAGGCACCGCCACACGCATCAAGGTCCGCAAGACGGCGGAAGCCGGCGCTCTCAACTAAGTAACGAGGCAGATAAGCATGATCGATTCCCCCGACACTTTACTGGATCTCACCGAGTACCGTCACATCGCCGGCTACATTCTCGCCCTGCTATTGCTGCGGCAAAGCCGGGGCGGCGAAATATTACGCATGAAGCTGCGCTCATTGCGCGACGCCGATTGGCTCGCCTTGCGCCTCTATAAGCAAGGCTATGGCGACGTGAGCATAGAGGCGCAAGGCGAACAAGCCTTGTTGAAGATTCATAAATCCCTATAGGCCTTATCAAGGAGCATCAGCGATGAGCTTGACCCCAGAACTACAACAAAAGATCGAGGCCACCCAAGCCTTGTTGCGCGACATCGGCCAGAGCTACCCACCGGTGGCCTTCGCCAACAGCTTCGGCGCCGAGGACATGGTACTCACCGATCTGATTTGCAAACATACGCCAAACATCGAGATCTTCACTCTGGATACCGGCCGCCTCCCCGCCGAGACCTATACCTTGATGCAGGAGACCCTGCAGCGTTATGGTCAGCGCATCGTCCCCTATTTCCCAGAACATCAACCCGTAGAACAATACCTACGGGAGCAGGGCCCCAACGGCTTTTATGAGAGCGTGGAGTTACGTAAGCGTTGCTGTTACATCCGCAAGGTGGAACCGCTCAAACGCGCCCTGCAAGGCAAGAAGGCATGGATAACCGGTCTGCGGCGCGAGCAGGCCCCGACCCGCACCGATCTCAGCGTCAAGGAATGGGATGAAGGTAACGGCCTGCAAAAATTCAATCCCCTGATTGACTGGTCGCACCAGGATGTCTGGGATTACATCCACCACTTCGAGGTGCCCTACAACGCCCTGCACGATCAACACTATCCCAGTATCGGCTGCGCCCCCTGCACCCGCGCCATCAGCGTGGGTGAAGACATCCGCGCCGGTCGCTGGTGGTGGGAAAATCCGGAAAGCAAGGAATGTGGGCTGCACGTCAAAAAGATCGCAGTACCCGCTTGATGGCTGTTCAGCGTAATAGAAACATGCGGCACACTAAGATTTAAATCCGAGGGGCGGCCGTCACAAGTTACCGATGGGCGCCTTCCTCGCCTCTCCCGAGGGCCGGAGATTATGGGCCAGCTGCTTGGCCGTATATAAATCCACGTCTTTGGCGGTGAAGTACACGCCGCGGAATTCACCGTCCACCGGTTCCAGGACGATAAAATAAGTCTCACCCGCCGTAAATCCGAACTCATAATCCTTGGTCATTTTTTTTGTCAGCCAATACGGCCCCACTTCCGTCCGGTTCTCTACGGTCATGGTGGTTCGAACCCGCGGCCGCATATACACCAGGGTGTAATCCCCCTTCTCCAGAGTGAGCAATTTGCTGCCGTCCAAATCGATGGTCAGGGCATTATCGGAAAACCCCATGGCGCGCTCGGTAAGGGGCCGGAGAAAATACACGGCGCAATATTCCGTTTCGCCCTCTTTGCTGACGAGACGGTTGTCGGTGTTCACCTGAGTCCCGTTCCAACCCCAGGCGGCACACCCCCCCATCCCAAGAGATAAAAGCAATATCAACAACTTGTATATATTATTGAGCCCCTTCACCATCAACAATCTCCGCTGCTTATCCCGCCCGCTTTTGTCCGCCACCCCTCACCCCGAGAGAGGATAATCGCACTCCGCCCCATTGAATTCAAGCACTTTGCCCAGCCCCCGGCCTGCATTCACAAGCCCGAAACGGATGCGGAAGCTTCTCCTAAATGACCGTCTTGAAATTACGAGGCAATCCTCGCGTATAATGACCCCCCTGTCACACCGGGCGCCGGTTCGCCCGGACAACAACCGCCGCCCATTCCCAAGCGAATAACGGCGAGCGTTAAAGCTACGCGACAGCGATGAACAGGGGATGCTTCTCTACTATATAAGCAGACATCACTGACGGGGAAGCCGCGGGATTCAGTCCCTGACGCCCCACGAATTTTTAATACTATTGCTTTATTTGAGGCGAGGGAAACTATATATGTCTATCAAACATCCGGTTATCGCGGTTACAGGTTCATCTGGGGCGGGCACCACTACGGTAAAAAACGCCTTCGAGCATATCTTCCGCCGTGAGGATATCAAGGCCGCTGTCGTAGAAGGCGATAGTTTCCACAAATACGACCGCGCCGCCATGAAAGTCGCCGTGGAGGAGGCGCGTAAAGAGGGCCGCACCCTCAGCCACTTCGGCGCGGATGCCAATCTCTTCGACAAGTTGGAAGAACTGTTTCGCACCTATGGCGAGACCGGCTCCGGTCAAAAACGTTACTACATCCACAACGAGGAAGAGGCCACCCAGTACAAATGCGCACCCGGCACCTTTACCCCCTGGGAACCCATTCCCGCCGGTTCGGATATCCTGTTCTATGAAGGTCTGCACGGCGGTGTGGTGGCCGGCGATGTGGATGTGGCGAAGTGGGTGGACCTGCTGATAGGCGTGGTGCCCATCGTCAATCTGGAGTGGATACAAAAGATTCATCGCGACAACAAGGAGCGCGGTTATTCGGCGGAGGCCATAGTCGACACTATTCTGCGCCGTATGCCCGACTACGTGCAGTACATCACCCCGCAATTCTCGCGCACCGACATCAACTTCCAACGGGTCTCCATCGTCGACACCTCAAATCCTTTCATCGCCCGCGACATCCCCACACCCGATGAGAGCTTCGTGGTCATCCGTTTCCGCCACCCGCAGAAGCACGACTTTCCCTATTATTTGCAGATGATCCATGGCTCCTGGATGTCGCGGCCCAATACTATCGTGGTACCGGGCGGCAAGATGGGCTTCGCCATGGAGGTGATCCTGAATCCCATCATCCACGATACGATCGAGCAGAAGCGCAAGGCCAGTAAATAAGCCGCGCAGGCCCTTGTCACACCTGCCCCCGCCATACCCGCAACAGGCCGGGCATTCCGAGTATCAAGACCAGTATGGCGACCCCCTTCGGCAGCACCGCTGCCAGGGGGGCGTACTCCTTAAACAAAAACAGCAGCCCCAGCGTCGCCAGGAACAGCAAAACGGCAAGTACCCGCTGACCGGTGAGGGAAACCCCCCAGCGCCAGCGCGTCGCCCAGTAGCTGCCGGCGATGGCGCACAGCCATCCCAAGGCGGCACCTACCGTCACGTCCAGGGGCCAATGCACCCCCACCGCCATCCGCGAGATCCCGACCCCGCTGGCCACCAGCACCGACACGGCCATCACCCAGTACGGGCGAAAATACAGGCTCAGCACCCCGGCGAGGACGAAGGCGGTCGTGGTGTGACCGGAAGGAAAGGAACGGGAGCCGTATGCGGGGCCGATGATATGAATCATATCCGCTGCCAACACCGCGGGGGGACGCGGCATCGCAAACAGATACTTCAGCAGGGGCACGGCAAAACCCGCAATGATGGCCGTCACTATCGCCGCCCACACCAGTTCGGGACGACGCCCCACGAAGGGCAGGAGTAAAACCAGCGCCACCCAGGCATCACCTAGCAGTGTCCAATTGGCCCACAGGCGGTCGCCGGTATATAAACCCAGGCCGTTAAACAATAAAAACACCGACTTGTTGCCGTGAGTGGCCAAAATAGCCAATGCCAAGAGCACGGCCAGCACAGGCACGGCGTAATATCGCACCAAATCTCCGCCCATCGACTCTTTCAATACCCTCACTCCTTAATAACACCAAGCTTACCAAAGCGAAATACTGCCCCCGATGTATAGAACTTACACATCCCATGCTTTATGGTATTCTGAGCAGGTTGAGCGGGTGCGGCCCGTGATATTATTAACAGCTTTTCATTCACTTGGAAGGATAGTTTCGGTACCGAGTACTCCTTAACGACATAGCAGTTAGACAAAGATGGTCACGCTGACGGAAACCTCAAGCGGCATATTCCCTTACCACCACATACGATACCAAGAATTCTTCGTCGCCACGGCACCCGCCGGGTTGTGTATGGCTATCCGCGGCGGCTACGGAATGACCCGGTTCTCAGTCGCACCAACTGCATAGTCGCCAATGGAGAAATCGAGCCTCCTCATTCCAGCTCTATGAAGATAGCGCGGCTCCGGGTATACAGCCTTTCGTCCAGCCGGCGTGATTTTAACCGTAAGTTTGTACATTGCAGATGATGCAAAACGGGGGTGATTAATGCTTAACTCCAAGTTACTATTGCTACTTCTCGCGTTACTGCCCGTACTTGCCTTTGGCGCTGGCAGCACTACCCCGGACAGATTCAGCATCAGCCCGGACCCGGAATTCCGCAGTCTAGATGAAAAGGTCCAGTCCTTGAAACGGGACGTCATCGACCTCAGCAAGGATCTTTCCCACCTCCAGGACGAACTGCTGACGCCAGCCTCCACCAAGCTCAGCGTATTCGTCTCCCTCGACCAGCAAAACACCTTGAATCTGAATTCCATGCAGTTGCAGCTGGACAACCGCACGGTGGCGAATTACCTGTATAACGGTGACGAGCAACAGGCCTTACTGCGCGGTGGAGTACAGCGGCTCTACTTGGGCAATGTCACCATCGGCCCCCATCAACTCACGGCATCGTTCATTGCCAAGGACGCAGCGGGCAAGGAAAAGCGCGGCAGCATTAACAGCAATTTCCAGAAATCCCTGGCCGCCAAATTCGTCGAACTCAAAATCTCCAAAGGCGAGGCCGACACGCCCCAGTTGACCTTCAAGGAATGGGAGTAGCATAGGGCGGCCATGGTGTTGAGGGCAAAACCAAGTAGGCTCTACTCCGGCATCGTGATACTGCTCGGCATTCTAGCCACGCCGCTCGCCGTCGGCAGCGACCTCTTCGATCATAACGAATCCCGCAACATCGCCAACCTGGAGTTTCGCGAGGCGGCTTTCGAGCTCTATCAGCAGCACTACCTTTCCAGCCTGCTCCAGTTCCTGCATGCCAACGATCTGCCGGGGGCGGTCTCCGGTAAAAATGACAACAAGGCCTTTCTGGCCGACTACCTCTATCAACAAAAAGATCTAGCCGACATCCGCCAACTCCTGGTTGCGGGCCGCTTGGCTGACGCCCCTTTGAGCAAGGCTGAAAACGACGTTGTCCTAGCCGACTTATATCTGGCCGTGGGTCTGCCGAAACCCGCGGAAAAACTGCTCCATAGAGTAGACGGCAGACGCACCGCCGCCCCCAAACACAGCTGGCTGGCGGCAGGCCGTTTTCTCTATCGACGCGGCTATCTGGAAGAGGCACAGCATGCCTTGGCCAAGCTCCAGGATATCCCCTCCGGAGAACTGCAAACCCAGCGCGACTCGCTGTCGGCGCTGGTGCAATTGGCCGGCGGACATGACGATCAGGCCATCGCCACACTGAAAGCCGGCACCGGACAAGGAATACAACTCGCATTGGACCGCTATAATCTGGGAATCGCCCTCCTGGACAACGGCGAAACCCAAGCGGGATTGGCGGCACTCGACGAAATCAACAACACGACCCGTAGCCCTTCCAACTATCTATACAAATCGAAACTCTGGTCGGCCATCAATGATCAGGGCAAACACTCCAAAGAGCACACGGAGACGCA
>Ga0316579_10000622_pt1 | contig 12003 bp, 14 predicted proteins | sample J5NA_2_FD_203074 | JGI IMG/M metagenome (GOLD analysis project Ga0316579, IMG submission 203074) | Rhizosphere microbial communities from salt marsh grasses in Alabama, United States - J5-7_160517rDrA | ecosystem: Host-associated > Plants > Roots > Rhizosphere | place: USA: Alabama | collected... | reverse complement strand
GGTATCGTTCCTCAGGAGGATCCGGCCACCAGCCGCAAACTGATCCTGCCCACCAACCAGGATGATGTGAAGCTGATCATCATCCGGGCCTCCGACGTTCCGACCTATGTGGAATACGGGGCCGCCGATGTGGGCATCGCCGGCAAGGATGTATTGATGGAATACGACGGCGACGGTTTGTACGAACCCCTGGACCTGAAGATCGCCCAGTGCCGCATGATGCTGGCCGGGCCGCGCCGCGCTGTGCCGGCGGGGGCGCGATTGCGCATTGCTACCAAATACGTCAATTCCACCCGCCGCTACTATGCCGAGCAGGGCAAGCAGGTGGAGATCATCAAGCTCTACGGCTCCATGGAGCTGGCGCCGCTGGTCAAACTGGCGGATTTGATCGTGGATCTGGTGGACACCGGTAATACCCTGCGCGCCAACGGTCTCGAACCCCTGGAGCACATCGCCGATATCAGCTCGCGCCTCATCGTCAACAAGGCGGCGATGAAGATGAAGCACGCACGGGTCAAGGCATTCATCGGCAGCATGGCCGAGGCGGTGGAGAAGCGGGCGACGGGCACCAAGTAACGAGTTGGAGTGGGAGCGCACCTCTATGAGCACGATCTCTATCAAACGATTGCACAGTACGGATGCGGATTTTTGGCCGCAGCTGGAACAGTTGTTGGCATGGGAATCGGTGTCCGATGCCGCGGTGGCCAAGACCGTGGAAGGCATACTCGCCGATGTGCGCCAGCGCGGCGATGCCGCGGTGATCGACTATACCAATCGTTTCGATCGCCTGCAGGTCAGCGGTATGCAGGAACTGGAGATTGCCCCCACGCAGTTAAACGAGGCCTTGCAACGCATTCCCGCTGCGACCCGCAGCGCCCTGGAGGCCGCGGTGCAGCGCCTCTACTCCTATCATCAGCATCAAAAGCAGGAAACCTGGACCTATACCGAAGCGGACGGCACCATGCTCGGCCAGCAGGTGACTGCCCTGGATAGAGTGGGGCTGTACGTTCCGGGTGGCAAGGCGGCCTACCCCTCGTCGGTATTGATGAACGCCGTGCCAGCCAAGGTGGCGGGGGTACGCGAACTCATCATGGTGGTGCCTACTCCCGGTGGTGAATTGAATGAGCTTGTGCTGGCGGCGGCGGCCTTGGTCGGAGTGGATAGAATCTTCGCCGTCGGCGGCGCCCAGGCGGTGGCGGCCCTGGCCTACGGCACCCAGACCATTCCCCAGGTGGACAAGATCGTCGGGCCCGGCAATATCTATGTGGCCACCGCCAAGCGCATGGTGTTCGGCGAGGTGGGGATAGACATGGTCGCGGGTCCGTCGGAGATCCTGGTGATCTGCGACGGCCGCACGCCTGCCGACTGGATCGCAATGGATTTATTCTCGCAGGCCGAACATGACGAGGACGCGCAATCCATCTTGCTGTGTCCCGATGCCGCCTACCTGGATGAGGTGCAGGACAGCATCGCGCGCCTGCTGCCGGGTATGGAGCGCGCTGAGATCATCGAGAAGTCTTTGCACGGCCGCGGCGCCCTGATCCGGGTGCGCGACCTGGCGGAGGCGGCCGAGGTCGCCAATTTCATTTCGCCGGAGCATCTGGAATTGTCGGTGGCGGATCCGCAGACACTGGTGAAGAGCATCCGCAACGCCGGCGCGATCTTTATGGGACGCTATACCGCGGAGGCGGTGGGCGATTACTGCGCGGGGCCCAATCACGTGTTGCCCACCTCACGAACCGCGCGTTTTTCCTCGCCGCTGGGTGTCTATGATTTTCAGAAACGCTCCAGCTTGATCATGTGTTCGGCCGCAGGTGCACGCAACCTGGGTGGTACCGCCTCCCTGTTGGCGCGCGGCGAAGGACTGACCGCTCATGCCCGTTCCGCCGAATATCGCCTGAATGCCGAGGACAGCAAATGATGTCGCCACGGGGCAAGGCATGAATACGCGCGTTCAGAAGTGGGTGAGGCCGGAGGTGCGGGCGCAGCGTGCCTATCATGTGCCGGACGCAGAGGGCATGATCAAGCTCGATGCCATGGAAAATCCTTACAGCTGGCCGCCGGAGATGGTGGAGGCCTGGACCGAGGCCTTGCGCGAGGTGACGCTTAACCGTTATCCCGACCCGGGGGCCGCGCGTCTCAAACAGCGCTTACGGGATACCTTCAAGATTCCTGAGGCCAGTGCCGTGCTGCTGGGCAACGGTTCCGACGAGTTGATTCAGATGATCCTCATGGCAGTGGGCGGTGTGGGACGGGTGGTGGTGGCCCCCGAGCCGAGCTTTTCCATGTATCGTATCATCAGCACCAATGTCGGGATGAACTATCACAGCATAGCGCTCAACGCGGATTTCTCCCTGGATGTGGCCGCCACCCGCGACGCCATAGTCGCCCAGCGCCCGGCGGTGGTGTTTATCGCCTATCCCAGCAATCCTACCGGGAACTTATTCGCCGCCGAAGATATCTCCAGTTTAATCGAGGCGGCGCCGGGGGTGGTGGTGGTGGACGAGGCCTATTCCGCCTTCTGTGACGCCAGTTTTATGGACTATTTGGCGCGTTATGAAAATCTATTGATTTTGCGTACCGTGTCCAAGCTGGGTCTGGCAGGTTTGCGCTTGGGCTATCTGGTGGGCGCGCCGGATTGGCTGGAAGAGATCGACAAACTGCGCCTGCCCTACAATATCGGGGTGTTGACCCAGGTGAGCGCCGAGTTCGCCCTGGAACACTATGCCATTTTGCTGGAGCAGGCTAAGCGCATACGCGCCGATCGGCAAACATTGCTCGGTGCGTTGCAGGCGGTGGCGGACGTGACGGTCTACCCCAGTCAGGCCAATTTCATCTTATTCAGAGTAGAGACGGGTCGGGCCGTTGAAATCTTTGAAAGGCTCAAGCAGGTCGGGGTGTTGATCAAAAACCTGCACGGTTCGCATCCCGCCTTGCAGGATTGCCTGCGGGTGACGGTGGGCACGCCCGAAGAAAATCGTGCCTTTTTGAGCGCATTACGTATGGTGATATCGGTAAAATGAGGGCGAGTGAGGCGTATGCTTAGCGTTACAAACAATTTCTACCTCGCGGAGGCGGACCATGTCTGAGCGCAAGGCCAGCGTGCAGCGCAATACTCTGGAGACCCAGATTCAGGTCAAACTGGATGTAGACGGCAGCGGCGGATCCCAATTCAAGACCGGGATCCCGTTCCTCGAGCACATGCTCGATCAGGTGGCGCGCCACGGTATGTTCGATATCGATATTGTCGCCAACGGTGATCTGCACATCGACGCCCACCATAGCGTGGAGGATATCGGCATCACCTTGGGTCAGGCCTTCGCGCAGGCGGTGGGCGACAAACGCGGCATCCGTCGGTACGGCCATGCCTACGTGCCCTTGGACGAAGCCCTGTCACGGGTAGTGGTGGATTTCTCAGGTCGGCCGGGCCTGGAATACGGCGTGCAGTTTAGTCGGGCGCGTATCGGCGAGTTCGATGTGGATTTGTTTCACGAGTTCTTTCAGGGCTTCGTCAATCATGCCCAGGTGACCCTGCACCTCGATTGCCTGCGTGGGGTCAACAGCCACCATATCGCCGAGACATTGTTCAAGGCCTTCGGTCGCGCTTTGCGCATGGCCTTGGAATGGGATCCGCGCATGCAAGGGGTATTGCCGTCCACCAAGGGGAAATTGTGAACGCCACCAACAATAACGGAATAGCGATACCGCGATAGGTTATCAGCATGAATGTCGTTGCAGTAATCGACTACGGGATGGGAAATTTGCGCTCCGTATCCAAGGCCCTGGAACATGTGAGCGGCGGCTTGGATGTACGGGTGACCTACGACTCCGAGTTGATCCGGCGTGCCGATCGGGTGGTATTCCCCGGCGTGGGGGCCTTGCGCGACTGTGCGGCCGAACTGAAGCGCCTGGGACTGGATGAAGTGATCCACGAGTGTGCGGCGACCAAGCCCTTCCTGGGCATTTGTCTGGGGATGCAGGCCCTGCTGGACTTCAGCGAGGAAAACGGCGGCACCTCGGGTTTGGGCATTCTGCCGGGGCGGGTGGTGGGGTTTCCCGAACCCTTGGTGGATCCTGCCACCAAAGAACGCCTCAAGGTTCCGCACATGGGCTGGAACGAGGTGTATCAAACCCGGCCCCATGCCTTGTGGGAGGGAATACCCCAAAACAGTCGCTTTTATTTTGTCCATAGCTACTATGCCGTGCCCAGCGATGCGCAGCTGGTGGCGGGAACGGTGCATTATGGCCAGGAAGTGGCGGTGGCGCTGGCCCGCGACAATATCTTTGCGGTGCAGTTTCACCCGGAAAAGAGTCAACAGGCCGGTCTGGCGCTCCTTGCCAATTTTATGGCCTGGGACGGGCAGGGCTGAGCGCGGCTCGGTTGGCGCTGAGAAATTCAACCATGATTCAATTGGGATTTTGAGGAAATCGTTATGTTGCTGATACCCGCCATTGATCTCAAGGATGGAAAGTGTGTGCGCCTGCGCCAGGGGCGCATGGAGGATGATACGGTGTTCTCCGACGATCCAGTGGCGATCGCCGATCGCTGGATCGAGGCGGGCGCACGGCGCCTGCATATCGTCGATCTTAACGGCGCCTTTGCCGGCCGGCCGGTCAATGCCGATGCCATTCGCCGCATCACCGAGGCCCACCCCGACATCCCCATCCAGGTCGGCGGCGGGATCCGCGATGACGACGCCATCGAACTCTATCTGGAGATCGGGGTCAGCTTCGTGATCCTCGGCACCAATGCGGTGAATGTGCCGCACTTCGTCGGCGATGCCTGCTCGGAGTTTCCCGGTCATATCATGGTGGGCCTGGATGCCCGGGACGGCAAGGTCGCCATCGACGGCTGGTCCAAGCTTTCCAATCACGACGTGATCGACATCGCCCAGCGTTTCGAGCGCGAGGGCGTGGAGGCAATCATCTATACCGATATCAGCCGCGACGGCATGATGACCGGAGTCAACGTCGATGCCACGGTTAATCTGGCGCGCGCCATCAATATTCCGGTAATCGCCTCGGGCGGTGTTGCGCGCCTGGAAGATATCCGCCGGCTGTGTGCGGTGGCCAATGAAGGCATCATGGGTGCGGTGGTTGGGCGTGCCCTCTATGAAGGCGAATTGGATTTGGCCGAAGCCCAGCGCGTGGCGGACGAGCTGAGTTAGAACCATGGGACTGGCCAAGCGCATCATTCCCTGTTTGGACGTCGATAAGGGCCGGGTGGTCAAGGGCGTCAAGTTCGTGGGCATCCGTGACGCCGGCGATCCGGTGGAGATCGCCAAGCGCTATGACGAACAAGGCGCCGATGAACTGGTGTTTCTCGATATCACCGCCAGCTCCGAAGACCGCGAAACCATGGCCCATGTGGTGGAAGAGGTGGCGAGCCAGGTATTCATTCCCTTGACGGTGGGCGGTGGGATTCGCACCGCAGCAGACATTCGGCGTATGCTCAATGCCGGTGCCGATAAGGTGGCGATCAACACCGCGGCGGTGGCCAATCCCGAGCTGGTGCGCGAGGCGGCGGACCGTTTCGGCGCGCAGTGCATCGTGGTGGCTATCGATGCCAAGCGCGTCGGTGGTGATGATTCACCCGCGCACTGGGAAGTGTTTACTCACGGTGGACGCAAGGCCACAGGTTTGGACGTGGTGAAGTGGGCGCGGCGGATGATGGAGTACGGGGCCGGCGAAATCCTGCTGACCAGTATGGATCGCGATGGGACCCGGGACGGCTTTGACCTGGCCTTGACCCGGGCGGTGAGCGAGGCGGTGAGCATCCCGGTGATCGCCTCCGGCGGGGTGGGCAATCTGGATCATCTTGTGGTGGGGATCAAAGAGGGCGCCGCCGACGCGGTGCTGGCTGCCAGTATCTTTCACTTCGGTCAATATACGGTGGCGGAGGCCAAGCATTATCTGGCGGCCCAGGGTATAGAGGTTCGTCTTTGAGGTGGTGGTGACACGGATATGAGTGATCAGTGGCTAGCTCAGATCAGTTGGACCGAGGACGGCTTGGTGCCGGCCATCGCCCAGGAGGCGGGCAGCGGCCGGGTGCTGATGATGGCCTGGATGAACCGCCAATCCCTGCAGCAGACCGTCGCCGGCGGCAAGGCGGTGTACTGGTCGCGCTCGCGGCAGCGCCTGTGGCTTAAGGGCGAGGAGTCCGGGCATGAACAGCTGGTCAAGGAAATCCGCCTCGACTGCGATGGCGATGTGGTATTGCTGATAGTGGAGCAGGTGGGCGGTATCGCCTGTCATACCGGCCGCCACAGTTGTTTCTTCCGGCGCCTTGAGCAGGATGCCTGGGTGGAAACGGATCCGGTGTTGAAAGACGCTCACACTATTTATAAAGGTGGGTCATCATGAGTGATGTATTGCAGCGCCTGGCCGAGGTCCTGGAGTTGCGCAAGCACGCCGACCCAGCCGATTCGTACGTTGCGGGCCTGTACGCCAAGGGCCTGGATGCCATATTGAAAAAGATCGGCGAAGAGGCGACTGAGACGGTATTGGCGGCTAAAGATGGTGCAGCGGACAAGATCATCTATGAGACCGCCGACCTGTGGTTTCATACCTTGGTGTTGCTCGCTCAACAGGGTCTGCGTCCCGAGCAGGTCCTGGACGAACTGGCGCGGCGCTTCGGCGTGTCCGGCGTGGAAGAAAAGGCGTCGCGCAAGCACAATAAATGATTTGTTATTCGAGAATTCAAGGTGATACGGTGTTTTTGACGGCGAGATAGTGGGTGCGCGTCGCTCGTCCGTGTAGAATGGCGGGAAGATGCGATCGTATGGCGTGATCAATGATCGGGCGACGGTTCGCGCAATGACTTTATATAGGGAGAGCTGAGATGGGCATTAGCATTTGGCAGTTGTTGATTATTCTGGTGATCGTCTTGCTGTTGTTCGGCGCCAAGCGCTTGCGCACCCTTGGCAGCGACCTGGGCGGTGCCGTCAAAGGTTTCCGCAGCGCCATGGGTGATGAAAAGGAAGCCGGGGACGCTCAAGCCGCGGAGCATGTCGAGCATAAACAATCCGGGACTACCATCGAAGGTGAAGTGACGAATAAAGAATCCAGCAAGACCAAGACATGACGGCACGGTCATGTTTGACATCGGTTTTTCGGAAATAGTATTGATCGCGGTCATCGCCCTGCTGGTGGTGGGGCCGCAGGAGTTTCCTGCGCTGGTACGTAACATCGGTTCATGGCTGGGCAAGGCCCGCCAATTCATGGGCGCCGTCAAGACCGAGTTCGAGCGCGAGATCAACAAGGCCGATGAGATCAAGCGCCTGATGACCAAGGAGATGGAGGTCGCCGAACTCCATAAAGACCTTGATCCCCATCGCCGTGCCGCGCCGCCGTCCTCTCCGGAGCTGGACTCCGAAGCCGGTAGTGGCACCGCTGAAAAGATTACCACCGCCGTAGGCGGAGACAGCCCGGCTTCCGCCGCTAAGCAAGACCATGGATCGTCGCAGTCCTAAATATACCCCGCAGCAAGAGCAGCCATTCATGATGCATCTCGTCGAGTTGCGCAATCGCTTGTTGCGCATGATCTTGGGTGTGTTGCTGGTGTTCGCGGTGCTGTTTCCCTTCACGAACCAGTTATATTCCTGGTTGGCACATCCACTGCTGGAGCGCCTGCCTAGCGGTGCGACTATGATCGCCACCGAAGTCGCCTCGCCTTTCCTGACCCCCTTCAAATTCGTGTTTGTCCTGGCCATCGCCCTATCGATGCCGTATATCCTGCATCAATTCTGGCGCTTCATCGCGCCGGGCCTGTATCGCCGCGAGAAGCGTATTGCCATACCCTTGTTGATTTCCAGTATCGTCCTGTTCTACAGCGGGATCGCCTTCGCCTATTTTGTCGTGTTTCCGCTGGCCTTCCGTTTTCTGGTCGGTGCCGCGCCCCAGGGAGTGACGGTGATGACCGATATCAGCAAGTATCTGGATTTCACCCTGACGATCTTTTTTGCCTTCGGGCTGGCCTTTGAGGTGCCGGTCGCCATCATTCTGATGGTGTGGGCGGGTATCACCACGCCTGCCGCCTTGGCGGAGAAGCGTGCTTATGTAGTCATCGCGGTATTCGTCATCGGAGCGGTGTTGACGCCGCCGGACGTGATATCGCAAACCTTGTTGGCGGTGCCGATGTGGCTGTTGTTTGAGTTGGGCCTGTTCTTTTCGCGGGTTTTGGTCTTGCGCGACAACACGGAAGAAGATTCTGCTTCCTCCGGAGCCGCCAAGGAAGAAAACGAGAACCAGACGCCTTCATAGCGGCGTCGCCCGCTCGAGGGGTTTATTGTTGTCGCTGAACCGGCGGACGTTCGCCGATGGTGGCGTGCAGGGACTGGGGTCTGCCCTGGCGAATAATCGCCAGATCCACACGCGAGCCAGGCGCCAGTGAAGCGGTGATGTTCATGGCGGAGCGCGCGTCGACCACGGTCTTATCATCGACCGCCAGCAACACATCACCGGGTAGCAGGCCGGCGTGATCGGCGGCACTACCAGGATAGACGCCCGACACGATGGCGCCATGGTGGTTGTGTATTCCGAAGGTCTCCGCCAGATCCGGGGTGATATCCTGCGCATTGATTCCCAGCCAGCCGCGAATGACTCTCCCCTGTTTTAGTATCTGTTCCATGACGGTTTTGGCAAGGTTTGCCGGAATGGCGAAACCTATCCCTTGCGAGCCGCCGGAGCGGGAAAAAATGGCGGTGTTGATCCCGGTCAGTTGCCCTTCGGTGTTGATCAAGGCGCCCCCGGAATTGCCTGGATTGATGGCGGCATCGGTCTGGATGAAATTCTCAAAGGTGCTGATGCCCAACTGCTGGCGACCGGTGGCGCTGACGATGCCCTGGGTGACGGTCTGACCCACGCCGAAGGGGTTGCCGATGGCAAGAACCACGTCACCTACCCGTAGCTCATCGGCGTGGCTGAAGACGATAGTGGGGAGATTGGTGAGGTTGACCTTCAACAATGCGAGGTCGGTCTCCGGGTCGGTGCCCACAACTGAGGCCGCGGCGCTACGGCCGTCGGTCAGAGCGACCTGGATTTCATCCGCGCCGTCGACGACGTGATTGTTGGTAAGGATATAGCCCTGGGTGCTGATGATGACGCCGGAACCCAAGCTGGATTCCAACCGTTGCCGCGGAACCCCCGAATCACCCTGGAAAAACCGCCGGAAAAACGGGTCGTCCGAGAATGCAGGGCCGCGCTGGGTGACGACCTTGGTAGTATAAATGTTTACCACCGCTGGGGCGGCGGCCTGTACGGCATTGGCGTAGGATGCGGAAGGGCCGGAGGGACCGGCATTTTGTGCAGTGGCCGCCGGGTGCGGTGGCGCCTCCTGGATCGTTACCGTGGTGTGATTGCTGAAGGTCTCCGGACGAAACAGCAGCAATAGCACAAAGGCAAAGGCTAGCCCGGCCAGGGTGGCATCCAGCAGGAAGACGAATATTTTGCGAGGTGACATCAATACATTACTCGGGGTTCGGGAATACGCACGTACCCTCATACTAATCGAAGGCCGGGTGGGCGTGAGTGCCTGAGCACGTCCCGCCGACTCAACTATTAATTTTAGCGTAACTAAAGGAAAAGCGCATGGTAAAACGGGATGAATTAGTAGCTTATGCCAATGAATTACTGCAGATCGATCGCTTTCGGGATTATGCCCCCAACGGTTTGCAGGTGGAAGGAAGCGACGAGATCCGCATCCTGGCCAGCGCGGTGTCCGCCAGCTTCAGCGCGGTGGAGGCGGCGCTGGCCGCGGGGGCCGATGCCCTGCTGGTGCATCACGGTTATTTCTGGCAAGGCGAAGCGGCCGCGGTGGTGGGCATGAAGCGACGGCGTCTGGCATTGTTGCTCGAGCATGACATCAATCTGCTGGCCTATCATTTGCCGCTAGATGCCCACGAGGTACATGGTAACAACGCCCAGCTTGCGCGGGTTCTGGGGTTGCAGGTGAGCGGTTGCTTCGGCCCTGAATCTGGCATCGCCTGGTATGGAGAGCTGGCCCAGGCGGTGGAAGGCGCGGAATTCGCGCGCCATGTGGCGCGCAGTCTGGGACGGGAGCCCTTGCATATCGCGGCGCGGGACGCGCGCCCGATACGCCGCATCGGTTGGTGTACGGGTGCGGCGCAAAAATACATTGAGGATGCAGCGGCGGCCGGCCTTGATGCCTATCTCAGCGGCGAGGCCTCGGAGCAGAACTTTCACGTGGCGCAGGAAATGAACATTCATTTTTTCGCCGCCGGCCATCATGCCACCGAGCGTTATGGTGTACGCGCGCTGTGTGATCATTTGGCAAGTCGTTATCAATTGCAGCATCACATCATCGAGATCGCCAATCCCATATAGAGGAAAGGAGAATAGGCGAATCCGGGGATGCGCATAAATCTTTACATAATGCGCTGTTAAATTATTGGGTGTGATTTGTGCTTTTTTGCCTATATTTACAGGCTTTTCCGTGTACCTGAACGGACGTTCATTTTGTAATGTTGGGGCGGTATCTAGAAAAACTTGATCAAGGTTGGAAATTTGCGTAGTCTTTGTGGCCTCGCAGGGCGCTGCTTCGCCTTGGAGAGGCTCTAAATTATATTGATTAGCAGATGTTTTTTATGAGCGTTGACACGGTGCGTTAAGTTGGTCTAGGATTCAAAACCCGACTAGGATGGTGGCAGATAGTTCGGCGTTTTAAGTAAACAAAAAATAACTATATCAACGAAAGTTTAAGGGATATTTTTTAGGGCGTGTAAACGCTGCTGTTTCGGATATACAGGGGATAAGGGGTGTTCATTGTGTCTTGTCCCATGGCTGCTTTTTAGTCGCGTGTTGGGCCATGATTCTCGCTGAGTAGTCATGGTTGCGGCAGAATAAGCGGAATCCCAAGCAATAGTCTATTTTGGTCTGTGCCAGCGGTAGCTTTAGGGCCGGTCTTTGTCGCGATTCGGCGGCCGCTGAGCTGGGAATGGAACCAGAAACCGATTGAGGGGAAAGATGTCAGTCAAGAATCGTGGTTCATGGCAGCGTTTGGGAACTGATCATTTAGGGTATAAGGCGGGGGCGTTCATGATGTCGCTCCTTTCATTGTTCATTGCGATGGTCGTGTTGATGCACTCCGGGGCGGTATATGCCCAGGGAGATTTCAGCGTGCCCAACGGCCCGCCTCCTAAAGACAGTTATGACGGCGGCTACGCCGATGACGGCTTCAAGGTGCCCAACGCGGTCCCACCTAAGGGTAGCTATGATGGCAAGGACGTAGTTCAGCCCATCGAGTTCCCTCACTATATTCATACCAAGGTCAATCAGATTAATTGCATGTACTGCCATACCTATGCGCGTCGCAGCAAGGTGGCCGGCATCCCGCCTTTGAGCAAGTGCATGGGTTGTCACTCGGTTATTGCAACCGACAAACCCCGTATCAAGAAGCTCACCGAATATTGGGAAAAGGGTATAGCGCCGCCTTGGAAAAAGGTGCATGACGTGCCTGATTTCGTGCACTTTACCCATGAGAAACATTTGAAGAGATTTATCTTCAGTAATCCGGGAATGAGAGTCGAGAAGGCGTATGAGGTGTGTGCCTTTTGCCATGGTCAGGTAAAGAACATGGTAGTGGCACGAAAGGTGAAGCCTCTGAATATGGGCTTTTGTGTGCGATGCCATGAAGCGAACAACGGTCCCCATGATTGTTGGAAGTGTCATAAATAATAAATAGTGCGTGGGTGCTGAAATTGTTTCGTAGGGTGGCGCGAACTGCTTTGCGCCGAGCTGATCACTGGAATGGATGGTTTGCTTATGAGTGGGAATAAGGTCAACCGCAGAGATTTTCTCAAGATCATGGGCTGGGGCGGCGCGGGTGCGGCGGGTGCGGCAGCATTGTCAGGTTGCGATATGCCCAGCTACATCACCCTTGAGCAGGGTAAGGAAAATGTCATTCCTTATGTTATTCCGGAAGAGTACGCCATTCCCGGCATCGGGGTGTGGTATGCCTCTACCTGTCGGCAGTGTCCGGCCGGC
>Ga0316579_10000621_pt1 | contig 12006 bp, 9 predicted proteins | sample J5NA_2_FD_203074 | JGI IMG/M metagenome (GOLD analysis project Ga0316579, IMG submission 203074) | Rhizosphere microbial communities from salt marsh grasses in Alabama, United States - J5-7_160517rDrA | ecosystem: Host-associated > Plants > Roots > Rhizosphere | place: USA: Alabama | collected... | reverse complement strand
TTCTACCGGATCAGCTGGAGTGTCTCAGTCTGTCATTTTTGGTGGAAAGCATGGTCCGCCAGCCGGGTGGCATTGCGCCTAACATCGCCTACACCATGGCATTGTTGGGCGAGCATCCACGCTTGTTTGCCACTGCTGGAGAAGATTTTGCTGTCTACCGGGAAGAAATGGAATCTTTCGGTGTCGATACCTCGGGCATCCGTTTAATTGAGGGGGAATTCACTGCTTCTTTTTTTGCCAGCACCGATTTAGCGAATGCGCAGATCGCCAGTTTTTACCCAGGGGCTATGACTGCGGCAGCTGATTTATCGCTGTACGAATTGGAAGGCGAACCGCCTGAACTCGTATTGATTTCCCCCAACGATCCCCTGGCGATGGTTCGTTATGTTTCTGAATGCAAAGAATTACACATCCCATACATCTATGATCCCAGCCAGCAAATCCCCCGACTGACGGACCAGGAAATCACAGACGGGATCACTGGCGCTCTGGCATTATTTGTCAACAAATATGAATTAAAGATGATCCAGAAACGGACTGGTCTATCTACCGCGGATATCAACCAGCGAACGCAGTTTTCTGTTGTTACCATGGGCGAGAAGGGTTCAATCATCTATATGGGGGAGCAGGAAATTTGGGTTCCTGTGGTTGTCCCGCATCATATCGCCGATCCAACGGGAGTGGGAGATGCCTTCCGCGGAGGCTTCCTGTCCGGGTATGCCCAGGGCTGGGATTTGGAAACCTGTGCCCAGATTGGTTCTGTGGCCGCGGCTTTTTGTCTTGAGCAGGAAGGACCAAGGAGCCATTCATTCACTCCAGCTGACCTTGTAGCGCGATATCGCCAGCACTTCGATGATCAGGGCCAACTAGATGTACTCATAAGAATAGAGAAAACAAGCTGAAAGGTTTTTTCCCAGAAATAATCAATCTCAATAATTGGAGAAAATGATGGAGAATTACGATGTTAAGGACATTAAATTAGCTGAAGGAGGCCGCAGGCGGATCGATTGGGCAGAGCGCGAGATGCCTGTATTGAGGTTAATCCGCGAAAGGTTCGCAAAAGAAAGGCCTCTTCAAGGATTACGGATCGCTGCCTGTCTGCACGTTACAACCGAAACCGCAAATTTAATGCATACCCTTCATGATGCCGGAGCCGAGGTAGTCTTAACCGCCTCTAACCCGCTCTCGACCCAGGATGATGTAGCTGCTGCCCTGGTTACACATTACGAGATCCCGGTATTTGCAATCAAGGGAGAGGATAATGTGACTTACTACAAGCACATCAATGCTGCCCTGGATAACGCACCTCATATGACGATGGACGATGGGGCAGACCTGGTAAGCACACTGCATAAGGACCGCCGCGAAATGTTGGATAATGTGGTCGGCGGAACTGAAGAAACAACGACCGGAGTCATTCGCTTACGAGCGATGGCTGCGGATGGTGCTTTAATGTTCCCAGTAATCGCGGTCAATGATGCCATGACCAAGCATTTTTTCGATAACCGGTACGGGACCGGGCAGTCAACGATTGATGGGATCGTCCGGGCGACCAATGTGCTTCTGGCCGGTAAGAACTTTGTAGTGGCAGGTTATGGTTGGTGTGGACGGGGTCTCGCCATGCGGGCGCGTGGGATGGGTGCCAATGTGATCGTGACAGAGGTGGATCCACTGCCCGCGCTTGAAGCAGTGATGGATGGTTTTCGAGTCATGCCGATGATCGAGGCAGCAAAAATTGGTGATATCTTTGTCACCTTGACCGGCGATATCAATGTTGTTGATCAGCACCATTTTGAAGTTATGAAAGATGGGGCAATTGTTGCGAATTCAGGCCATTTCAACGTTGAATTGAATCTCCCTGCCTTGGAGGCGATGGCTCAGGAGAAACGCCTCGTACGACCTTTTGTGGAGCAGTATATCCTCAGCGATGATCGCAGGATCAACGTCCTTGGCGAAGGGCGTCTAATCAATCTAGCTTCTGCGGAAGGGCACCCAGCCAGCGTGATGGATATGTCATTTGCCAACCAGGCTTTGAGCCTAGAGCACATGGTGAAAAACTCTAAATCACTGGAAAACCGTGTCTACAGTGTTCCGGATGCGATCGACCAGGATATCGCTCGCCTGAAGCTGGAAGCAATGGCGGTTGAGATTGACACCCTGACGGAACAGCAGATCGCGTATTTAAATTCCTGGGAAGAGGGGACCTAGTCCAGGCAGCATTTTTTAGAAATACTCCTTGGATCCTGGCCTAAGTTTGCAGCATTGCTTGTCTAAATTTAGGCCAGACTTGATTCGTGGATCAATTTGACTGTCGGGAAAATCCTTTGGTCAATGGGAAATTACCAGGGGTATGTAATTCCGGAAGACCCGGTATAACCAGATAAAATCGTACGTGGACAGGTTGCCAGCCTTATCAGAAACCTGGAAATAAACCTGGTTCCAGCCGTAATTTAGGGCGCTGCTGTTCAAGGTAATCTCGTATGGTGGTTCGCATACACCTCCCAACGGAATGTACTGCTCGAGTGGATCATCCCATCTGGTAAAATTAACACAAGCGACCTGAAAATTGTCGCTTGCCTCTACCTTGATGGTGACCTCTCCACCGGAAATTTCGAAGATATTCCCTTTTCCAACCACTGAAACTGAAACTGAAAGAATCTCGGGTGGTATCTGGTCTTGTATGATCACATCTGCGCTTGCACAGTCAGGTTCGGGGTCGGCATCACAGACCATGTAGGAAAACTGGTCAATTCCAGCAAAAGATTCAAGCGGAGTATAGGTGATGGTATTATCCCCATTGACCAGTGTTGCCCCATCGGTGGGTTGGCTGGAAATTGATAGATCAATGGGTGTATTGTTTAATGCCGAGTCATTATCAAGCACCGCGATGATAATTGGCGAGTAGCCATCAATCGCTGGGTAGTCGTCATTGGCGATAGGAAATGAATCATTGATATTGGTCACAGAAACTGTAAATTCAGCAGGACCCCCAATCGAAGTTGCCCCGATAATTTCATAGGGAACATTTCCATCTTCGATACTATCTGGCACACCGGTAACTGTGATCACATTATCCTCTGGGGTATCCCAATTGCTGGGGTTGAGTTTGAAAGGACCAGGATCAACAGTTCCCTCAGAAGGGTCACTGCTTGAAAAATATATGTCTATATTCGGTGGAGCTGGGCTGTCTAATTGGACGGTGAATGTAGCAGAGCCGCCATTTTCATCGGTGATCAGGCCTTCCGTTGGGTTAACAATAATAGCTGCATTGATTTGAGCCCTGGCATGATCTTTTTGGAAAATAAATGCCAGGGTAACCAGGCTGAAAATCGATATAGGAATGAGCAAATAAGAAACCCGTTTCATACCACCACCCGATGATCCATAGAATTCTTTACAATTCCGTTACTGCCCCTGAACTGCTCGATAGGTCCGGTCACCGTATAAACATTGAAAGGGAATTATCAGGTGAAATCAGTCAGAGTAAAGGGACAATAACTGCCCAGATTATATCAAATTTCCCTGTCTGGGCATGCTATAATCGCAGAAGTTTACCCTATTTTCTGTGAAAAATAAATCCTGATCGAGGGAGGTATCCACCACCAAAACCTATGAGCAGGATACTGGTAACCGGGGGAACTGGTTTTATTGGTCAAGCATTGGTACGGCACCTTACTGATGCTGGGCACAATGTAAGGATATTGTTGCGCCCCTCAGCACAGACGCCAAACTTACCGCAAAGCTTACCAGTTGAAGTTGCTGTGAGCAGCTTGAATGATGAGCGGGGTCTGAGGGCTGCGATGGTTGGGGTGGACATCGTTTACCACCTTGCGGGAGCCGAATGGCGGGGTGCATATGCTAGTTTAATGGAGATCGATATTCAGGGTACTCAGAATGTTGTTGCTGCAGCAGCAGATGCCAGGGTTAACCGTCTTTTTTTTGTGAGTCACCTGGGGGCGGATCGGGCATCTGCATACCCGGTGCTGAAGGCAAAAGCCATTGCTGAGGAATACATTCGCCGCAGCAGCATTGATTACACCATTCTGCGTACAGCCATTGTCTTTGGTAATAATGATGGCTTCACGACTGGATTAGCACAGCTGCTCTCCAGCATCCCCAGGTTCTTCATTGTTCCTGGTGATGGCGAAAATATATTGCAGCCAATATGGGTTGAAGACCTGGCTACCTGCATGCTCTGGGCCTTGGACGACCCAGCGACAAACAACCAGATGTATGAAATTGGCGGTCCGGAATATTTAACATTTAATGAAGTTGTACAAACGGTGGTTGATACTTTGGGTTTGCGCAGGAGATTGGTTCACATGCGTCAACCATATATGCGAGCACTGACCGTTTTCCTGGAGAATATCAGTCCTGCAACTCCTGTTTCGGTATATTGGTTGGATTACCTGGCTACGAACCGGGCGAGCAACCTGGATTCGGTCCCGCGTTTATTTAATTTAATGCCCTCTCGTTTTTCACAGCGATTGGCATACCTGGAAGGTCGTGATTGGAGCGCACATATGTGGCGCAGTTTATTCAGACGCCGGTCTGTGTGATCGGATATCCATAACTTCCTGTGAGATGCGAAGAAAAGTAGATGAAAAGTAAATGGACGATCAAGATTTTAGATACTATTAACCAGATGGTCGAGGCGGAGGATTTGCAGAGAATTGTCTGGCCAGGGAGTGAAACCGATATAGTCCCAGCACACCTCTTGATCACAGCAGTGCACAATGGTGGATTTGTACTCGGAGCATTTCCTGCTGGGCAAGACAGAGAAATGAGCGTACCGCTTGTAGGATTTGCTTTTGGATTTCCAGGTATTTATACAACACCCGATGGCCCGCGCCTCAAACATTGTTCCCATATACTGGCAGTTCACCCCGAATTTCGCAGCAAGGGGCTTGGATTTAAACTAAAACGTGCCCAATGGCAGCTCGTTCGAAAGCAAGGAGTTGACCGTATCACCTGGACGTATGATCCGCTGTTGAGCCGCAATGCACATTTAAACATCTCGCGTCTAGGAGCGGTCTGCAACACGTACCGGCGGGATGTTTATGGTGCAATGAGGGATGGATTGAATATCGGTTTAGCTTCTGACCGGTTTGAGGTTGATTGGTGGGTGAATTCTCAACGGGTTCAGAAGCGATTGAGCAGCCGAGCACGCCCGCGTTTAGATTTGCCGCATTATATTTCAGCTGGTGCACAAATCCTCAATCCCACCCAGCTGGTTCAGAAGGAATGGGTGGTCCCAGAAAAATCTGCAGGATCGATCCTGGAAAATTTTCCAGTAGATTCAAACCCAGCCATCCTGTTAGTAGAAATACCATCAGATTTCCTTGCTCTCAAAGACGCAGATGTCGATTTAGCAAAAGATTGGCGATCCACAACACGAATGATTTTTGAAGGTCTCTTCAGGCGTGGTTACATCGTTACGGATTTTGTTCATTTAGCGGAAAAATTCCCGCGCAGTTATTATGTGCTCAGCCATGGTGATGTAACTTTATAGGAGCTGCAATGAAGATTACCAGGATCACTCTACACCATCTACGCATGCCTCTGCAATCTGCATTCAAGACATCTTTTGGATCAACGCTGGAGCGGGAATGCGTTTTGTTGGAAGCGTATTCCGATGGATTGGTTGGGTATGGTGAGTGCGTTGCCGATTGGGACCCCGGGTATTCCTACGAGACATCAAAAACGGCCTGGCACATACTTGTAGATTTTTTGATCCCTGCAATCATTAACACGGAATTGAAAAGCGCAGAGGATTTGCAATCTGAAATGGCATTTGTTCGAGGTCATCTGATGGCAAAAGCAGGGGTCGAAATGGTTCTCTGGGATTTATTGGGTAAACAAGATGGTCGTAGCCTCCAGGATTTGATTGGCGGTGAGGGAAGGACTGTGCAGGTGGGTGTTTCCGTAGGCATCCAAAAAGACCAAACAGCACTGCTCGAAGCTATCGAGGGATACTTGCAAAAAGGATATCAACGGGTTAAGTTAAAAATCATGCCGGGACGGGATGTCTCTGATGTTAGCACTGCCAGGAGTCACTTCCCTGAGCTGAGATTGCAGGTGGATGCGAATTCTGCTTATGATCTAGATACTGCCCAGGATTTATATCCCCTGGACGATCTTGGTTTATTAATGATTGAGCAGCCTCTTGCTGAGGATGATCTCTGGGATCACCATAAGCTTCAAATGAAATTTTCCACCCCGATTTGCTTGGATGAGAGCATTATATCGGAAAGACATGCTCGCCAGGCATTAGAAATGGACGCCTGCAGGGTGATTAACATCAAAACTGGAAGGGTTGGGGGACTCAGTCAAGGAGTTGCGATCCACGATTTATGTTATTCAAAACAGATTCCTGTTTGGTGTGGGGGAATGTTGGAGACGGGTGTCGGTAGAGCTGCGAACCTGGCAATTGCCAGTTTACCAGGTTTTGTTTTCCCTGGTGATATCTCAGCAACTGACAGGTATTATGCTGAAGATATTACTAATGAAAGATTTGAACTTAATCCTGACAGCAGCATTGATGTCCCAATCAAACCTGGTCTGGGCATCTCAATAGATTTCCGGGCTTTGCAAAAATTTACGGTCAATAAAACCACTATTGAGTGATTAACGCTGCTTCTTGATATTGAAATCCATATCAACGAGATTAACCTTCTGTGAATTAGATCCCAGTGACAGTTCGGCAGCAGCCTGGTTGCTGTTCCTAAACGGATTTCAATTTCAAGAGAATTCACCGAATTTTTACATACACCCCACTATAAAAAAGGCATCAAACAAAGTGTATACAATCCCTTGTTTGGTGAAAGTCAAGATCAACCAGATGAAGAGTTTTGAATTCATCCAATTCATAAATTCGAATCCGGGATTGTTGCTTTTTCAAATACCCTAATATATACTTTTAATAAACCTGTGATTAATTCTTGTGTATGGAGAACTCGATGCGTACATATGATATTACATTAACAATTTCTCCCGAACTTCCGACTTGGCCTGGTGATCCCAAGATTGAATTAGAGCGGGTAAGAAAAATTGAGGAAGGGTCAAATGCAAATGTTTCCCGGGTTGAGATGGGGGTTCATACTGGTACGCATGTGGATGCACCTTTCCATTTCCTTCCGGATGGTTACACGGTCGATAAACTAGATCTCAGCTTGCTTGCTGGACGAGCCTACGTTCTGCATTTACAGGATGTGGATTTGATCACTGCTTCCGTTCTTGACAATGCTCAGATTCCTCCCCGTACCCGCCGCGTTCTCTTCAAGACGAGGAACTCTGATTATTGGGCCAGTGGCAGCCCTGATTTTCAAACTGAATTTGTGGGAATCAGCGAGGATGGGGCTGAATATTTAGTACGGAGAGGTGTGAAACTGGTTGGTGTGGACTATTTATCGGTGGCCCCTTATGGTCAAAGCCGTCCAACTCATGAAATATTATTGTCAGCAGGTGTAGTGATTGTGGAGGGGTTAGATCTCAGTGAGGTCTCCCAGGGACGTTATACGATTTACTGCTTACCATTAAAATTGGCAAAATCAGATGGGGCACCAGCGAGGGCAATATTAATTGGGGTTTAAAATCTTGTGGATTTTTGATTGAGATCAATCTACGAAATGACACTCAATCCGCGCGAGTTCTTCCCGGGTTCTTCCCTGGCCCGGGATTTATTTTTTTTCTATCTTTGAATAGAAACGAGTGAATAGATCCCGCAGTGGTTGTTTTAGTACGCGTTATCTTGACCCAGGAGGGTGTAACCCCCATCGATCAAGATCACCTGCCCGCGGATCATGTTGGCAGCCGGGCTGCTGAGGAATGCCACCAGCTGGGCGATATCCTGGGGAGTTACCAGTCGTCCTGCTGGCGTGTGAGCAATAATTGATTGGATAATAGCGCCTCCCTGCGTGGCATTAAAATGGTGAAGCGCTTCAGTATCTGCAACACCAGGAGAAACGGCATTAACGATGATATTCTTGTCGGCTAATTCAACTGCCAGGTAGCGAGTGAGTGATTCGAGTGCGGCTTTACTAGCGCCAACCACAATATAATCCGGAAGCACACGTTCCGAACCGGGGCTGGATATGCTGACAATAAAACCACCACCACGCTTTTCCATCAATGGTACTGCTCTCTGTGCTGCGAACAGCAAGGCTCGGGCGTTAATGTTCATGGTCCAGTCCCAACCCCTTGGTTTTTGCTCGAGTGCTGGTCGATTATATCCAGAAGCAGCATTGCAAACCATTACATCCAACCCACCAAAATTCCGTTCGATTTCCTGAAAAAGAAAGTCCAATCCTTCATCCGTTCCCACGTTTGCTTTAACAACCAATGCTCGCTGGCCTAAATTGTGAATGGCTTCAGCAGTTTCTTCCGCAGGTTTCCGGTTGCGAAAGAAATTCACAATAATTTGCGCGCCCAGGCTAGCAAAGTTCATAGAGATTGCCCGGCCAATCCCACGTCCAGCGCCGGTAACTAAAACGATTTTATCTTCAAATGGGAGCTGCTGATTCAAGACCAATAGACCTGTATTTTGTTAGTTTTTCGGGATCAATAGCTGAAATATACTATATTTATCTATTCAAAAGGCAAGATGTGTGTTTCAGCCTCAATTTCTTGATCCTCATATTTCAGGAATAGATCAGATCCCGGCTCATGATAGGGACGTTTCACAATACTTAAGGCAATAGGACCAATAGCTGGCGAATTGACCGCCGATGTGATTTTTCCTACTGGCTGGTTATTTTCCCGAGCGTATAGGATGCTGTCGATTTTTGGTGTACTGCTGGTGGTAAGTCCTGTTAGCTGCCGGGTTATTTTGTCATAATTGATCTGGCGGGCGATCACCTCTTGCCCGGTATAACAACCCTTGCTGTCAGAGATTGCCCAACGAAAACCAATTTCTAAAGGTGTGTAATCTTCAACGAGTTCATGGCCCGCCGCAGGAATTCCCCTCTCTACCCGCATGATTTCAAATTCGCCAGCGGAAAGGGGAAGGATATCCTTTCGCTGTAGAATATCGATCAGCCGATCTTTTTTTGTACTCGCAGCAAGAAATCGACAGCCGAATACCTTGTCGAAGAGAATTCTTGCTGGGATATCTGTAAAGTTTGGATTTATGATTTGACCAGGTTTAATTTCGTGCTGAATGTCCAAATCTTGTAGAACATCTTGTGTTCTGCTTCCAATCAGCTCTATCTGCACGAAATCTTGGCTGATATTCTCTACGCTAACCTTATCCATAAAGAATATGCGCGATTTCAAGAAATCCGTGGTTTGCTGTGCTTGGTGGGGTAAAGTTACTGCTAGAAATGCTTCGTGGTCTTCCTCTATGACCCACAGGACGTCCAGGATCCGGCCCGTGGGGGAGGTAAGAACTGTGACCAGGGGATGATCCGCAGTCAATAGTTCGAGGTCGTTGGTCGTTTGGCGCTGAAGAAATGCCGAACGATCAGGACCGCTGATCCTTAAGCAACCTGAACCTTCAATCTGATAGTATTTGGAGTGTTTTGGCTCTTTCATTAGAGAAATTGATTCTTTGACGCAGGATGGTGCCTGGGCAAATTAAATAATAAGGCGTGGAACATTTTTAATGTTGTTCCACGCCAATCGAAATCGAGGTTATGCCATCTGCGGGAGAGCAGATTGAGGTACGGGGGTGCCACTGTTCTTTTTTACTGGAGGTGGGAACAGTTCTTCGAATTCTTCCCGGGTGATAGTCTCCACTTCCAGCAGTCGCTGAGCGACAGTGTCCAGCTTATCACGATATTGGATGACAATTGATCGGGCATGTTCGTAAGCTTCGCCGACCAATTTTCTTACTTCTTTATCGATTTCCCGGGCGACATCTTCAGAGTAATCGCGTTGCTCAGAGATTTCACGACCCAGGAAGATCAATTCCTCTTTTTGCCCGTAAACCATTGGTCCAAGTTCTGAGCTCATCCCCAGTCGAGTTACCATGGAACGAGCCATGCGGGTGACGCGTTCGAGGTCGTTTGAGGCACCTGAGGTAATATCGTCGAACACAATTGATTCGGCAGCACGTCCCCCTAACAGGCCAACCATATCAGCGTACAATTTCTTGCGTGACATCAGGGTGCGATCTTCCTCAGGCAGCATGATGGTATACCCACCAGCCATCCCGCGCGAGGTAATAGAGACTTTATGAACCGGATCGGCCTCCGGGATTGAATTAGCGACAACGGCATGACCTGCTTCGTGATAAGCAACGATCCGTTTTTCTTCCTCGCTGATCAAGCGGCTCTTACGTTCTGGACCAGCGATTACACGTTCGATGGCTTCTTCAAGGTCGGTCTGCCCGATGACTTTCTTGTTGCGCCTGGCAGCCAGGATGGCCCCTTCATTTACTAAATTCTCAATGTCTGCACCTACGAAGCCGGGGGTAGAACGAGCCAGCACACCCAGGTCCACATCTGGTGAGAGAGGTTTTCCCTTGACATGGACCCGTAGAATTGCTTCGCGCCCCCGCATGTCAGGACGATCCAGCACTACGCGCCGGTCGAAACGGCCAGGGCGTAAAAGGGCGGGATCGAGGATATCAGGACGGTTTGTGGCTGCGACAATGATCACGTTTGTGTCTGTATCGAAACCGTCCATTTCAACCAGCATCTGGTTGAGAGTTTGTTCACGCTCGTCATGGCTACCACCGAGCCCTGCACCTCGCTGGCGGCCGACAGCATCAATCTCATCGACGAATACAATGCAGGGTGAGTGCCTTTTTGCCTGTTCGAATAGATCTCGTACACGGCTGGCACCAACACCAACAAACATTTCAACAAATTCAGAACCAGAGATTGAAAAGAATGGAACACCTGCCTCGCCTGATACGGCCTTCGCCAGCAGTGTTTTTCCGGTTCCGGGTGGTCCAACAAGTAAAACACCTTTCGGAATTCGGGCACCCAGAGAAATGAATTTTTCGGGCTCGCGCAAGAATTCAACCACCTCTGCGAGCTCTTCTTTGGCTTCTTCAACTCCGGCGACATCTTCAAAGGTAACCCCCGGATGATCGCCAGAAAACATGCGTGCGCGTGATTTTCCAAAGGACATCGCTGCGTTGTTGCTGCCCTGTGCCTGGCGGAAAACAAACCAGAATACACCTGCCAGTAAAACGAAGGGTATAAAGTATCCCAGAGCTGTTGCGATTCCAAGCCATGCGCTGGGTGGTTTAACCTCTATGATGATCCTATCCTTGTTAAGATCAGTTGTGGTTACACCTAATTCCTTTAACTGCTGGATTAATGTCGCATCAGATTCTTTCTGGGATTCCAATTCTGTCCCATCAGCGTAAGTTACTCGGAGACGGTTATCATCTTCGATGACGCGTTTTACATCACCATGATCCTCATTACCATTTTTAATGTCAGCTGCAAGCTGGTTGATGGTTAACGGTTCATTTGTCGTACTCTGTTGCTGAAATTGGTATACCACCATGACGATGATGGCCACAAACAGCAGCAGGTATATTATGGAAGAGCGGTTGCGGGTCGGATTCACAGATACCTCCAAATTATTGAAAGACCGCAGATTTCACAAACATTATACCAATCTCTGGTGGACAGTGATACCTATCGATGACGAAAAAAGCAAGATTCTAACGACGTTCTAACAATTAGTGAATTTTGCTAGAATTGGATGGTTTCTTGATAAAGTCTAGTTTATAAAATCCAAAAAAACTGGCAAAGCAGTGAAATTTAAGGTGAAAAACTCCCATCTGGCTACAAAATTTCCTCTCGAATGGTTTATTATTACCCGTTTCCCCAAATAAATCCATCGATTCGGCGGCGCAGTCTGGCAAGCGCGGATCGGGTCCTCGCAGTCCACCGTACCTGGCGGGGACGTACCTTACCCTGGGAGGGAAGCGGACCGGTCCACTCAACGAGCACGGCGCCCCAGGTTAAACCAGATCCGAAGGCAACCATAACCGTTTTATCACCAGGATTTAAACGCTCAGTTTGGACTGCTTCGATAGTTGCGATC
>Ga0316579_10000620_pt1 | contig 12007 bp, 11 predicted proteins | sample J5NA_2_FD_203074 | JGI IMG/M metagenome (GOLD analysis project Ga0316579, IMG submission 203074) | Rhizosphere microbial communities from salt marsh grasses in Alabama, United States - J5-7_160517rDrA | ecosystem: Host-associated > Plants > Roots > Rhizosphere | place: USA: Alabama | collected... | reverse complement strand
AGTCCGGCGCAGTTCCCAGCCCAGTTGTCCGTCCGAGCCGATGAGGAGAATGCGGGGGGTGTCGGACATGGTGGCTCAGTGCGTCTTGGATCTTGATGGACCGCGGATGGTCCCGGGGGCGCCGCGCAAGCGCAGGCCGCGGACCGGAGACAGGATGCCGCAGCACCCCGAATCAGAAGGGTATATCGTCGTCGAAGCCGGAGTCGCCGGGGAAGCCGCCCTCGGGCCCAGCAGGCGGAGCCGCCGCCTGGCCCTCGGCTGCGGGGCCTGGCTGCTGCTGTGGCGCTGTGCCGTAACTGGGACCCTGCCCGGCACCTTGGCCGCCGGCGCCACGGCCATCGAGCATTTGCATGGTCCCCTCCATGTCAACCACGATCTCGGTGGTGTAGCGGTCCTGACCATCCTGTCCCTGCCACTTGCGGGTGCGCAGCTTGCCCTCGATGTAGACCTTCGAGCCTTTGCGCAGATACTGACCTGCGATCTCCCCAAGCTTGCCGAAGATGGAAACCCGGTGCCATTCGGTACGTTCTTGCGGCTCGCCGGTCGTCTTGTCCTTCCAGCTCTCGCTGGTCGCCAACCGTAGGCTTGCCACGGCCATGCCGCTCGGCATGTAGCGAACCTCGGGGTCGACGCCCAAGTTGCCGATCAGGATGACCTTATTGATACCGCTGCGAGCCATTCGGAACCTCCGGAACGCGCTGCCGCGCTAGACGCTGACGCTGATCGTTTGGCGAGCCCGGCGGAGCATGGCCCGAATCGCGCTCAGCCCCCCGCCGCCGCGGCCTGCAATCTTGCCCAATCCACGCGCCGATTGTCCACTTTCAGGTGGGCCACGCCCTCATCGAGCGCGACGACGGCCTCCTCGACACCCGGCACGGCCAGCAGCCTCTCGCGCAGACCGGGCAGCGATGCCTCCGGCAGCTCGCCTACCGGCAGCAGGTGAACCGTGAGCTGGCCCGGCGGGCGCAGCGTCGCGGCCACCAGCAGCCAGACGAAGGCCGCACCCGCGCCCACCAGGTACACCGCCGCGGGGCCGAAGCGCTCGTGCGCCAGCCCGCCGAGCACGCCACCCAAGAAGGCGCCGATGAACTGGGCGCTGGAGAAGACGCCCATGGCCGTCCCCTTGGCGCCAGCGCTGGCCACCTTGGAGACCAGCGACGGCAAGACCGCCTCCAGCAGGTTGAACACCGTGAACATCACGGTCAGAAGTACCGCCAGCGCCCACAGCGAGGCGTGCAGCAGCGCAAAGCCGAGCAGAGCCGCCATCAGCGCCGCCGCAGAGCCCAGCAGCACCGTGCGCACCTGCCCGCCGCGCTCGGCGGCAATGATGAAGGGCACCATCAGCACGATGGCCACGAGCACGACCGGTAAATAAATCTGCCAGTGCCGAGCCGCTGGCAGGCCCGCATCGATGAGCGTCAGCGGCAGCACCACGAACAGGCTCACCATGGTCAGATGCAGCAGGAAGATGCCGGCATCCAGGCGCAGCAGGCGGCCATCGCGCAGCACCCCGCCGAGCTGGCCCAGCACCGGCTGAGCATCGCGGTGGGTCGCCGAGCCCTCGGGCGATGGCACCACCCAGCCCAGCAGCACCATCCCCATCAGCGCGAAGCCGCCGGTGAGCCAGAAGATCCCGGCGACGCCGATCAGGTCGCCCAGCACAGGCCCCAACACCAGCGCCGCCGCGAAGGACAGCGCCACGCTGATGCCGATGGCCGCCATGGCGCGGGTGCGCACCGACTCGCGGGTCAGGTCCGCCGCGAGCGCGGTGATGGCGGCAGCCACCGCACCGCTGCCCTGTAGGGCACGCCCGATAATGACCCATTGGATGGAGTCGGCACTGGCGGCGATGACGCTGCCGAGCGCGAACAGTACCAGGCCACCGTAGATCACCGGCTTGCGGCCGATGCGGTCCGACAGCACCCCGAACGGAATCTGCAATAGCGCCTGGGTGAGCCCGTAGGCGCCGATGGCCAGTCCCACAAGCAGTGGTGTTGCGCCGGCGAGGTCGTGCGCATAGAGCGCAAACACCGGCAGGATCATGAAGAGCCCCAGCATACGCAGCGCGAAGATGCCGGCCAGACCGGCCGCCGCGCGGCGCTCCTGGGTATTCAGTGGCGGGATCGCTGTGCGGCCGGACGTGGACTGGGACAACTTGGGGACCTCGGCGGCGGTAGAGGAATCGGGATGCGGATCTCAGGCATCGCGCGGGGCGGCATCCGATACTGGGCTGCTATGGTATCAGCTCCGCGGGACCCGCCTGCGTTACGAGCCGGTCATTCCGTGCCGCCGCGCGCAGGCGGTGAAGAGCCCCTGCGCTTGCACCAAGCTCCTCGTGTCGGCCGGTGCGGACCCGCTGGAGCGCGGGATCGAAATCGATCCCGATTTCGATCCGGCTGCGATTCCTTGAGCTCGGCTCGGCACGACGATGCTAGCGCCGCGGCGGAATACCGCGATTGGCGAGTCGATCGGCGCGCTCGTTGTCCGGATGCCCGCTGTGGCCCTTTATCCAGCGCCACTGCACCCGATGCCGCGCCACGGCCTGATCCAGTCGCTGCCAGAGGTCTTGGTTCTTCACCGGCGTACGCTCGCGCGTCTGCCAACCGTTGCGCTTCCAGCGCGGCATCCAGCGCTCGACGCCATCGCGCACATAGCGCGAGTCCACACTCAGGACCACCTGCGCGGGTCGCGTCAGTGCCTCGAGGGCCTGGATCACGGCCATCAGCTCCATGCGATTGTTGGTGGTGTCCGGCTCGCCGCCGCAGAGCTCCTTCTCGTGGCCACCCCAGCGCAGCAGCGCACCCCAGCCGCCGGGACCCGGATTGCCCTTGCAGGCGCCATCGGTATAGATCTCCACAGCGCCCCCGGCGGCAGCGGCAGTGCCCTGACCATCACTCACCGCGGGCACGCCTCGCCGTGGGCTCCACAGGCCGTCCGGGCAACAGCGGCGGCGTCGACCAGGCCGGGCGCAGCGGTGTGCGCGCCGGCACCCGCTTCACCGCCCGCAACGCGTAGACGCCGCCCAGCATCGGCCACCAGCGCCGGCCGGCCAGCTCCAGCCAATCCAGTTGATGCGCCAGCGCCCGGCGCAGCGGCGGACGGAACACCAGCATCTCCCGCGCCTCCTGCGTGAAGCCCAAGAGCTTGAGCCAATCGCCGATGCGCAACGGCGTCAACTGCGCGCCACACCAGGGCACACGCCGGCGCTGCCGCAGCCGAGGCCACCAGCGCGTCAACCCCCAGGTGCTGAGCGGATTGAAACAAAAGAGGATCACGCGGCCCTCCGGGATCAACACCCGGTCGACCTCGCGGAGCACACGCGGCGCCTCGGCGCAGAAGTCCAGCGTGTGCGGCAGCAGGACGGCGTCGACGCTGGCGGACTCCAGGGGCAGCTCGAAAGGCAGTGCCCGGATGCCGGAGTGATCGGCGACAGAGCCGTCCACGCCCTGCCCCAGCACCACCCGCTGGCGGATCCGGCAGGTGGCGATGGCGTCGGCAAACTGCGTCTGGGCACCGACCTGCAACAGGTAGTGGCCGAAGCTGTCGGCGAGCAGACGCTCCAGGCAGACGGCCTCGGCGTGCACCACATAGCGCCCGACCGGCGTCCGGTACCAATGCCCGAGCTTCGTGAGGGGGTCTGCACCTTGCGGGGTACAGGATTTCATGCGCGACGTCCGTGACAAGGCCCGGTATCCGTCTCAATCGACGGCCGGTGCAGCCAGAGGATAGCCGGCATTCCTATGGCAGTATTGGGCATGGCATTTAATAGGGAAATCCCGTACACTTACAGTCGTCTAAAAACAATAACTAACAAACTCAACCTGTGGAGAGAGTCAAGTATTCGCCATGCGCCCATCAACACAGACCAACAGAGACGCTGCTCCCGCGTCCCCGGCGCACACTCGCCGCCGCGCGCCGCTGACCCTGCTGCTGTTGCTGCCGGCATTGGCGGCCTGCCTCCTTCCCGGCTGTGCCTCCGGCCCGGATGCGGAGCGCATCGCCGGCGTGGAGCCGCGCTCCGTCTCCGCCCTGGAATACGGCTATGTCCGTCCCGCCGCCGATGTCCAAGTCAAGGGCCGCAACCGCACCGCTTACGCCGGCCGGAACAGCGATGACCTTTGGGACCGGGTGCGCCGCGGCCCCAGCCTCGGCATCCGTCACGACGCCCGCGTGGACCGGATGGCCCAGAGCATGGCCCGGAACCCGACCTATCTTACCGACCTCCACCGCCGCGCGCGTCCCTACCTGCACCTGATCGTCGAGGAGCTCGAGCGGGCCCGCATGCCCACCGCCCTCGCTCTGCTGCCGGAGGTGGAAAGCCGCTACAACCCCCGCGCCATATCCCCCAAGGCCGCTTCCGGGATGTGGCAATTCATGCCCTACACCGGCCGCGAGATGGGGCTGATGCAGAATGGCAGCTACGACGGCCGCAACGACATTCTCGCCTCCACCCGCGGCGCGATCCGCTATCTCAAGGAGCTCAACTTGGAGATGGGCGGTGACTGGGCGCTGACGCTCGCGTCTTACAACTGCGGTCCCGCCTGTGTGAGCCGCGCGATGCGCGCCAACGGTACCAGGGACTTCTGGTCGTTGCGCACCCTGCCTGCCGAGACCAGGAATTACGTACCCAAGCTGCTGGCGGTGCTGGAGCTCGTCGACAGGCCGGAGCGCTTCGGTCAACGCCTGCCCAGGCTTCCCAACGCCCCCGCGCTGGACGTGGTCTACGCGAAGAGCTCGGTGAGCCTGAGCGAAGTCGCCCGCCATTCCGGCGTCTCTGTGCAGCACTTGCGAGCGCTGAACCCGGGGCTCAAGCTCGGCCGTACACCGGCCACGGGGCCGCACCGGGTGCTGGTGCCGGTGGAGAAAGCCGAGCCGCTGCGCAAGGCGCTGGCGAAGGCCGGCAAGCTCGGGCGGCCCAGCCTCGCCGACAGCAGACTCGCCCGTCGCGGCAACAGCTGAGCGCCCTGCCGCCACCGGCGGTCCACGCGCGCCTGACGCCGATCAAGGCACGGGCACCCAGTGGTGTCCGTGGCCGACTCTCGTTCCACACGGGCCGCCGCCACGGCCTTCCCGATGCTCGCCGCCGATACGCCGCTGCCCATCGACCCGGTGCTGCCGCGGCTCGGCAGGGCCCTGGCGCCGGGCCACGCCGTGCTTACCGCCCCCACCGGCTCTGGCAAGACCACCCGCGCGCCTCTGGCCCTATTGACCGCGCCGTGGCTCGGCGACCGCAGGATCTTGATGCTGGAGCCGCGCCGCCCCGCCGCGCGCATGGCCGCCGCCCGCATGGCCGCCGTGCTCCATGAGCCCGTTGGGGAGACGATCGGCCACCAAGTGCGCTTCGAGCGCCGCATCGGCCCCCGCACGCGCATCGAGGTCCTCACCGAGGGCATTCTCACCCGTCGCATCCAGGCGGACCCGGAGCTCGGCGACGTCGGGCTGCTGATCTTCGACGAGTTTCACGAGCGCAGCCTCAACGCCGACCTCGGACTCGCGCTGGCGCTGGACGCGGCCGCGTTGCGCGCGGACCTGCGCATCCTGGTGATGTCCGCAACCTTGGACGCCGCCGGCATTGCCGCCCTGCTCGGCGGCGCCGGCCCGCCCGCGCCCGTCATCGAGGGCACCGGCCGCAGCCATCCGGTGCAGGTCCGCCACGTCGCCCGTGAGCCACCGGACCCGATCATGGCCGTCGCGCCCGCCATCCGCGCCGCACTCGCCGAGCACAGCGGCGACATCCTCGCCTTCCTCCCCGGCGCCGGCGAGATTCAGAGCGTCGCCGCGGCCCTGAGCGAGCCGCCCGGTGTCGCCGTGCTGCCGCTGTATGGCAGCCTGTCCCTGGCCGAGCAGGAGCGCGCCCTGCACCCCGAGCCGGGCGGCCCGCGCCGGGTGGTGCTGGCGACGGACCTCGCCGAGACCTCCCTCACCATCGAGGGTATCGGCGTCGTCGTAGATTCCGGCCTGACCCGCAAGCCCCGCTTCGAGGCCAGCCCCGGCATGACGCGGCTTGTCACCCAGCCCATCGCGCAGGCGTCGGCCGAACAGCGCGCCGGCCGCGCCGGGCGGCTCGGGCCCGGTCATTGCCTGCGACTCTGGACCGAGACCGAGCACCGCCGCCGCCCGGTGCAACGGCCGGCGGAGATCCTGGATGCCGACCTGGCCCCGCTGGTGCTGGAGCTGGCCCTATGGGGGGTGTCGGACCCCAATGCCATGCGCTGGCTGGACCATCCACCGGCACCCGCCTGGTCGCGGGCCACGGAACTGCTCCGAGAGCTCGGCGCGCTGGATGCGACCGGCACCATCACCGCCGCTGGCCGCGGCATGGCCGCGCTGCCGACCCATCCCAGGCTCGCCGCCATGCTCTGCCGGGCGCCACCCGACGCGCGGGCGTTGGCTTGCGACCTCGCGGCACTGCTGTCCGAGCGAGACCCCTGGTCCGGCAGCACCGGTCTGCCACGGCCCGTGGACCTGCAACCCAGGCTCGCGGCGCTGACAGCGCATCGCCAGCGCAACGGCCGCCGGGCCACCGCCGACTTCGAGCCGCGCCGGCTCGCGGCCGTGAACCGCGCCGCGGAACATCTTCGCCGGCTATTGCCGGACGACGGCGACCGCGCCGAGATCCCCCGCGCCGCCGCCGCGCTGCTGGCGCTCGCCTACCCGGACCGTATTGCCCAGAACCGGGGGCGGGACGGCCGCTTCCTGCTCGCGTCCGGCGCCGGTGCCGCGTTGCCACCGGAGGACCCTCTGGCGCTGGCGCCCTACCTGGTCATTGCCGACCTCGACGCCGCGAGTGGCGACCACCGCATCCGCGCCGCGCTGGCAACGGACCGCGCGGAGCTGGAGTCCCTGTTCGCGGAGCACCTCGAGACCCGCACTCAGCTCGCCTGGGACTCTGAGCGCGGCGCCGTCGCCTCCCGCCGCGAGACACGCCTCGGCGCGCTGGTGCTGGCCTCCCGACCCGCACCCATCGACGATGCCGAGGCGGCGCTAGAGCTACTGCTCGCGGCGATCCGCCAGGATCCAAGCAAGGCACTCACTTGGACCCCTTCGGCCTGTCAGCTCCAGGGCCGAGTCGCGCTGGCGCGTCGGCTGGAGCCCGAAAGCGGCTGGCCCGACCTCGCCGATGCCGTGCTCGCCGCAACCCTCGCCGACTGGCTCGGGCCCTGGCTCGTGGGCAGGACCCGGCTCGCGGACGCCCGCGCGCTGGACCTCGTGGAAGTGCTGCGCGCCCGGCTCGACTGGGAGCGTGCCCGACGGCTGGATGAGCTGGCGCCGGTCAAGCTCAAAACCCCCGCCGGCACCGAGCGGCTCATCGACTACGCGGACCCGTCCGGCGAGCCGGTGCTGAAGGCGCCCATGCAGGAGCTCTTCGGCGCCGCGGACACCCCCAGCATCTGGCAGGGCCGCCAGCCCCTCACCCTGCACCTGCTCTCCCCCGCCGGTCGGCCGCTCCAGGTGACCCGCGACCTCACGGGCTTCTGGCGGGGCGCTTACAGCGATGTGCGCAAGGAGATGCGCGGACGTTATCCCAAGCACCACTGGCCGGAGGACCCGGCCGCTTCCCCCGCGGTCAGGGGCGGGCTCAAGCGGCATCTCGGGTGACCGGGCGTCACGTCCCAGCGCACCCTCAGACCGCGCGTCCTGGGAAGAAACCCCGACGCTCGCTCCTAGCGCGCGGTCGCGACGGCATCAATCTCGGGGCCTGCCGCGGCGGCGCCCGCCATGACAGGGCTTGTGGAAGCTGGTACAACGGCGCGTGTTGCCGGTGAGGTCGGCCAGCACCAGACAATGACATCTCATACCCCAGCCAGAAGGAGGCCCGATTTGAACCGCAGCCCCCGCAACACCCTATTCGCCGTCTGCACCGCCGTCGTGGTGGTATTGTCTGGCTGCGCGGCCGTTGATCCGGCGCGTATCCCGGCCATCGACACGGCCGGCAGCACGGCGCGCCTGCCCGGCAAGATCGTCTGGCACGACCTGCTGAGCCAAGACCCCGCCGCCGCCAAGCGCTTCTACGGCGGGCTATTCAGCTGGACCTTCCACGATACCGACCTCGGTGGCGGGCAGACCTACACCGTCATCGAGCACGACGGCCGCGGCATCGGTGGTCTGGTGGACGGTCGCGGCATCAACCGCGACACCAATGTCTCGCGCTGGATCCCCGTTCTATCGGTGCCGGATCTGGACACGGCGATGGCCGCCGTGCGCGCCGGGGGCGGCAACGTGTTCCAGCCGCCCGTGGACATCCCCCAGCGCGGTCGCGTAGCCGTGGTGGGCGATCCGCAGGGCGCCGTGGTGACGCTGCTGGAATCCCGTCGCGGCGATCCGGCAGACCGGCCTATCGCCGACGGCGACTGGCTCTGGCACGAGATCTGGAGCAGCGACCCGGAGGCAACCATCGCCTTCTACCGGCGCTTGGTGCCGGACTACACGGAGACCAGCGTCGGCGAGAAGGAGGCCTACACGTATCTCGAAGCCCATGGCGAGCCCCGGGTCGGTGTGCTGCCGAAGCCCGTGACCGGCATCAAGGACACCTGGATGGCCTATGTCCGGGTCGTCGACCCGGCGGCGACGGCCGCCACCGCCGCGCGCCTCGGCGGCCGGGTGCTCTTGGCGCCGCGGGAGAACCCGCTGGGCGGCGAGGTGGCGATCCTGAACGACCCGAGCGGCGCCGGCTTCCTGGTGCAGACCTGGGACCCGAGCTGGGCCCAGCGACCGAAGACCAGCCGTTGAGCGGAGGACAAACCATGCAAGCGTCCAGCATAATCTCGCACCCCAATACAACGACGGCCACAAAGCTCCCGGGGTGTTCCCGCGCGCGCCTCGGCTTCGCCGCCGGCGCGGTGCTGATCGCCCTGTCGCTGGCCGGCTGCTCCGGCGGCGGCATCTACGCCAACGTCGGCATTTCCGGGCCGAGCGTAGACCTGGGGCCGGTCAAGATCCACACTGGCGTGAACCTCGGTCGCTGGCGCTGATCCGGGCACCGCTCGTCGCCAGCCGGGGCGCGATGTCGTCGATGCGATCGAACACCAGATCCGGCCCGGCAGCGCGCAACGGATCCAGGCGGTTGTAGCCCCAGCCGACACAGCCGGCGGCGATACCCGCGGCACGTGCCGCCTCGATGTCGCGAATCTCATCGCCGATGTAGACCGCCTGCGTGCCCGGCACGCCGGAACGGCGCAGCACACGGCGCAGGCGAGCGGCCTTGCCGTGGATGGCGGCACCGGTCTCCAGGTACCGGATCAGGCGCAGGTTGCCGGCGCCCAGTACTCGGCGCACGTTGTCCGCGCTGTTGGAGCTGGCAAGCCCCAGGACGATGCCGGCGCCGTGCAATTGCGCCAGCATCCGGTCGACGCCGCCGAAGCGGCGGATGCAGTGGATCTCGGCACGCATCCGCCGACGCAGGTCCGCGGCGACCAATGGCATCTTCCAGCCTGAGACTCGGAGGTGAGCCATGATCTCCCGGGCGCTCATGCCGCGGAGCCGCTCTTCCTCGCCCGCCGCGACGGGGCGAAAGCGCCAGCGCGCGGCCATCTCGTTGAGCACCGCCGCAAACCACGGAAAGCTGTCGGCGAGGGTGCCGTCGAAGTCGAAGATCACCAGTCGGTAGCCCGAACGCCCCGCGGTATCCAATTCCACACCCACCTCCACCTCCCGACCGCCCGCCGTCGCCATGGAACTGCTCGAGCTCGCGCTATTGCTGTTTGGCATCGCACTGGTTGCGGGCTGCATCGATGCCATGGCCGGCGGCGGCGGGCTCATCACGGTGCCGGCGCTACTGTGGGCCGGGCTGCCGCCGGTGCAGGCGCTGGCCACCAACAAGGCGCAGGCCGTGTTCGGCTCCTTCGCCGCCACGGTGCGCTTCCTGCGAGCCGGCGCCATCGACCTTCGCGCCACCGCGCTCGCCGTGGGCTGTACCTTCCTCGGCTCTGCCGCTGGCGCCGTCGCGGTGCAGGTGCTGGAGAGCGATCTGCTGGCCGGGCTGGTACCGGGACTACTGATCGCATTTTCGCTGTATTTCCTGTTCTCGCCACGGGTGTCGGACCTGGACTCGCGCCGACGCGTCGGCGACCGCGCCTTCGCGCTCACGGTGGGCACCGGCGTGGGCTTCTACGACGGCTTCTTCGGCCCCGGCACCGGAACCTTCTTCGCGGTCGGCTTCGTGGCCCTGCTCGGCTACAACCTGCGGCGCGCGACGGCCCACACCAAGCTCTTGAACTTCACCAGTAACCTTGCGGCGCTCTTGTTGTTCATCGCGGGCGGGCAGGTGGTCTGGTCGCTGGCGCTCGCCATGGCCGTCGGGCAGTTCATCGGCGGCTGGATCGGCGCTCATTTGGTGCTGAGCCACGGCGCCCGGCTGGTGCGCCCGGCGCTGGTCATGGCGTCGCTTGCGGTGTCGGCGCACCTGCTCTGGCAGCAGTATGCCGCCGGCCCCTAGTGCAAGGCCGCGGAAGTTCCGAGACCATTCGATTCCGTGTCTGCACCGGAATGAAGTCCGCACTCCCCGGAGAGCCGACTGAAGTCGGCGTACCCAGGAACGGCCCCGCGACTTCCGCGGTGGTGCACCAGGTTCCTCGGGGGCAGCCCAATGGCTGCGGCTCGATGGCAACGGCTTCCATCTTGTCGATCCCGCAACCGGCGCCTACTTGCCGACCCACGACGAATCCGAGCAGGCGCGGCTGGAGACGGAGCAGGCGCTGCGGGAAGCCGAACGGCGCGTTGCGGAGCTCGAGGCGCGCTTGCGGGGTGGTGATTGAGCATGGGCGCAGCCGCCATGCCCCTTGCATAACGCTACGGGCGGATGCACCCTCTGGGGCAATTGGGGGAGGTCATCCCCGCTCCCCCGACCCCGCGCGTTAGCCGCCCATAGCAGATCGATGTCCCGCCGACCCCTCGCCGCCGTGCTCTGCGTGCTGCTGCTGAATATGCAGCTGTTCGCCACCAACGCGCTCGGCTGCGTCCATAGCGCAGAGCCGGAAGCGGCGGGCCCCCATTGCGCGGAGCTTGCCCTCCATGGCGACGCTGCAACCGACGGCAACGGCGCCGACCTCGCCACTGATTCACCTTGCCAAAAATGTAATCTCGGCACGGTCGCCGCGGGCTGGCATCTGCTCGGCACCACGACCCCAGCGCTGGCGGTCGCCCCGCGCGATCACCCGATCGCTCACACCAGCCCACAGCTACGCACACCCGCGCCGGACAGCCTGCTCCGGCCACCGCGACACATCTCCGTTTGAGCTCCCGGGCGGCGTTCCATCGCCGCAGCCAAGAGACCAACACGGCCCGCGCGGCCCAGGCTCCGCAGACGAGCGCGAGTCTCACCGCCGGCCTGACCGGAGAAGCACGATGTCGAAGCACCCCCGGCGGCGCGCGCGCGTCCGCCGCCACAGCCATTCCAGCAAAGGAGCCGCGCCCGTTTGGCTCCACTCGGCACACGCACTGGCAACCGTACTGGCGTTGACCCTGGCCATGGGCTTGACCAGTTGCGATCGAGCGTCGGAGCCCAGCGAAGACCTCGCGGGGGCCATGGACGACACGGCACTGGAGCACGCCGCCAAGCACATGGATCCCACGTACGTCTGTCCGATGCACCCGCAGATCGTCCAGGACCAGCCAGGCAACTGCCCCATCTGCGGCATGGACCTCGTGGCAAAGCGGCCCGAGCCGCCGGTCGAGACCACCGCGAACAGCCACCCCGCGGTGGCGCTGACACCAGCGGTCCTTCAAACCCTGGGCGTGCGCACCGCCACCGCCGAGCGCGGCACCCTGTGGCAGCGCATCGAGACCGTCGGCCGTATTGCCTACGACGAGACCCGGCTCGCGCACGTGCATCCGCGCGCCGCGGGCTGGATCGAGACCCTGGAGCTGCGCGCCGAGGGCGAGCCCGTGGAGCGCGGGCAGCAGCTCGCCGAGCTCTATGCGCCGGACATCCTCTCCGCGCAGGTGGACTTCCTGCTGGCCCAGGACCGCACCGGCGCCCAGCGGCGCGTGAGCGAGGACAAGGCCCGCA
>Ga0316579_10000619_pt1 | contig 12019 bp, 10 predicted proteins | sample J5NA_2_FD_203074 | JGI IMG/M metagenome (GOLD analysis project Ga0316579, IMG submission 203074) | Rhizosphere microbial communities from salt marsh grasses in Alabama, United States - J5-7_160517rDrA | ecosystem: Host-associated > Plants > Roots > Rhizosphere | place: USA: Alabama | collected... | reverse complement strand
TTTTCAGCCAGCTAGCATCAGACGCGGGCGGCCGGCCCACCGGACCGACCCCGGGGATCGCCCGGGACAAGCCAATTTCTTACAAACCGTTTCCCGATTTCCTAAACTTCAGATCGCCATTTTCGACATCCTATCCGTGCCCGATTCGCCGGCTTCACGCCACAGGTTGCGAGTCGCAAAACCGGGGAGCGCCGTGCTAGCCGAGCGCGGCGAAAACCGCGTCCCGAATCGCTTCGACTTTTCCAACCCCGGGAATGCGGATGTAGCGCGGCGCGTCCTTGCCACCCTGTTCCGCCCAGGCAGAATAGTAGCCGATCAGCGGCTCGGTCTGGTCGTGGTAGACCTTCAGACGCTGGCGTACCGTGTCTTCCTTGTCGTCGTCGCGTTGCACCAGCGGCTCCCCGGTCTTGTCGTCCTTGCCCGCCTCGCGCGGCGGATTGAACTCCAGGTGATAAGTCCGCCCCGAAGCGGGGTGTACCCGGCGGCCACTCATACGCTTGATGATTTCCTCGTCGTCAACGTCGATTTCCACCACGGCATCTATGGGAATACCCTGGGTCTTGAGCGCTTCGGCCTGCGCGAGCGTGCGCGGGAACCCGTCGAACAGGAAACCGTTGGCGCAATCATCCTGCGCAATCCGCTCCTTGACCAGGCCAAGGATAATGTCGTCGGAGACCAGGCCGCCGGCGTCCATGACTTTCTTCGCCTCGATACCCAGCGGCGTACCTTCCTTGACCGCGGCACGCAGCATATCCCCGGTCGAGATCTGCGGAATACGGAATTTTTCCTTGATGTAGTTGGCCTGGGTGCCCTTGCCGGCGCCCGGTCCGCCCAGAAGAATGATGCGCATGCTGATGTCTCCTTGAAGCGGGGGAACCGCTCGCCCGTGCGGCGCCCCGGATTTCACGAATGTAAGGCGCCCATTATCCGAAGCAATGCCGGGTGGTGACAACCAGAAGAATATATGAGGGGATGCGGACCTTTTATGAAGCAGCCGCGAGCTGGTGTGACAGGGAGACCAGGTCCCGGCGAGTAGCCATTACCCCGGAGAAGACCTCCAGCACCTGTTCGGGCAGCAATTGCAGGGTGCGCACGCTGTGGACCGGAAAATCCCCCGCCTGAGGCGGTCGGGTATCGTGCCGTAGCAGGAAGTCGCTCAACTGAACCAGATGCACCAGCAGGTCGTGGTCACCGGTATAGGCCGGGTTGTGGTGTTCCAGCAGGGTGACGCGCACGGCCTGGGGCATGCGCCAGGCTTCCATCAGCCAAGCGCCGATGCGTGCGTGGCCCAGCGCGAGCACCTCACGGGCTTGTCCCATACCCAGCAGGCACTGTTCGATATCGGCAACCGAGCGACCGGGGTGAGCCTGCGCGAGCTTGTTGAGCAACTGGAATTCCGGCGGAAACAGGTAACCGAGTAAGAGGATACCGAAATCGTGCAGGAGGCCGCTGAGGTAACACAAGCCCGGCGGCGGGCGCATGCCCTCGGGCATGCTCGCGCCCAGTTTCTGTGCCAGCAGCGCGCTGCACACCGCGTGTTCCCAGAACCGCGACAACCCCAGCGGACCTTTGTCGGGAATACGGAAGGACCGGCCCGCGGCAAGTCCCAGCGCAAGGTACATGACCGTGTCGTATCCCAGCACCCTGGCAATGGCGTCGTGGATGTTGGCCACCCGACCGGTGTAACCGAAGTAGGAGGAGCTGGCGTAACGAATGACCTGTGCCGCCAGACTGGGGTCCAGTTGCACGATTGCGGCGAGCCGCCGCGCGTCGGCCGTCGGATCCGATTGCAGCTCCAGTATCCGGCGTCCCAGCTCGGGCATCGGCGGCAACTCATACACCCGCTCGATGCGTCTTGCGACGACGCGTTCAGCTTCTGAGTCGACGGAACTCGTCATGGATCGGATACCTGCGGCAACTGTGCCCATCGGGCCTGTATTCAGCTCGCATCCGTACAGAAAAAGGGAATCCGTTCAGCGCCCGGCGTAAAATCCCGCCCGGTACCCGGCTAGCGGCCGCCGGCCCGGTTTTCTTGAGTCCGCGCCCGGGCCACCGACCGGCCGATCAATTGAGTTGAACGCGTTGCCCCCAGGGCACTTTTGCCCGCCCCTTGACCAGCCAGAGCACGGGATAGTCAGGCTCAGTCTTGGGAAACTCGCCTTCGGCGTCGGTGAAATACACCAGCAGATCCGGCTGCCGACCCTCGCGTTGCAGCCATTCGAACGGCGGCGTGAAACGCGTGCCGCCGCGGCCGTAGACATTGCCCGGCATGCTGAACTCCTCCCAGGGCTCGAATACCCAGGGGCCGTGCTCGCACAGCTTCGCATCGCAGGCGTGCAAGGTCAGGCGGGCGCGCATCTGGCCCTTGATAGCATCGATTTCTGAAACGAATTCGCGCATTTCGGTGTCGTTGATCGAGCCGCTGGTATCCAGCACCACAACCACGTCGACCTGGGTGCTCTTGAGCGTCGGCAGGATCGCATCACCTTCGCGCCGCGAGGGCCGCTGGTAGCTGTAGTCGTCACGCGCCACCGCCGTCATGTAGCGCGCCAGCAGCATTCGCCAGGGCAACTGTGGCTGCAGCAGGTGCTCGACCAGGCGCGCCATGGCGGCGCCCAGTTTGCCGGCCTGCATGGCCTGTTGCGCAGCACCCGCAAGCCGCTGGCGCCACTGGACCGCCAGCTGCTCCTGCTCGGTCTCGGACAGCGGGCGCGGGCCCTCACCGCTGGACTGCGACTCGCCCTCGCTGCCGGCGGCTCCCGCACCGCCGCCCTGCTCCTGATCCTGGTCGAGCGGCTGGCTGCCGGACGACGATCCGCTCGAGCGGTTTTCCTGGTCGTAGAAATGCTCGTCGTGGGTCTCATCCTGCATATCATCTTCGATATAGGGATAGATCTCCTCGGCCATCATGCCTTCGAAACCGCTTTTCAACAGCACGCCGGGCGGCGGCTTGAGGCCGTCCTTGATGAGCAGGGGATTGATCGCCAGGTCACAGGCGATGTCCCAGCGGTGCTTGACGCGGTGCTGACGGCGGGCGAAGTGCGACAACGCGCAGTGCAGCGCTTCGTGGGCCAGCACGAACTGGGTCTGCTCCAGCGACAGGTTGCTGATGTACTCGGGGTTGTAGTAGAGCGCCCGCACGTCCGTGCCGATGGTTTTGCAGCGCTCCGGCCTGGTGGCGGTCATCGGCAGGCGCAGAACCAGCGCGCCCAGAAACGGCCGATCGAGAATCAGCCGGGTGCGCGCGGCACTGAGTTTGGTTTCGATTTCGTCAGTCATGCTCCGGCTCCCGGCAGCGCGCCGGTCCGAGTCGCTACATATCGAACAACATCACGTCGGCAACCGCTTTGGCCCAGCGGGAAAACTGCGGTACCTGAAACAGGTCCTGGCCAATGGCACGGTGCATATCGGATATCAGCATCACACCCATCTCGCGCTGGGGAAAGGCCCCTGCGTAGTCGATGATATGACCGTAGACCGTGTTAGCGTCCCCGTTGTGCTGGGCACGAATGGCGCGGCCCACGAGCGCCGAAGCCACTGCGTATTGCAGGTCGGTTTCTTTCGGCACCGGCACCGACTCGCCGCGGGTGATAGCGTCGATATCGGGCAGCTTGTCCAGGTTGTCGACGAAGGCGTGCAGCTCGATGCCCGCGGCCGGCCCGACACAGGCCTGCAGCGCCTCGACCAGCACGTCCGAGTTGTTGTCGAATTTCTGCAGCGCCCGGTGCGCGAACTCCCAGGACCGCGGCGACGGGAATGCCACCGGGTTGTGCGCCGGATCGAACTCGAACAACAGTTCCGGACGGAAGCGCAGAAACGCAATCAGGCGTTCGTCCATACCGTTGGCGTACGCCCAGGCCACCCAGTCGTCGAGGTTCACATCCAGCTCGTAGTGTGAAAAACGGTTGGCGAGCGGCGCCGGCATGCTGTAGGTAACGCCGCGGTCCCCCTGACGGTTACCCGCAGCAAAGATCGCCCAGCCGTCCGGCACCTCATAGGCGCCCAGCCGCCGGTCCAGTATCAACTGGTAGGCCGCGGCCGAAACGCTCGGCGGCACCGAGGTGATTTCGTCGAGAAACAGCACCCCGTTGGGCCCATGCCGCCCGGCATCCGGCAGCATGGCCGGCACTGCCCATTCGACCTTCTCGCCCACCCGGAACGGGATACCGCGCAGGTCGGTCGGTTCCATCTGCGACAGGCGAATATCGATCACCGGCACCGCGTGCCTGGCCGCCACCTGGGCGACGATCTCGGACTTGCCGACCCCTGGCGGGCCCCACAGCATGACCGGGGTGTGCTGGCCGTGCTGCACGCTCTGGAATTCCGTTTCCAGGACTGTTAACAACTGGGATGGACGCATGTCTCCTCCGAAAACCCGATGCGGCCTGGCCGCCTTTCTGTAAGCCGGTTCATGGTACGCAAGTCGCGGGAAAATTGCATGGCGGAGCCCGAAAACCACCAAAACACAACGGGTTAAAAATGACACCGCGTACAGCCGAAGGCAGCCTCGCAGCCATTCAATAAAATCCCCCCGCCGCCGCTACCTGAATCCAGTGCAGAGACTGAAAACCCAAGCCGTTTAGATGCCAGCGACCTACTCCAGCAATGCCCGTCTGTTACTGTGTTCAACAGATAAACAGAAACTTGAACCGCTGAAAGAGCGCCTTGTCGCCGCCGGGGCCGAGGTGGACTGCGCCACGCGGACCGAGGACGCACGCCAGCTGCTGTGGAACCAGCACTATGACGGCGTGGCAGTGGACTTGTTGCTGGCCGACCGGGACGGCATCTCCTTTGCGATGGAACTGCGCGAAGAGCACCCGTGGGTTTCCATTCTGGTCATATCCACCACCGAGAACCGGCCGCGAGTGGCGAACGGTCCCGCCTGGCTGGAACACACTGCCGACCACGCCCGCCTGATCTTCGCGCTCAAGCAGGCCGGCCAGCGCTCGGCGGGCCGCGCACCGAACATCCTGCATGTCGAAGATGACGACCGGCTCGCCGAACTGGTCCAGAACACCATCGGCAGACAAACCCGCCTGTTCCGCGCCCGCTCGGCGCAGGAGGCGAAAATCGCCATGGCCCTGAGAAACTACGACCTCGCGCTGGTGCGTACCCAGGTGTCTAAACTGTCGGATCAATGGAAGGATCACCAGAGCGCGCAACAGCCGGCGCTGTGTGTCAGCGTGGATACCACGGATCCCTTCCTCACCATCGTACGCAACCTGCGCCGCAGCGCCTTCGTGCACGAGCCGGCCTACTGCTAGCCGGCCGGCCTGCGCGCGGCTGGTCCGCGCTCAGGACGACGCTTTCCGATCAGCCTCACCCTGTTTTGCGGCGTCCGCCGGTTTTGTCACCGGTGCGGTAACCAGCTTGCTCCGGCTATCTGACTTGATACTGCCCAGCGTGTAGCTGCTGACGCGGAACCGCCAGGGCTGACCCGACACCTCGAGCAGATAGTCCTTGGCGCCGGCCGGCTGGGTGAAACGATAGTCGCGCTTGTTACCCGACTTGAGCGCCAGAGAGAGCTCGAACACCGGGCTGGCCTTGTCATCGCCGGTCTGCTGCGGCTTACCGGCACTGGCGGTATAAGTGAGGTTTGCGATCCGTTGCAGCAGCGCCTTGCTCTCGTCGGTCGCCGTCTGTTCCCCTGCCCCCAGTTTCTCGACCTGCAGCGTGTCGCCGTTGCGCACCAGGGTGACATCCGGCAGCTCGACGCGTTGTATATCATCGGGGTTCAGCGTCAGCAGGGTCTTGTCCTCCCAGGCGTCGACTTCCGCCGGCATGTTGACGCGTTCGAGCACAACGCTATAGACATCGTCTTTGCCGTCGACCCGCACGTTTTCCTTGCGGTACGTCGGAGAGGTTCCGACATACAGGCGGGCCAGCACCTTGTCCCCGTGGCGCAGCGTCAGGCGCCGCTCGAAGCTGTCGTCGGCCACTTTGAATCGTTCGGCCGCCCCCGAGGTCGAAGCCACCGGCCAGCCAGCCTTGAGCGCCGCCAGGCTTGCGAGCAAGGCATCCACCCGCCCGGGAGTGACGGGAAAGTTTTCCGCTTGCGGCAATACCCAGTGATCGCCCTGCCTGAGCAACTGTGCCTTGTGTCCCTCACCGTCTTCGATGAGCAGGCGGTCAACCCGCCCGGTGTCCAGCGCGAGCAAGGGGGTGTCCGAACCGGAACCGCTGTTGTAGCGGTCTGCCTCCAGGTTCAGCCCCACAGCCAGTCCCACCTGGGCGAACAGTAACAGCGACAACCATTTCAGGCTTTGTTTGCTCGGAGTCATGCGCCGGCACCCCCATGCAGAATGGTCTGGTAATGTGCCCTTCGCCGTACATCCCGACGCCGGTGCAACAACCAGACGAATACCAGTCCGAGTACGGCCAGGCCGTAGTTAAGGTATTCCCAGAACACCTGTGCCTGTTGACTCAGGGGCCTGAGCGTACGGTTGAAGTGTGCCCGTCCGCGCAGCGCCAGAAGCCCGCGGTCTTCCAGCGACCAGTCGATCGCGTTCTCCACCAGCTGCACCGAGTTGGTGTAGTGGCTGCGGGACACGACGCTGGCAAGGTCGATCGCGGTGTCGCCGAGAAAACTGTTGGAAGCCAGCAGAATGATGCGTGCCGATTCCGGTGACTTGTCGATCACCCGGCTGATAACGGGATCGGCCTTGGCCGGAGCGGATTTGCCCGCCGGCTCGGCCGCCTTGGCACCGGCCTTATCCGTTTGCGCCTTGTCCGTGTCGCCAACCTGCATCAGCGGCGATGGTTGACCCTTGAAGTAGGAGTCGAACTGCCCGGTGACCTCCACGCCCAGCAGCTGGCGCCCGCGCTGCTCGCCGGCTGGAAACCCGAGTTTCCCGTAGCGCTGGAAGTCCGGCTGCAGCTGCGTCGAATCGCTGTTCCAGGCCTGCGGCGAGCTCTCCAGCAAACGGGTAACGTGGCGGCCGGCGTTCTTCGCGTCGTCCACCTTGATCGGCGAAGCCCAGTTCAGGGTGACCTGGTTCAGGCCCGCGGTGAGTTTGCCGCCCAGGCCGTCACCGCGCACGTCGACGAAATACGGGTAGTTGACCAGTTCCGTCTCGCGCACCGTGAAACCCGCTACATTGCGCTGTGCCGGCACCGGGAAGGCCGCGTTCTGGGGATCAAGCACCATGTCGGGCCGGATGACGAGACCGTTGTGGGCCAGCCAGCCCTCCAGGCCGGAAGTCTGCTTGCGCGCCGCCAGCTGACCCTCGGTCTGCACGTTAAACGCCGAACTGGCGAGTATGACCGTGCCGCCGCGCATCAGGAACTGGTCGACCGCGAACAGCTGCTTCCTGTCGAGGTTTTCGGGTGCGACCAGCAGCAACAGGTCGGCGTCCGCAGGCACCTCCCCGGCCTTCAAATCGGTATTGATCAGGCGCACATTGTCCTTGAGCTGTTCGCGCAGCTGGGTGAATCCCGAGCCCATGGCGCCCATGCCCAGCGCCGACATGGAAGGCGCGGCGGCCGGTGTGTCGATGGCCACGCTTTTCAGAAACCCGGTAGCGAAGTGCTTCAGCCCTGCATCGACAGCCCGCTTGAATCCAGCCGCGTCGAGTTTGTCGGGCAACGGCACCTGCACTGTCTGGCCGTTGCTTTCCAGCACCATGTAAAACCAGAAGGAGCGGCTGTCCAGCAGGCTCAGCACCATGGGGCGGAAACCATACTGCTGGGTCAGTTTCCCGGCCAGTGTCCCGCCGTCGGCTCCGGGATCCTGAATATCCACTTTCAACTTGCCCGCCGATGCCCTGGTCAGGTTGTCGAGCACACCTTTCAGCTTCTTCCTGGCGTCGACGAGCTCAGCCGGCAGGACCTTGTCGGCGGAGAAGTAACCGTGGAACACCACCGGATGATCGATCTGTTCGAACAGCTTTCCCGAACCCTGATAACTGTACAGCACCTTGCGGATAGCGCTGGTCACATCGTATTCGGGGTCTTTCAGCTCGACGTCCAGATCGGTCTCGTCTTTCGCCTTTACCTCGATCAGATCACGAAACCCGAGTTTCTCGAACTGGTCGCCGTATTGCACCACGACATCGAAATAGGAATTCACCACCGAGGCCTGGTACTTGCTGGCGGTCTGGAACGGCACCGGCTGGATACCGAACTTCTCCACAGCCTCGCGTTCCAGTTGCGGGTTCTCCTGCGGGTCGATGAATTCCACGCGCACCTTGCCGTGGCCCGCCACCTGGTATTCCTTGAGCAGGTTCTTCAGTTGCGGCACCAGCGGTGCCAGCAGGGGGTGGGTCTTGGCACTGAAATAGCCGCGGATCAACAGCGGCTCGCGCAGTTGCGCGAGGTAGCCGCGGGTTGCCGGCGAAATCGAGTAGACGTGTCCCTGGGTGATGTCGGCACGCGCCCCGCCGATTGGCGCCAGCCACAGGTTGCCGGCCAGCATGTTGGCGATCATCAGCACCGCCAGCCAGCCCCAGCGGCGGTGTCCCGTCGCATGCGCATCGGCGGCCCAGCGCAGGCGTTCCAGCGTGTACAGATTGAGCATCAGGAACACGCCGATGATGCTCAGGTAATAGTACAGGTCGCGCAGATCGAGCACGCCGCGCGTGATCGACTCGAAGCGCGACCCGGAGCCCAGCAGTTTGAGCACTTCCCCGGCCTGGTTACCGAACAGGCTGGTAAGCGCATCGGAACCGAGAAGGTAAAACACGCCACAGATCGCCACCGAGACAATCAGGCTGACAATCTGGTTGTCGCTGCGCGCGCTGACAAACAGGCCGATGGCCAGGTACGCGCCCGCCAGCAACAGGCTCGCGACATAGGCGCCGAACACCGGGCCCCAGTCGAGCGGACCGATCAGGGACACCGTCACCGGCAAGGGCAGCGTCAGCGCCAGGGCAATGGCGACCAGCCCCATACCGGCGAGAAACTTGCCGAGCACATAGGCCGAGGGACTGACGGGCGCGGTCAGCAGAAACTCCAGCGTGCCGCTGCGCCGTTCCTCGCTCCACATGCGCATGCTGAGGGCCGCCACCAGGAAAATCAGCAGCACCGGCATCCACTCGAACAACGGGCGCACGTCCGCTATGTTGCGGGCGAAGAAGGTTTCCACCCAGAAAAAGATAAACAGATTGACCGCGAGGAACGTACCGAAAAAGATAAACGCCACGGGGCTGGTGAAGAACGCCGCAAACTCCCGGCCGGCAATGTTCAGGATGCGCTCACGCACTGATCACCTCCTCCCCCTGATTGATCTTGTTGAACAACGTTTCCAGGTCACGCTGTTCCGGATACAGGGCAAACAACCTGGCCCCCTGCTGCAACAGGTCGGCGGCGACCTGTGGCGCCACTTCGGCGCTGTCGCGTTCAAGCTCCATGGCATAGTGATAGCGGCCATCATCGGAGGCGATCACCTCCACCCCGGAAACGCCGGCTGCGGTGGCTAGCCGCGGGCGCGCGCGTTCCGGGGGTTGATCGACAACCGTTATCAGGCGGTGCGCGTTCTTCAGTGCCTGGAGTTGCGCGTCCAGCACTTTGCGGCCGTTGCGGATAATCAGCACCCGGTCGCAGATCGCGTTGACCTCCTGCATGATGTGGGTGGACACAATGACCGTGGCCTCCTCGGCCAGCTCGGTTATCAGGCCGCGCATGTGCCTGATCTGTGCGGGGTCGAGTCCATTGGTCGGTTCGTCGAGTACCAGGATGCGCGGCTTGTGAAGGATCGCCTGGGCAACGCCGACGCGTTGCCGGTAGCCGCGCGACAGGGTCGCGATGGACTGGGTCGCCTTGCTCTCCAGTTCGGTACGGGCGATGGCTTCGCGTATTGCGTCCGCCCGACGACTCGACGGCACCGCGTGCAGCTGTGCGGCATAACCGAGAAAATCCAGCACCGTCATTTCCGGGTAGAGCGGGCAGTTCTCCGGGAGGTAACCGATGCGCTGCTGCACCGCGGTGCGCTGCGCTTCGATATCCATCCCATCGATTTCAATCCGGCCGGAAGAGGGTTCCAGGTAGCCGGTCAACATTTTCATGATGGTGGTCTTGCCCGCGCCGTTGTGTCCGAGCAGTCCAACGATCTCGCCCTTGCCGATTTCGAAGGAGACCTGGTCGACGGCGGTAAATTCCCCATAGTGCCGCGTCAGCTCGTGAGTCCTGATCATTTCTCAATCCCGGTAGTGGTTCGCCGCAAAGCGGCTGGCGGCAGACAAGGTACAAAGGCCTGCATTAACCCAGGATTACCGGAAAATTAAATATTTTTAATCTACAGGCGCAGTGGTGCCGGTTTGGCGGTTTTCAGGTAGCGGAGATAGTCATCGACAATCAGGGCGTGATCGAAGGCCAGCGCAGGACACTCGCCGGGCAGGACACAGCGCAGGTTGCGGGCATCGTCCCGGGCCCGCGGTTCGCCACGGGCGGTGGCGATATACACCGCGCTGACGGTATGCCCGCGCGCATCACGCGCCGGATCGGAGTAACAGCCCAACAGCAGCTGCAGTTCCACCTCCAGCGAGGTTTCCTCGCGCGCCTCGCGCCGGGCGGCGGCCTCCAGGCGCTCCCCGACATCTACAAAACCACCGGGAAGGGCCCAGCCGGGCGGCGGGTATTTGCGTTCGATCAGCACAATCGGCCGTCCCGGGCGGTCATGCATCTCGATGATGATATCAACCGTCAGCAGTGGCGTGACCGGCCGGCTCACGGATCACCACTTCAGACCGCGCAACTGGCGGCGGGCTTTCTTGTCCGGCTTGGTGTGCGGCCGCGGCGCGCTCGCCGCGGCCAGGCGGTGCTGCTCGCTGAGCGCCTGCCGCCGTTGCACGCTGGCTTCCGATTCCTGGTAGAGCGTCTGTGCCACGGTCGCGGAACCGCGTCGCTCGGCCAACGCCAGCACGGTGATGCAGAATTCGAAACCGCCCTTGTGGATTTCCAGCAGGTCACCGACCTTCACAGGACGCGACGGCTTGGCGCGCGCGCCGTTGACCTGCACCTTGCCACCGCCGACCGCCTGGGCCGCGAGGCTGCGCGTTTTGAAAAACCGCGCAGCCCACAGCCACTTGTCGATACGCAGGGTATCACTCATCCGTTACAACCGGTACGCACCGCGCAGCGTCGGCGCCGGACTCGCGCAAACGCGGCGATGTTCAATCACCGCTGCTCGCGGATGCATCGAGCAGCAGGCTGTTCATGCGCTTGACGAACGCCACCGGGTCCTCCAGCTGTGCACCTTCACTGAGCATTGCCTGTTCGAGCAGCAGCCTGGACCAGTCGCCAAAGCGGGCTTCATCCTGCACCTGATTCAGGCGCGCCACCAGCACGTGCTCCGGATTGATTTCGAGAATCGGCTTGCTGACCGGCAGCTCGTGTCCCGCCTGCTTCATGACCTGTTGCAGGTGAATGGGCATTTCGTGGGTATCCAGCACCAGGCAGCTGGGTGAATCGGTCAGGCGGTGGCTGACACGGACTTCCTTGACATCCTCTCCCAGCGCGTCCTGCACGCGCTTGACGAGGTCCTTGTACTCATCCTCTATCTTCTTCGCAGCCGCCTCCTCATCCTTGTCCTGCAGCTTGCCGAGATCGAGGTCGCCCTTGGCCACCGAGACCAGCTGCTTGCCGTCAAACTCGGTAAAATGCGATACCATCCATTCATCGACCCGGTCGTGCAGCAACAGCACCTCGATGTTTTTCTTGCGGAACACTTCGAGGTGCGGGCTGTTTTTCGCCGCGGCGAAACTGTCGGCGGTGATGTAGTAGATTTTCTCCTGGCCGTCCTGCATGCGCCCGACGTAGTCCTCGAGAGATACGTTCTGCGCGTCAGTGTCGTTGTGGGTCGAAGCGAAGCGCAGCAATTTGGCGATACGCTCCCGGTTGCTGTAATCCTCGGCCGGCCCTTCCTTCATCACGCGGCCGTATTGCGCCCAGAACTCGCTGTACTTCTCCGGCTCGTCTCTGGCCATGGTCTCGAGCAGACCGAGCACCTTTTTGACCGAGGCCGCACGGATACTGTCAATGAACTTGTTCTTTTGCAGGATCTCGCGCGAGACGTTCAGCGGCA
>Ga0316579_10000618_pt1 | contig 12026 bp, 9 predicted proteins | sample J5NA_2_FD_203074 | JGI IMG/M metagenome (GOLD analysis project Ga0316579, IMG submission 203074) | Rhizosphere microbial communities from salt marsh grasses in Alabama, United States - J5-7_160517rDrA | ecosystem: Host-associated > Plants > Roots > Rhizosphere | place: USA: Alabama | collected... | reverse complement strand
CGACCTGGACGGAGAACCGCTAACACCGGCGACATTTCCGCGAGAAGTTACCAGCGAGATGACCGAAGAAGAGGCCGAGGCCATGGAATCCGGTGATGATGTGCGCGAATTTCAGAGCCGCTATCAGCATGTTCCCGGTGATTTGACCATCATCATTCCCTATCGGACCCTGCTGGCGGCCGGAGGTCATCTGAAAGCGGTGGCCATCGTTCCGCAGACTAAAATATCCATTCAGCAAGAAGCCCAGCACCTGGTAGACCGCTTTGGACTGTCGCTGTTCAGTGGAGAGCCGGACGGCACCTATCTTTATCATGCCAGCGATACCATGAGTTACAGCGGGGTGCCCAACATTATTATTCCCATTATCATTTCGGTGTTTATTGTTTTAAACACGATGATTGGCAGTGTTTATGAACGCAAACGCGAAATCGGGATTTACACCTCAGTGGGGCTGGCACCGTCGCATGTGTCTTTTTTGTTCATCGCCGAGGCCATGGCCCTGGCAGTCATCAGTGTGGTCCTGGGGTATCTGCTGGCCCAGACATCGGCCAAACTGTTTGCCGAAACAGCGCTTTGGTCGGGGATCACCGTTAATTATTCTTCCTGGGCCGGGGTGGCGGCCATGATCCTGGTGATCCTTGTTGTGCTGGTTTCCGTTCTCTACCCGTCAAAAGTGGCCGGTGAAATCGCCATTCCCGACGTGAATCGGTCATGGACGCTTCCCCAGGCAGACGGAAATGCCCTGGAGGTTACGTTACCATTTTACATGAGCTATACGGAACATCGCAGCATCGGCGGGTTTTTGCTGGAATATTTTCAGGGCCACCAGGATGTATCTCACGGTTTGTTTTCAACGGGTGATATCGATTTTGGCTTCAGCTGTCAGACGGCTCCCGGTATTTCTGATGACGCTGACGACTGCCCGCAGGAAGCCTGTGAATATGATGCCTGCCTTCAGGTGCTGTCCAGCGTCTGGCTGGCGCCCTTTGATTTTGGAATCAATCAGAAAGTGGAGCTGCAGTTTTGTCCGGCCGCAGATGAGCCCGGGTATCTGGAAATCAAGATCCGCCTGATTCGTGAATCGGGCGAAGCCAATGCCTGGCGACGGATCAATAAGGGATTTTTACACAGCATTCGCAAACAGCTGTTGTTGTGGCGCTCTTTTGATTTGCCGACCAAGCAACACTATGAACGGGTGCTGGCTGAAGCCGAAAAGGAAAAGGGTATTAGATCCAGTTAAAGATAACAACTTCATGTTTGTACATATTTATATCTACCACGAAGTTCACGAAGGACACGAAGTGAAAAAATCTATTTATCTTCGTGCCTCTTCGTGTTCTTCATGGTCCCTGGAAGAACTTAATCTTGATTGGCGGATAATCCGTGCGCAAAATTGATCTGACAGGAAAGTTAAGGATAGGAACAGATGACAGAGAATGAGCAGCCGGCGACCGGTGAAGAATCGCTGACATCCTACGGGGAAAAAAAATTCGGTCAAAAGATCCGGTTGCGGGCCATTGTGCTGGGATCGTTTTTTGCGCTGGCGATCTGTCTGATCACACCGTTTAACAATGCATACCGCCAGGCAACGCCGCTGGGCGGTGGCCATTTCCCGCTGGCGCCTTTTTATGTTCTGGTGTGGTTGATGATTTTAACGGCTTTTGCCCGCATGCTTTTTAAAGGCCGGAAGCTCATTACCGGAAAAGAACTCCTGGTGTCCTGGGCATTGATGGTGCTGTTGTCCGGAGTTGCCTGGACCGGATTGGCGCGCACCTTTTTTATTAATTTGACGGCGCCGTTTCATTTTGCCACGGTTGAAAACCGCTGGTCGGAAGTGCTGCATCCCCTTCTTCCCGACAGCTGGTATCCCCAGAGCAAAGACGCCATTGTCAGCATATACAACGGCCTGGCCGATGGCCGCCAGCTGGGGTGGTTCGACATTCTCACCCAGATTCAATGGGATGCCTGGCTGCCCCCGTTGCTGACCTGGACGATTTTTGTCCTGCTTTGCTATTTTGTTATGGTCTGCATCATTAATCTTTTAAGCAAGCAGCCCTTATACAATGAACGCATGAACTTTCCCCTGTTGCGGGTGCCCTTCGCTATGCAAGAAGCGCTGGATGAGACAGGGCTGGGGCGATTTTTTGCCGACCGCTTTCTCATCGCGGGGCTGGCGGTTCCGGTTTGCCTGCACCTGCTCAACGGGCTGGGATTTTATTATCCATCCATACCTCAGATTCCCACGCTGATCCTGGCGGGTAAATATTTCCCCAAAGTCGGCCTTCTTTCCGGATTTTTTAAACTAAAAATCTACCTTTACCCGGCCTTTATCGGGTTTGCATTTTTGACATCCAAACAGATTTCTTTTTCTTTCTGGTTTTTCTTTATACTGGGGACATTACTGTTTGGATTGCTCAGCGTTCTGGGTTTAAATATTCCGGCAGCCGCACTGGGTGTTACCTTCGGTCCGACAATTTCGCGTCCTGAAGAGACCCAGATGATCGGCGCCTACCTTGTTTTTTTTCTGTTTCTTGCCTGGCTGGCCCGCTTTCATTTCATTAATATTGTTCGTCAGGGACTCGGTTTTAAAAAGGAAGACAATTTGGAGTCCGAATGGCTGTCGACGCGCTTTGCTTTCTGGGGATTTATTGTCGGAAGCCTGGCTATTGTCATCTGGTGCCATTCCTTCGGTATTCCGTTGTTATTTTCAATTCTAGTGGTGTTTGCCTTTTTTATGTTTTCCCTGGTTGCCATGCGCGTTATCTGTCAGGGGGGGATTGCCTATTTCACCCTGACCGCCGCTCCCATGGACGGACTGATGGCTTTTTTCGGCGCCAAACCGTTCACCAGTCTCGGAATCCTGGTGGCCGCCGTCATTCAAAAGCTTCTGTTTGTCGATTTGCGGGAATCGCTGATGCCGTCATTGCTGCATGCTCGCAAAATTACGGACAACGCGCGCAACAATCGATTCATATTTTTTGCCATTGCGCTCACGTTAATTGCCGGTGTCGTGATTTCACTTCTGGCGATGCTGGCGCTTTGCTACAAATTCGGTATGCGTGAGTTGCAGCTGGACTGGGCCACCCGGACAACGATCACCGTTTACGATAATGTATACAGCCTGGTTGAATCACCGACAAAGCCTGGAGACTGGGTGCTGACTTTTGCCATTGCCGGCGCGGTGGTCATGCTGATTTTAGTCATTTGTTATCATCGTTTTTACTGGTGGCCGATTCATCCGATTGGCTACCTGACGGCTTACAGCTCCGCCATGTGGATCCTGTGGTTCAGTTTTTTCATTGGCTGGGCTTGCAACGCCCTGTGTATGCGTTACGGGGGGGTCAGGCTGTTTAAAAAACTGCGTAATTTTTTTATCGGGCTCATAATCGGTGATTTTTTCATGGCCGGCACCTGGGCCATTATCGGACTCTTTAGCCAATCCAGTTATCTGGTGTTGCCGAATTAATGGCATAGGGCATGGCGCATGGCGCATGGAGTTAAAGCAATTTGACATGAGGGCGCAGACCGGCGATGATTTGGACCCGATTAGAATAAACGGGCATGTCTTTCTTCAAAAAATTTTTTCCCATGCCCCATGCGTTATGCTTGGTGGTTTATAATCCGCTGACTGAAAATTGAACTTGGTAAAGTGTTATACTTAAGGCGATTGGATTAGTTCATGTACGAAGACAAGGAACTGCAAGAGTATCGGGACCTGTTGCAGACCCCGGATCATTTTGAGGAGGGTTTTGACTGGAAGACCGTTATCGGGGCGATATTTATCGGCTTTCTCATGATGCCCGGCAGCATGTATCTGCAGTTGGTGATTGGCACGGGTATCGGGCCGGCGGCCCGCTGGGTAACGATTATTTTGTTTGCTGAACTGGCCAAGCGGTCATACAGCGAATTAAAGCAGCAGGAAATATTTCTGCTTTACTATATGGCCGGAGCGGCTCTATCCACACCCTTTCAGGGTTTATTATGGAACCAGTACCTGGTCCAGTCAGATGCCGCGCGGATGCTGGGTGTCACCGAGTTTATCCCCGCCTGGGTAGCACCATCACCGGAGTCCTCCTCGCTGGTCGAACGTACGTTTTTCCACAGAGACTGGCTGATCCCCATTCTGTTGCTGATCGGCACCCAGATCATTCAACGCATCGATCAGTTCGGTTTGGGATATGCCCTTTTCCGGGTTACCTCGGATGTCGAAAAGCTGCCTTTTCCCATGGCGCCGGTGGCGGCCTTAGGGACCATGGCCCTGGCTGAATCTACCGAGGACAAGAAAAAAAGCTGGAAATGGCGGGTGTTTTCCATCGGCGGTGTCATCGGGCTGGCCTTTGGCGTAATTTACGTATTGTTGCCCACCGTGTCGGGCCTCATCCTTATGGAGCCGATCCGTCTGATTCCGATTCCCTGGGTCGAGCTGACCGGCCATACCGAAGGGGTGCTGCCGGCAGTAGCCACGGGGATTCAACTGGACCTGGGCCTGGTTTTTATCGGTATGGTGCTGCCCTTCTGGGCGGTCATCGGCGGACTGATGGGAATTATCATTACATTTATTGCCAATCCGATTCTCTATCATAACGGTATCCTGACCCGCTGGCATCCGGGTATGGAAACCGTTGATACGATGTTTGCCAATAATTTTGATTTTTACATGAGCTTCAGCATCGGTCTGGGTCTGGCCATCGCCTTTGTGGGCATCTGGCATGTGATGCGCTCCTTTGGAAAGCGCGAGGCGAATAGAGGCAGTTTGAAGGATCTATTTCGCCCACCAGCGGGCCGGGGGGATTTCAATTTCTGGATTTCCATCGGCATATATGTTTTCTCTACCATTTCATACGTTTTGTTTTGTCTGTGGCTGGTTCCCAATTTTCCCTGGCCCTTTTTTATTGCTTACGGCTTTATTTACACCCCGATCGTTTCTTATATTACTGCCCGGATGGAAGGTATTGCCGGGCAGTTTGTCAGCCTGCCGCTGGTCCGGGAGATTAGCTTTATTGCCGGCGCCAAATATTTCGGCTATAAGGGCATTGAGATCTGGTATGCGCCGATTCCCATTCATAATTATGGTGAAGCCACCGTTAATTTTCGGCAAATTGAGCTGACCGGCACCAGCATCCGCGGGATTATCAAGTCGGAAATCGTGGTATTTCCGATTGTCATGGTCGCCAGCCTGCTTTTTTCTCAATTTATCTGGCGCCTGGCCCCCATACCCTCCAGTGCCTACCCCTTTGCCCAGGAAATCTGGCATCTACAGGCGTTAAATACCCTGTTGATGCAAACCTCGACCCTGGAAGGCAATGCCGCTTTTTATCAGGCGCTGAATATTGTTTATGTGATTGCCGGTTTGGGATTGGGCGTTGTGACCTATACCATATTGACCCTGTTTGGTTTGCCGATTATGCTGGTGTATGGTATGGTGCGCGGTCTGGGTCAGACCCTGCCGCATGCCATATTCCTGGAGGTGGCCGGGGCTTTGTTGGGCCGCTTCTTTTTCCTGAAACGATATGGGGCCATGTGGCGCCAGTATGCGCCGGTACTGCTGGCCGGATTTTCCTGCGGTATGGGATTGACCGGAATGTTTGCCATGGGCGTTACACTGATAATGAAGTCCCTGGGTCGACTGGCGTACTAGTTTGTGTCCCGCAAGTAATTTACTAAACACCATATTTAACGTTTTGAAAGCATATCCGGCTTTTGCCGGCCGTATACGGTAATCAGGATCTCAAAATGCTGCAATCCTTATCCACTCAACCGCTCACTGTCGTTTTGATTGCTTTATACAAGTATCAGAACTTTTCTATCCGGACCATGCACGCTTTGTTGGAAAACATTGAAGGCGTGAATCCGCACACCATTTTTTTTAAGAATCATTATACCAATGATCTCAGATATCCCACTGCCAAAGAGGAGAATCTGTTTACTGAAAAAATCAGAGAACTCAACCCACACATTGTGGGTTTGAGTGTCTTATCGCCCTATGTTTCTATTGCCAGACGACTGACCCGAATCGTCAAAAACAACTCATCGGCTTCTGTCATCTGGGGCGGCATCCATCCAACCCTATCGCCCGAAGCCAGCATCCAAGAAGCGGACATGATCTGTTTGGGTGAAGGCGAGAGCGCCCTGACAGATTTGGTTCAACTATTGAGAGACGGAAAAGACTATCAGCATGTTGAGAACTTATGGTCAAGGAATAACGGCCACATCGCAAGGAATCCGATGCGACCTTTAAGCCAGGATTTGGATTCCATTCCTTTTCCGGCTTACGCAAGAAATTCGTTTTACTTCATCGGCTCCGATCAAATTATCCAAAATGATCCAACCCTCTTGGAGCCTATTTTGGCCATCATGCCCGCGCGAGGCTGTCCGTTCAGATGTACATATTGTGTGAACAGCTTGCTGAAGCCGATGTATAAGAATATGGGGCATTTCAATCGCAGACGGTCGGTTCCCAGCGTGATTGCCGAATTGAAGGAAGTTTTAGCGATTGCCGGAAACCGGAAAAAAATTGTTGAGTTTCATGATGAAAATTTTGGAATCGATGAAGCCTGGCTGAGTGAGTTTGAAACGCTCTACCCCAAAGAGATCGGGTTGCCTTTTAAGGTTCAGTATAACCCAACGCTGGTAGAGCCGTCGACGATTGGCCGATTGGTAAACTGTGGCCTGCACCGCGCCAAATTCGGCATCGAAGCCGGGACAGATCAGATCCGGAACCAGGTATTCAAGCGGCCGGGCAAAAACAGCCAGATAATCAAACTCGCCCATGAGATCGCCAAATATGACGTTAAGATCCGTTACGATTTAATTATGGATATCCCTTATGACACAGAAGACACCCTGAAAGAGACGATTGGTCTGTTACTCGAATTACCAAAACCGTTACATTTTAATTTGTATTCGCTTCAATATTTTCCAGATTATCCGTTAACACAAAAAGCCTTAGCCGACGGGCACATTAAGGAAGACGAGGCAAGCGTTGACACGCTGGCGCAGCGGTTATTTCGAACCTGGGGTTTTGCGCCCAAGTTGTTTCCGTTAACCAAAAGACAGATGCTGCAAAATATTATCTGGTTAACTGCATTTGGGCACACCCCCGATGGAATCGTTAAAGATGCCGTCTTTACGGACTCTCTGGCTGCCAAAATAAAGTTCGCCTATTTAAACTTAAAATCAGTATTTCTGGGCAAAATCCGCGAGATTAAAAGAGTGATGAACAAAAAGATCGCTTAACTGGAACCCATGATACCCGAGACCCATCATCTTCCAGGGAATTCGTGCTTATCAAAGTCGGGTGAGAAGTAAAATTCAACTGCTTGCCAATCAAGGCTTTATTCGGTATAAAAAAAATACAATTTTTTTTCTATGGATGAACGTTTCAAAAAAAGAGAGGCTGCCATGAAAAAAGGGGTGGGCATTGCGATTGCCGCGATTCTTTTATGGGTCCCCGGTATGGCGCTGGCGGAAGCCCCCAATCAGGTGGGCGGCTTTGTGCTGGATCAGGATATCAAGAAGTTTGAAGACCGGGTAATCATGGATACGGCCCTGCCGGTGCGCTATGCTGAAAATTTCGAAGAGGTTGAAATCAAGTTTACCCAGGGGTTTAAAAGCGGGCTGATCGCCTATGGCACCTGCGAACAACCGGGCCATATTGTCAGGATCAAATTAAAATATGCGGATTCAAGCAAAAAATTTTATCAAAACTTGCTCAAGCAATTTAAAAAGCGATTTGGTGAGCCTGATGAGTACCGGGGAGATGTCTTTAAAATAGTGGATGCCTGGAAATGGTCTTTTGTCAACCAGCAAAACCACAAAATCAGCCTCATCCTGCAGCACAACACCAAGGATGAACAGGAAAAAATTGGTAATTCGGTCAAACTCACCGATACAACCCTGATGGAAAAAGATCTTTTGTGTTATAAAAATAAGCAACTTGACTACCGGGAAAGACTTCGCCGGCGAGAATGGAAAGCCGTCAAGCCTGAAAAAGGCGGCTGGGAGCTTTTCGTACCGCGTTAGCGGATTAATGATGTCGCGGAATCAATGGAAAGAAATCGCCTGGTACGGCGTTCGCTTTAAAATCCCTGCAGATTGGCAGCTGGGTCAGATCGGCATTCGCCACCTTTTAATCGAGGACCAATTCGGTCCGGCAATGGAGATCAAATGGACCCCAATTCAAGGTAAATTTTCCCATCCGGCCCACCTCAAACGCTTAGCATCTCTTCAAGAAAAGCAGGTTAGAAAATCAATGATGCCTGCACCCGTTTCTGCGGAATGGGAAACGGCTTTGACCCATTTCGAGGCCAGCGAATTTTCCTGGGAGTCCGATTCTACCCACGGCAGAGGCGTGATATTGTTTTGCCCGACCTGCCGCCATGCGAGTCTGATTCAATTTTTTCATAAAGACCCCCCCAAACACGACCTGGTGGCAGCGAATATTTTAAATTCGTTTCGCGATCACCGCAGCGACGACCAGATCCTTTGGTCGGTTTATGACATCCGGGCGCTGGTGCCCGAGACATTTGAATTGAAGCACCATCGATTTGAAGCCGGCCGATATGAGCTTAATTTTGCGGACCGCAGCCAGCATATCATTCTGTGTCGCTGGGCGCCGGCTTCCGTTTTGCTGAGCAAGCAGGACCTGGTGCAGTTTGCCAGATCAGTCGCCGGTTTCAGTAAAACAGAACCGGTGGCCGGAAATATGAATGGATGTGATACGGTGGAATGGAGTGCTTCACCGGCCAGCAACTGGGGGCGACGGGTGAGCCGCTTTTTAGGTAAAGCCTCCTATTATTGGCTGGGAATCTGGCATCTTAAAGACAAGAACCGTATCCTGGGGGTCCGAGCTGAAGGCAAAAAGCCCCTTGACACCGAATTGCTGGACAGTATTTGTAGCCATTATGAGAGTATTTAAGAAAAAGCCGAAGGCCCCGTCCATCAGCCGGACAGAAGCATTGGATCGCATTCCAGTCAAAAACCGCCAAATTTCCGAAAACCAATTGGAAACCGGAGAGATCGTTATTGGCTATCCGGTAAGCATGCGGCCCTTTTTTGCAGGCCTGGCTAAACGGTTCGGCGGCCAGGAAGTCCAGACACAGATGAAAAAGCTTCAGCTCGACGAGCTGGGGACTTCGGTGTGGAATCTGATGGACGGAAACCGTTCTGTGCGGCAGCTGGTTAAAATGTTTGCCGATACGCATCAACTGGAAACCAGAGAGGCAGAGGTGTCGGTAACTCAATTTGTGCGGGAGCTTGGCAGGCGAGGCCTGATCGGAATGCGGTAATTCCACCTGGCTTGCGTATCAGCCCTCGGGGTGGTAACGCGTAAGATCTTAAAACGATTGTATGGCGTCATCCATGGTGCCGACGATCGGCAGGAAAGAATCAAATCCGGCGATTTCAAAAACTTCCTTTACATAATCCTGCATATCGCACAGCATCATCTTGCCTTCTTCGCGTTTGAGCGCTTTGGTTGCCTTGAGAATAACCCGCAGACCGGCACTTGAAATATACTCGAGATCTTTAAAATCAATGATCATACTTTTCGACCCGTCGCCGATTGCCTGAAAAATTTTCTTCTCAAACCCCTGGGATGTATTGGAATCGAGGCGACCGTTGAGTTTAAAAATGTTGATTCCGCTCTGGTTTTCTTCAATGATTTCCATTTACTCTCCTCCCTGCAAACTAAAATAAAAAGTCGTAAATCAACGCCCCTTAAAGTGTGCGCTTCAACTCCCTGTTATCGAATTTGAGATCATCCTTTCATCCGCTTTTTTGCGGGTTCAGGTTCCTTGATATTCTTTTTAAGCGTTAAAATATTTTTTTTCTTGCAACGCTGATAGCAAACTTCATCCATCAGGTTTTTGGCCAGATGGATCCCCAGTCCGCCAATTTTACATTCTTCAATGGTGCATTCCAGATCCGGCGTATCGACTTGAGTGGGATTGAACGGGATGCCGTCATCTTCAAGATTGAAAATCAGTTTGTTATTCCGATGTGTAATCGTAATTTCAATGGTGTGTTCTTTTTTATCGTCGAATCCGTACGAAATGATGTTTGTAAACAGCTCGTCAAGGGCCAGGTTGGCTTCAAATATGCATTTTGGGGACAGTCCAATAGATTGCCCGAAGCGTTCCAGGTGTTGGCACAAGATATCCAGTTCGGATAACTTACTTTTCAGTTTAAATGAAACCTTATTTTTTGCCATAACGGTATACCTTTGGGACCGTGAAGTCCCAATTGCGGATCGTGTTTCATTGTAGCGCAAAAGAACCGATCTTGAAAACAATTTTTTTCAAGCGGGTCAAATCAGGCTGACGCCAAGGTTTGCCATACATCCTCCGCATATATCGGCGCGGTCGGCTAAAAAATGCTCCTCCCAGGAATCTATATTTTTGGCCACCGCCTTGAAAATCCGGGGCATGATATTCGGAAACTGTTCGATGGCTTTTGTAAATTTTTCTCTTTCCAGTACCAGACAGATGGTGTCTTCCGCTGCCTTCAGGGAAAATAGGCGGCGCACTTCCCCTAACAGCGTCAGGCCGCCAATAAATTCACCCATGGCGCAGTCTCTAATTTTTTTGGCGCTGTCGTTATCCTGGCGTTCCAGCCTGGCTTTTCCGCTGATGATGTAAAATGCCCTTCCGTCCTCTTCATGCTGTTTAAAGATATACTCATCTTTTTTAAATTTTTCCCTGGTGCAAAGGTACGCAAAAACCTTCAGTGTTTCAAGCGGCAGCCCCGAGAAAAAGTAGGTTTGCCGCAAGATTTCCAGGTTCTCTTCCAACTCGCTGGACGGACTGGCTTCATTTTTTCCCGACGAGCTCATAAAGCATTCCTTTCCGGGCTATCAGTTCGTCATAAGTGCCGATTTCAAGAATTTTACCGGCTTTCATAACGGCCACGTGGTCATAATTTTTGATGGTATCCAGGCGGTGCACAACGGAGATGACGGTGCTTTTTTTCTTCCAGCGCGTTTCGAGCAGGTTCTGTATACGTGCCTGGGAAGTGTTGTCAAGAGCCGATGTGGCCTCATCCATAATTAAGATTCTGGGATGTTTTAAAAATATCCGCGCAATCGCCAGTTTTTGCTGCTGGCCACCGGATAATTTATCACCTTTGGTGCCGACCTGGTAATGCATGCCGATTTCGATGATGGTCTCCAGTAGATCCTCTTCGATCAAAAGCTGGATAATGCTTTGATTGATTTTCTCCTGGGCCTGGGGGTTGGCGGTCGTGGTTTTGCCGAAAAAGATATTGTTTAAGATGGTCTGAGAAAAAATATATTCTGATATATCGTAAAAGGTAATCGCCTCCGGGGAATCATTTAAGATCTTTTCACGGAACATGGCGCGACCTTCTAAAATCAGATTTTCCATAAGGGCCGGCAAAGCCACCATCTTGTGCACGCCCGGCACAAACCGCATCGCCAGTTCGAGCAGTTTTTCATGATGCTCCGGGGATAGCTCATGCAGTTTCTGGCGCTTTAATTTTGACACCAAGACTTTAAAATCGTCCAGTTCATCCGGGTTGATGGGACTTTGTTCGAAAAATACCGCATCCGGCGGGAGGTTGCCGAGAATATCAACCGTTTGTCGGGCCAAATCAGCACCCAGACTGAGCAGGGGGCGGGTCAGGTCCGCCTGTTTTAAAAAGTTAAGAAAATATGGGTTTTTACATAAATTGGCATCGATAAAATCATCTTTGTTGGGAGTTCCAAAAATCAAATTTTCGGCGACGCTTGAGTAAACTAAATACCGATCCTCGTCGAAAAATTCCACGTAATCGGACAGTTCCTCTCCGAAATCGCGCTGGAAATTTTCACGAACCCGGACAATCACATCGACCAGTTCCTTGTTATGGTCATGGGTCAGTATCGTATTCATGCCAAATCGCAATACATCCACAAATATTCCGGTCTGATGCAACACCGCAATGATATCGTCTAAGGTCGGAAGTCCTTCGCCGCTCTGGCCGTTTCCGTTGACTTTGGCTTTACAGGCATAAAGGAGGTTGTCTTCAAT
>Ga0316579_10000617_pt1 | contig 12028 bp, 11 predicted proteins | sample J5NA_2_FD_203074 | JGI IMG/M metagenome (GOLD analysis project Ga0316579, IMG submission 203074) | Rhizosphere microbial communities from salt marsh grasses in Alabama, United States - J5-7_160517rDrA | ecosystem: Host-associated > Plants > Roots > Rhizosphere | place: USA: Alabama | collected... | reverse complement strand
GGCAGGGGTCCACGAAGGAGCGATTGGGCAATCCGCTGACCCTGGGCATCTTGATATTCGTTGCCACGCTGCTCCTGGGTCTGCTGGCGGGTTGGAGCCTCAGCCTGCTCGATGCATCTGATGATCCGTGGCTGATGGCGCTGATTCTGTCCACCACCTCGCTGGGCCTGGTGATGCCGGTGCTCAAAGAGCGCGGCCTGACCAGACGGCCCTACGGGCAGTCGCTGTTGGTGGCGGCCCTGATCGCCGACTTTGCGACGATGTTGCTGGTGAGTGTCTACGTGGTCCTGCGCACGGAAGGGCTGTCGCTGGACGTGCTGCTGGTCCTGCTCCTCTTTGGCGCCTTTGTCACGGCCTATCGCGTCGCCAGCGTGGCCCGCCGGCACCTCCCCGGCCTCAAGCAGATGCAGAGGCTGTCCGAGGCTACGTCGCAGATTGACGTGCGCGGGGCTTTTGCGATAGGGCTGGCTTTCATCGCACTGGCGCAAGGGGTGGGCGCGGAAATGATCCTGGGTGCCTTCCTGGGTGGCGCGCTGATCACGCTGTTGGCCGGCAATGGTGCCTCGGACCTGCGTCACAAGTTGGACCTGTTTGGGTACGCCTTCTTTATCCCCATTTTTTTCATCATGGTTGGCGTGCGATTCGACCTGGGCGCGCTGCTGAGCTCGACACGGGCGCTGTTCCTGGTTCCGCTGGTGCTGGCCCTGGCCTATGCAATCAAGTTCGCCGCCTCGGTGCTGCTGCGAGTTTCCTTTTCCTGGCGGGAGACGCTCGCCGGTGGCGCTCTGTTATCCTCTCGCCTGAGCTTGATCATTGCCGTGTCGGCCATTGGTTTGGAGTTGGGCAGCATCGATTCGGCCACGAACTCGGCTATCATCCTGGTGGCTATTGTCACTTCTACCGTGTCGCCGCTGCTCTTCAACCGGCTCGCGCCGCCTGTCGAGGACGTGGAGCGCAAGTTTGTGATTGTGGGAGCGGGGCGGTCGGCGCGGTTGCTGGCCAAGCGCATTCTTGGTCACGGGGTAGAAGTCGTTCTGGTTGACCAGGATCCGCGTCACGTGGCGGCAGCCAGGGAAATGGAGCTATCGATCGTAGAGGCTGAGGCTGCCGATCTCAAGATTTGGGATGAGCTGGAGCCGGAGACGATCCGTGCGGTGGCTGTGCTCCTGCCTGAAGACGAGCGGAATCTGGAGGTGAGCCGCCTCGTACGAGAGCGGGTGGGCATCGAGCGGGTGGTGTCCCGCGCCCACGACGCGACGCAGAATCGCTTCTTTGCCGAGATGGGGGTGCAGATGATCAATCCCACCCTGTCGCCGGTGGTAGAGCTGGAATACTTGCTGCTGTTCCCCAGCGTGACCTCGCTGATGACCGACATCGAGGACGAGCATGACATTGTCGAGGTGCGCTTGTTCTGCCCCGAGTTCACGGAGAAACCGTTGCGCGAGCTTCAATTGCCGGATGGGGTGACAGTCGTCTTGGTCCGGCGGGATAGTGACGTGGTCTATCCGCGTGGGCACACAAGGCTGCAGATGGGCGATCGCCTCACGCTGATGGGCCCTTTGGATGGCGTCCAGGAGTTGGCCCGGCGCTGCCAATGAAGCATGGCTGGCCATCGGTAAAGAACCCGGCATTGTCTTGTTGTCTGTCCACGAGACGCAGGAGGTTAGGACTTGGCAGCTTCTGCTGACGGCGGCGGTTCGCGAGGAGATACCGGCTCCCGTTCGTGGCTCTCCCACCCGGCTACCTGGACGGGGTTGCTGCTACTGGTAACCTTTGTCTGGGGCAACTCGTTCATCGCCATCAAAGAGATCGTGCAGTACGTCAGGCCGCTGGAGCTGGTTACCGTGCGCTTTGTGCCGGTGGCGATCATCTTTGCGGTTTTGTTGCTCCCGACGCGCTGGCGCGAGATCGTTCGGTTGGTGCGCGAGGAAAGCTGGCGGCTGGCTCTGCTGGGGCTGACCGGCGCGGTGCTGTACAATACGTTTCTGGGCTGGGGTGAAACCAGGGTGCCTGCCGGGACGGCAAGCCTGATCATCGCCCTCAATCCGACCTTCACCTATACCCTATCGGTGCTGACGCTGGGCGAGCCGTTCAGGTGGCAACGGGCATTGGGGCTAGCCGTCGCCTTTGGCGGGTTGTTCATCATCGTCCGCTGGGGCAGCGGGCGACCCATCGCGCTGGACGACGTGGGCTATGCGTTCCTCACCATGCTGGCGCCCCTGTGCTGGGCGGTGTATACCATTCTGGGCAAGTCGGTGGTGGCTCGTCACCCACCGCTGCTCGTCACTGGTACCTCCATGATCTTGGCCGGTATCTTTTCTCTGGTCTTTATCAACCCAGCCTTGCTCGACAAGTTGCCGGGATTGCCCGCCTCGTTCTGGTGGTCGGTGCTATTCCTGGCGGTGCCGTGCACCGTGTTTGCCTTTGTGGCGTGGTTTGGTGCCTTGGAGAGAATGCCGGCCGGCCGCGTGGTCGGCTTTGTCTACCTGGTGCCCATGTTTGCGGTCACCTTTAGCCGCATCCTGCTGGATGAGCCCATCACCCTGGCGCTGCTAGTGGGGGCGGCCATCCTGATCGGCGGGGTATGGATGGTTCAGCGGAAGCACAAGGACTGATCGCAGGTGCGCGCTTTGCTCGTGTTCCTTCTGTTTGACGCGCCGCTGAGGCCGTGATAGAATCGCCCTACCATGAATGCAGCCGAACTGCTTGCTCAGAGCGCGCTATTTGCGCCCCTATCGGAAGAGGAGCGCCGGGAAGTGGCGCGCCGGTTTTCGCCTCACCACTACGAGAAGGACGAGTACCTTTTCTGGGAGGGCGAGCCGGCCGAGTGGCTGGTCTTCGTGGCCGAGGGCCGGGTCAAGATGATCAAGCACTCTGAGAGCGGGCGCGAGACCATTCTCGCTACCTTTGGTCCGGGGCAGATCGTGGGCGAGGTAGGCGTGCTGGTTGGCGAGGTCTACCCGGCAACCGCTCAGGCGCTTGAAGCGGCGAGCACCCTCTGCATCCGCAGGGATGAGTACATCGAGCTGGTGCGGCGGCACTCGGAACTGGCCTGGGCTTTAATTCAGGAGTTGGGCCGTCGCCTGCAAGGGGCCCATGAAACCATCCGCAGCCTGGCGGTGGAAAAGGTGGAGCGCCGGGTGGCGCGGGTGGTTTTGCGCATGGCGAACAGCGCCGGCGAGCGCCAGGAGGATGGCACCGTGCGCATCACGGTTCCCCTCAGCAGACAGGACATCGCCGACATGGCCGGCACCGTCATCGAGACGGCGATTCGCGCGCTAAGCAAGTTCCAGAAGCAGGGGTTGATCGAAACGCGAGACGGGCATATTGTCTTGCTGAAGGCTCACCAGCTTGTGGCCATTGCCGAGGAGTTGTAGAAGCCGCCTTGCCTCTCGCGGCAGCCCGGCCTATCGAGCGCTCAGCAAGACGGACTGATTCAGCTCTGCAAGAAGGAGTTCCAGGGGTACTGCGTGTTCGCGCGCACTATCGTCGATGGTGTGAAAGGGAGCGATGTAACAGCCGACACATTGCAACCCATGGCGGGCAAACACAATGATGGTCTGCGGGTGCTGCTCGATGACCCCCTGTACAATGCAGCCGGCGCTAATAGCCTCTGACGTGCGCGTGATCTCCATAAGACTCTCCATATGGCAATAGCCTGCGCGTATTCTACCACAGGGCACAGATTCGCGCCATGATCTTGGTCATACCGTCGCGGCGCGTGATGTACCCTCTCAAAGGTTGATCCGCGGCTGGGTACCACTTGGCCGATCCCCGCTTGACAAGTAGCGTGGCATCACCTAGACTGGATGGGCAGCCCGTCCCGGCGCGGTTGTCAGTGTCTGACAGGGAATGTCAGAGTCCTGGCCAAAAGCTGTCACAGAGCCGTTTGGGGGCTGTCAAGACAGCCAGGGCAGCCAGGGGTATCATGGTCTTGTGTGCCGGCCGGATGCAGCCGCCCATGCTGCTGGATGGTTTCTCCTACCTGGAGTCGGGTCACGCTCGTGACTTTGCATACCAATCCTGACGAGGATCTGAAGGGAGGGCTTATGACGGACAACCTGGCTATTGCGACTCGTGGACTGGTCAAGTCCTACGGCAGGATCCGGGCCCTGCGCGGCGTGGACCTGGAGGTGGAGCGCGGCGAGCTCTTTGGGTTCCTGGGGCCGAACGGCGCGGGCAAGACGACGACCATCCGCTGCCTGCTTGACCTGATCCGGCCCAACGCTGGCGAGATCCGCGTCCTTGGACTCGATCCGCAGCGCGAGCCGGTCGACGTCCGCAGGCGCACCGGCTACCTGCCCGGCGAGCTGAGTATGGAGGACGGCCTCAAGGTTGAAGATCAGCTGCGCTACTACAACGACTTGCGGGGCAACAAGGCCAACTGGAGCTACGTGCGCGGGCTGGCGCGGCGCCTTGAGCTGGACCTGAGCATGCCGATCAAGAACCTGTCCAAGGGCAATAAGCAGAAGGTTGGGGTGGTACAGGCTCTGATGCACCAACCCGAACTGCTGCTGCTCGACGAGCCGACGGCGGGCCTTGACCCGCTCATGCAGCAGGAGGTGTACCGCTTGCTGCGCGAGGCGCAGGCGAACGGGGCCACCATCTTTTTCAGCACGCACATAATCAGCGAGGTCGAGACACTGGCCGACCGCGTGGCTATTATCCGCGAGGGTGTCATTGTCGAGGAGGCAGAGCCCAGCCGGCTGGTGAGTATGGCAATTCGCCGCCTCTGGATCCGATTCCTGGAGCCGGTCGACCCGAGTCCGCTGGAGGAGGTTGAAGGCGTGACGCTGCTCTCGCAGAGCGATGGGCTGCGGGTACTCCTGCAGGTGGAGAGGGAGTTGGATGGGTTGATCAAGGCGCTGGCTGCCTTCCCGGTGAGCGATATCGAGATCGAGCGGCCCTCGTTGGAGGAGGTCTTTTTGGCCTACTATGCAGCCGGACCGGCGGAGGAGGTGAGCTGACATGCTGGCAGAACTCAAACACACGATGCGCAGCAAGCGCGGGCAGCTGATCGGTTGGGCCATTGGCATCGCCCTGTACGGTTTGCTGATGGCTTCTCTCTTTGACTCGATCGTCGGCATCGAGGGGTTCGCAGAGATGATGGCCGCCTATCCGGAGGACTTGGCGGCCTTCTTTGGGGGGCTGACCGCAATCACCACGCCCAAGGGCTACCTGGACGTCTACTACTTCAACTACATGCCGGTGATCATCGGCATCTTTGCCGTTGGCGTGGGGGCAGGCCTGTTGGTGAGCGACGAGGAGAAGGGCACTCTCGATCTGATCCTGTCCCATCCGGTCAGCAGGACGGCGCTCTTTTGGGGCCGGGTGCTGGGCTTTCTGGCAACGACTGTGTCGATCCTCCTTGTCGGCTGGCTTAGCTGGGTGATTCCGGTGCAGGGCACGGGGATGGACCTGACCTGGATCGAGATCCTGCGGCCCTTTCTGCCGCTGTTCGCGATACTGGTCGTCTTTGGCATGCTGGCGCTGCTGCTGAGCCTGGTACTGCCATCGGTACGCGCGGCCGGCATGCTGACAGGCGGGCTGTTGGTGGGCAACTACCTGCTGGTGGGTCTGGCGAACCTAAATGAGGATCTGAAGGCGTTCATCGAATACACACCGCTCTACTACTACCAGGGTGGCAAGGCGGTCGATGGACTGGACTGGGCCTGGCTGGGCGGACTCGCTGCGGTGTCGGCGGTCTTGGTGCTGCTGGCGTGGTGGCGCCTCCAGCGGCGGGACATCCGTGTTGCTGGGGAGGGTAGCTGGCGCGCGCCAGCTCTGTCGCGCATGTTCCGCTGGGGCAGGTCTACGCGGGAGGCGTAGCCGGGCGCGAAGACAAACCTGCAGGCGAGGAGGGGGGCATGTCGAGCAGCGAACCATCCCAAGCTGATGAATCGCAGGCGATACGGGAGGCAACTTTCAGACGGCTGATCCAGGTGGTGATGGTGTTGCTTGTGCTGGCCGTCAGCCTGTTCGCGAGTGTGGGGCGGCTGGATTGGATCGCGGGCTGGGCCTACCTGGGACTGTATGTGGGCATGATCGTTGCCACCGGGCTGGTGATCGAGCGGGACCTGATTGCCGAGCGCGCCCGGATGGGCGAAGGAACCAAGGACTGGGACCGGGTGTTGGGCAGCCTGTCGATATTCCTGGTCACGCCGGGCGCGCTGATCGTGGCGGGACTGGACGAGCGCTTTGGGTGGTCGCAGTTTCCGACAATGGTCCAGGTCGTAGCTGCCGGTTTTGTGATCCTGGGCAGCGCCCTGTCGGTGTGGGCCATGGCCTCGAACCGGTTCTTTTCGGGGACGGTTCGCATTCAAACCGACCGCGGGCACACGGTTGTGGATGCGGGGCCGTATGGCTTTGTGCGACACCCCGGCTATCTGGCCTGGTGCATCTCTGCTCCTGCGATCCCGTTAATGTTGGGGTCGCTGTGGGCCTTGATCCCATCGCTGCTCGGCCTGTGCGCGCTGGTGCTGCGCACCAGTCTGGAGGACGGGACGCTGCGGCAAGAGCTGCCCGGCTACGAGGACTATGCGCGGCGGGTGTGCTACCGGCTGCTGCCAGGGGTGTGGTAGGGCGGTCGGCCTCGCAACAGTGGTATTGTCCACTCTACCTCAAAAGGCCTTCACCCTGGCGCGCGGGCCACTGGGGATTGTTTCGATGGTAGTTTTGTGCTATACTCAGTGGGTCGGACGGCGGTAGGAGGTGGGTAGATGAGTGAGGTATGTTCCACGCCACGAGCGCTTAGGATCGAGACGGTGCGCGGAGAACCGATCTCTGCGGGCGGTCGCGAGCTGATCCCAATCGTCAGGGTCTTCGCTTACGGCAAGGCCAGTGCGATGGTCGGCGCGAAGCAGATCGGCGGGCGGGGCGGCGGGTTTGCCTGGATCAAGCCGCTGGCTGTGCTGGAGGTGACGGAGGCCGGCGAGCGCCGGATCGAACTCGAGGATGGTACGGTGGCTGCCGTTCGCGGCATACTCGCCGCTGCCATCTCGATCGGGCTGGTCTGTACCGCGATCCGCTGGTTGGTGCGCTGGAAGCGCAGGGGCCGCTAGGCCAATTGCCGGTGCAGAATGCTGCCCGGTGGGGATTCTTATGCGTTGGGCGGACCACGGTCCGCTCTCGATAGTGCGGCGGACTGCAGTCCGCGGCGAGCAAGGAGCCAAGTATGTCACTAAACAGGTTGTTTGATTCGATTGACCAGGCCCGGGATGCAGCCCACTGGAAATCGGCGTTTGGCGAGCCCCAGGTAGTCGAAGGCAAGACCATCATCCCCGTGGCGCAGGTAGGCTACGGCTTTGGACTGGGCTTTGGCCGGGGTGACGGAGTGCCAGAGGAAGAGGACGGTCCGGTCACAGGCGGAGAGGGCGGCGGCGGGGGCGGCGGTGCTTCTTCCAAACCGCTGGGGGTCATCGTCGTCACACCGGATAAGGTCTACTTCGAACAGGCGCAGGACGAAAGCAAGATAGCGATGGCGGGCATCCTCATGTCGGCGTTCGCTATCTTTCAGATTGCCAAGACGCTGCGGACGATTTTTGGGCGCAAGTGAGCGTCTCCCTCTGCCTGCCCTCATCCTGGCGCAGCGGTTGTCGGGCATGAAAGCCCGGCAGGGGCATGGCCGGGGCCGGTACCGAAGCCCCTACCCTCGCTCCCTTTGGGCGGCGGGCGGGGGTGCGGCGCGCCGCGGAGATCGGCCATCTGCTGCCCGCGAATGCCGAGCCGGAGACCCTTGCAGCCTGCACACAATTCATATGCTACCGCCGGGCCGCCAAAGCACGGGCGGCTCTGCTCATGGTGTCGCCGGGGCGCGAGGCCCGGCAACCATATGAACCCTGAACCTTGTATCATCTGGAGTCGGAATCTGCATGTTGAAGCAACTCATTCATAATGGCGTCGTGATCCCCGAGCCCCCACCTCCCACGGGGATGGTGCTCAGCATCGAAGGGGAGCCGGTGGTCCTCACGCCCAAACAAGAGGAGATGGCCCTGGCCTGGGCCAAGAAGCAGGGCACCCCCTACGTCGAGGACCGGACCTTTGTACGCAACTTCCTGGACGATTTCGGTCAGGAGCTGGGCCTGGAATCTCGCCTTACGCTGGAAGACATTGATTTCGGTCCGGCCATCCGGATCGTTGAGCGCGACCGAGAGGCCAGGGAGCAGCTGACTGCCGAGGAGCGCAAGGAGCTCGCCGCAGAGCGAAAGGCGATCCGCGAGGCGCTCCGCGAGGAATACGGCTTCGCTACCGTGAACGGCAACCGAACAGAGCTGGCGAACTATGTCGTCGAGCCGAGCGGCATCTTTATGGGACGGGGCAAGCACCCCCTGCGAGGACGATGGAAGGAAGGGGCGAAGCAAAGCGATATCACGCTCAATCTCAGCCCAGACGCTCCCGTGCCGCAGGGCGACTGGGACGAGGTTGTCTGGCAGCCGGAGTCGTTGTGGGTCGCCCGCTGGAAGGACAAGCTCTCTGGCAAGCTCAAGTATGTGTGGCTGAGCGACACGGCGCCGATCAAGCAGGCCCGCGAGGCCGCCAAGTTCGACACGGTGCACGAGCTACACGCCCACCTGGACGAGGTCCGGGCGCAGATCGAGCAGGACCTGTGCCATCCGGACGACAAAGGGCGGATGATTGCCACCGCGTGCTATCTTATTGACGCGCTGTGCTTGCGCGTGGGTGACGAAAAAGATCCTGACGAAGCCGATACGGTCGGCGCGACGACGCTGCGTCCCGAGCACGTGACCCTGCATCCCGACGGCAGCGCCGAGTTCCGGTTCCTGGGCAAGGACTCGGTGTTGTGGCACAAGACGCTGGATCTGCCGGAGCAGGTGCAGGCGAATCTGGACGAGTTGATCGCCAACGCCCGGCCGTCCTCCAGCAGCGCGAACAGCGACAAGAGCCATCCTACCCGTGACAAGCCCCAGCTCTTCCCCGACATCAGCAGCCGCGATGTCAATGCCTATCTGTCCGGCATCCTGCCGGTGCTCACGGCCAAGGTGTTCCGCACGCACCATGCGACCATCGCCGTGCGCGAATGCCTGGTAGAGTCGGGCGTCGAGGCGGATGATCCTGCCTACCTCAAGTGGGAAACGGCCAACCTGGCAAACCTGGAGGCGGCCGTTCTGTGCAACCACACCAAGATGGCGCCGGCGGGCTGGTCGCGCAGCCGCAAGCGGTACCAAGAGCGCGAGGAGAAAGCAGCCGGCAGGGTCAGGACCTATCAGGAGCGACTCAAAACGCAGCGGGAGGCCCTGTCTGCGGTGCGCAAGGAGGCTCGCGAGAAGCGGCGGGCGGCCCCGCGCGGCAAGAAGAAGCAAGTAAAAGAGCGCTACGTCAAGCGGATTGAGGTCGCCGAGCGCCGGGTGGAAAACACCCAGGGGATGTTGGAGAGGGCCAAGCGCGCCCGGGGCAAGATCAAGGCGCAGTATTCGATTGCCTCCAAGAAGCGCACCTGGAACCTGGGCACCAGTCTCAAGTCCTACATTGACCCGCGCGTGTACTATGAATGGGGCCAAGAGGTCGACTATGACGTCCTGGAAAAGTTCTACCCCAAAGCACTGCGGCGCAAGTTTGCCTGGGTAAAGCACGAGGATGAGTACGCGATCCCCGACTATGACGAGGATGGGGAGGGGGATGAGGAGGGCTCTGAGGGCGCAGAAGTTGCTCGATCGACCCCCGAACCCCTGGACACAGAGGAACAGGGAGATCTGGTTCAGGAGGAGACCCAGGCAGCCTCCGAGGAGGCTACTGTCTCGATGGAGCAGGCCTGAGCGCTGGGCGGGCGCGGCCCCATGCCCGCGATAGGGCACAAGCGGCTGCCTCGGCCTAGCGGTCTCTGTCTGACACAGCGCTCTAGGGTATTGGGGTCCTCTCGGCAAGGAGGCTGAATGTGGCAGGCGAGCACGCGAGGTTGCTGATCCCCGGTCCGGTGGATGTGGATGACAATGTCCTGGAGGCGATGGCCGAGCCTGTTCGTGCCCACTATGGCGACGATTGGTTGGCGATCTACAACGAGGTCGTCGATCACCTCAGGCAGGTCTTTGGCACCGAGAACGATCTGTTCCTGATGCCCGGCCCAGGGACGGCGGCGCTCGATGCGGCCCTGGGAAGCCTCATGCGGACCGGCGACAAGGTGCTGGTGGCGCGGAATGGGTTCTTTGGGGACCGGCTGGCGGCGATGGCCCGGTCGTATGGCCTCGAAGTGCGGCACGTGAGCGCACCGTTGGGCCAGCCGATCGAGCCGGGTGCCGTGCGGCGCGCGCTGGCTGCAGGACCCGGCATCGAGGCAGTGGCGGTGGTGCACCTGGAGACCTCTACGGCCGTCCTCAATCCTGTTGAGCGCATTGCGGCTGCCGCCCATGACTTTGAAGTGCCGATCATCGTAGATGCCGTGTCGTCGCTGGGCGGCGTGCCGCTCCCGGTCGACGAGTGGGACATCGATGTCTGTGTCTCGGTCGCGAACAAGTGCCTGGCATGCCCTGCGGGTGTGGCGCCCATCTCGGTCAGCCAGCGGGCCTGGGACCAGATGGAACGCAAGGGCGAGCGGGCTCACGGCTGGTACCTCAACCTGGATGTCTGGAAGGACTTTGCCGATAATTGGGCGTCCTGGCATCCCTACCCCACGACACAACCCACGAACGTGATCTATGCGCTGTTGATCCAACTGCGGTGCATCATGGCAGAAGGGTTGGATGCGTACTACCGGCGCCACGTGGTGGCGGCACAGAGTGTGCGCGACGGGCTGCGGCGTCTCGGATTTGAAATGTTCACGCCCGATGCGTACGCGTCACCGCTCCTTACGGCGGTTCGCGGGCTGCCGGGGATGGATGTGGAGGACCTGCGGCGCTATTTGCTGGAAGAGTGGCAGGTCATGGTCTCGGGCGGGCTCAGCGAGCTGAGGGGCAAGCTGTTCCGGGTCGGACACGCTGGTAGGGCAGCCTCTCAGGAGTATGTGGATCAGTTTCTTGCGGGCGTGGAAGCCTATCTGAGGCTGCGGGGCTACGATGTGGCTCCGGTCCAGGATGAGGGCTAAAGTGCGGGCGACCGGTCCGGTTCCTTTTCACCGTTTGCTACTGGCAGCGTGATCCATGAAGGTACCTTACTCGATCCAGGCCGTACCAGACCCTGAGACGATCCTGTCTGTCCAGCGGGCAGCGCTGGCTGCCGTCGATCCGGGCGCGGCGGTCCGGCGGCACGTCCATCTGCGCGGCAATGTGCTGACTATTGGCGGGCGCGACTACGATATGCAGCGCGTGGAACGGGTGTGGGTCGTCGGCGGTGGAAAGGCGGCCCTGGCGATGGTCGCCGCGCTGCACAAGATCCTCGGGGCTCGCCTCAGCGGCGGCCTGGCGGTCACGAAGGCCGGTCACATCGATCCCGATCTGGGCACAGGGCCGGTGGAGATCGTCGAGGCGGGACATCCTCTGCCCGACGAGGCGGGCGTGCAGGGCACCAAGCGCATGGCGGATCTGCTGGCCTGTGCTACCGAGCGCGACCTGGTGCTGGCGGCAATCTCGGGCGGCGGGTCGGCGCTGCTCACACTGCCGTCTGCCGGTCTGCGACTCGCCGACTTGCAAGGAACGACCGATCTCTTGCTCCGCGCCGGAGCGACCATCGTCGAGATGAACGCCGTGCGCAAGCATCTGTCGCAGATCAAGGGGGGCGGGCTGGTCCGCTTGGCGGGCGGGGCTGCCGTCGCCAGCCTGATCCTGTCGGACGTGGTGGGCGATCCATTGGACGTGATTGCCTCCGGCCCTACGGTGCCCGACCCGACCACGTTTGGCGATGCTGTGTCGGTGCTGGAGCGATACGATCTGGCGGATCAGGTGCCCAACGAGGTGCGCCGCCACCTGGAGGCCGGCCTGCGTGGCGAGGTGCCGGATACGCCCAAAGCAGGAGCCGGCCTCTTTGTCCGGGTGCACAACGTGATCGTCGGCAGCAACCGCCTGGCGGCTGAAGCCGCGGTACGCGAGGCACGGGCTCATGGGCTCGATGCGCTGCTGCTGTCGACCTTTGTCGAGGGGGA
>Ga0316579_10000616_pt1 | contig 12033 bp, 9 predicted proteins | sample J5NA_2_FD_203074 | JGI IMG/M metagenome (GOLD analysis project Ga0316579, IMG submission 203074) | Rhizosphere microbial communities from salt marsh grasses in Alabama, United States - J5-7_160517rDrA | ecosystem: Host-associated > Plants > Roots > Rhizosphere | place: USA: Alabama | collected... | reverse complement strand
ATTGCTGCTCCTCTATTGTCCGGGCTGTTTCACGGCTGGTGATGCTGACTTGCTCCGCTGCAGTCGCCAGGCTTGCCGAGCCGGCGCATACCTTTCCAACCAGCCCATGTACCGTCTCCATGAATTTATTGAATCCGAATGCAAACTCGGTGTGTGCATTTTGTTTGCGGTAGGTGAGATCGATAATTTCGCCCTGTGCGGTCAGATGGGTGCCGATCTCGGAAAGCTCTTCCGACAGTAGGGCTTCCTTCAGGCCACGCAGGGATAAGTAGATTAAAACGCCTGTTTCAAATACCACATAGGCCGCATGAACCACCACCATATTCCAGCTGGCGCCATGAGAGAACACATAAACGCTGGCGCCGGCGCCTTGAAGGTAATTGAATAGTACATGGTGTAAGGCGGTCACGGCGGCTCCGACGACGATGGTCGACCAATCACGGTAATAAACTAGAAAGGCCAGCAGGGCGAATATCCCGAAATGCAGTTCCACCAAGCCGTGGCCCTGATGAATATGCAAGGCACAGAAGGTCATGAATGACGTAGCCATGGCAAACCGCGTCACGAGACTGCCTGGCAACAACTTTGCCAAGGCCGTGGGAATGATGGCGGCAGGCAGGCCGACCAACAAGGCGGGAACCCAGGTGTCGTGCCACGGGGCAAGAGCCAGGGAGAATAGAAACAAGGCCCAGCATACCGCAGTCATTATCTTGTCGCCGTCCATATGCAGTTTATGTAGGGAGAATTGGGTATTCATGCGCGCAGAAACTCCATCGCAGTATATTAGTGGACCCTAATCTATGAAATTTATCGATAACAACAGATAAAAACTTTACAAACAAATCACATCCCGGCCGAGGTCTCACTAATGTCCGCCTGGGCACGCAAAACTATTGATCAGGATGATTCGAGATTAGCACCCGTCTTACTTTGAAATTAACCTTGTTGCGGACGGTGAGCTTCCCTGCTTGAACGTGAAGCTCACTTTTGGCGCATAGGTAATCGATGCTCAAAATCTGTCGTTCAGTGCCGATAGCAAATCTGGAAGCTGTTGATTTTAAATTACGAAGCAATGGATAAGCTCGATGGGTGTTGATTTAGCTTCGAAATCATACTTGGTGATTGACGACTTTGCCGACATGCGCAGCATGCTCAGGTCGATGTTGGTCGCCTATGGCGTGACCAATATCGAAATGGCTGGCAACGGCAAGGACGCCATTAAGATGCTGGCCAAAAAGACCTATGACGTGGTCCTCTGCGATTACAACCTGGGCGAGGGCAAGGATGGTCAGCAGTTACTGGAGGAGGGCAAGGACAAAGGTTTGATTCCGTATTCGACGGCTTTTCTGATGATCACTGCCGAAAACACCATGGAGATGGTAATGGGTGCCGTAGAATATCTGCCGGACGATTACCTGTCCAAGCCTTTCAATAAGGACATGCTGCGCAGTCGCCTCGAGAAAGTAATCGTCAGAAAAGATGATCTGCACGGCATCGTCAAACTGCTCAAGCAGGAACGGATTGAAGATGCCCTTGCACTGTGCGACGACAAGATCTCGCAAAATCCGCGCAACCTCACGGAGTTGCTGAAGCTCAAGGCCGAGGTCCTGATGAGATCGGGTAGATATACGGATGCGGGGGCGATATACGAGAGTGTGCTGGCCAAAAGAGATGCGCCGTGGGCGATGCTCGGCCTGGGCAAGGTATATTATTACTCCCAGGAATACGCGGAAGCAAAAGCGGTATTTCAGAAAATTATCGACGGCAACAAGACGCATATGGAGGCATATGACTGGCTTGCCAAGACTGCCGTCGCTCTGGGTGACCAAAAGCAGGCGCTGGAGGTTTTGGCGGCGGCGACCGTAATCTCACCGAAATCCATTGTTAGACAAATGGAGCTTGGAAATCTCGCCTTCAAGGAAAAAGAATTCGGCATAGCTACCAAGGCTTTCAAGAAGGCCGTGAATGTCGGATGCAATTCCATTTATCAGACGCCGTCCAACTATACAAAACTGGCCAAGATGCTGAGTAAAACCTCGGGGAAGGAAGCCCTGACGTTTCTGTCAAAACTGCGCAGTGATTACGGCAGGGATGATGAAGCCAACCTGCATGCCGCGATTGCCGAGAGCATGGTGCTTAAGGACTTGGGGCGCGAAAGTGAGGCGCAAAAGGCCTTCGCCGAGGCAAACAAACTCTATGAAAAGTGCTCCGATGGCGTGGCGAATGACACCGCCATGGAAATGGCGAATGCCTGTCTGATGAACGGCGATAAGGACAGGGGGCTGGTGATGCTGCAATCTCTGGTGAAGAACAATCACCAGGACGAGAAGTTGCTTGCTCGGGTACAGGATGTTTTCGGTTCGGTGGGATTGGAGGCCGAAGGCCAGGAAATGATCGAGACTGCGATTCGGGAAGTTGTTAACTTGAACAATAAAGGGACGCAACTGGCTAAATCGGGAAGGTTGGACGAGGCAATCTCTTTATTCGAGAAGGCCGTCCGCAACATGCCGGACAACTGCACCATAAACATGAACATCGCCAACGTGTTGATTATGTACTTGAAGGCGAACGGCAAGAACGATAACTACCTTTACAGAGTCAGGCAGCATCTCGAGCGTGTCCAGCGCCATGACCCGGGCAATGAAAATTACCGGAAATTAAACGACGCCTATGAAAAGCTTATGGCCTCTTGATGCAGCTCAGCGCGGAAACAATGGTCTGCAATAACGGAGCTTCCGTCTCTATGAGTGACAACGCGAACATAGATTTTTCGACCATCCTCGCTTCCAGCATTCATGATATGAAAAATTCTCTGGGCGTCGTGCTTAGCTCTCTGGACGAGTTAGTGCACGGCCTCGGCGATGCGCTGCCTCCAGCACAGCTGGCCAAACTCCAATGGGAAGCCAAACGGGTTAACGATAATCTTGTGCAACTCTTGGCCCTCTATAAGATGGAAAATCAGGGCGTGGCGTTAAATGTCGATGAATATTTCGTCTATGATTTCCTGGAAGAGTTGTTGGTATCCGAAAAGGCGGTGCTGAAGACGCGCAACATCGGGCTTGATTTGCAATGTGAGCGCGACTTGGCTTGGTACTTCGATCGTGAACTGATAGCCGGTGTATTAAAAAATGCGATCGGTAATGCCTTACGCTATGCGAGAACCAAGGTGCTGATCACGGCCGGCGAGGAAGATCACTATCTGGTCCTGTCCGTCAATGACGATGGTAAAGGTTTTAATTACAGGCTGCTGGCGGATGGCCTCCAGTATGCTCACGGTGTGGATTTTTCCTCAGGGAACACCGGCCTGGGACTGTATTTCACTTCCAGGGTGGCGAAACTGCATAAGAACAAAGACAGGCGGGGCAGTATCCAGCTCAGCAATGGGCAGGCGCTGGGCGGCGCATGCTTTTCCATCAAACTGCCCTGATCCTGCCGGTCCGGATTTGACGGGTCGGCGCTGTATACACAGTCGGCGGATAGATCCGGCAGGCGGGACGGCTTCCTTGTCGACTACTGCTATGATTAAATAGCTTCCATACGGCTTTACGTCTCGGAAAGACAGTCACCCATGAATCTCAGCGTCATCATACTCGCCGCCGGTCAGGGTACGCGCATGCGTTCCACACTGCCCAAGGTCCTGCATCCGCTCGGCGGTACATCCCTGCTCGGCCACGTAATAAATACCGCCCAAGCGCTGGAAGCCGCGGCGACCTACGTCGTGGTGGGCCACGGCGGCGATCGCGTGCGCGACGCCCTGGCGGCTGCTCCCGTCAGCTGGGTGGAGCAAAGCCGCCAGCTCGGCACCGGGCATGCGGTGGCGCAAGCCGTGCCCTTGATACCGGCCGATCATCTGGTGCTGGTGCTCTACGGCGATGTGCCCTTGATCAGCGTCGTTACCTTGCAGCGGCTGGTCGCGGCGGCGGGCCAGGATGCGCTGGGTTTATTGACCGCCCATCTGGTCGATCCCGGCGGTTACGGGCGTATCATCCGCGATGCACAGGGGGATGTCATCGCCATCGTCGAGCACAAAGATGCCAGCGTGGAACAGCGCAATATCAACGAGATCAACACCGGCATGTTGGCGGTCAATGCAGCGCGTCTGCAGCAATGGGTAGCCGCGCTGGATAACAGCAACAGTCAAGGTGAGTTCTATCTCACCGACGTCATCGCCATGGCGGTAAGAGACGGCGTTGCCATCAAGAGCGTTTACCCTCTAGGCAATACCGAGATCCTGGGTGTGAATACCAAAGCGCAACTCGCCGAACTGGAGCGGGTTTATCAACTGCAGCAGGCGACACGGCTGATGGTGCAGGGTGTAACCCTGCGCGATCCGGCGCGCTTCGATGTGCGCGGGGAAATAACAATCGGTCATGACGTCACCATCGATATCAACGTGGTCTGCGCCGGCAAGGTCACCATAGGCAGCGATGTTACCATCGGTGCCAACAGTTATTTGCGCGATGTGACGATAGGCGATGGCGTCATCATTCAACCCAATTCGGTCATTGAGGAGGCGGAGGTCGGTGCCGGCTGTCGTATCGGGCCTTTCGCCCGCATCCGTCCCGGGACGCGCTTGAGTGAGGCGGTGCATATCGGTAACTTTGTCGAGATCAAAAAGGCCGAGGTGGCGCAAGGTTCGAAGATCAATCACCTAAGTTATGTCGGCGATGCCACGGTGGGGGCGCGGGTCAACATCGGTGCGGGCACCATCACCTGCAATTACGACGGCGCGAATAAATATCAGACCATCATCGAAGACGACGTTTTCGTCGGTTCCGATACGCAATTGGTGGCGCCAGTCACGCTGGGTGCCGGTTCCACCATCGGCGCCGGTTCCACCATTACCAAGGATACCCCGCCCGGCGAGCTAAGCCTGAGTCGTGTGCCGCAACAGACCCGCAAAGGATGGAAGCGGCCGGTGAAAAAGCCGAAGGAAAAATAAAAAACCCGTGCCGCTCCTGTTGGTGCATTTCGGTCGGGAGAATCTTCTACTATAGTATCCTTGGTGATATGGATATAAGAAGATTTCTTGCCGTCACCTGCCATGACACATTTGCCAGGGAGTCGCAAGATTAATGCTCAGTTTTTCAGCTTCACAGCGATGCGACAGTTGCCCGCTCATTAATTCATTGCGCGCTTGATGCCCGCCGACTCATCTACGGTCCATACCCATATGAAATCATATTCCATCCTATTCGCCGTATACCTTTTCATTCTGGCTGCGCCGGCCGTATCCACTGCGGAACAGGAGACACCCGCAGATTCGGCCTCGGGCAAAGCGCAGGCGCCGCAGGTCTCTGCGGAGACCTGGCGCAGCTTCGAAAACCTGTTCAGTGCCATCAATCAGTCTGAACAGGATTTGGCAGGTTTGCGCAAGAAATTGAATACGGCCAAAGACGATGCCGAGCGCGAGCGCATCCGTAAAGATCTGGATTTGTTGGAATCGAATATCGACAGTCTGCAACTCGCCTGGGAGATGTGGGCCACCGGCGGCGTCGATCTGCAATTATTCTCGCCTAAGCAGGAAGAGAAGTTCGATTGGCGCCAGGAAATCCAGTCCGTATTCGAGCCTATCGTGGTGGAGATGCGGCGTTTGACCGAGCGGCCGCGCAAGGTGGAACGCCTGCGCAGTCAACAGACCTTTTTTCAACAGCGCCTCGCCGCGGCCGACGCCGCACTCAAGAACATCGATGATTACAAACGCTCGGCTCCGTCCGCGGATCTGAAGGGCGCCTTCGGCGATCTGGAGTCGCGCTGGCGTAAGCGCCATGACGAGATCAAGAATCAACTGGGTCTGGTCAATCTGCAACTCGAAGAGCTGCAGTCTCCCAATCAGCCCGCGGAGGAGCGGGCCAGCAAGGCCCTCAAGGAATTGTTGACCGGGCGCTTTCTGAATCTGTTATTGGCGGCGCTGGCCGCCTCGCTTATTTATGGTCTGATGCGCATCGTCAGCCGCTTCTATATACGCTTGATGGCCAAGCGCGGCCGCCGCCGGCCGTTTCTGGCGCGGGTTGCGCATCTTTCCTTTTTGCTGGTTTCAGGTGTGCTGGCCTTGCTGGCGGCAATGGCGGTGTTGTATGTGCGCGATGACTGGATCCTGCTCGGGTTGCTGATCATCGTGCTCATAGGCGTTGCCTTGACCTTGCAACGTACCTTGCCGGCCTATATCAAAGAGGCCAAGGTGCTGCTCAATATCGGTCCGGCGCGCGAGGGCGAACGCGTGATCTATAACGGTCTGCCATGGAAGCTGCAGTCCTTGAATATGTATTCCACCTTGCTCAACCCGGCCCTGCGTGGCGGGAAGCAGCTGCTGCCGCTCAGTGAGCTGATTACCATGATCTCGCGCCCCTACGATGAGGACGAGCCGTGGTTTCCCAGCCGGGAAGGTGATTTCGTAGTGTTGAACGATCAGGCTTATGGGCGCGTCATGCTGCAAAGCCCGGAAGTGGTGCAGTTGCGGGTGGCGGGGTCGATAAGGACTTACCCGGTCGGCGCGTTTTTGGGCAGTCATCCGCAGAATCTGTCGCTGCACGGTTTCGCCATCATTATGAAATTCGGCGTCGATTACCAGCATCAGACCCATGTGACTACGGACATACGGGAAAAATTTGCGGACTATCTGGACACTCATCTCAAAGACAGCGACTTCGGCCGCTACCTCAAGGATTTCTTCGTAGAGTTCGACGAGGCTGCCGCCTCGTCCCTGAATTTCTTCGTGTGGGCCGCCTTCAGCGGCGAGGCCGCGGAATCCTACGGTCGCATCCGCCGTCTGTTGCAACGCCTGGCGGTGGATGCGTGTAATGCCAACGACTGGGTGATTCCGTTCAACCAGGTGACTGTGCATCTCGCTCAGGATGGAGAGGCATCTTCCGTTAGCGCCTGGCCCTGATGAATCCGGAGAAGGCCAAGCCTAAATATCGTAAGCAGCCGTTTGCAGCACGCTCTAGCACCGCGCCACGCCGCATCGGCGTGGCGCGGGTTCTGTCCAAGCTGGGTATCGCATCGCGTACGGTTGCCGCGCAATGGGTGGCCGCCGGAAGGGTGGCGGTCAACGGCAGGATCGTCCGTGACCCGGAGACCCCCGTGGTGGCGGAGCGCGACCGGATCAGCGTGGACGGCCGGCCGCTGCGTGCGGCGGAAAAGCGCTATGTCATGCTCAACAAGCCGCGCGGCCTGGTGACCACTGCGCGCGACGAGCAGGGGCGCGCCACCGTATATAGCTGTTTCACTTCTGAACAATATCTGGGTTTGGCGCCGGTGGGGCGCCTGGACAAGGCCAGCGAAGGTCTGCTGTTGTTCAGCAATGACAGCGAGTGGGCCAGCCGTCTGCTCGATCCCGCCGCTCATTTGTCCAAGCTCTATCATGTGCAGGTCGATGCTCTGGTGGACGCGGATCAGCTGGCGCGCATGCATAATGGTTTTCGTCTGGAAGATGGAAGCGTGATGGCGGTGGCTGCAGCGCGGTTGTTGCGCCGCGGTGAAAAAAACTGTTGGCTGGAGATCACGCTGCAGGAAGGCAAGAATCGCCAGATCCGTCGCATCGTCGAGGCCCTGGGATTGAAGGTATTACGCCTGGTGCGTGTCGCCCTTGGTCCGCTGCGCTTGGGGGACCTGGCCAAGGGAGAGAGTCGCGATTTGAGCGAAACCGAATTGCGGGAGATAGAGGAAGCCTTGGTCGGTGGAGAGGGCCAGAAACGGCGTTTATAAATGCAGTACTATCCTCCCGGCTCGCCTGATTTCTAGGCAGGTATTTCCCTTAATGAACTTCTGATTGGTTTGTTATTTCGACCGAAGGGAGAAATAACGATAAACGAATGGATCAGGGATTCCTTAAATATAATTTTTCAGGAGCACCTATGCGCCGCTGCAGCTGGGCCGGAACCGATCCGGTCTACGTCGATTATCACGACCGTGAATGGGGCGTGCCCATGCATGACGAGCGCACCCTGTTCGAGATGCTGATCCTGGACGGGGCTCAGGCAGGGCTGAGCTGGATCACCATCCTCAAGAAGCGGGACAATTACCGGGCGGCCTTCGACAATTTCGATGCGGCCAAGATGGCGCGCTATAGCGAGTGCAAGGTGCAGGCCTTGCTGAATAATCCCGGCATCGTGCGCAATCGCCTCAAGGTCGGCGCCGCGATCCAGAATGCCAGGATGCTGCTGCAACTACAGGAGCAGGAAGGAAGCCTGGCTGAATATCTGTGGCGCTATGTGGACGGCAAGCCCGTCATCAATGCCTGGCGCAGCATCAAGGAGATTCCGGCGCGCACCCCGCTCTCGGATACCATCAGTAAGGATTTGAGCCGGCGCGGCTTCAAGTTTGTGGGGCCGACGATTTGCTATGCCTTCATGCAGGCCATGGGTATGGTCAACGACCATACCATAGACTGTTTTCGGTATCGGGAATTAGGCGGCAAGCGACGCCGCTAGCATCGCACCGCCTTATCGCATCAGAAACGCCATCCCATCTTCACGGTATAGGAATTGGTGCTGTCGGTATTGTCGTAATCCAGATCAAAGTTTATTAGACCGAGATTAATATTGGCGCCCACGAAATATTTGGTTTGCTGAAAGCTTTCCTTGTTGAGGACGGTTGCGGCATCGGCTTTGGGTTTACTGTCTACCCACACCTCGCCGATTCCTGCATATGGCGTGAGCATGGCAAAACCTTTGGACACCGACAGTTCCAAACCCTTGGTCGAGAAGTCCAACTGGTCGACGCCACTAAGCTTGGTGAAGGTGCCGCGCACCGCCAGCGCCGGCGACGCGACCCCACCTTCCAGGATGGCATAGCGCAACTCGCCGCCCAGCAGTGAGATGTTGGTGGTGGGGATCTTGGTGTAGACCGCGCCGACATCGAAGTTCAGCGGCAGGCCTTTGATCACATGCAGCTTGGGCGCCGGCACGGTGCTGGGGGCGCTGCCGCTGCTGGCCTTGTCCCAGATATCGCTGTGGTTCAGTTTGGTGCCGGTGACCTCCAGGCCGATGTCGAAGCCGGTGATACCCAGGGGTTCGGCCGGGCTGACGGCCTTGTAACTCAAGGCGGCGCCCAGGTCCTGGGAAAAAGCCTTGAACTCGGGTTGCAGCAGATTCTGCAGGCTGTCGATATTGTAGGCGGCAAAGCACGGTGAGGCGATGCTGAACGCAGCTACTGCAGCGATGGCTTTGAACTTCATGGGTTTCTCCCTTTGGTGAATGTATAACTGTCGGTACTTACCTTAGCGCCATGACAGGTGAAAAAAAGCGAAATCGTGCCTAAATGCAGCTTCTTTATCATTGCCCGGGCAAGTAGTCAAATATGTATATGTATTCTCTCGCTAGGTGGACGGTTCGATGCCGGCAAACGCGACCGGGATAAGGGTTTATCGGGATACTTTTACAGTTCTTTACCCCCACGCCGATAGACATGTTATTGAAACAGGTCTTATGGGATAATTCAGGCGGTAATTCCCGGTAAGTTACGTGTTGAGGTAGTCTTATGTGCGGTATCGTGGGTGCGGTGGCGGAGCGTGACGTAGTTCCTATTTTGATCGAGGGACTCAAGCGCTTGGAGTATCGCGGTTATGATTCCGCCGGTGTGGTGGTGCTGGATCAGGACAATTGCCTGGAGCGGGCGCGGACCCCCGGCAAGGTCAGGCAGGTGGAGGAGCTGATCAAGGACCAGCAGCTGCGCGGCAGCTGCGGCATTGCCCACACCCGTTGGGCCACCCACGGTAAACCCACCCGGGCCAACGCCCATCCCCACATCTGCCGCAAGACCGTGGCCGTGGTGCATAACGGCATCATCGAGAACCATGATGTGCTGCGTTCCCTTCAGATTAAGGAAGGCTACGAATTTACCTCCGAGACCGACACCGAGGTGGTGGTGCATCAGATTCACCATCATATCGAGCAGGGAAAAAATCTGCTCGCAGCGGTGCAGGCCGCCACCCAGGAATTACAAGGTACCTACGCCTTGGGGGTGGTGAGCAATTACGAGCCCGGGGTGCTGGTGGCGGCGCGGCGCGGCAGTCCCCTGGTGATCGGGGTCGGCATCGGCGAGCACTTCATCGCCTCCGATGTGGCGGCGCTCATTCCCGTGACCCAGCGTTTCATATTTCTCGAAGACGGCGACGTGGCGGAGATTACCAGAGAGCGCTTGACCATCTTCAATGCCGACGGCGAGGTGGTGGAACGGCCGCTCAAGGTAAGTGAGCTCACGGCGGATGCAGTGGAGCGCGGCCAGTACCGCCATTACATGCTGAAAGAGATTTTTGAACAACCCCGCGCCGTTGCGGAAACCCTGGAGGGTCGCCTCGGTGGGCAAACCGTCTTAGAGGCCGCCTTCGGCCCCGAGGCGGCACGGATCTTCGCCGAGGTGCGCGGCGTGCACATCATCGCCTGCGGTACCAGCTATCACGCCGGCATGGTGGCGCGTTACTGGTTCGAATCCCTGGCGGGCATCCCATGCAGCGTCGAAGTCGCCAGTGAGTTTCGCTATCGCCGCCCGGTGGTGCGCCGCAATTCCCTGGTGGTGGCCATCTCCCAATCCGGCGAAACCGCCGATACCCTGGCCGCCCTGCGCGAGGCCAAGTTACGCGGTTTCGGTGCCGCGCTGGCTATCTGCAATGTGCCGGAGAGTTCCCTGGTACGCGAGAGCGATTTAGTGTTGATGACCCGCGCCGGTCCCGAAATCGGGGTGGCCTCCACCAAGGCCTTCACCACCCAATTGGTGGCCCTGCTGATGCTGGTGGTGGTGTTGGGCCGCCGCCATGGCCTGTCGGCCCAGACCGAGATCGACCTGGTGCAACAACTCGTCAGTCTGCCGGCCAAGATCGAGCAGGCCCTGACGCTCAACGACCAGATTCAAACCCTGGCGGAGCGCTTTGCCGACAAGCGCCACGCCCTGTTCCTCGGACGCGGTACGCAATTTCCCGTGGCCCTGGAGGGTGCGTTGAAATTGAAGGAGATCTCCTATATCCATGCCGAGGCCTATCCCGCCGGCGAGCTGAAGCACGGTCCCCTGGCCCTGGTGGATGCCGAGATGCCGGTCATCGCCGTGGCGCCCAATAACGATCTGCTGGAAAAGCTTAAATCCAACCTCCACGAGGTGCGCGCCCGCGGCGGTGAACTCATCGTATTCGCCGATGAGACCGTGGACGTGGAGGCGGATCCCCAGCTGCAATTGTTCAAGGTGGCCTCCGTGCCGGACGCCATCGCTCCTATAGTGTTTACCATCCCTCTGCAGTTGCTGGCCTATCACGTCGCGGTGCTCAAGGGTACCGACGTCGATCAGCCGCGCAACCTCGCCAAGTCCGTTACCGTCGAGTGATTCTTGGCAAGCGTTGATCTACACCATACGCCGCGGCTTTGATGCCCGGTCGGATGAATTGACGGAGCGTCTATAATATATGTCGGCCGTTCCTCGTACCCTGCTTAATCAAAGTATTATTACCCGGGTCTAGATGACAAAGAGGATGTCGCAAATGAACGCAAAAATTTATCGACCTGCGCTCGCTTCACTATTGGTCGTCGTCTTCAGTATTGGGACGGTCTACGCGGCCCCAGCGGCGACCGACAAGACGACCATGCAAGACGTCAAAAAAGAGATGGCGGAGACGGCCGAAACCATCAAACACTATTCCGCCGACCAGCGTGATGAGGCGCTCAAAAAGGCCAAGGCCATCATGGATGATCTGGACGCTAAAATCGATAAGCTGGGATCCTCAATACATAAACAATGGGGGACTATGGATCAGGCCGCCCGCCGCAAGGCGCAAGCCGCCTTGGACAGGCTCAAACGGCAACGCAAAGAAATGGCCGATTCCTACACTGCCTTGCAGGAGAGCACCGCTGGCGCCTGGGAAAACGTGAAAAAAGGCTTTGCCGATTCCTATACGGATCTTCACGATGCCTGGCAGAAGGCGGAAAAGGAATTTGATAGCGGGAAATAGCCAAGCGGCTTGATGCAGGATGAAGGCGAAATCCTATGAGTGTATGTGTTGATAAACTACAGCGCTCCATATCGAGTGTCGAAATGGCGCCGCTACTT
>Ga0316579_10000615_pt1 | contig 12035 bp, 9 predicted proteins | sample J5NA_2_FD_203074 | JGI IMG/M metagenome (GOLD analysis project Ga0316579, IMG submission 203074) | Rhizosphere microbial communities from salt marsh grasses in Alabama, United States - J5-7_160517rDrA | ecosystem: Host-associated > Plants > Roots > Rhizosphere | place: USA: Alabama | collected... | reverse complement strand
GCGCCCCACTGCCGATTGGGATGGGTGTGCTCACTTTTCTATCGGGCTTTGAGCTCTATTTAGCAGCATTGGATCAAACAACGCGCACCCTGGCCCTGCTGGCTGCGCTCAATTTCATCGTCGCCCTGGCCGTCTCCTATATCACACAGCGCTATTATGCACATACAGCGGCGGCGGCAGCGAACAATGGTTGATCAACGCCTCTGTATCGCCGGCCTGGGTTTGATGGGCGGCTCATTAGCTCTGGCGCTCAAGGGTAAAACCAGGCAGATCATCGGCGTCGATCGCCACGCGGCGACCCGGCAGCAAGCGCTGGCCGATGGGGCGGTTGATGTGGTGACTAAGGATCTGGCGAGCGGTGTGGCCGAGGCGGACCTGGTTATTCTGGCGACACCGGTGCGTACAATCTTATCCATTCTTCGTGAGCTGCCGGCGCTTCGTCCCGACGGCTGTCTGGTCTTCGATATGGGGAGCACGAAGCTGGCCATCAATGAAGCGATGTCCGCACTGCCGGAAAGTTTTGCTGCTTTGGGCGGGCACCCCATGTGCGGAAAGGAAACAGCCGGTTATGGCGCTGCTGATGCGGACCTGTTTCGGGACAAGACCTTTATTTTAACGCGCAACCAGCGCTCAACAGAAGCGGTCGAAGAAATCATCCTGGCAATGCTTGCTGAAATCGGGGCGAATCCTCTTTTTCTCTCCGCAGAGCATCACGACCAGCTGGTAGCAACCGTCAGTCATCTCCCCTACCTTTTGTCGGCAGCCTTAATGCGTTTTGCATCCGCGCAGGAAGATCCCGCGCTGTGGCAAACGAGCGCTTCCGGGTTCCGTGATGTTTCACGGCTGGCCGGCTCTGACCCACATATGCTTCTGGATATATTGTTGACGAATAAAACGGTCGTACTTGAACAGTTAGAAGCCTACAGCGGGGAATTAGCAGCGGTCAAGCAGCTGCTCGCGGAAGAAGATGAAGAAGCGCTTGCGGATTGGCTCAGCAGTGCACAACGCCAATATATTGGCTACCGTCAGGCAAAAAAAGCACTGGAATCCGATAACAGCTAGCTGCTGTAAACGCGGACAATGCCGGGAATGCGTTCCAGGTCTTCGACAAGATCGTCGCAGAAACGCGTGCCACACTCCGGAAAATTAAGGGACAGGCTCTGGCCGGAAATACGCAGCCGGAGATCATCCTCCCCGGAATGGGTTTTTGCCGTACGCAGCGTGCGCCGGAAGGCTTCCCGCCAGTTGCCAACAGCTTTAATCTCGACTATGACGGTTCGAGGCTGATGCTTTCCGTTCCCCGGAACTGCCACCATTTTTCCCCCCTGGGTTAGGACAATTTTTTCAGGCACAAGTTCAGGCGCTGTCTCTTCGCGCAATACGGCAGATTCTTTAACCTTTTCAACCTTTTCAACACCTTCCCAATTATCATCGAAGTTAGGAGGAGGTGGTGGGGCTCCCTGATTCGCGGCTGTTTGCGGCGGCTCGCTGATTTTATTGATTGGTTCCACAGCCCAGGTGTTGTTGTGTTTATGATTTCCTTTCGACATAGGCTTTTGTACATTGGGAGCCGGATATTTATAGGGGGCCGGCTCATTGTTTGTTAGCACATGCTCCTCATCGGCCGCGCGGAAGGACTCCAGCTTTGTGAAGACCTTGTCAACGATGATGCTCGATTGATCTTCCTGCTCATCTCTGAAGTTGATCGTTCCGGCAACAAGCATGACCTGATCGACCTGAACCTGATCGCGCACACTCTCCCAGGTGTTAGGAAAGATCACGAGATCGATCTTGCCATCCAGATCTTCCAGCGTGGCGAAGGCCATTGGGTCGCCTTTTTTGGTGGAGAACCTGCGAATGTGGCTTACCACCCCGGCGACGCGAACTTGCTTGCCGGCTAAGCTTCGATCATTTAGCTCACTGATTACATAGTTCGTACGGTTCTTCAAGATGGCGAGCGGCCGTTCCAATGGATGTTCGGAGACATGCACACCTAAGGCATCTTTTTCCCACTCCAATAACTGCCGGTTATCGATATTCTTCAATTGGGAAGGATCCCGGAGCAGGTCCGCCTCAATCCGGAAGCCATTGCCAACACCCGGCCCGCCAAAAAGACTCAACTGTCCCACGGCGGCGGCTTCGTGGGTGTGGCTGCTTTCGCCAACGATGCGATCAATAGCTTCCAGGAATTGGGGAACGGTTCCCCATTCTTCAAACACCTTGGCCTTGATCATATATTCAAGAGTTCTTTTGCCTACTTTACGGAGGTCGACCCGGTCACAGAGATCTTGCACGCTTTGGAATTCACCGTTTTCCTCTCGCGCATCCAGTATCAACTTGAGGGAGGGGATACCGGCGTTCTTGATCGCTCCTAATCCAAAACGAATGACCGAACCGGAATCAGTATCTTCAATGGTAAAGTCGAGCCCGGACTTATTGATATCGGGAGGTGTAATTTCGATGCCGAGATTGCGGGCTTCAGAGAAATAACGCCTGACTTTTTCCGTGTTGTTTTGTTCCACGCTGAGCATGGAAACCAAGTATTCGACGGGATAGTGGGCCTTTAAGAAGGCGGTCTGGCAGGTCACCTTGGCATAGTCGGCGGCGTGAGCCTTGTTGAATCCATAACGGGCGAAAAATTCGATATCACTCCAGATGGCATCGCAAACCTCGCGGCTGTAGCCCCTAGCCATCGCCCCTTCAGTAAACTTCAGGCGATGCTCATCCATGAGCTTCTGTTTCTTTTTGGCCACCGCTTTACGCAGCATATCCGCTTCGCCGGGTTCATAACCGGCGAGATCGGCAGCAATGCGAATTATCTGCTCCTGATAGACTAAGATGCCATAGGTATCCTGAAGAATGGGCTCCAAATCCGGCGTGTGATATTCAACGATATCACGGCTGTCATTGATGGCAGCATGCATACGCTTGATATATTCCGGAATATTTTCCATCGGCCCCGGTCGGTAAAGGGCAACAGCGGCGACAATGTTGTCAAAGCGGCGCGGCTTCATTTCCATCATCAGGCGGCGCATGCCGGCCCCTTCCACTTGAAACACACCGGCCACCTCGCCGCGTCCCAACATCTCGAACAGTTCGTTGGGTTCTTTGTCCGGATCGGGGCCAACCTGTCCGACATCATAGGGGATGTTATCCATCGTGTAGACCGTGCCGTAGCGTTGTTCAATCAGGCGGGCCGCCCTACGCATGACGGTTAGCGTACTCAAACCTAAGAAATCAACCTTAAGCAGGCCAATGGATTCAACAACCTCCATCGGCCATTGGGTCACGCGATCGACGCCCCCCAAACCGGTTTCACCACTGGTAGGCCGGTTTAAAGGCACATATTCTTGTAACGGCCGATCAGAGACGATGACTCCGGCGGCATGGCTGGAGGCATGGCGCGAGACCCCTTCCAGGCTGCGCGCGTAATCTAATAACTGGCGCACATCGCGGCTGTTAGAATAACGTTCGGCCAGATCCTTAGAATGAAATTCGTTCGTGCTGTCCAGGACGTCAGCGATCTTCGCCGGCTTCCCCGGAATAGCAGGGATCATGCGGGCAATCGAATCGACCTCCGGCAGAGGCATTTCGAGAGCACGGCCGACATCGCGAATGGCCGCCCGGGCGCCTAAAGTCCCAAAGGTGATAATTTGAGCCACCTTCTCATGACCATAGCGGCGCATGGTATAGCCGACCATCCAATGGCGCACGTCATCCGGATAATCAAGGTCGATATCGGGCATGGAAACGCGTCCCGGATTGAGAAAGCGTTCAAAAATGAGGCCGTTCTTCAGGGGCTCGATACTGGTGATGCCCAATGAATAAGCGACCACGGAACCGGCTCCCGAGCCACGAACATTCCACCAGATATCGTTTTCTTTCCACTCCTGATAGCTGTCATATGGATAAGGATCCTGGTACTGCTCCCACCAGTCATCACTGCGCGCGGCCCACTCACATAGATCCCAAACGATCAAGAAGTAAGTATCGAAACCCATTGAGCCGATAATCTTTAGTTCATAATCCAGCCGCTGGCGCAGCACCGGATCATTCCTGGCTCTGTCTTCACCATAGCGATTGACTAATCCTTTTTCGCAAAGCTGGCGCAGATAACCAGGCGCATCATATCCTTGAGGTACTTCAAAATGCGGTAGATGGTAGCCCTGCCAATCGAGGCTAACGTCGCACATTTCGGCAATGCGCAGACTGTTATTCAACGCGTCGGGAATTTCACCGAACATCGCTGCCATTTCATCATAAGACTTTAGATAATAGCCGGCGTCGGATAGAGCAAGCTTCGGGTTGCTCAGCGGCGAACTCGTTTGGATACAGAGTAAAACTTTGTGTGAGGCAGCATCTTGGGCACGGGTGTAGTGAACGTCGTTTGTGGCCAGGAAATTGTTTTCAAGTCCATAGCGTGGAGCCATCTCAATCAGCTTTTTATTAATTAGGCGCAGCTCGGGAATGTTGTGTTCTTGCAGTTCCACGAAAAGTCGTTCACGGCCGAAGATGTCCACGTATTCAGCCATTAACTTATGAGCCAGTTTCATATTCCCCTGGTTGATCGCCCGGGGAATTTCGGCCGACATGCAACCGGTGGTACCGATGAGGCCCTCACTGTGTTGGGCCATAAAGGCGCGATCAATGCGCGGTCGATAATAAAAACCATCGAGCATCGCTGCGGAAGCTATTTGCAGAAGATTGCTGTAACCGGTCTGATTTTCGGCCAGGAGCAGCATGTGATAACGCTCTTTATCTTTTTGAGCGTCGCGCTGGTGCATACCGCGCTTAGAAAGATAGGCTTCGATGCCAATGATCGGCTTCACCCCGGCTTTTTTTGCTGCACGGTAGAAGGGCATGGTGCCGTACATGGCGCCATGATCGGTTAAGGCGATCGCCGGTTGGTTAAGTTCGATGGCGCGGGAGACCAAACCGTCAATACGGCTCAGGCCATCCAACAATGAATACTCGCTGTGAACATGAAGATGCACAAATGGCTGCTGCTGTTTGCTCATGACTTCCCTTTTGACCCGTGGGAGAGGGCTTTCCGATACTCGCCAGCAATGTTTTTGGCTTGGTTATTATGTCTTGCTGCGGGTCTGAGTATAGCACATCGAGAGAGACAAAACGCGATGAGCTTCGGTGTATTTTTCTTAAAATTTTGATCGGCCGTTTACCAGCTTTGAGCGGGCATGAAAAAGAACATTAGCGCGTGTAGTTTGAGGAGATCAATCTTCCGGAAAAGGCTCTCGATCAGTCAAAATATTTTCGAGGTCAATCTTCTTCAGCCGGTAAAGGGATTCTTGGGTAAGCTGGCGGTGCTTGCTGGAGATATCGGCCTGGATTCCAAAGAGCAGGATCAAAATGCCGACGAGAAAGAGACCCGTACCGATGGTCACTGACTGCAGGTGCCCGCCGATATTTTGAAAATAGAAATAGAGGAAACGTATCCACGAGCCCAGCCCTAAGAGCAGGAAGGGAACGGCCAGATAGGAAAATGTGCGCAGCGGTTCGTAAAAGGCATAGAGGCGCATGATCGTGCCGGCCTGCGCTTTAATGAAATGCCACATGTTGCGCTGCAGGCGCGACGGCCGTTCCGGAGGGTTTGTTTCCACGGGGACGCTGAAAATTGTCAGGCCTTGTTTTCCCGCTTGAATTATCGTTTCCAGAGTATAGCTGTAGCGTGTGAGGATATTCAGGCGTAGGGCTGTTTCTTTTGTATAAGCCCGAAAGCCGCTCGTGGCATCGGGGACATTCGTGCCGCTGGCAGTACGCACGAGCCAGCTACCCAGTTTTTGTAAACTTCTTTTGAGGGGCGAGAAATGGTCAATGCTGTCTATCTGGCGATCGCCAATCACTATGTCAGCCTTCCCATCCACGATGGGCGCTACCAGGTCGGCAATAAAACGGCCGGGATATTGATTATCGGCATCGGTATTGACGATGATGTCGGCGCCGGCCCGCAAACTGGCATCAAAGCCATCCTGGAAGGTTCGGGCCAGTCCCAGGTTTTGCTTATGGCGCACGATATGGTTGACGCCCAATGATTGAGCGATGACGGCCGTGTCATCCTTGCTGCCGTCATCGATGACGAGGGTCTCAATACAATCGATTCCCGGCAGCTGTCTTGGAAATTCAGCCAGAGTTTGCGGCAGCGTCTGTGCCTCATTGTAACAAGGCACTTGAATAATAAGTTTCACAAGGCAAATTGTATGGCGCGAGTTGTAACTGTCAAGATCAGTCACTAAGCAGCCGCGGCTGCGCGCAAAGGGTTGCGCGGCTACTTGAGCTGATTCACTTCGCTGAGGGCATGCGCGCAAAGGATTGCGCGTCAACCTGGGCTGCTTCACTTCGCTGAGGGGACGTGCGCGGATACCTGAACGATCAGCGAAGGTGTATTTCGTCATGCACAGCCATGACATTGATCACTTTCTAAAGTGTTCGATGGGCTTTAAGCTGTAGGAGATGCTTGCTTTTGCAAGCTGAAACGATGTAAGAGTCGAGAAAGGAGTCACCCCTGGTTCATTAAAAATGGATAACCTATGATGGCAAATGAAAACACGATTACCCACGATGTCATTATCGTCGGCGCCGGGTTGGCCGGGTCCTGGGCGGCGATGACGGCCGCGCAGCAAGGCGTAAAGGATATCGGCGTCCTGTCGAAACTGCACCCACTGCGCTCACACAGCGGCGCGGCGCAGGGAGGCATTGCCGCCGCTTTAAACAACGTAAGGCCGGTCCCGGACACCGGGCCGCGTGGTCCTTTGGAACAAATTCCGCCTGGCGATGAGCCCATTGACAGCTGGGAACTGCACATGTTCGACACCATTAAAGGGTCGGACTGGCTTGGCGATCAGGATGCAATCGAGATTATGGTGCAGGAGGCAATCAACATCCTCTATGCTTACGAGCATATGGGTTGTGTCTTCAGCCGCACACCGGACGGCCGAATCGCCCAACGCCGCTTTGGCGGGCACAGTGCGCCGCGCGCCAATTACGCCGCCGACTGGACGGGTCATGTCCTGCTGCACACGATCCATGAGCAGGCGCTGCGCCACGGTGTGAAATTTTACAGCGAATGGTACCTGCTCGATCTCATTGTTGAGGACAATGTCTGCCGCGGCATTGTGGCTATGAATATCCTGGATGGTTCAATCCACACGCTGCGCGCCAAGGCCGTTATGTTCGCTACGGGCGGTTATGGCCGGGCCTTCAAAATCACCTCCAACGCCTTCGCCAATACGGGTGACGGCGTGGCTATCGCTTACCGGGCAGGCGTGCCGTTGATGGATATGGAGTTTGTGCAATTCCATCCCACGGGCATTTACCGCCACGGCATCTTAATGAGTGAAGCCTGCCGCGGGGAAGGCGGCTATTTGACTAACAGCGAAGGGGAGCGCTTCATGGAGCGCTACGCGCCGGAAAAGATGGAATTGGCACCGCGTGACCTGGTCAGCCGTTCGGAGCAAACGGAGATCGATCAGGGACGCGGCATTGGCCCTGATAAACAAGGTATTTATCTCGACCTGCGCCACCTGGGACGCGAAAAAATCCTGAGCAGGCTACCGCAGGTACGCGAGATCGCTATTGATTTCACGGGTACGGATCCGATTGATGACCCGGTACCAATTCAACCAACGGCACACTACAGCATGGGCGGCATTCCGACAACGGCCGATGGCCAGGTGATCGCCGATGCCGAGGGGACACCGCTGACGGGCTTTTTCGCCGCCGGCGAGGTAGCCTGCGTCAGCGTACACGGCGCTAATCGCCTGGGCTCCAACAGCTTATTAGAAGCGTCGGTATTCGGCCGTCGCGCGGGGAAGGCTATCGCGCAGTTTATTCAAGACGGCGCCAACTTGCAGCCGGTCAATGGCGATCCCGCGGCCATGAACCAGGCGCGCATTCAAGCTCACCTCGAACGAAATGGCCCTGAATTGGTAGATGATATCGCCCAAGAATTGAAGGAAACAATGACTTCGAAGTGCGGCATCTTCCGCAATGAGACGAATTTGGAGGAAGGACTGGCCCGGATCGTTGAGTTGAAGGAACGGCTTAAGAGGGCCAAGATCATGGATAAAGGCAGTCGCTTTAATACGGATCTGCTGGCTGGTTTGGAAACAGAGCACCTGATAACTTTCAGCGAAGTCGTTGTCTCCGGAGCCTTAGCGCGCACTGAAAGCCGCGGTGCACACTCGCGTACTGATTACCCGGAACGGGATGACGAGGATTGGCTCAAGCACACGGTGGCGCATAAGGGCGAAGATGGACCACGCTTCAGCTATAAAGATGTCTTTATTTACTGGGACCGTTTCCCGCCACAGAAGAGGCAGTACTAAGGAAAAAAAGAGAAACCCGGTTTTTAGGTTTCGACTTATTAGTTGGAGGGATCCCCATATAAAAACCGGGTTTCTAAATGGAGCAGGATATGAATAAGAAGTTTGAGACGGCGACGGTTCGCGTGCAGCGTTTTAATCCTGATATCGACAAAAAGCCTTATTTGCAGGAGTTTGAGGTATCGACGGAAGGGGACCCCACACTGTTAGACGCCTTGCAGTTCATCAAATCGCGGATAGACGGCAGCGTGACTTTTCGGCGATCCTGCCGGCATGCGATTTGCGGCAGTTGTGCCATGAATGTCAACGGCCGTAATATTCTCGTTTGCCACGAACCGCTGAAGAAGCATCTGGACGGCCGGGGACGGGTAACGATACGGCCGCTGCCCTATCTGCCGATCATCAAGGACCTGGTGGTCGACCGCACATCCTTCTGGCGGCAGTACCTGTTGATCAAACCCTGGTTGGTGCCGCCGGACAACATTCCGGAAAAGGAATTTCGTATGACGCCACAAGAGGTGGCCGATCTGCAGAGCGCAGAGCACTGTATCATGTGCGGGGCCTGTTATTCGGCCTGCACGGTAGTGGGTATGACCAAGGAGTATATCGGCCCGCACGCCTTGTTGAAGGAATTCATGCGCGTTATGGACCCGCGCGATACGATCCCCGGCGAACGGCTGGAGATCGTCTCCGGATCCTACGGAGTCGCACGCTGCCACACGATTTTCAACTGTATTGACGCCTGTCCCAAGCACCTCGATCCAACCAAGGCGATTGAAACTTTGCGCAATCTGGCTACGAAGCGACAGGCTTGGGAAGAACAACGGAAAGAGAGACAGGAAACATTATAGCTGGTCAGCATTTCAGCCGGTCAGCTAATCAGTTGAATTGCTGACGCCCTGACCAGCTGTACAGTTCTTAACAGGAGTATCTTATGTATAAAACCACGGGATTTCTTAGCTTTGTTTTGCGCCGCTTTACGGGGGTGGTTCTGGTTCTTTACCTGTTTATGCATATGTGGGTCATCGGTTCAATCAACCAGGGAACGGAGGTCTTCGACGCGCGGTTGGCTATGGTACAGCATCCTTTATTCAAGTTAGGCGAGGTTTTACTGCTGGCGGCCGTAGTCTATCACGCCCTGGACGGCATAAGGCTGCTGATGGTTAACTGGTTCGGGGTGACCAACTACCGCAAGAGCTTGTTTTACGCCGTGCTGGCCATATCAGTTCTCCTGGTCATCGCCGGGGGCATACCGATGATCATGTTTATGTTGGAGGAGATGGGGTAGTTAAGCATTTCAGCACTTCAGCTGACAAGCTTCCTAGGAGATCTATCATGCGTGTTTTTACAATGCAGCGCATCAGCGCCATAGCCTTGATAATTTTCATGACGATCCATATGACGGTCGTCCATTTTCCGCCTTTCCACATTGATTTCAGCCGCATAGCCGTGCGCATGGCTGAACCGCTGTGGCAGGCAATCGATGTCGCTTTCTTATTCTTCGTCCTGATGCACGCCCTGGCCGGGGCCTATGTCGTGCTTACTGACGTGGAAAGCATCGGCCGTGCCAAGCGCTTCCTGGCCGGTGCGGCAATTGTGATCGGCGTCCTCGCATTCTTTTATGGGGTGCAGACGATATTAGCTTTCGGCCGTTATTATGCGGGGCGAATGTAAGGAGTATTTCAGGTGGTCAGGTAGTCAGGTGGTCAGGGCTCCCTGACTACCTGACCGCCTGACCAGCTGATCAGCTAAAAATCATGTCCGAATCAGCACGTATGTGGATGGAAATTAGTTTTAATATCGTGTACCTGATCGTCGTTTGGGGCCTGGTGATTCTCATGATCAGGCGGCAGCCGGGGGTTGCCGAGGCAGATAAGCCGGTGACCCGTTTGTTCATCTGGGCGTTTGCGTTTCTGGCGCTGGGTGATACGGGACACGTGGGTTTTCGGGTTCTGGCGTATGCCGGCGGTGACTTGGAAAGGACGATTTCTTTGTTCGGCCGTGACCTGGGTCTCGTGGGGCTGGGGGCGCTGGCTACGGCCGTCACGGTGACGATTTTTTACATGCTGATGCTGGTGATCTGGCAGCGGCGTTATGATAAACCTTACGGATGGTTCGGCTGGCTGCTCTTCGCCGCGGGTATTGCGCGTCTGCTGATTATGCTCTTTCCGGCTAATGAGTGGAACAACACCGTGCCGCCGCAGCCGTGGTCGCTGTACCGCAATCTGCCATTGATGATCCAGGGGCTGGGGGTGGTTTATTTGATCTTGCGCGATTCAAGGGCGGCCGGCGACCGGCCGTTTACCTGGATCGGGATCATGATCCTGCTCTCCTACGCTTTTTATATTCCGGTCATTCTTTTCGTGCAGAAAATGCCTCTAATCGGCATGCTCATGATCCCCAAGACGATGGCTTACGTGGGCATCGCGCTGATTGCCTACTACAGCCTCTTCCGGCAGACGGCCGAATTGGAAACGGCCGAACCGGCCTACTAAATATAGACCTAATCAAACTGCACATTCCTGATCCGGCGGTTGCAACCCGCCGTCTGATAACAATAAAGTAAGCTGAAGCTCACTTCTTGAGCGCCTCGTCCCAGACCAACATGGCTATTTCCTTGACAGCGGGGATAAAATCCTTTAATATGTCGTTATACGACGTATCGTTGAACGACTTATGTACCACGGAGTCATTTGTATGGATGTTCAGGACCATTTACCTCTGCGAGAAGCGACCTTTTTTATTCTGTTGAGCCTGGCGACGATGCCCAAGCATGGGTACGCAATCATGAAAGATACTGAACGGCTGAGCGACGGCCGTGTCACCCTGAGCACGAGTACGCTGTACGGGGCAATCAAACGGTTGTTGGAATCGGGCTGGATCAGACGGGTGGAGAATGAGAGTGCAGAGAGTAACGGCCGTGCTAAGAAGGAATACGAACTCACCGATCAGGGACGACGTATCTTCGAAGCCGAAGTGGCACGCCTGGAGTCCATCGTCACCGTGGCGCGTGAATCACAAGCAGACGCCAGGGTATGAAGGTTTTAGTGCTTAACCGCGGCGATTAATGTGGTTTTTCACTCAAGGGGGATAGTGTGTGAAACCAAGGATAAGCTTTTTTTACCTCCGGGTTTATCACTATTTGCTGCGCCTCTATCCGGCTGACTTTTTAACAGAGTTTGGTCCGGAGATGGAACTCGTCTTTGGCGAGGCAATAGCAGAAGCTCAAAAGAGCGGTTCTACGTCGGTGTTGGCTCTTTTCCTACGTGAACTTCGCGACCTGCCCCTGTCTTTGTGGCGCGAGCAGAGAAGGCGCCGCCAGAGTGAGAAGCGAGGATTTGTTATGCCCAACGATATTAACGAGCCAGGCTATTGGCGGCCGGCCTCGGGGCTGGAAACGACCGTGACCATTCTGCCTTTTGTGCTTTTCAGCATACTCATGACAATCCAGGCTTACCTCTATGCCAAGGACTTTACTGTGATACCGTTTGACTGGGAGCTATCTATGTATCTGGTCGCCCTGGCCGGTCTGGGTTTCGGGTGGGTCAAGAGATTCCCGCGCTGGTCGTTAGGCTACCTGGGCCTGGCCCTGGTCACTTCCTGGTGGACGCATCATCTTGGCACAGGTGGCTTTGAGTTGTTCGGCTATTCCAGCGATCATTGGGAGTGGCGGGGCTGGTTCGCTCTGCTGGCCGT
>Ga0316579_10000614_pt1 | contig 12050 bp, 8 predicted proteins | sample J5NA_2_FD_203074 | JGI IMG/M metagenome (GOLD analysis project Ga0316579, IMG submission 203074) | Rhizosphere microbial communities from salt marsh grasses in Alabama, United States - J5-7_160517rDrA | ecosystem: Host-associated > Plants > Roots > Rhizosphere | place: USA: Alabama | collected... | reverse complement strand
GGCCCGTGCCGCCGAACCGGCGCGTAATGGAGGCGTCGGCCTGCGTGAAGGGCTCGAACAGGCGCTCCTGCTGCTCCGGTGAGATGCCGATGCCGGTGTCCTCGACGGCCACGCTCAGCCGCACTCGGCGCTCGCCTTGGCGACGGCAATCCAGCCACAGCCGGACGTGGCCGCGGTCCGTGAACTTGACCGCATTGGACAACAGGTTCGCGAGGACCTGTCGCAGACGCCCCTCGTCCCCGAGCAGGCGGCAGTCGGTGTCGCCTTCCCGGCTCACCTCCAGGCGCAAATCCTTCCGTGCGGCCTCGATCTCCACCAGCTCGCGCACCCGCTGCACGACGTCGTCCAGATCGAACGGGGCCTCGTCCAGCTCGATGCGTCCCGCCTCGATCTTCGAAAAGTCCAGGATGTCCTCGATGATGTCCAGCAAGTCACCGGCAGCGCGCTGGACCTTGCCCACCCAGGCCCGCTGCTCTCGGCTCAAGTCGCTGCGGGATAGGATCTGCGCGAAGCCGACCACGGCATTCATCGGCGTGCGGATCTCATGGCTCATGTTGGCCAGAAACTCGGACTTGGCCCGGCTCGCGGCCTCCGCCGTCAGCTCCGCCTGGCGGCGCACCTCGGCCTCCGCGCGCAAGGATTCGTTGGACAGACGCAGCTCCCGAAGCCCCGCCGAGACGCGAGACTCCAGCTCTTCGTTCAGCTGGTTGAGCTGGCGGTTGGAGTCGGTCAGCTCTGCCGCCGCCTGTGCCTGTACTCGGCGTTTTTCCTCTTGCAGCAGATAGAAGCGGTCGGAGATCGCGAAGGCCAGGATGATCGCGTCCCAGGTCGAGCCGATCTGCGTAATCCAGGTTGTCCAGAACGTGGTCGGCAGCAAGCCGTAGGTCTTCATCGCATAGATGATCATCGCGCCCAAGGAGACGGTCCAGGCGGCGGCGTAGTAGCGTGCCGGCCGGTATCCCTTCAACATGCTCTGTATGCCGGCGGCGATGAAGAAGATCAGCGTGAAGATGATGCCGACGGCGAATTCGACAGCCCAGCGATACGGGCTGATCAGCGCCAACAACATGCCCGCTGCGGCGAGATAGCGGAGCCAGCCGAGGATGCGATGGATCAGCGGTGCATTGACCGCCGTGTTCAGGATCGATCGCGTGAAGAGGATGGCGGTCAGATAGGACGCGGAGATGAAGAAGGGGAGGTTGACATTGGCCCACCAGACGTTGTTCGGCCAGAGATATTGAAACGAGATGCCGTTCAACGCCAACTGAAAGCCCAGGAAGCTGCCGATGAACAGCACGTAATAGAGCGCATTGATGTCCTTGAGCCGCACGTAGTGGTGCAGGTTGTAGACCATCAGCATCAATAGCGCGCCGAAATAGAGTGCGAGAATTCCGTAGTCGGTCGTGATCTGTTGCAACAAACGGCGTTGCGACAACAGATCGATGGGCAGTGTCACCGAGCCAGTGGAGCGGACCCGTACATAGACTGTCGTCGGGCGGTCCGCTCCGAGGTCCAGCGGGAACACGAATAGGCGTGTTTGCAGCAGGCGCGTATCGAAGGGGGTGCGGTCTCCGGTCTCGTAGTGCATGCGCCCGTCGCCCTGCTGCACATACACCGATACGTGGTCCAGCAACGGATAGGCGAGCTCGAGGAAATACGGACCGCTCACCTCGCTTTCGATGCGGAGCCGAGCCCAAATCGCCGCGTCGGTGAAACCGAAGTTGGGCGACTCGGCTGGGGCCGGTGCGAAGTGGTCTGCCCAGGCTGGCGACGACACATCGTCGATGGTCAGCTCGCCACGGGGGTCTTGGAGCAGGTCCAAATAGGGTCCGACTGGATAGTGGTCCGTTTCGGGGGCTACCACGAGGCGCCGATCTGCGCCGTCCTGTTGGGGCTGTGCGCCATCCCCCAAGACGGCCGCCTCGAGTTGGCCGGCGCCGCAGACCAGGACGCAGCAGAGGCAGAAGAGGACGAAAGACGCTCTTAAGGTGATTTCCAGGGCCAACATTACGCCTGCGCGCCGAGGCGCTCCACCCACAGCTGGTTCCGTCCGTTCTGCTTGGCCCTGGTCAACATCCCCTCGACCCGGCGTAGCAGTTGCTCGGGATCCGGCCCCGCTTCCTCGATCGAATCCAGTGCGATCCCCCCGACGCTGGCGGTCAGCGGCCGCGACCTATCCCCTGGTCCGGGGCCGGCGACCCCCGGTACCAGCTCGAGCAGATCGCGGGCCAGCGCTTGCGCGCCTTCATAGTCGGTGTCGGGACAGAGCAGCGCGAACCGATCGCCCTCTTAGCGCGCGACGAAGTCGAGCAGCCGGTCGTCCGGCCGCCTGGCCAGGGCCTCGCCCAAGCGGCGCAGCAAACGGTCGGCCGCTAGATGGCCATGGCGCTCGTTGTACTGCCGGAAGCGATCCAACCCCAGTAGCAGCAGCGACAGTCGACCAGCGTTGGGATCGACACGCCGCAGCTCGCGAGCCAGCATATCGTCGAAGGCCGGCCGATTCGGGAGACCGGTGAGCCCGTCCAGATTGGCCAGCGCCCGCAGCCGATCGCGGCTGGCCTTCAGCTCCAGGTGGGTGTGCACCCGCGCCCGCACGACGGGGGGACTGATCGGCTTGGTGATGTAATCCACCGCGCCGGCTGCGAACCCCTCCACCTCGTCGGTGATCTGGGTCTTCGCGGTCACGAAGATGACCGGAATCTGGGCCAGGAGCGGGTCCAGCTGTAGCAGCCGACAGACCTCGTAGCCGTCCACCTCCGGCATCATGATGTCGAGCAGGATGAGGTCGATCCGCTTGGCCGCGGCCATCGCGATCGCCTCCTCGCCGGAGGTGGCAAAAAACAGCTCATGCTCGTCGCCCAGCGCATCCGCCAGCAGGGCCACATTGCTGGGCACGTCGTCGACGATCAGCACCTGGGCGGGCGCCACAGCGGTGTCAGTCCGGGACATGGGGGAGTATCGACCACATAGGCGTCGCGTGGTACGGCCTATCCGAGGTGGCCCGCGATGGTAAGCCCTTGCTCATGCCGGTGCACCCCCAGCGCTGCCGTCGAAGATCCTCGCGGGCTCGGCGCCCACCTCCGGCCCAGCTCCTACTCGGCGCGAAGCGTTGGCAGATGAAAGCTACTTGTCGTCGAACCCTGCTGCTCGGTACCACTTGCGCGCCTCATCCATGTCCTGCGGTACGCCGTTGCCCTGCTCGTACATCAATGCGAGCGTGGTCATGGAGCCGGTGAGTCCCTGCTCCGCCGCCCGCTTGAACCACCGAATGGCGCGCTCGGGGTTCTTGTCCGTGCATTCGCCTTCCATGTACATGAACGCCAGGCCGTGCTGGGCGAGGCTCATACCCTGCTCGGCAGCGGCCTTCATGTACTTGTAGGCCAGCAGGGGGTTGGGGACCATGCCGAGCCCGTTCTGGGCCATGATGGCCATGCGGTACATGGCGTCGGCGTCGCCCTGCTCGGCCAGCGGCGATAGGAGCCCGGTGGCGCGGGAGAATTGCTTGGCCTCGAAGGCGGCGATACCGCTGCTGAGGTCCATGTCTCGATTGCTGATGTCGTCGGTCATCTGCTGCTCCTGGTCGAATCGTTCATCGGCTCCCGCCGTCAATTGCGGGCGGGTCCCCCGATTTGCCACCTTTGCGCCAGCACGTCTGCGCCCAAGGTCTGCCGCCGGTGCATGCAGAGAACGCGACATCGAGCTTGACTTCGATCCCGATCCCGATCCCGATCCCGATCCCGATCCCGATCCCGATTTCGAGTCGGCGGCCGTTCGTTGGTCATGTTTCGGTGTGGGGGTTCCGGCAGCATCGGTATGTCAGCCATGTAGCGGCAGTCCGACGAAGTCGCGCCACTGCGCGAACAGGTCGGCGTCGGTGGCGGCCAGCGCCAGGCGCTTGCCGAGTGCCAGGGCCTCGACGGGCGTATCACCGTTCGGGGGAAAGAGGGCCGCCGCACAGCCCGCCTCCTGCGCCACCAGCTGGCCCGCCGCGTAGTCCCAGAGCTTCTGGCCGCCGTGCAGGTACAGCTGGAAGCGCCCGGCGGCGAGCCAGCACCACTCCAGTGCCACTGCGCCCAGGTTGCGCTGGGAGCGGAAGCCGCCGGCGCGGAACAGCGGCGCGACACGTGCTGGCGGGATGCGCTTGAAGTCCACCACCGCGACGCAGTCACCGAGCGCGGGGCCGGGGGCGAAGGGCACCAGCGGCGCGCCGTTCAGATGTGCACCGCGGCCGCTGGCGGCGGTGAAGCACTCGTCCCGCAGCGGGTCCAGGATCGCCGCCAGCTCGGCGCGGCCGTCCCGGAGCAGTGCGAGCGAGAGGCAGAAGCCAGGAAAGCCGCAGGCGAAGTTGGTGGTGCCATCCAGCGGGTCGAGGCACCACAGCGGCCCGCCGGCGTCCAGCAGCCGCTGCTGCTCGGCGGTGTCCATCTCCTCACCCAACAGCGCGACGGCCGGCCAGCGCTGGGCGAGTGCCGCCGTCAGGTGCTGCTGCACGCCGATGTCCGCGCTCGTCACGAGGCTGCCGTCGGCCTTGGCACGGCTGGCGCTGGCACCAAAGCGGGGCATGATCTCGGCCTTGGCGGCATCGCGCAGCAGGGTGGCCAGGGTGTTCAGGTCGGCGGCGGTGGGTGTTGCGGCCATGGGATTACCTCGTCGGGCGGTGGGTGCGAGTCAAGCCGCAGCGGTGATCGCGCGGACACGGACGGAGCCCCGGACCCCCGCTGTCGCCGCTGCCGACATGGAGTGATAATGGCGCCGCTGTCTCCTGGGCGCCAGCATCGGCGGGTTGTGCGGGCATTCCCGAGCTTGCCGGCCACCGTTGGCAGGCCAGATAGAAACACGCGGTCCAAAAATGCATTCGACTCTCTCCTTGCAGGCGCGCGAACGGCCACAGCCGCAGTCGAGCAGATCGGGTACGCGGTGCACGGCGGCTTGGATCGCCGGCCTGCTGGTGATCCTGTCCAGCGTGCTCCCGGGTGCGACGGCGGCGCCGGCCCCGGCGGCCGCCCGGCAGGACCTCGTTGCGGCGGAGCGCGCCCTGGCGGCCGGGGATGTCGAGACCTTCCGACAGCTCGCGGACGGGCTGCGCGACTACCCGCTTTGGCCCTATCTGCGGCTCGCGGAGCTGCGCCGGCAACTGGTGCCGGAGCACCGCGCCGAGATCGAGGCCTTCATTGCCGACTATGCCGGCACCGCCCCCGGCGAGACCCTGCGCCGGCTCTGGCTGAACACCCTCTACGCCGCGGGCGATTGGGCCGGCTACGTGCGGAACTTCAGCGACAATGGCTCCGATGCCAGGGAATGTCGCTGGCGCCGCGGCTTGCTGGCGCTTGGGCGCGAGCAAGAGGCCTTCGCCGGACTCGATGCGCTTTACCTCACCGGGGCCTCGCTGCCAGACGACTGCGATCCCCTCTTCGTGCGTTGGCACGCCGTCGGTGGCCTGACGCCCGATCTGGTCTGGCGGCGCGTCGATCTCGCGCTGGCTCGACGCAATCCGGGTGTGGCCGGCTTCCAGCGCCGCTATCTGCCGGAGCGCGAGCAGCGCTGGCTGGACCAGCAGTTGGCGCTGTATCGCAACCCGAAGGGCCTCCGGGACGCCGAGCTGCCGGACGATCCGCAACGGCGGGCGGCGGCCCTGGTGGTGGGCATCGAGCGCCTGGCCCGAGGCGATCCGCGGCTCGCCGCCGCCGACTGGTCGGTGCTCGAGGTCCGCGAGGCGGTGCCGCCGTCGGCGCAGGATCGTGTCGTTACCGCCATCGGTTCGGGCTTGGCACGCGCTGGCGAGCGCTCCGGGCTCGTCTATCTGCGCCGGCTGCGCCCGCTGCCCGAGAACCTGGGCTTGCAGCGCGAGCGCCTGCGGGCGGCGCTGCGACTCGAGGCCTGGCCGGAGGTCGCCGAGTGGGTCCGTGCGCTGCCGTCGGGGGAGCGCCGACGCGGCGAATGGCAGTACTGGCTCGCCCGCGCGCTGGGCCAGCGCGGCGACTTGGTGGGTGCCGCGCATGCCCTTGACCTGGCTTCTCAAGAACGCGACCTGTGGGGCTTTCGCGCTGCGGAGCTGCTGGGCCGCGCGCCCGCGCTGCGCGAGCGGCCGACGCCGGTGGACCGGGACGAGATCGAGCGGCTCCTGGCCTCCGACACGGCGCACCGCATTCGGGAGCTTCAGGCCCTCGGTCGCCATGCGGACGTGAGCCGCGAGTGGCGCGAGCTGACCCGGACCGACGATGCCGATGCCCTGCGCACCGCGGCGCTGTTGGGTCAGCGGCTCGGCCTGGTCACCGAGTCCATCTTCACCCTGGCCCGCGGCGACTATTGGGACGATATCCCGCTGCGCTTCCCCCTGCTGTACACCGATTTGGTGACGGGCCACGCCGCGCAGAACGGCCTGCCGCAGGACTGGGTCTATGCCGTGATTCGCCAGGAGAGCGCCTTCGATGCCGACGTGGCCTCCCACGCCGGCGCCATCGGGCTGATGCAGCTGATGCCGGGCACCGCCCGCGACATGGCACGGGAGCTGCGCCGGCCGGCGCCGGAGCGCCTGGACCTCATCGACCCGGCCCTCAACGTGGCCCTGGGCACCCGCTATCTGGCGACCATGCGCGAGCGCTTCGGCGGGAACGAGGTGCTTGCCACCGCGGCTTACAACGCCGGACCGGGTGCCGTCTCGCGCTGGCTGCCGCAGGAGATCTTGCCGGCCGATCTGTGGATGATCTCCATCCCTTACGAGGAGACGCGCAATTACGTGCGCCGCGTGCTCACCTACCGGGCCATTTATGCGCACCGTCTCGACCGCCAGGATTTCCGCCTCGGCGCCCTGTTCGCGCCCGTGCAGCCCCGGCAGCTACCGCAGCCAGAGGAGACCGAGCCGGCCACTGCAGCCGCCGATTGAGCCAGCGGCGAAGCCGGCAGGAATGACCCTTCTGATCGATGCCCGTTGCCCTGGGCGCGGTCGGTCGTTACGCCAGCCAGTCGGCCGGCTCTTGCACCTCTGTTATCCTGATAAGCGGCTGCCGAAGTGCTCCGTCGGCACCATGCCAGAGCCGCGCCCTATCCGCCTGCCGCCGCAACGTCTCGTCCGACGCCTATGCCCAAGCGCCCGCCAACGCTGCTGATCTGCAGCTTTGCCCTGCTGATGCTGGGAGCGGCTTTCCCGTCGTCGAGCGTCTGGGCGGCGGCGGACGGCGTGCGTGTTTTCGCCGAGGCCATGGCGCGCATGATGGATGCCATGGGGCTGACGGGTGACGGCGGCGATGGACCGGCGCCGCCGGCTGGGGCCTTTCCCGGCTTCGGGCCGAGCTTCGGTGCCCCCTTCGGCATGGGGCAGATGCCCTGGTCCGGAATGCCGGGGTCCGACATGCCGAACTGGGGCGCCTGGATGCAGCAGATTCCGGGCATGGTCCAGCTGCCCCAGGGTTGGCGGCGCACCAGTCTCGACGGCATCTGGGAGGGCCGCGAGGGAGGGCTGTTGATCGTGCAGGCGCATCGCTTCCGGCTCTACTCGCGTCACGGCGATTACATCGACGGGCTGATTCAGCAGCACGGGGACCGCATCGCTCTCTACGACCCGGAGCATGATGTCGCGCGCCCTTATGAATTTGCCGAGCACCAGGGGCGTTTGGTGCTGCGCGATGCCACTGGGCAGGTCTACCTGTATCGGCGCCTGTGGCTCGACGACATGGGCTACGACAACACCGGCAGCAGTGACCCCGAGCAGTGATCGCCCACCGCCGAAAAACGCCAGGACGGCATCGCTCGGCGTTGGTCTAGCCGAGCAGCAATCGCAGCCCCACCACCAGCAAGAACAGCGCGAACACGCGCCGGAGGGCCACCGTGGGCAGCCGGTGCGCGAGGCGTGCGCCGACATTGGCCATGGGCATGGCCGCGGCGGCAATCGCGAGCACGGCGGGCCAAAGCACGAAGCCGAGGCTGTGCGGTGCCAGCCCGCCGCGGCCCCAACCGCTCAGCACGAAGCCGATGCTGCCGGCCAGTGCCAGCGGCACGCCGCAGGCGCTGGAGGTTGCCACGGCGTTGCGCAGTGCCACACCGTGGCGGGCGAGATAGGGCACGATCATGATCCCGCCGCCGATCCCGAGCACCGCGGACAGCGCACCGATGCCGGCGCCGCCCGCGCTGAGCAAGCGGTTGTCCGGCAGCGGTCTGGGTTTTGTCGACGCCGGCCTCGCCAGCAGCATGCGCGCGCCGCTCGCCAGCAGGAACAGCCCGAATAGCCGCTTCAGCCACAACCCCGGCAGCCAGCCCGCAACCAGCGCCCCGCAGGCGGCGCCGGCGAGGAGGCTCGGCACCAGCCGCCGCACCAGCACCCACTGCACGGCGCCGCGGCGATGGTGGGACAGCGCCGAGGCCGAGCCTGCGGCCACCACCGTCGCCAGCGAGGTGGCCACCGCCTGGTGCGCTGTCCAGGTGCCGCCCATGTCGAACGCCGGCAATAGCAGCAACAGCGCCGGCACCATGACGGCGCCGCCGCCGATGCCGAGCAGGCCGGCGAACAGGCCGGCCGCGGCGCCGACAGCGGCGAAGGCGATGGCAGCGGTGGTATCCAGCAGGGGTGTCCGACTCAGGGGTTGTGAAAAATTCGGCGTCCGCAGTAGGTCGACGGATTTTTCACAAGCTCTCAGTGCTGCGGAGTGATTGAGGATACAGTGGGAGCGCGGCGAGGGCGTTGCGGCATAATACCGCGCCTCACGCCGGGCGCTGGCGCAGCCGGCCTGGCAGCCCGGCCCGAAGCACACCAGAACTCAGAGCAGCGGACCTGCAATCCATGAAGCGACAGCGAGCCTGCATCATCGGCGGTACCGGATTCGTCGGCCGCCACCTGTTGACCCGTCTCCGTGCGGCCGGCTACCACTGCGTGGTGCCGACGCGGCGAACGTTCCGCCATAGCGACCTCAAGCTCTACCCGGGCGTGGAGCTGCGCGACATGGCCCCCGCGCCGCGCTTCGAGGCGCTGTTCGCCGATTGCGATCTGGTGGTGAACCTGGCCGGAATCCTGAATGAGACCGGCGGCATGACCTTCACTTCGGTGCACGTGGACCTGGTGCGCAGCATCGTCGCCGCCGCCGAGGCCGCCGGTGTCCCGCGGCTCTTGCACATGAGCGCGCTGCACGCGCACGCCGCGCAGGGCGGCAGCGCCTATCTGCGCTCCAAAGGGCAGGGGGAGGACATCGCCCACGGCGCGGACATGGCGGCGACGAGCTTCCGCCCGTCGGTGATCTTCGGCCGCGGCGACAGCTTCTTCAACCGCTTTGCCGGACTGCTGGACATGGCGCCCGGCATCGTGCCGTTGGCCTGCCCGGAGGCGCGCTTTGCCCCCGTCTGGGTGGACGACGTCGCCCAGGCCATGGTGCGCAGCATCGACGATGAGCGCACCGTGGGGCGCCGCTACGACCTTTGCGGGCCGCGCGTGTTCACGCTGAAGGAACTGATGGCCTACGCCGCGGCACGGCTGGGCAAGCGCGTTTGGATCATCGGCCTCGACGACAGGGCATCGAGGCTCATGGCGAAGGTCTTCGGCATGCTGCCCGGTGCGCCCATTACCCTCGACAACTACCTGTCCATGCAGACCCCGAGTGTCTGCGAGGAGCACAACGGCCTGTTGCAGCTCGGTATCCATCCCACCGACATCGACACCGTCGTGCCGACCTACCTCGGCTAGTCGGAATCGGTATCGAGATCGGGTTCGCTGTCGACCGATCCCGATCCCGATCCCGATCCCGATCCCGCTTTACAGCCGCGCGCGCAAGTCCCGCTGCGCGAACCCGCACCACCCGGCCGCTGGCGCCGACAGGTTGCGAGTGAAGGCGATGGCCTGGAAGCGCTCGCCCATCGCCGCCGGCAGTACGAGCTGCTTGGCGCCGGCGGCGAGATCCAGCAGTGCCTCCGGGGTGTCGCCGGCGGCGGTGTGCAGGTGGCGGTCCAGCCCGCAGCCGAGTAGGAAGTTGGCCTGGGTGGTGTAGCCCGCGAGCGTGAGTCTGGCGGTCGTGCCTGCCTCGGCCACCGCGGTGAAGTCCACATGGGCGGTGATGTCCTGCATCCCTAAGTGGGCATAGGGATCGGCGTGGGCGCGGTGGCGGTGGTGACAGAGGAGGGTGCCGTCGCGGCGCTCCGGCAGGTAGTACTCCCGGCGCGGATAGCCGTAGTCGATGAGCAGCAGCATCCCCGCCGCAAGGTGCTCCGCGAGCAGGGCGAGCCAGGGCGCGAGCCTGAGGTTGATTTCCGAGCACAGGCCCCGGGCGAGGCTGCGCGCCGGCAGCTCGAGGGCCGCCACCGCGGCAGCGAGGCCGGGTGACATGGGTCGGTCGAGGACCTCCTGAAAGCCGTCGCCGTCGGCGCGCACCAGCACCTCCTGCACCACGGCCTGGATGTCGGGCGTCCCCTCGAGCCCCGGCGAGGCCTGCGGCGGCACGCAGAACCGATGCACCGGCATCGCGTCCAGCACCTCGTTGGCGATGACCATGCCGCACAGCCCGTCCGGCGGCTGCGTGACCCAGTGGACGCGATCGGCCAGTGTCGGTATCCGCTCGCCGATGAGCGCGCGCTGCCGCTCGGCGAGGTCTGGGCTCGGCTCCAGGATCAGGTAACGCTCCGGCAGCCGGTCCGTCGCCGCCAGGGTACCGAGCAGCTCCGCGGCCAGGGCGCCGCTGCCGGCGCCGAATTCCAGTAGCTCACCGGTGCCCAGCGCGTCCAGCACCTCGGCACATTGGCTGGCGACACAGCGGCCGAACAGGGGCGAGATCTCCGGGGCCGTGACAAAGTCCCCGGCCGGCCCCAACTTCGCAGCGCCCGCCGCGTAATAGCCGAGACCGGGCGCGTACAGCGCCAGGTCCATGAACCGGTCGAAGGGCAGGGCGCCGCCGGCGGCGGCGATCTCCCGGCGGATCAGCGCTTGCAGGCGCGCGCCCTGGCGATGTAGCGCTTCGGTATGAGCGGGGTCTACTGCGGCCTGCGGAGGTTCCGGTGGTGGCATGCTCGGGTGGACGTCTCGGTGGAGCTTGTATTGGAGCCGCTAGCGCGCCCTTGCGGCAGTTGCGGGGCCGCGGCTGGGTACGCCGACTTCAGTCGGCAGCCTAGTAAGGCGAACGTCGGGCCGGTGTGGTCACCGGATCGGGTCGCCTCAGGGGTCCGCGGTTTTGCACTAGATTGCTTGAGGGCGCCGAATGCTTGCAGACGAGTCAAGTTTTGTGTGCAGTGCAGCAAAATCATGGCTCGTCGGTCTGAGGCGCAGCCTCGCTAGGATGTCGGCCCGAGAGCCAAGCGCGCGGCGGCTGCGGACGCAGTGGCATGGCGATGTACATCGATTTCGATCCCGGTCCCGATTGCGATCCGGCTACCATTCGGGTGCCGCATTGCAGCACAGAGGTACTTGGGGCCGGCGCGGTCAGTCTATCTCCCCGTCGTCCGGTGCGTGGGCCGAGCCGCCGTTGACGCCGCGTATCGATCGGGAGGGATTCAGTGCGCGCTGCGCGCGCCCGGCCAACGTAGCGGGAGAACCACCTTGCACGACGCTCAGCCAAATTCGAATCCGGACCGGCCTCTGCGCTCAAGGGTCGCGCTGATCACCGGTGCCTCGCAGCGCATCGGTGCTGCCATCGCCCGCACGCTGCACGGCGCCGGTATGGACATCGTGCTGCATTATCGCCACTCCGGCGACGCCGCCGCGGCGCTGAAGGCGGAGCTGGAGACCACGCGGGCCGATTCCGTGCGGCTCGCCCGCGCTGATCTCTTGGACCCACGGGCGCCGGCCACCTTGCTGGACGCCGTGCGCGGTTTCCACGACCGCTTGGACGTACTCGTGAACAACGCCTCCAGCTTTTACCCCACGCCGTTGGAGCAGGCCACCGCGGCGCAATGGGAGGAACTCATCGGTATCAATCTGAGGGCGCCCTTCTTCCTCGCGCAGGCGGCGGCGTCCCTGCTGGCCGCTGCCAAGGGCTGCATCGTCAATCTGGTGGACATCCATGCCGAGCGCCCGCATGCCGACCACCCCATCTATTCCATGGCCAAGGCCGGCAATGCCATGATGGTGCGCACGCTGGCCC
>Ga0316579_10000612_pt1 | contig 12063 bp, 16 predicted proteins | sample J5NA_2_FD_203074 | JGI IMG/M metagenome (GOLD analysis project Ga0316579, IMG submission 203074) | Rhizosphere microbial communities from salt marsh grasses in Alabama, United States - J5-7_160517rDrA | ecosystem: Host-associated > Plants > Roots > Rhizosphere | place: USA: Alabama | collected... | reverse complement strand
TTAACTGCCTGATTGACAGCTGAAACCTAGATATCACCATCTCGATATTCTGCTTCACGAGAATGAAGGGCCGTGCACATGCGCAGCGGTCCAGTTGCACCCCAGGGTTCGCCCATCAACTCCATCTGGGCTGCCAGAACTGCGTTGATGGCGCGGCTGGCAGAAGATAATGCAGCATGCAGACCATCACCTGTGGTCTTGATGATCTTTGTATAATTATTTTCAACAGCTGATTTCAGAATTGAATCGTGCCTGGCAAAAGCAGCTTTCATCTCGTAGCGATAATCTTCCCAGGGTTTCAACCTTCCTTCCCGGTCTGTGAAGAGAAATGTGATCACTCCTGTTGGAAATCCCTGCAAATTTATCATCCTCGTAAGAAATTAGCATGCCATATGGATGCAGGAATTTACGAGTTTCCAATATCTGGATTTCAAAATCGTCGATCAAGAAACTGCAAGTATAAGCTATCTATTGATCCATGAAAGATCTATCGCTTGCCCCCAGAATCAGACCTGCGCTGTTCTAATACTTTGATGGCGTTGTACAGGAAATTATTAAATGGAGTAGGGATATTGTGTTTTGCACCCAATTCAATCACTTTTCCGCCGAAAATGTCCACCTCGGTCGGGCGACCCGCCTCGATATCCTGCAGCATGGAGGTTTTACCAGCGGGATCAAGGCTGTTCATAAAGGTATACCATTTTTGGATGTCATCTTCGGTCAGGTTAATGCCTTCACGCGCGGCAACAGATATTACCTCAAGCATGGTCGACTCCATAATCTCTTGAGCATGGGGTGAGGACTGGAAGATGCTATATGGAGCTGACAGCACAGCTGAAACCTGGTTGATGCCCACATTGATCATGAATTTCCACCACATGACATGCTGCATGTCTACTGGTGTTTTATAAGTAATACCGGTGCGATCGAAAAATGCCTGGATCGCTTTGACACGCTCAGTGAGGGAAGTGTTATCCACTTCCCCGAAATAGATCGTCCCGCCCTTACTGTAGTTGACCACATTTCTACGGCGTTGGGCATCTATCCCCACAGCAGTTGCCAAGAGGACTTTTTCACTTCCATAAACCGATCCAATCACGGATTCACTATCCAGACCATTCATGATGGATAGGAAGATGGTGTTATCATCTACCAGATTCTTTAGGTCAAGCAGGGCTTTTTCCAGGTTTGGTTGTTTTAAGGCGACGATGATCATGTCTGCCGGCTGTGATTGATGCTCAGCTGCAATTACGGGAATCGCGTAGTGCTTGTTATTGACCACCAACCCTTCCTCAGTTAACCGGTGGTAGCGATCACCGGAAGCCACGAATGAGACACAGGATCGGTCCATATCGTAGAGCCTGCTGGCATAGGAGGCTCCCATGGCTCCTGCTCCGAGGACGACAACCGAGTTTATCTCTGTCAATTTGTATTCCTGTATTCCAGCGTGTTATAACCGTGGATTCAGCCTGGTCACTGTTATTACCGATTCTATTTTATCCCATCTAGGGCTAGAATACTTTCTCCCCATGGACAGAGCGGGTTTTCTCAAGCAAGTATGCACCTACGTGCTGCAGGAGAAATTCTGGATCAAAATGGCGATGCGAAAATTCAACGAGTTTATTTAATCCGGTTTTCCTTAATGCTTGCGATCCCGCTATAGATTAACCAGGAGATTTGAATGGGCGATTATGTGATTGAGACTCAAGCTCTCTCGGTTTATTACGGACGCCACCGGGGAATTTTGGATGTTGACCTGCAGATTGAGCAAGGGGAGGTTTTCGGATTCCTCGGACCTAACGGTGCTGGTAAAACGACAACTCAACGAGTGCTGATGGATGTGATCCGTCCGACAGCAGGCAAAGCTTACAGGTTTGGGAAGGACTGCCAGAAAGAGGGAGTGGCAGCTCGCGACCGGGTGGGATATTTGCCGGGTGAGTTAAGTCTTTATGAAAACATGAAAGCCAGCCAATTTTTTAAGATGTACTATTCCCTGCAGAAGAGCAACAAAGATCCGGGATATTGGATGAAGCTGGCTGAACGCCTCGAATTGGATACCGCCGCAAGATCAGAGAACTTTCCAGGGGCAACCGGCAGAAAGTAGGCGTGGTAGCTGCCTTCATGAATAAACCGGAACTGCTCATCCTGGATGAACCAACCAGCGGGTTGGACCCCCTGGTCCAGCAAACGGTGATGGAATTGGTGGAAGAAGCCAATCAAAATGGCAGCACAGTGTTCTTCTCATCGCATATTCTGTCCGAGGTGCAGACGGTTTGCGACCGGGTGGCCATCATCCGAGAGGGGCAGCTGGTGGCAACCGAACGAGTTGAGGATATGATCCACCAGCAGTTTAAACGTTTGCGGATCAACTTCGAACGGATGCCACCTGCAGATACTTTTAAATTTGAAGGTGTTAGGGAAATGATCCGTGATGAGAAGGGGGTACAACTGGAGATTCGTGAAAATCTACGCCAGGTCATTGAATCCGCGGTGTCCTTTGGCATCTCATACATTGATACCTTCCCGGTTACTTTGGAAGAGATTTTCGTGGCTTATTACGGCAAGGGGAACGGAGGCAATCGTGTTTAGATTGTTACTGCAGGAGCTGCGCTTTCGACGAAATGCGATCTTAGGTTGGGCGATAGGATTGAACTGCCTGCCAACCCTGTATGTCGGCATGTACCCCCAGTTTGCAGAAGATCTGTGGCAAATGGAATCTATTGTAAACCTAGAGATCTACCAGGCTTTGGGGATGAGCTTTGGCAGCTTCGAAGAATGGATAGCCTCAACAGTGATCAATATCGTCTCAATCCTGGTTGCGATTTATGCTGTCGTCGATGGGACGGGTACGTTAGCGGGTGAAGAAGAATCTGGAAAATTGGAATTGGTGGTCGCGCTGCCGATTCCAAGGTGGCAGATTGTTACCGTGAAAGCCTTGGCCCTTGGTATTTCGCTCTTCCTGATCATCCTGCTGGTTGCAATTGCGACGACGATGGTCTTCGTGGCGATACAGGACGTTGATACTTCCCTGGTATGGTCAGACGTGGTGTGGGGTCTGCTGTATAACTGGCCAATTGCCATGTCGGTCGGCATGATCAGCTTATTCCTGGGTACTTTCGCACCAACCAGGCGGACTGCAGCGTTGATCGGCGCCGTTGTGGTTATCACCAGCTACTTTGGGAGCAATCTTTCATCCCAGGTTTCCACTCTTGAATCGATTCAACCGCTATTTCTTTTCCATTACCTGAATGCCACAGCAAGTTTGTTTGAGGTCGGGCCTCAGAGCAGCGACATATTAACCCTGCTGGGGGTTGCATTGGTAGCTTTCATCCTGGCACTGGTATTCTTCCACTTGCGTGATATCACTGTTGGCATTTGGCCCTGGCAGCGGGCAAGAAAGATTCCCGGATAGAATACACACCCCCAATCGCAGATACTTTCTCGTTTTTCATCATGATCAACCGTGGATCTGGTAGGATTCTGGGTTTCCCTGGGAATTTTAAACTCCCTAAGGAGAACAATGCGGGGCGATCTTGTTTGATTCTTTGACCGCTTCTAACCAGGTAAATTCTCGGTTGTCACTGGCATAGTAATAGCTGGAGCCATTGGGCATCATCACAATCACGATACCGCTGTAACCTAACATGTGCGGTACCCAGAACTCGCACTGGTAACCCTCCCGTTTGTCGAAGCGGCGAGCCCAGAAGGCATTGTTGTACTTCGACCTCGAATCAATATCCACACCACGATCCGCAGGATCTGCCTGCAGCGCAGCTGCCAGGTACTCCGGCTGGAGCAGCTGTTCACCTCCAATTGCGCCGCCATCAACGTCGAGGAAATTGGTGATCTTGGCGATATCATCCTGCACCCACCACAAACCATACCCACCGTAAGGTTGACCCTGCCAATTGTCATCCTTGGTCCTCAAGGTGCTGCTTGTCCCGGGGTTGATGTGCAGTGGAAGAAATACCTCTTCGACCAGGAAATCAAAGATATCCGCCTGAGGGCCTTCGAGGGATTGCAGGTAGTTTTGCAGAGCACGCGTGACGATGAAGGTATCAGATGTGCGATAGACCCACTGCGTGCCAGGTTCAGCGCTGTGAGGCCAGTTGAAAGCTGCTGCGATGCGTTCAGCGTAGAATTCTTCGATCCAGAATGGATCGCTATCAAAATGCTCTTCATCCTTCATGTACCCCGCAGAACGAAAGTTGCCTGTTGCCATATCCAGCGTGTTATCAAATGTAACCTCGCTCCAATCTCCCGGGCTGTCCATATATTCCGGAACATAATCCTTGATCAGCAAATCTCTTATACCGGGATCGTACTTCTGAGCCAGGCGCATCAAAGCCAGGCTTGGAAAGGTGGACTTGGCTGTGGAATAGGAGGGCGCACGCAGGTACTCGCAGTAAGCATATTCTCCGTAGCGGGTCGGGCAGCTGCTGACATAATTGATGCCGTTATAAACAAACCCGTAATAGGTCAAGTGTCCCTTGGAGATGCCGCGCCCGAACATGGAAACGTCAATCTGCGGGTAATCCTCAGCCAATTGGGCGATCGGCTTGGTAGGAAAACGTTGGACCAGCTCAGCCTCAAATGCACCTCGAACCTGATCGGCAGAGGCTAGCGGTTCTTGATGATACTCAGACTGCAGCTGTCCCCACATGTCAAGGCTGAGCGAAATGGAGGTTTCCTGGGTGATCTGGTACCAGACGGTAGACATGCCCTGGTTGTTAAATAGAAAGGTCATCACACCGTTGAAGATGGCATTCGATCCTTTCCAAACTAGGCTGAAAGGGAAGGATGCGCGGGAATAATCCCCATCTCCATCTTCCTGCCAAACCCGTCCGGGTTCGATCAGATAATTCCAGGTGGGGTGCCCGGTGATGATCAAACCCCGCTGTACAGGGATTAAATAGCCACCGCTCTGTACGAATTCAAAATCGAATTCCGGTAAATGGGATACCAGGGGATCTGTGCCAGGATCACCTCTCAGGACCTCCATCTCGCCTGTATCGTCTTCACCCAGAAGTTCCAGGCGGCCCTCAAAGATGTACTCAGGAGCTGAGGCACCAATGGGAAAGGCGAATGCGCCATCATCCACTGGGGATCCAGGGTTGAAGACACCATTCAACTGTTCAGCTGTGAGTAAAGAGCGATCCTTCGTTTTATCAATCAGTGCGGGCGGAGTAGTTGTCGTTGGAGGTGCCGGTTCGAGGGATACCTGAGGTAGACCCTTTTCGCTGGGGATTATATTTTTTGAACTGCAGGCAAAGGAAAATATAGCCAGGAAGGTTAAAACGACAAGGGATTTTTTCATGGATCACTCCTAGGTCCTGCTCATCAGAGAATTCCCGAAAGGGATTTGAGATCGAATGCCTGATTTGAGCAGTATAAAGCTACCTGGGTTTTTCGATCTGCACATCGCATATTTGAAGAATAGATGGTTATAGCCAGGTGGCGGATATTTATTAGCCAGGTGTATCACCTGACATTCTTGTTAATACTTGACGGGGTGGGGGTTAAAATGCTATAATCACATGGATCCTGTTGGTATATGTTGGTACAGGTGCGCGAGAATCAGGACCTGTGAGCACAGGAGCTGACATGGCAAGAGATGAGAAAGCCAAACCGCTTTATCAAATTGTGGTTGAATCGATTTTAGACCAGGTAAATTCAGGCCAGCTGGAAGCTAATCAAAGGCTGCCATCCGAAAGCGAGTTGTGCCGGATTCACTCTGTTGGGCGAAACACCATCCGCCGGGCGATTGGTGAATTGGTTAATGATGGAGTGCTCAGAACTGTGCCCGGGGTAGGAACTTTTGTGGTTGATACACGCCTGGATAAGACCGCGGAATATTTATTTGGCTTTTCCCAGGAAATGCGCTTTCTGGGGAAAACTGTATCAAATCGGATTTTAGAAGCCACTATTATCCCGGCCGATCCGGTACTCTCACGCAGGCTGCAGATCCAGCTCGGAGCAGAGGTCGCATTCCTGAACCGGATTAGGCTGATGGATGGTGAGCCAACGGCAATTGAAAGATCCTACCTGCCGCACGAGCTCTGCCCGGGAATCCTGGAGTACGATTTTTCCACCAATTCTCTTTACGAAACTTTATCAAGGGTTTATGATAAGAGACCCGATCATGCTGAACAGGTAATCGAAGCCAGTTTGGCGACCCCCGAAGTATCCCAGCTGCTGGGTTTAACACCTCCAGCTGTGGTCTTTGTTTTTCACCGGGAAACGTGCATGGCCTCTGGACAGGTTATTGAATATGTCGATTCCGAGGTGCGCGCGGACCGCTTCCGATTCTTTACCAACCTGCGCCTTTTCGCAACCAAGGAAGATTTTGCTTTTCGTCGGCTGCCACTAAAGAATGCCGGTTGAGAGCGAATGAATCGAGTCGAGAAAAACAGTGATGACTGATTTATCTGAAACCCAAATCCAGGAGATCGTGCAGCAGGTGATTAAGCGCACGCTTGGCGAGAGCGGAGTTGCACAATCTTTGACTGCGTCACCCGGTGAGAAAGTTTTTGAATCCTCGTCGCCGGCAGATGGACATGCAAATTTCAACCGGCGGATTGCCATCGCTGCAGATCATGGTGGATTTTCGATGAAAGAAAACCTGAAACCATACCTGCAGAAGCAGGGTTACCTGGTAGATGATTGTGGGACCCACAGCAGTGAATCAGTGGATTACCCGGATTTTGCCTACGTAGTGGCAAAAAAAGTGAGTGATGGCGAAGCCTGGCGGGGTATCATCATTGATGGTGCTGGAATCGGCAGCTGCATGGTAGCCAACAAGGTGCCTGGAGTACGTGCAGCGATGTGCTACAACCATGCCACTGCTGTAAACAGCCGTGAGCACAATAATGCGAATGTGCTTACCCTGGGAGCTGGCATGATTGACAACACGCTTGCACGCCAGATCGTGCTTACCTGGTTAAATACGAAGTTTGGCGGTGGGCGCCACGCCCGGCGTGTCGACAAAATTATGCAAATAGAAAAATTTAGGTGAAATAAGAAACGATGTTAGCAGACCAAGTGAAAGTTGAAAAGATTGTAGAGATTGTTGCCCGGGAGGTGCTGATCGCATTGGCTCAGGAGCAAAATGCTGCCTCCGGTGAATGTGATCACTGCACAGAAGAGTGCACAGGGGATGTTTGTGTAAAGACCTGCTTTGACAGGGTAGGTCGCGTGGTCAACGCAGGGGCAGACCGTATAACCTCCTCGTTGGGTGGTATCCCTGAGGATCCCAGCCTTGCCGGGATGATCGATCATACTTTGTTGAAACCGGACGCTACTCCGGACCAAATCGCCCAACTATGCTATGAAGCGCGCAAGTACGAGTTTGCTTCGGTTTGCATCAACCCTACTCACGTGAAGCTGTGCGCGCAGCTGCTGCGTGGAAGTCCGGTAAAAGTTTGCACGGTGATCGGTTTTCCCCTCGGTGCTTCTTCGACCGAAGTTAAGGTTTTTGAGACAGAAACCGCGATACGCGACGGTGCCTCGGAGATAGACATGGTGATCAACATCGGCGCTCTGAAGGGTAAGGATTACGAGCATGTTGCCAAAGATATTAACGGTGTGGTCCGTTTGGCTCACGCGGCAGGAGCGATCGTCAAAGTGATCATCGAAACCGCCTTGCTGACCGATAAAGAGAAGGAGATCGCTTGTTTATTGTCCAAAGAAGCAGGGGCGGATTATGTAAAGACCTCCACTGGTTTTGCCGGTGGCGGTGCAACGGCGGAGGATATCGCATTGATGCGCAGTACCGTTGGCCCCGAGATGGGTATCAAGGCTTCAGGAGGCGTTAGCTCTTTTGAGGATGCGCAAAAAATGGTATTTGCAGGCGCGACGCGCATTGGAGCCAGTGCAGGCGTGAAAATCGTGCAAGGTGAAAGACAAACCAGGTCTGCCAGCCGTGTCCCTGTGGCTGCCGCAGCAAAATACTAGCGAGAATCATCATGCAGATCGCCAGGGTGATCGGTACGACTATCTCTACCATAAAGGATCCCAGGATCAAGGGCAGTAAGTTGTTGATCCTGCGCCAGACGAATGAAAGAGGCGAATTTATCGGCAAGTCATACGTGGCTGTTGACCTGGTGGATGCTGGTGTAAATGATCTGGTCCTGACGGGACATGGCTCGAGTGCACGCCAGACATACCAGACCAAGGAGTGCCCGGTGGATGCAGTCGTAATGGCGGTGATTGACCACCTTGAAGTGGATGGTGAAGTGGTTTTCCGCAAAACTTAGGAATTATCCGTTGGAGTAATTTATGCTGATCGCCAAAGTGATTGGAACTACGATCTCCACGATCAAAGATGAGAAGCTGGTTGGTCGAAAGCTGCTTATCGTGCGCCAGACGGATGAGACCGGGACCCCGTATGGCAAGCCGTACGTGGCGGTTGATACCCTGGATGCTGGTGTGGGTGACCTGGTGCTCACTGCGCATGGTTCCGGAGGTCGTCAAACCACGATCACCAAGGACAGCCCAGTGGATGCGGTGATTATGGCCGTGATTGATCACCTCGAAGTGGCTGGCGAGGTGGTTTACCGCAAGGAGTAGTATCACCTGGATAGCTTAGCATGCGGCATTGCTATGCTTTGTCATGGGAATTGAAATGGCAGTCTCTGATAAAGATTTACTCTCAGTACAGGAAGCCCGCCAGTGTGTAGAGCGGGCATATGAGGCCTTTAAGCTGTGGAGTACTGCGACTCAACAGCAGGTCGACCAGGTGTGTGCAGCCATGGTACAGGCTGCCTTCCTGGGAGCTGAACGCTTGGGCCGCATGGCAGCGGATGAGACTGGCTTCGGAGTGCCCGAGCACAAAAAATTAAAGAATGAATTTGCCTCCCAGCACCTCTGGAAGCGTATCCAGGATATCAAGACCGTCGGTTTTATACGCAAGGATGAAGCCAACAGGATTTACGAGATCGCCTGGCCGATGGGCGTGGTTGGAGCATTGATCCCCAGCACCAACCCCACCTCAACTGTGATCAATAAAATCATCATTGCGGTAAAGGCACGCAATGCGATTGTGGTCGCTCCACACCCCAGTGCGGTTAACTGCAGCCGTGCGACGGTAAAGGTCATGGTTGATGCGGCTGAGGGTGCTGGAGCCCCGCAGGGTTTGATCCAGTGTTTGACCAATATCTCCATCAAGGGTACCCAGGAGATGATGTCCCACAAGCGGACAGCAGTCATTGTGGCAACGGGCGGCAGCGAGATGGTGCGCGTTGCCCATTCTCAGGGAAAACCTGCCTATGGTGTCGGTCCCGGGAATGTGCCCGCCTACGTCGACCGCAGTGCCGATTTGGAAAAAGCTGCCCGTTATATTGTTGCCAGTAAGGCATTTGATTATTCTGTGATCTGCGCCACTGAACAGGCTGTTGTTGCGGACCGGCCGATCGCAGACCGGCTCCAGCAGCTGATGGAGGGCGAAGGCGCTTATTTCGTTAATGAAGCGCAAACCGCCGCGCTGAGACCGGCACTTTTCCACGCGGATGGCAGCATCAATGTCACCAGTGTCGGTAAATCCCCGCAGTACCTGGCAGCCTTGGCAGGTATCCAGGTACCAGCCCACGCTCGCATCCTAGTAGCAAAATTAAATGAAGTCGGGCGGGAAGAACCCCTTTCCAGGGAAAAGATGACCACTGTGCTTGGCTGGTATGAAGCCAACGGCTGGGAAGCGGGTTGCGAACGCTGTATCGAATTAATTAATTTCGGCGGTCGTGGACACAGCCTGATTATCCATGCTACCGATGAAAAAGTGATCATGGCCTTCGGATTGGAGAAACCAGTCTTCCGCATCGGTGTAAACACGATGGGTACACTTGGTTCGATCGGCATGACGACCAATGTCATGCCCTCCCTTACTCTGGGCGCAGGTGGCATTGGCGGCTCGATTACAGGGGATAACGTCGGTGTATACCATCTTTTTAATATCAAGCGCATGGCTTTTGAAACTTCCCGCCCACCGGAGATGGCCATGCGATCCGGGACAACTCCTTCCGGTCCAATTTACGGTCCTGCACCAGGAGAGATCGAAGCTGTGGTGGAGGAAGTTGTACGGCAAATCATGCGGGCATAACTTTGTCGCCTGAAATATAAAAACAAATCTGTTTCGAGGAGTGTTATATGGTTCAAGATCCTGCATTTATCGCTTTAGGAATGGTTGAAACCCGGGGTTTGATCGGTTCCATTGAAGCTGCCGATGCGATGGTCAAAGCAGCTAACGTGGTGCTGATCGGTTCCGAGTACGTCGGTGGCGGCTATGTGACCGTGATGGTGCGTGGTGACGTCGGTGCAGTCAAGGCAGCCACGGATGCCGGCGCAGCTGCAGCAAAACGCGTCGCAGAGCTGGTCTCGGTGCACGTGATCCCGCGGCCTCATGAAAACGTCGAGATGATCCTGCCCCAAAGGACCAAAGGCGGCTTCGGCGGGCGGACAGAAGGGGATAAGAAATAGCTTCCGGGAGAGTGGATCCCCGGTCTGACTACATCCCGACTTTAGCTCGCGCCGAACAGGTCATCCGCTGGGTGCCTGATCCGGAGCCCCTGCCACTACCAGAGAGTCCCGAGGGACTGCTGCATGTGGGTGTAGACCTGGGTACTGCCTATCTGGTTTTAGCAGTGCTTGATGAGGACCGACACCCGATCGCTGGTGAATACCAATTTGCACAGGTAGTGCGAGATGGGTTGGTGGTGGATTACCTGGGTGCGATCGACCTGCTGGTCGAGATGAAATCCCGGGTGGAGCGCAGGCTGGGAAGAGAGTTAACCCATGCTGCCAGCGGGTTCCCACCCGGTGTACCTCACGTCGAGGTCAGGGCGATGGCAAATGTGGTTGAAGCTGCTGGATTTCGCTGTACTGCGATGATCGATGAACCCAGCGCCGCTAATGCCATTCTGGATCTGAAAGAGGGTGCCATCGTGGATGTGGGTGGGGGCACGACCGGGATCGCCATCCTGAAGGATGGAAATGTGGTTTACACAGCCGACGAAGCCACAGGAGGAACACACTTTTCCCTGGTTGTAGCTGGTGCTCAGGATATCTCCTTTGAATCTGCTGAAGAGCTGAAAGTGGATCCAATGCATCAGGAGCGGCTTTTTCCGGTCGTCAGGCCGGTCATGGAAAAGGTGGCCGATATCATCCTTCGCCATGTTCGCATCAGCCAGGTGGAAGTTAATCAACTCACGCTGGTCGGCGGTACCAGCAATTTTCCAGGCATGGCGGATGTGGTTGCGGAATACACCGGAATTGCTACTTCAGTCCCGGAAAGACCCGTGTTTGTGACCCCACTAGGGATCGCCATGCACGATATACCAGCAGAAGCCTGGGAGTGATGAACGGAATGGAGGTTTATGGCTAGCGAATTCTCACTGCGTTGTTACTGTTATTTGGATCGTATGCAGCCCCAGTACGCAGCCTTTGTGGGTACCATCACCCAGGGCGATCTGCCGGTGGAAGGGATGGCTTCCCTGTATATTGAGATGGCTCCCGGCAACGAAGTCTTCCGCACGGTGGATATCGCCGTCAAGGCGACAGAAGCCAAACCGGGTGCCCAGGTTGTTGAACGCGAGTTCGGAATGTTTGAAATTCACTCCTTGAACCAGGCAGATGTGCTCGAGTCAGGTCGCATCGTACTGGAGCGATTGGGATTGAATAAAGAGGACCGCATTCGCCCTCAGGTTGCTTCAGTGCAGCTGATCACCAATGTTGATCCATACCAGGCACAGCTGCTCAACCGCTGGCGGCGAGGAAGCATGCTCGTTCCCGGGCAAACCCTGCTGGTGGTGGAGTGCTTTCCGGCGGCTTATATCAACTATGCCTGCAATGAGGCGGAAAAGAAAGCCAGCATCAACATCGTGCATGTCAGCTCGGTGGGACGCTTCGGGCGTATGTGGCTTTCCGGTACGGAGTCTGAAGCCAAGACTGCCCAGGAAGCCGCCATCCAGGCTTTAGAGCGCCTGGAAGGGGTGAAGAGTGAGTTCTAAATCGGGATTCTTCTGCAAAGGAGCAATCTATGCCTAAAACATTTTATACAGAACGGGATATTGA
>Ga0316579_10000610_pt1 | contig 12070 bp, 15 predicted proteins | sample J5NA_2_FD_203074 | JGI IMG/M metagenome (GOLD analysis project Ga0316579, IMG submission 203074) | Rhizosphere microbial communities from salt marsh grasses in Alabama, United States - J5-7_160517rDrA | ecosystem: Host-associated > Plants > Roots > Rhizosphere | place: USA: Alabama | collected... | reverse complement strand
AAACATGGACTCTTTTAACTCTGTAAACTCTGTAAACTCTGTAAACTCTTTTTTTTAAAAGTGTACAATACGCCGCAAAATACTATTATTAGTACAACATATGACAATTGGAAGAAATATACATCAACGAAAGCCAGTAAAAAATAGTGTCTTTAAAGTCCGTTTTTAAAAAAGGAAGGAGCTGAATAAAATTGAAAGCATTTAGGCCTTTTAATAATATGAATAGTATTAGATTGTTTATGGTCGATATTTACAAGGATATAGATGAAAAAGCCAGTTTAAAAGATAATGAAGTAGTCTTATATAGACTTAAATTATCAATATTAAAAGAGATTGCAAATATATTAAAAAATGATAATGAAGATAGAATACTCAAATTAGAAAAAGCCCAGAGAAAAGATGCAAAAAAAGAAAAAGAAGAAAAGAAAAGAGAAAAGATTAATAAGGGCGATTTTATAGTTTTAAGCAGTGATGAACAATGAAAAAAATTGATGTATTAGAAGAGAAAATACTTAATGATAATATTGATGAACTTAATATACTCGTGCCTAATGGAAGAAATAATATAGATATATGGGATAACTGCATAAAAAACGCTTTTATAGAATTATATGCAGCTATCCCAAAGAACCAATTAAACCTTTTAATTTTATGGAATGATGCCATAAAAAATCCAACAAAAATAAAAAAATTTTTAAAAAGAAAAGATGTTCAAAAATATATCATATGGGATAAAGATAAATTATGTTATAAACTTGATTTAAGAGCAAACCTTAATATTACAGATGAAATAATTCAATCAGCTTTTAAAGCTTTATATCCTGCAATTGAAGAGTTTGAAAAATATGATAAGGAAGGACAATATATTATGAAGCCTGAAAACAAAGAAATGAATGATTTATTTAGACAAGCAGCCGGAATAAATACCAATGAGGAGAATATCAATGATAATAATGATAAAGAAAATCAAAATAATGATGATAAGAATAAAAATAAAAATACTAAAACTTCTAATAAATTTATGAATGAACAAATAAGAGGAGCAGCCAACGGAAAACATGGCCTTGTAGATAAAAATCATGGAAATAAATCCTTTTCAGTCAATGTCGATATGGATAAAATTGACGAAATGATAAAGAAGGCCGTTGATAAAGAGATTGGAGGAAAATAAATTGGATAGTAAATTCAAAGCAATTAAAGAATATCAAGATTATAAGAAAAAGTTTGATGAAAAAATCTTAAACTTAGAGATAAAAATATCAGACAAAAAAGATGATATTCATAATATTGAAATTGACATGACTGAATATCCTCTTAATGATGATTTTATAAATAATTCAGAAAATCAGTTAAAAGAAAATCGTCAGCAATTAGACAAGTTAGAATCAAGATATAAATATTTATTAAATTGTAAACAAAAATTCTATAACTTAAAAGAAGTTGATAGCCTACTCCAAAGCATGAAAAGTGAAGCATATGAAAGAGGTAATATATTAAAAAATATAGTAACTGAGATTGTAGATAAGCAATTAAGGCCTATTATAGAAAATAAATTTGTTTTAATGGATAAAATCGAGGAAATTTATGCAGAAATAGATTTATTGATAGATGAATATAATAAATATATGCCGAAAAATTATAAAATAAATCCATTTGAATTTAAAAGGCATGAATATAAAGAGATAGAAAAAAATATATTACTCAATAAGCAATATGAAATAAATAAAATGATATCAGATAGAATCGATGCTAGATATAAAAGAGCTGATGAAGCCAATAGAAAAATGATAGCTCAGCATGAAAAAAGAGTAAAAGCAGCCAGAGAACAAATAAAACAAAATGCTATTGAAAGAGAAAAAGCAAGAAATGAAAATGCAGTGCCGGAACTTTACAAACCACAAAACGAAAATTTAGTAATTAAAACTGGAAAAAAATCATCCTCTTAAGGTATAGGATCGGAAACTAAATTTTATATATGCAGCATGTTTTTTTTCTGATTAGATTTTGCCTCCAATAGTAGTAAAATTGGTACTTTCATATTTTTCGGTAAGTACCAAAAAATCTACGTTTTCAGCATTGAAAAAATTTACATAAATGGATAAAAAGACGGTAACCCTTAGTTAGGTGTTACCGCTTTTGATTGAAAATGTATAATTCCTTTAAAAAAAATTGATTACATTTGACTTATATTTCAAAGTCTCCTTGTTTTGCTGGAATGTAATCTTTTTTTTTGTATTATATCATATTGAATCTTTTAGTATTTGAAATTCTGAAAGTAAATAGAGTATAATATTTTTATCCTCAATGAAAGGGGGATAAATTGCAATGAAAAAAGAGAAAATAAGCTTTAAACTTATTTTTAATTTGATAATAGCAATTATATTATTGTTAATAAAAATTTTAGATAAGTTTTAAGTTAAAGTCCCTACTACCAATAGGGACTTTTAAATTGCAATGAAAATCGTTCGTTTGATTATTAATCACTATCAATAATATTAAATAATAATTTTACATATGTCAATAGAATAAAAATAGACTCTATTGAAATACTTTGAATCTAACAAAACGTATTGATCAATACAATAAGTTATATAAAAACAAAACTTAAAATTTAATATTTTTGCAAAAAACGCCGTAAGCTTTCTTTTAACTGACTTACAAAGATTTTGCGAATCTTACACATGTATATTGTGTTAGATTCAAATTTTCTTGTGTTAAATTTAAATTGAAATTAGCTTTAATGTAATATATAATAATCTTATAAATAAAAAATTATTTTGAAAGGATGTTATTTAATGGAGAATACTAAAAATAAGAAAATAGCCTTTAGGGCTAGGAGCTTAAGAATGCCAGTGGCCGCAATAGAAGCAATTCAATCAATCAAGGATAAAGACAAAATTGGTATTACTTTTAACTCGATAGCTGTAGAGTGTATTATTAGAGGATTGAAAGAGATTTATAAAATTGAAATTTAAGTGTAACTATAGGAAAAGCCCGGAAATAACCCGGACTAATAAAGATGAAAGAAACATATTTTAATTATATCACGAAAGGGGAAATTAAATTGACAACTTTATTAAATGGCTTTAAAAGCCTAGTATTAAGGCCAAAACTTATAAAAATAATATTCTTGATTATAATAATTGTATTCATGTTTAATGTCTACAATATATTGCAGACTGAAAAAAACCCGGGATATTATTTTGCTTTTTATTTAGCTATACCTATCTATTTATACATATTGGGGCTAATTTCAAATGAAAAGCCGGTACATGAAAAAAAATCAGTTAAAGAAAACACTATGCCAAGCATACAGTCAAATCAGGATTTATATGAGGACGATTTTAACAATAATCAGATTGAAACAATTGATAAGATGGAAAAAAGAATTGTGAAAACATACAGAAAAGAAAGCATTGAGACTATTTATTTTAGTAATGGCAAAACATACAGAGAACAAAAAACAAATTATTTTAATGAGGGGGATTTTTAAATGTTAATATTTACAAATGTAATTGAAAAACTTATATCAAGCATGACCGGGGCAATATCTTTAAGTATTGCAGTACTTGGAGTCGTCGCAATAGCATGGTATGTAATAAATGCCAAATTTAAGGTGTTATCGGCCGTTTTAACTTTCTTAATAATAGCAGTATTAAGTTATTTAGCTTTTCATCCAAACTTAATACAAGATATCGGCGGTAAAATATTTTATCTAATTTATGGAGGTATTGAGTAATGACTAGTATTTTAAGTACAAAGAACAAGTATGAAAATAAAGCCAATGACATTATGTCAAAATTATTTTCATACTTATTAAAGATGGTACTAACATGCCTAAAATATATATTTAAGGCAACTATATCCGGCGTTAAAATGCCTGAAAATAAAAGGATAAAAATGAGTATCCTTTTATCTATAACCATTTTATCATATATAAATATTGCATGGCTGCAATTGATATTTATTTTCACTTTAAGAGGTATATATTTAAACCTTAAGAATTATATCAATAATTATGAAAATATTAAAAATAAGCGAAAATATAAACGATTATGCAGTGAAATATTTAATAATAAAATTACTATAACCAATGTAGATGATAATAAAATTACTATATTTTCAAATGAGTTAACATTAGAGGAAATTATTAAATCCAAAGGTAAGATTGAATTGTATTTTAATAGACAGATATCATTTATAAAAAGACATCAACGAAACTTTAGATATACAGACTTATATTTCCTCAAGAAAACAGCCTTTAAAAAGTATTATAGGTTAGACGAGTATATCAACACTATAGAAAAAAAAGAACTAAATAAAATGAGAATACCTGCTATTTTAGGCATTAATGAAAGTCAGCAAATAGAATTAATAGATTTTGCACAAGTGAAAAATTTGTTTATTGCCGGAGAACCCGGCGGCGGCAAGTCAGTCCTAACAAATATTTTGATTCAATCGCTTATGACATTTAATTCAAATAGTATCTTTATAATGGTAGATATGAAAGAAGGTGTCGAGCTTTCAGACTATGACAATTTTAGAAATACAGTAGTAATAAGTAATCAAGAAGAATTTATAAATGTAATAAGCACTATTAAAGATATTATGATAAAAAGATTACAGAAAATCAGAAAAACGGATAACTGCAAAAACTATTTTGATTACAACGCAAAGAAAAACACCGAAAATATGCCGGAAATCTTCTTGATAATTGATGAATTAGCTGAAATAAAGTTAAATTCATCAAGTAAGGGCCGCTCAGATGAAGAGACTGACTTATTACAATTGGGCCAAAAGGCAAGGGCCGCCGGAATATATATAGTAGGGGCTACACAACGGCCCAGCGGTGAGCAGGTAAACACCGACATAAGAGCAATTTTTCAAAAAGCAATAAGTTTTTGTATTAGTACAAAAGAGACTCAAAGAATGACTAAAATACCGGGTACCGAAACATTAAAACCCGGTGAATTTAAAACAAATATTTGGAATAATACAAACAAAATTTATAAATCGTTATTGGTTCTTTCTGAAGAAAATAAAAAGGCCGGATTGCCAAAATGTAATATAGTTTATGAAGATCTGAAACATATAATTCAAAATGAGAAATTTTTTATAAAAGTACTGGAAAAAGAAAAAACTAATGTTAACAGTTTATGGAAGAGAATAACCACTAAATTAAACAAAGGTTATACCAACAAGTTAGTACATTACATCGATTATCACGATTATATAAAAATAGTGCCTAGCTCAGTAAAAAAGCAAATTACAGATATAAAAAATAAATCAAATTTAATAGATAATTCTATAGAAAAATCACAGATGCATCATGGGGACAATTACATTTTATTTTTAAAATTCTTGCTGGAAAATTATCAAGATAACATGCTTATCCCTAACAGTAAAATAATTATGGAAAAATTAAATTTATCAAAACGTAATAAGGATGATTTATTAAAAAAAGCTTTAAGCGAAGGATATATAAATAAAAGAAGTAAAACACGCTCAGAAATTAATTTAAATAACCCTAAATGGGCTAAAATAAAAAACTAACTGAAAAGGAGCTGTTTAATTTGAAAACCACTTTAATTAGGGAAAATCAATCACTTAAAAGAAAACCTATTGATAAAAAATTTAAAGCCTGGGCCTATATTTATAATTTTGCGTCCAGGACTAAAAGAAAAATAAAAAGCAAACTAGGTTTAAATCATGAGGACATCAATTTTTTAGAAAATAAATGGCTTTAATGATGGATAAAATTGGGGAATTTCAAAAGGCCCTAAAAAATAGAAATAATACCATATAAAGCCTTAAAAAAACTTACAAAAAGGAGACAGATATATTATGAAATCAAATGATTACAAAAAATTAAGTTTTGACTCAAAATCAAGAAGATATTATTTAGAGGATTCAAACGGCCACAATATAAGCTTTTTAACTTGTGGTACCCATGTTATTTTTGAATTATTGGATAGACAAGAAGATATGTACGAAGAAAAGGAAGGAACTATAGAATATAGCTCTTTTGTGTCAAGGGGCTATTACATTTCTTTAGATAATGGAAAAAGCTATATACCATTATTTTGTTTTAAAAGATTAGCCTTAAGAGGTAGTAATCTATGACAAAAAAAAGCTTTGAACTAGGACAAGTTTTAATAACCAGTGGAATAAAAGAAATTTTGGATAAAAATCCAATATTACAGATAACTCTTGATATTCATTTAGAAAGCTATCAAGCATGTAGCTGGGGAATAACCAATAAAGATGATAGGGCCTTAAATGACAAGGCCGTAATTTCAAATAATGACAGGATTATGGCTGTATATATGCTTGATGATAATACAAAAATTTGGATTATTACCGAATGGGATAGAAGCGTAACCACTGTTTTATTACCCGAAGAATATTGAGCTAAAAATCAATCGAATTTAACACAATGTCATTCTGTTAAATTCAAAAATCAGCTTTAAGGCTTGTAATTGTCTGGCTTTAAAGCTGATTTACAAAAATTAAAAAAATAAAATTATTTGCTTAATCTTACATAATCTTATGTTCAATATTCATTATGTTAGATTGACAAATATTTACAAAGAAAGGATTTTGAAAATGTTTAAGAAGATTAGAGAAGAAAAATTAGAAACTTTTAAATTGATGTTAGAATCACATCAAAACCATGAAACCTTATTAAATTATTTCAATTCAGAAATATTAATTACTTATATGGAGGATTTAAATAACCTTAAAAGAGAAATTTATTTATCTATGAAAGATTTACAAGGAATATATAAATTTAGTCCCAGACTTGAAAAAAAATATCATGAGCTATACAAACTTTATCAGGATTTAAAGAATCAAAAAATAAAATTAAGTGATGGTTGGGACAAATATGTTGACATTATTTAGGCCGGGCTATTCGCGAACCCGGCCACAACTAAAGGATAAACTCCAATATAAAAAACAATTAACAAAACCCATATGTTTTGCGAAAAAAATGTAATACATCAAAACCTATATTTATTTTATCATATATGCCATATAACAAAAAGTAAATTTCATTCTTGATTATAGCATAATGATGTATAATAAATAAATAAACAGGAATAAACCGGTGTTCACAACACACCGGCAACTTTAGAATTAATATTAAATTTATAGTACTGCAACCGCTTAAGATTAAGATATAAATAAAAAAATAACATCTATATCCATTTATATGTATTATACCATAATACATATATAAGCAAAATCAATTGACAGAGTAGATTGCTTGTATGACGCTATTATATTACATAGAATCTATTTTGTCAATTGGTGGAAAATCATTAAAATCAAGTGGACAAGACAAGACTACTTGAAAAAATCAATTGGAGGTATAAAGTAATGTCCAGCACTAAATTAAAAACAGATAATAAAATAAAAGAAAACTTGCCAAAAGTTAGTAATGATTGTCAGATATCTGACAAGGCAAAAAAAGGAATAGTCAAAGAAAAAAAAGATAAACCAAAATTTAAAGAGTATACATTAGAGAAGTCAAAAATAATAAAGACAGTTAATGAAATGTTTCCTAAAATTATAAAAGACGACAATGGCCTTTTGTATATGTATGATGAAAAGAAAAAATATTTTATAGAAATGAAAGATAATCCAATAAAATCTGATATTGAAGAGCTAATATATAAAACATGGTTAGTTATAGATAGAAAAAAAGATGAAGAAGGGAACGAAAAACCGCCGGAATACAAGTATTTAGATGTCGGAAAAATGAATAATTTAAAAAAGATTATAAAGAGGGCTATTAATTTTAAAAAATTAGAATCCCCCCCAGATAATTTGATTAATTGCCGAAACGGTGTTATTGATTTATCCGTCCAAGATAAATTTAAAAGATTAATTTCTAATGACTACATTAGAAAAAAATACTTTTTTAATTATATCTTAGATATAGACTATAATCCACAAGCAAACAAAGAAAAACTACAAAATTTTATAGAATCGGTTGTCACTGAGGAGGAACCACTTATTACAATTGCGAAAATACTCGGGCATATACAATATAGTGGGGCTAAACTACAAAAAGGATTTTTATTTTTAGGTACAAGAAATGGAAGGAATGGAAAAGGAACGCTAACAAAATTGATAACGAAAACAATTGGAGAATCAAGAAGCTTAACTAAAAGTATAGAAGATTTTCAAAATGGATTATTTGAAAAATACCAACTAAAAGATAAAACACTCTATGTTGAAGATGATTATAAACAGGGGCATATTGACGATAAAACACTTAGTTTTTTAAATAAATTAATTAGTGGAGCTGAGGAAAATGTACAACAAAAACATTCCCCAGCTATAAATATAAAATATAAAGCTACTCCAATAATACAATCAAATAAAATGTTAAAACTTAAGGCCGATGATGACGGTGGGTTTTATTTAAGATGGGTAATAGTACATTTTAATAATGAATTTGGTAATAGTGATAAAGTTGATGAATTTCTTGGAGAATCACTATTAAATGATAAAGATGTAATGTCTAGCATGTTAAACTTGCTTATATGGGGATATAGAGATTTAATTTCAAGAAAAAAAGCAAATATAAAAGGAAATTTTTTCAAGGATAATGAATCTAAAGATATAGAGAACTGGAAAATAGAAAATAATTCCGCATTACAATTTACTCAAGAATGTTGTAAATTAAAAAATGACAAATATGTTGTCTCTAGGGATTTATTTAAATACTATAAAGATGTTTGGAATTGTGGTGGTGGCAAACTAAGTGAGACAAAATTTATAAAAGAAATCAGGGAACATTACAATTTAGATAAAATTAGAAAATATACTAAAAACAATAAAAAAATCAATTGTATTGAGGGCCTACACTTTATTGATGATGATGATGCCGCTAAAATGATAAATTTTGAAAATAGAGTTATTTGACATTTTTTTACTTCCATACTTTTATTACTTCCATAGTTTAGACATAGTTATAGACATAGTTTAAATACAACTATGTCTATGCTATATCCTAGACTATTACTGGAATAGCATAGTCATAGACATGGTAGACATAGTTTTTTTTATATATTCTATATATTTTTTTTATGTATTTAATTATTATATATTTAGTTTTAGGTAGTAAAAACTATGTCTACTATGTCTATACATTGTTATTACTTGCTTATAGAGATTTTGCAACTATGTCTAAACTATGTCTATAACTATGGAAGTATGGAAGTAAATTTATCAATTAAAAAGAACTCACAATTAATCAATGCTTGAACTATTAACATTGCCTAACGGCAAGTAAAAAACCTCACCAAACAAAGAATTTCAATTGTAAAACAGTATAAAATATTACAATTTATGTAATAAAATTGTTAGCTATTTTATGCGTTATATCATAAATAGGTTAAATATTTTGCACTATAACACAAAATTTGATATTATAATAAATAAAGGTGGTGTTTATGCATGAATCAACAAGAACAAAACATTGATTTAATTAATAAAGGTTTGTATGTAAAGGCTTCTTATATAGCCTCTATATTTGGAATTTATTCTTGTAATAAAGTATCTTATCCGCATAGATTATTTGTTTTATCTGTTTTGCAAACTTCATATGTAAAAAGAATTAAGTATGGAGATACTACATATTTTCATAAGGACGAATCAATAAAATATATGAATAAATATATAAAAAAGTTTAAATTTGGCAAACATAAAATTAATTATAATAATCATTTATGGAGATTTAATTTAATAAGACAATAATTTGAAAGGTTATGATAATGTGAAAATAAAAAGTGTAAAAAAATTACCATTTATAACTATATCAATATTTGAAATCATTGTTATAGATGATAATAACAATGAATTTAATTTAATACTAAAAGATAATAATATATATTATGGCCCTTTTCGAGTCTTTGATATAAGCAAAGATATAATATTTAAAGACTTAGAAGAATCGGAAATAAAGGGAAAACTTGAGAATATTTTATCTTTTGAAAGGTGGTGATAATGTGAAAATTACTAAATATCATATGCTAGGATTTATTATAGCCGGGATTATAACAATTTTACCAGATTTTAAAAGTAAATAAGTTTAAAAAGTGGACTGGGTACTTTAAGAGGTATGTAGTCCATTTGTTGTTTACTTTTGATTACAATAATTTGAAAGGTGGTGATAATTTGATTAAGTATTTTTTTAAAATAAGTTTTTGGGCTGAGGGCTTTAAACATGAGATTGAAAGCTTAAAACAATATGACAATATGATAGATGCTGAAAATGCATCCGATTTATTGACTGAGATAATTTTAAAAGAGTATGAAAATGTTAAATATGAAATTTTAAAAGTAGAACCGTTAACAGGTGGCGGCCGATAATTTCCAGTAGATAATTAACATTAATTTACAAACATGGTAAAAAAGCAATTGGAAAACAGCAAATTTAACTTCCAATTGCTTAATAAAAAAAGCTAAAAATAAAAAGTCTGTATTTATCATACTTGCAAAGAAAAAATATCATAATCTAATTAGCCAAAATTATTATTTTGTTCAATTAGGTTATCCACAATCAAAACATATGTTTAACTTGCTTGTAAAATAGATTATTAAATTATAGGAGAAAAAAAAGATATGAATGATTTAAACAATATAAACAATGATGACAATTTATTAAAAGTATGGGGAAAATTATTGGTGTATATATTTATACCCTTTTTTGCTGTATTTATTGATTTTAAAAAATTTTATACAAAGAAAACCGCCGGACTTATGGCCCTAATAGCTATGATTATTTTTATAGCATTTTGGGCCAATATTTTTAATGGCGATAATAAAAAAAATCAATTAAAGGAAAACCTCAATGATTATATAAAAGAGTGCAGTATATTGACAGAAAAAAATAAAAGTATATCGGCCCAGTTGGCCCAAACAAAAAAAGAACTACAAAAATTAAAAGCATATAGCAAATTAACAGACAAAGAAAAAGCGGCCCAAAAAGCAGAAAAAGAAAAAATTAAACAAGATGCAGAAAAAAAGAAACTTAAGGCAAGTTATCAAAAGTGGATTGATAAGCAGTTTTCGGCATGGAACGGTGACTGTTTTTCTCTAAAAAATCATATAAAAAGTATCCTAGACAATCCCGATAGTTATAAATTTCAGTCGGCTAAATATTGGGAGCAGCCAGACTATAAAAGCATAATAGTAAAAAGTTGGTTTACTTGCGAAAATGCTTTTGGTGGTACTGTAAAAAATTATGCAAGATGTAAATTAATAAGGACTGATAACGAAAAGTCAAAATTAATAGAATTTAGCCTTAATGAATAAATAAATTTTTTTATGGGTAAAACTTCACAAAAATAATTTAAATTGATTTAAGGGCTATTTTTTGAATAAAAAAAAATGTATATACATTTTAGTAAAATAGTTTTATAATGTAATCAGCTTTCAAACAAAATAATTATTTTATTATTGTATTTAATAAAGTGATTAGCAATGAAGTTTCTATATAGCAAGGACTTACTACCCTAATTTTATAGTTAGCAATACGGGAATACAAAAACAACTTAAAGCCAGTAAAAATCCATTTAGCAAATTTTTGCTAGATACAAATTTAACTAATTGATACTTGCTAAATTAAAAAATGACTGTAAATCCTTGCTAAGATTTTTCTAAAAAAATTTTAAAACTCTATGTTGTAAGTTATAAATATTTATTGCTTAAAATAATAATTAAGCAATATTTTTTTTTCTGAGTATTACCAATAAAATACAAATTTAGAAAATATTAATGTTAAAATACTTTGTTTATTGCAAGTCTTTTGTTTATGCCTGTTAAGGCATGTTATAATAAAACTATCAATCTAATACAACTATTTGATTAATAGTGACTTACAATATTATTTTTACCGATTTTTTTATAAAAAAATTTTTTTTGAGCTTTAAACATGGACTCTTTTAACTCTGTAAACTCTGTAAACTCTGTAAACTCTTTTTTTTAAAAGTGTACAATACGCCGCAAAATACTATTATTAGTACAACATATGACAATTGGAAGAAATATACATCAA
>Ga0316579_10000609_pt1 | contig 12074 bp, 11 predicted proteins | sample J5NA_2_FD_203074 | JGI IMG/M metagenome (GOLD analysis project Ga0316579, IMG submission 203074) | Rhizosphere microbial communities from salt marsh grasses in Alabama, United States - J5-7_160517rDrA | ecosystem: Host-associated > Plants > Roots > Rhizosphere | place: USA: Alabama | collected... | reverse complement strand
CTCGCTGGTGTCAAATCTGCTTGGCCCGGTGTTCATAGGTGGCTTCATGCTGGGTTGTCGCGCCCTGGACGAGGGAAATGAACTGGAGGTGTCCCATGTGTTCGCCGGGTTCCAGAAAAATACCGGCAAGCTGGTCGGTCTGGGTGCGCTGAACCTGTTACTGACTATTCTGCTGGTGGTCATCACATTTGCCGTCATGTTCGGTGTAGCCGGAATGGATATGACATCACTTGAAACCGGTGCCGCCGCCAACGATCCGCAAATGGGTATGGGCTTGCTGCTTACCATTCTGGTCATGACATTGCTGTTTATCCCCCTCATCATGCTGTTTTGGTTTGCGCCGGTCATTCTCGTTCTGCACGATGAGGTGGGTATTATCGATGCCATGAAACTGAGCTTCCGGGGCTGTCTGAAAAATATATTGCCATTCCTGCTGTATGGCATCCTGGGTTTCGTGCTGAGTATCATCGCCACGATTCCGCTTGGCCTGGGTTGGCTGGTGCTGATGCCGGTCGTGATTGCGGCCAATTATGCGTCGTACAAGGATATTTATCTGGGTGAGGCGGATGCTGGATAAAATAAGGGCCCTGCCACAGCCGGTTCGGATCCTGATCGCGTGTGCGATTTGCCTGCTGGTCGCCGGTCTGATTGTCGGCGCGATTGAATTGATCCGGGCCTGAAACGGGGGTACTGATTTTTGCGTTACCGTGAAGGGTTGACACCCGGTAGCCTGGGCGCACCGGCCGGAACGGAAATGCTGGTGTTCACCGCCGTGCTCGGCCTGATCATCGGCCTGGTCTGCATCGGGTTGGGCTGGCAAGGCCGGTTTATGTGGCTCAAGGTGTGGGGCCTCGGCCTTACCCTGGCCAGCCTGGTATACCTGGTGCACTTGCTGGCCGGATAACGGGTGAGATAAAAACTGTTATATCCGAATTCATCAATTAACTACCTGGTAAACGACCGTAACCGTTGTAGTCAGCAATGCCATCAACACCACACTAATCCCGCTGTCGCGGGGTTGGTGTGTTTTTCACTCACTTTTGAGTGCTGCAACTCAATCGCGCCTGGCCGCAGTATCAGGGCCGGAACTTGTGCAGTACCAGTAGATGCCAGAACTCCGAAAAAATCCGCTGCATGCGGCGCTGGGCCAGAAATGTCAGCAGGTAGATGAACAGCAGGATTCCGAACAAATACCAGGGTTGGCTGGCAATATTGGAGAACAGCTCACTCGAGGTGAAATAACCGAAGATCCCCATCACTCCCCGGTCGCAAAGATCCGCTGGCATGGAGCGCCAGACGGTATATACGGAAGTCAGGATAAAGGCCCAGCTGGCCAGTTGGCGCAGGACAATCCAGTTTCTGACCCGGTCTAGTAACGAGGTTTTGTCTTGCAGCACCTCGGTCATGGTCTCGCTGACCTCCGGCCACTCGCAGCCGACTGAGTCGGCATCGACGATTTCAAATTCCCGCGGCAGGTTGCCGGGGGCATAGCCTTCGGTACCCTGCACGATACGATTAATGGTGCTGGCATGAATCCGGGGTACAAATCCGTTTTCCAGGCAACTGGCGTAAATATCCCGCGGCGCGTAGCGGTAATAGGTGCCCAGGCCGGAACGGGAGTTGTACAGCTTGTCATTCACATTCCGGTGGTGCCGGTACAGGCTAGTATCATGGTCCAGAAACTTTACACCAGCTGCATTCGCTTTGCGCAACATCCAGTCCAGTGCCACCAGTGACAGGCCCTGTTTCGGGTATCCACCGCCGACATTGGCGTGGGCACCGGCAAACCAGACCTGCTCGATTCGATCCGATTGCTCCGATTGCTGGTTCCACAGCAGGGGATGAAACGTCTTGCGTTTGTCATCAATCGCCAGTGCGTGGCAACCCTGCTCCACAGCCGGACTCAGTTTGTAATCGGGAAACTTGAAACGGTAAATCACGGTATTGACGAAGTTGGCAACACCCAGTATGGGAAAGCCGACGGCACTCACTGTGTCCCAGACGCCGATAAAGCGTACCGTGTTACAGATTTCATCCGGCTGGTCGGGATTCTTGACCGCATACTTGCTGCGAAAAGTTTCCACGCCCATATAGCTGTGTGATTGGCCAGTGATGAGGCCCACCAGTAACCAGACCCAGCCAAACAGGAGATGGAAAGTGATCTCGAACGGTGCGCGATTCTTGTACCGGTATTCCCGATAGGCCTGTTTTACCCGGCTACGCAGTTCGGCGTCACTCTCGCACTGGTTTCGATCGACGATCCCCATACTGGTAATGAGGCCGGCCAGGGAACGCACGGTAAACGCACCGCGGCTGAAACCGAAGACGTAAATTCTGTCACCAGGTTCATAGACGCTCGCCAGGGAGGTATACAACTGTCGAACATTACGGCTCAGACCAAAGCCGAAGGCACCGCCAAGAATTTTAAGTGGTTTGAGACTTTCGGTGCCAACACCATCATCATAAATTGCGACCTGTTTCTGATCAGAATGGTGCAGGTCAACGGCCTCATATAATTTGAATACGTTTGTGCCGCGTGCCTTGACAGTAGAATTGCCGGTGCCATCAGAACAAATGATGATGTTTTTCATATCGCCTCCTGCTTGTTATTTATTGTCCGCGCGCTGCCCCTTGTCTTCGGGCAGTGGCTCCATCGCCTGTCTGGATACTAGCAAACCCCGCACCGAAATACAGCCGGAGAAAATCGCTAACCGCACTGGACGCATCGTGGCAATTGTCGGGTGTCAGCGGTAGTTCACATCAAGAACACGGTAACGCGTTTCGCCCCTGGGCGTTTTTACCGCCACCTCATCTCCGATTGCTTGCTTGAGTAATGCCTGTGCCATTGGCGAATCAAGACTGATGTATTCCTTGCGGGTGTCGAATTCATCCGGGCCGACAATACGGTAGGTGATCTGCTTGCCGGTCCTGTCTTCAAGTGTGACGCGGGCACCAAAAAAGACGCGGGTCGGATCGTCCGGCGTGGTGTCGACAATCTTCAGCTCCGGCAGGCGTTTTTGCAGGTAGCGGATGCGCCGATCGATCTCGCGCAGCTCTTTCTTGCGATAAATATATTCCGCATTTTCTGAACGGTCTCCTTCTGCGGCGGCGGCTGTCAGTGCCCGGGTGACTTCGGCGCGACGTTGCCAGAGTGTCTTCTGTTCCTGTTGTAGTGCTTGGTGGCCTTCCCGGGTAATGTAGGGCGAGGCTTTGGGCTGGGGGGGACGATAACGTGCCATGGGTTTGCAACTGGGAGTTTGACGGGAACCGGTCAGATTGTATCAGCTGTGCTATGCGGGATGCGGCCCGGGTGACTCGGACTTTGCGGGCCTGTTTCTATTGTGCTCTGAATCGATCCGGCCTTCCTTTATACTGCATGAATGGAATTAATCGATACGCATTGCCATCTGGATGTATCCGAGTTCGATGCTGACCGGCCGCAGATCCTGCAGCAATGTCACGCCAGCGGTATCCGGCGGATTGTCGTACCGGCGATTGCCGCGGCAGGCTGGGACAACCTGCTGGAACTGTGCCGGGCCGAGGCGGGCCTGTATCCCGCGCTTGGGTTGCATCCGGTTTTTCTGGACGCACATACCGGGGCCGACCTGGCTAGCCTGGCAGGCAAAGTCGCTGACACCCGGCCGGTGGCGGTGGGAGAGATCGGTCTGGATTTTTCGTTCCCGGACCTGGACAAGGTCCGCCAGCAGGCCCTGTTCGAGGCCCAGCTGAAGGTGGCGCGCGAAGCGGATTTGCCGGTCCTGCTGCATGTGCGCAAGGCCCACGATGCGGTGCTGGCCGCACTCCGCCAGATCCGGGTGCCGGGCGGGATCGCCCATGCTTTCAACGGTAGCCTGCAGCAGGCGGAGCACTATCTCAAACTGGGTTTCAAGCTGGGATTCGGTGGCACACTGACGTATGACGGTTCACGCAAGATCCACGCTCTGGCGCAAGCCCTCCCCGCCGAGGCCATTGTGCTGGAAACCGATGCGCCCGACATGGTGGTGGCCGGTCACCGCGGGGAGCGCAATAGTCCGGCCTATCTGGTGGATATTCTCGCTGCGTTGGCCCGGGTGAGGGAGCAACCCGCCGGGGAACTGGCGGCCATTACGACGCGCAATGCCTGTGAGGTACTGGGACTGGATGGGGCTGCGCAATGAGCGAGTATGATCACCGCTTCGAGGGTTTGCAGCGTCTGTATGGTAGTGAAGCCTATGGCTTGCTGCCACAACTCCATATGGCGGTGATTGGCATCGGCGGTGTTGGCTCCTGGGCGGCGGAAGCCCTGGCCCGCAGCGGTATCGGTACGCTGACCCTGGTGGACTATGATGAGATTGCGCCCGGCAACATCAATCGGCAAATCCATGCGCTGGACGATACCCTCGGGCGGAAAAAAATTGAGGTGATGGCCGAACGGATCCGGCAAATCAATCCCGATTGCCGGATCAACGCGATCGATGACTTTATCAATATGGACAATTTGGAAGACCTGCTATCGGTCGGCTACGATTGTGTCATCGACGCTATCGACAGCATCAAGTTCAAGGCGGCGATGATCAATTATTGCCGGCGGAATAAAATCCCGGTCATTGCCACCGGCGGTGCCGGTGGGTTGAGCGATCCGACCATGATCAAGGTGGCCGATCTCAGCCGTACCCACCATGATCCCCTGGCGGCGCGAGTGCGGGGCCGCTTGCGGGACGATTACGGATTCAGCCGTAACCCCAGACGGACGTTTGGCGTAGAGTGCGTCTTTTCCAGCCAGCAACCGGTCTATCCGAAGCCCGACGGCACGGTCAGTCATGACAAGCCGGGAATTCATGGTGTGTCACTTGACTGCCGGTTTGGTTATGGCACCTCGGCCTGTGTTACGGCAAGCTTCGGATTGGTGGCGGCTTCACGCGCGATTCATAAAACCCTGAAAAAAAGGCTGGAGAAAAAGTAGTGGCCAGGGAGACGGTGGTATTTCTGCATGGCATCTGGATGGTAGGTGCCGAGATGTCGCTGTTGCGGCACCGGGTCGAACGTTGCGGGTTTGAGACCTGCCAGTTTCGGTATCAGAGTCTGCGCAAGACGCCGCGTGAAAATGCCGCCGCCCTGAACGGTTTTCTGCATCGCATCGATGCCGACATTATTCACCTGGTGGGGCACAGCCTGGGTGGTATCGTGATCCTGCACCTGTTCAGGCATTTCCCGGACCAGAAGCCGGGACGGGTTGTAATGCTGGGTACCCCGGTGCAGGGCAGCCAGGTTGCGGATCAGGTCCAGGACACCGGCTGGATGAAACCGGTGCTGGGTCGGGCGACTGAACAGGGTCTGCTGGGTGATGCGCCGCGCTGGGAATCAACCCGGGAACTGGGCATGATTGCCGGCACCAAAGGGTTCGGGGTGGGGCTGTTACTGACCAGGGGCCGGCTGCCACAACCCCACGACGGTACGGTCCGGTTGGAAGCCACCCAGACCAGCGGACTGACCGATCATCTGGCGGTGCCGTATACCCATAGCGGGATGTTGTTCGCACGGCCAGTGGCGCAGGCGGTGTGTCAGTTTTTAAAGACCGGTCAATTCACCTGAAGCCAGAATACACATTGTTACCCAGTCAGTACTGAAATGATGGATAGAACGGATCAGGCACCCGTTTTACCTGCCAGTTAGCCCTGACTGAAGTCACTCAGGATCGCCGCGACTTCTTCTTCGCTCACGTCCGTCCAGTTTTCGTAGGCATCGGCCACAGCAAAACGCAAGCCACTTCGGATATTCGCGCAGTACAGTTCGTCGACCTGTACGGCAATCTCCTCGACCGAGCGGGCGTGCCCGGTGGGAACGGCTACGAGGAGCCGGTTGGCGCCGGCGTTTTTAACGGCGGTAATGGCCGCGCGCAGGGTCGAGCCGGCCGCCAGGCCATCATCCACCAGAATCACGGGCCAATCCTGCAAGGGCGGGAATGGGCGATCTCCCCGGAAGCGCAGTACCCGGCGTTCAACCTTGGTCTTCGCCGTGGCCACGCCGGCCTCGATGGTTTCAGGCTGCAAGCCGTAATACTCGACGTACTCGGGGTTGAGCCAGATACTGCCATCGAACGCTACGGCACCATAGCCGGCTTCAGTGGTCCACGGCAGCAGTACCTTGCTGGCAACCACGACATCCAGTGGCAGTTCCAGGCGACGAGCAATCTCGGCGGCCACCGGGACACCGCCGGCGGGAATGCCCAGCACCAGCATGTTGGTGTGCCGGTATTCACCAAGCATTACTGCCAGGCGCTGTCCGGCGTCGGCGCGATCGTGAAACACACGGGTCGTGTCGCGCAGTTCGGGAAGCTCGATGATGTTGCTGGGTGGCATGGGCGGCTCGGTTAAAGTCACGTACCGCTCAGCACAGGCTTCAGCGGTCTATACCACAAGGGATGGGGCCAGGGCGGCCATTTTTAAATGGCCGGGCAAGAAGGGGGTATCTGCTGCTGCACGCACTTGACGTTACGGCATGGGAGGCGTCGATCAGGAATGGGACTGCTTGGAAGGCAGCAGGTATGGCTTGCCAAACAGGCACAGGTACCAGAATACGACGGTGTAGAAGAGGCCGCCGACAGCATAGCGGGTCAGGATAGCGTCCTCTGCATGCCGCTCCTGAATGGTGGCGTATTCGCCGGTGATCATCAGGTACATGGCCACCACCACGACAACCAGTCCGAGTACGAGGTTGGCGCGGATGAACAGGCAGATAGCTTTGCCCTTGGCGAGTTTACTGAGGCGCATATCGATTCCTTATGGAAAGTTATAATTTGAATTATTAGTATTTTAGTGAACATTGATGTTATTGGATTGACCTGGATCAAGGTATTTCACGGATAAAAAAAGGCCGGCAGGGTGCCGGCCTTGGGTGCCATTGTTGCAGAAATTACTTGCTGTTGGCGGTCATATAATCCACCGCGGCCTTCACATCGGCATCCGCCAGACTCATGTTGCCACCCTTGGGCGGCATGCCCTTGAAGCCACCCAGAGCATGGGTATACAGGGTGTCCTTGCCTTGTGCGATGCGGGGCTGCCAGGCTGCTGCGTCACCAAACTTGGGCGCGCCGGCGGCGCCGGTGCCATGGCACGCGAAACAGGCCTGGGTGTAGATGGCCTTGCCATCCGGGCCGGTGCTTGCTGCGGCGGTTGCCGCACCGCTGGCGGTGGCTGGCGGGGCAGAACCCACATTGACCTGGCCAACGGGCGCGATGCGTTTTTCAATGGCTTCCTGAACCATGGCGTCTTCCTTGGGATCGGTCGGCTCGGTACTGGACAAGATATTGGCGGCAATGATGATGATAATCATGAAGGCAAACAGGCCGCCGATGATCAGGATAAGAATTCTAAAAAAGCTACTGTCGGTTTGACTCACTATTCATACCTCTTCTGCTAGGCTTGAGTGGTTAATAATTAGCCAATCGCCGTATCGGGACGGGTCGGCGTTGGAATGGAAATATCGCGCGAAAGTATATCTGGAATCCCCACCCCGGGCCAGCTGGAGACGAAAACATCCTTTATAATATGGACGCCCTGCGGTTGTCCGGGTAAGCTAGCGGCCCCGGGACGAGTCACGTGTGGCCAGGAATGGGGTGTGAAGGAAGGACGCGGTTTACCGTCGCAATGCTCTGTAATGGCCATATTAGACCAATCGCCATACGCACAACCTGTCCGTGTAACTTGATCGGCGCCCGTAGCTCAGCTGGATAGAGCGCTGCCCTCCGGAGGCAGAGGTCAGAGGTTCGAATCCTCTCGGGCGCGCCATATCAATTAAAACCGCCTGCCGTGTGCAGGCGTTTTTGTTTGTTTTGGTATGTCAGGGCTTGAAACGCTGACCGCAGCGCAAATGAAACTCGACCGAATCATCGGGAACGAACTGGTATGATTCGAATTATGCAATTACCCATTTCGCTACTGCCGGGGCTGCTGGTGCTGGTCATCAGTACATCAGCTGCGGCCGAAAATACAATCCAGAAAATGCGTGCGGCCCGCTTGCCATCGACACCGGCAGCCCAGTTGCAGATCTATGCGTCGGATCCGGATTGGCGGGTGCGGCGTGAAGTGGCGAGCAACCGGCGGGCGCCACAGCCGATACTGAGGGCACTGGCAACGGATCCCAGGTCCGAGGTCAAGATTGCGGTGGCGACCAACCTGGCAACGGACGAGGCAACTTTTCTGCTGTTGGCCGACGATCCCGACACAACGATCCGCAGCGTGGTCGCCCGGTTTGAGTATGTTGCACCGGCGGCGCTGGATAAACTGGCCCGGGACAGCGATCCCGACATCAGGCTGGAAGTGGCGCGGGCATTCAATACGCAGCCTGCGACGCTAAAGATACTGATGGACGACGAATATGAAAGTGTTCAGCAGGCTGCCGCACATAGTCTTGCCAGCCGGGAAGCGGGCCGGCGCTAACTTATCGCCGGGCCGCCAGGCAGGTTTACTTGTCTAGCGCAACACGCCGGGGGGTGGAGTGAAACTGTCCAGCACCTCAACGTAGTTGGCCCGTTCATAGGCGGCAGGGTCAATGGCGTGTCCCTGGCTGATGCTGCCTTTCAATTGCTGCACCGATTCGTATTCGTGTTCCTCCAGCCAGATTTCCAGTTCACGAAGCAGGGTGGTGATGTGGCCCGGACCATGCGTCAGCAAGGCGCTGCAAAGATGGGTCACATCTGCACCGGCCAGCAGCGCCTTGAGGATGTCCTGGCTGGTATGAAACCCACCGGTCACCGCGAGGGAAAGTTTGACGTGATCGTACAGAATCGCGACCCAGCGAATACGCAACAGGGATTCGAATGACGACGACAAGTTGAGGCGCGGTACGACCTGCAGGGTTTCCAGGTCGATGTCAGGCTGGTAGAAGCGGTTAAACAGGACCAGCCCGCCGGCCCCCGCAGATTCCAGGCGCTGCGCGATGTCAGTAAACGAGCTGAACTGGGAAGACAGCTTCATGGTGATGGGGATCGTCACATGGCGGCGCAATTCAGTCAGTAAATCGATATAACGATCTTCCACTTCGCTACTGATCTCGCCGTAGCGGGCGGCCACATAATAAACATTCAGCTCCAGTGCATCCGCCCCGGCTTCCTGCAGTTCCTTGCCGTAGTTGATCCACCCGCTCAGGGAGGTGCCGTTCAGGCTCGCGATAACAGGAATATCCAGTTGTGACTTGAGCCGGCGCAGTTGGTCCAGATATTCGTCCTGATAACTGTGGTAGTCAGCAGGAACGGGATGAAACGAGCCCGCTTCCGGGTTACCGATGTCCTGCTCGTGCAGGAAGCGGGCGAGATGTCTTTCTTCATAGTCAATCTTCTCCTCGAACAGGGAATACATGACCAGGGCAGACGCACCGGCATCCTCCAGGCGCAGTGCAGTGTCCACGTTCTTTGACAGCGGGGATGCTGACGGCACCAGCGGGTTGGCCAGTTTCAGGCCAAGATATTCGGTTGTCATATCGATCATGGTTGTGTCTCCGCTTTATCGGTATGCAGTTTGGCCTTGGTGGCGGCCACGCTGGTGTGGTCGTCCCAATCCAGTTCAGACAGTTGTTTGTAATAGGAATAACGATGCCGGACTTCCTGTTGCGCCTGCGCCAGAAAGCGTTCGGCATCATCCGGATGGGTATGCCAGAGCATGCTGAAGCGTGTTTCGGTTTGCACGAAGTCCCGGTAGGGAATGGACGGTTCGGCCGAGTCCAGATGCAGCGGGTTCTTGCCCGCGGTAATGCGTTTGGGATCAAACCGGAACAGGGGCCAGTGACCGCTGTTGACGGCCAGTTGCTGCTGACGGTGATTGTTGGACAAATCGACACCGTGTGCGATACAGGGCGAATAGGCGATGATAATCGAGGGACCCTGATGGGCTTCTGCTTCCAGAAATGCGCGCAGGGTCTGGATGTCCTTGGCGCCGTAAGCCACATGGGCCACATAGACATTGTCGTAGTCCATGGCCAGCAGAGCCAGGTCCTTTTTCGCGGTGGGCTTGCCACCGGCCGAGAATTTCGCCACGGCACCCAGCGGAGTAGCCTTGGAGGTCTGCCCGCCGGTATTGGAATAGACTTCCGTATCCAGCACCAGAATGTTTACATCCCGCCCGGAGGCGAGGACATGGTCCAGGCCGCCGTAGCCGATATCATAGGCCCAGCCGTCACCGCCAATGATCCAGACGCTTTTTTTGACCAGGCTGTCGGCCAGCTGTAGCAGCGTTCCGGCAGCCGGATCTGTCAGGGTCCCGAGTTGCTCGCGCAATTGCACGATACGCTCGCGTTGTTCATGGATGCCTGCCTCGTCGGACTGGTCGGCAGTCAAAATGGCCTCGACCAGGGTGGCGTCCAGCTGATCGCCCAACGAGGACAGCAGCTCCCGGGCATGTTCGTTCTGTTTGTCAGTAGCGATACGCAGACCCAGACCGAACTCGGCATTGTCTTCGAACAGCGAGTTGTTCCAGGCCGGGCCGCGCCCCTCCGGGTTGGTTGCCCAGGGTGTGGTGGGGAGATTGCCACCATAAATGGATGAACAACCGGTGGCGTTGGCGACCAGCATCCGGTCGCCAAACAGTTGCGAGGCCAGTTTCACATAGGGTGTTTCACCGCAACCGACGCAGGCGCCGGAAAATTCGAACAGGGGTTGCAAGACCATGGCACCCTTGATGGTGCTGGTCTTCAGATCGCGGCGATCATACTCGGGCAGGGAAAGAAAATAGTCCCAGTTGCTGCGTTCCGTGTCGCGCAGGGGCGGTTGCGGTGCCATGTTCAGTGCCTTGCGGCTGGCGTTACTTTTATCACGGATCGGGCAAATGTCCACGCACAGACCGCAGCCGGTACAGTCTTCCGGTGCAACCTGGTAACTGATATGCATGCCTTCAGGAAAATCCTTGCCCAGCATCGGGTGACGCTTGAAACTGGCGGGGGCGTTCGACAGGTTACTTGCATGGACAATCTTGCTGCGGATAGCGGCATGGGGGCAGGCCAGCGGGCACTTGCCGCACTGGGTGCACAAGTCCGGTTCCCAGACCGGGATTTCCAGCGCCAGGTTACGTTTCTCCCAGGCCGCCGTACCGAGTGGAAAACTGCCATCGGCCGGCATCAGACTGACAGGAATGTCATCACCGTGGCCGGCGATGATCCGGCCGGTTACCTGGCGGACGAACTCCGGCGCGGTATCAGACACAGGGGCATGGAGCCTGATCTGGCTGGTGACGGTACCAGGCACCTTGATTTCATGCAGACAGGCCAGGGTTTCATCGATGGCCTTGAAATTTATTTCCACAATGCGGCGGCCTTTTCGACCATAGGTTTTTTCCACCGCCTCCTTGATCGCCTTGATGGCGTCGTCCCTGGGCAGAATCCCGGAGATCGCAAAGAAACAGGTTTGCATGATGGTGTTGATGCGTTTTCCCATGCCGGTTTTTTCCGCAACCGCATACGCATCAATGTTGTAGCACCGGATCTGTTTGTCGACGATTTGCTGCTGCATGGACTGTGGCAGGGTATCCCAGACATGGTCCGGCGCGGCCGGGGAGTTAAGCAGGAATACGGCATTGGGCGCGGCCTTGTCCAGCATCGTGTATCGCTCGAGAAACACCGGCTGATGACAGGCAACAAAACTGGCGTCGTTGTCACCTATTAAATAGGTAGAGTGAATGGGATTTGGGCCAAAGCGCAAGTGGGAAACAGTGACAGCCCCGGATTTCTTGGAGTCATAAACGAAATAGCCCTGGGCATGCCAGTCGGTACTTTCGCCGATGATCTTGATACTGTTCTTGTTGGCGCTGACCGTGCCGTCGCTGCCGAGGCCGTAAAAAACAGCCTGGAAGGTCTTGGCGTTGGCATCGGTGCGAAATGCCGGGTCCCACTCCAGACTTGTGTGGGTCACATCGTCATGAATACCGATGGTAAAGGAATTTTTCGGCTGTGGTTTGGCAAGCTCAGCGAAGATTGCCGTGATCATGGCGGGCGTGAATTCCTTGGAAGAGAGGCCATAACGTCCACCGATGATCCTCGGCATGGCGGTAAACTTGCCCTTCCCACTGCAAAAATCCTGCGCCACGGCGCCCAGCACATCCTTGTAAAGG
>Ga0316579_10000608_pt1 | contig 12079 bp, 8 predicted proteins | sample J5NA_2_FD_203074 | JGI IMG/M metagenome (GOLD analysis project Ga0316579, IMG submission 203074) | Rhizosphere microbial communities from salt marsh grasses in Alabama, United States - J5-7_160517rDrA | ecosystem: Host-associated > Plants > Roots > Rhizosphere | place: USA: Alabama | collected... | reverse complement strand
GTCAGTTCCACGTCGTCCGCCCCCTCACCGGGCGCAGAACTCGACGACGAGCCGGACGTCGCGCACGACCGGAGACCTGCGAGCGACGGGCCGGGCGCAGGCGGCGGATCCTCAGCGCGGAACGGCCGACCGGGTACTGGGCGCGCAGACGCTGTTTCTCCCGCAGGCGTCGGGCGTAGTCCGACAGATTCCGGGTTCGTCGTCCGTGCCGGTCGGGGCGGCACGACCGTACTTCCATGATCCGCGCGGCCTCGCCGGTCAACGGCAGGCCCGGGGACCGGCTGGGCCCGGTCACGGGAGCACGACGCATGAAGATCTCCAAGGGGTGGTCGAGGGCCGAACCGGGGCGGTCACCGCGGGGACCACGGTCCGGGTGCGGGCGGACGGTCCCGTGTCGTGAGCTCGGCGGTGGTCCGGGGCACGGCGGTGCCGTTCCCGTCCGTCGCGACGCCCCGTGAGGCCGTTCCGTCGTGCCCGGTCCCGGGTCGGGCGATCGGAAGGGGACGGGGCAGACGGCCGACTCCTCGGGGGGACCTCGGGGTCGATCGGGATCTCTCCCCCGGGAGCCCAGCGCCTCCGTACCGTGTTGCGATCACCTGACTTAGGTTAGCCTAGCCTAAAGATTTGTGGAATACTCCTCCACGCCCCGTTCGGAAAGGACGCACTTTGTGAGCACGAAACTGGGCGAACTGGTACGCCCCGTTCGATGGTCCCTGGGCGCAGCCGTCCTGCTGGACGCCGTGAGCGCCCTCATGGTCGTCGTGCCCTTCGTCGCGGTCGTCCGGATCGCCAGTGCCCTGCTGGAGGAGGGAGGACGGGACGAGGCACGGAAATGGGCCTGGATCGCCGTGGCGGCGTTGCTCCTGCGGGCCGTCACGATGTTCGCCGCCTACGCCGTCACGCACCTTTCCGAGGCCGAACTCGCCTCCGACCTGCGCGGCCGGATCGTGGATCACCTGTCCCGGCTCCCGTTGGGGTGGTTCGGCTCCCGCGCCTCGGGCCGGGTGAAGAAAGCGGCCCAGGACGACGTCGCAGCCCTGCACCACCTGGTCGCGCACTCCGCGCTGGACACGACGACCGCCGTCGTCGTTCCGGTGGCGAGCCTGGCCTGCCTGTTCTGGGTCGACTGGCGCATGGCACTGGTGGCCCTGGTACCGCTCGTGGCCGCGTTGGCCCTGTACGCCGTGGCCCTGGGCGGCAGCCTGGAACTGTACCGTCGCTACGACGCCTCCCTCGCCGAGATCAACGCCGCCACCGTGGAATACGCCGGGGGCATCGCGGTGGTCAAGGCCTTCGGCCGGACCGGCAGCGCCCACAGCACGTTCGACCAGGCGTGCGCCGACTTCCACGCCTTCTTCGACCGGTGGATGCGCCGGTCGGCCCGGGCCGGGACCGCGATGGAGGTGATCTCCTCCCCGCCGGTCGCCCTGCTCCTGCTGGTTCTCGCTGCCGCCGGGCTGGTCTCCACGGGCACCCCCGCGCTCGACGTGCTCCCGGGGATCGTCCTGGGGCTGGGGATCTGCGGACCCCTGCTCGCCCTGGCCATGGGGTTGCAGGACCTGCGGGAGGCATCCCAGGCCGCCGACCGCATCGGCGCGCTGCTCGCCGTCCCGGCCCTGCCCGTGGCAGCCGATCCCGTCCTGCCCCGGGGCCACGAGGTGGTTCTCGACGGTGTCACGTTCGGTTACGAGGACCACGACGAACCGGGCGCGGGCACCGGGGACGTCCTGCCCGCGGACCCGGGACCCGCCGCCGTCGACGACGTGAGCCTGGAACTGGTCCCCGGCACCGTCACCGCCCTGGTCGGGCTGTCCGGTTCGGGCAAGTCGACCCTGGCCAGGCTGGTTCCCCGGTTCCACGACCCGCGGGCCGGCGAGGTCCGGCTGGGCGGCGCGCCCGTGCACCGGGTCGCCACCGGCGAGCTGTACCGGCACGTGTCCTTCGTCTTCCAGGAGGACCACCTGCTCGTGGCCTCCCTGCGGGAGAACATCGCCCTGGCCCGGCCCGAGGCCACCGACCACGAGGTCCGCCGGGCCGCCCGGGCGGCCCGGATCGACGAGCGGATCATGGCCCTTCCCGACGGGTACGACTGCGTCCTCGGACGTGACGTGCACCTGTCCGGCGGGGAACGTCAACGGGTCGCCATCGCCAGGGCCCTGCTGGCCGACGCCCCCGTGATCGTGCTCGACGAGGCCACGGCCTTCGCCGATCCGGACTGCGAGGACTCGATCCAGCAGGCGCTGTCCCGTCTGGCCGCCGGGCGCACCGTCCTGGTGATCGCCCACAGGCTCCACACCGTCGCCCACGCCGACCGGATCGTCGTGCTCGACGCCGGTCGGGTCGTCGAATCCGGCAGCCACGGGGAACTCCTCGCCCTCGACGGGCACTACTCGCGTCTGTGGGCCGCCTCCGGGGCGCCGCACGCCCCAGGACACCGCACCGGCCGGGAGGACCACGAATGATCACCGGACTGCGCCGGCTCCTGCCCGTTCCGGCACGCCGACGGTACGACCTCGCCCTCGTCCTCATGGCCGCGGCCGCGGTCCTGCAGGGGATCTCCTTCGTCATGCTCCTGCCGATCCTGCGCCCGCTGCTGTCGGAGGATCCCCAGGACGCCTGGCCGCCGATCGGCGTGCTGGCCGCCGTCACCCTGGCCTACGCGCTCACCACCTGGTGGGCCGCGGACCGCGCCCAGCGCGTGGCCATGGAGATCACCGGGATCCTGCACCGGCGCCTGGGCGAGGCCGTCGCGACCGCACCGCTGGGCACCGTCGACCTGGCCCTCACCGGTCGCCTGGCGCGGTTGACCAGCTCGGGGGTGATGCAGATCGCCACCGTGCCCGCGCACTTCTTCCGGCCGATCGCTGCGTCCGCGCTGACCCCCCTGACCGTCGTGGTCGGGATCACCCTGGTGGACCCGCGGGTCGGCCTGGTGACCCTGGTCTGCCTGCCCCTGCTGGCACTCACCTACCGGGCCACCACCGCGATCGTGGGCCGGTGCAACGTCGAGGACGCCGCCGCCATCGCGGAGTCCTCCGCCCGGGTCGTGGAGTTCGCCCGTGTCCAGCCGGCGCTGCGTGCCTTCGGCGGTCCGGGCGCCGTGGGGGAGGCGGTGCGGCGTGCCCTGGACCGCCAGCGCAGGGCCCGGCGAGCACTGCTCGTCCGGGGCGCCCTGGGGATGTCGGCCTTCGTGCTGACCGTCCAGGCGACCGTGACGGCCGTCATCGTCACCGGACTCGGCCTGGCCCTGGACGGGGCGTTCGACGTGCCGACCCTCGTGGCACTGCTCGTCCTGGGGCTTCGCTTCGCCGAACCGATCGGCGCCGTCGCGGACCTCGGTTCGGGGATGCGCGTGTCGAGCGACTCCCTCGCAGAGGTTCAGGAGATCCTGTCGGCCCCCACCCTGCCCGAGCCCGACCTGCCCGCCCAGGCCCCGGACGATCCCCCGGTCGAGGTGAGGGACGTCTGCTTCGGCTACGACAGCCGCACCCCGGTCCTGCGAGGAGTGTCCTTCGTCGTCGAGCCGGGGACCACGACCGCCGTGGTCGGTCCCTCCGGCGCAGGCAAGTCCACCCTGCTCAAACTCCTGGCCCGCTTCCACGACGTGTCCGCGGGAGCCGTGCTGTTCGGCGGGCACGACGTGCGCGAGCTCGGCACCGAGAACACCATGTCCCTGGTCTCCCCGGTCTTCCAGGACGTCTTCCTGTTCTCCGGCTCGCTGCTGGACAACATCCGGACGGGACGCCCGGACGCCACCGACGACGAGGCGTTCGCCGCCGGCCGCGCCGCGGCCGTCGACCGGATCGCCGAACGGCTCCCGAGGGGTTGGCACTCGCCCGTCGGCGAGGGCGGTTCCCGGCTGTCCGGCGGGGAGCGCCAGCGCGTCTCCATCGCCAGGGCGATCCTCAAGGACGCCCCCGTCCTCCTGCTCGACGAGGCGACCAGCGCGCTGGACCCCCTCAACGAGCACGCGGTCCTGCGGGCGCTGGAACACCTGCGAGGACGTACCCGCATCGTGGTCGCTCACCGGCTGTCCACCGTCGAGTCCGCCGACCAGATCGTCGTGCTCGGCGACGACGGCCGGCTCGCGCAGGTCGGGACCCACGCCGACCTCCTGGGGCGCGGCGGGCTCTACGCGGACTTCTGGAACACCCGTGCCCGCGCCCGCGGCTGGACCCTGGCCCGCCCGGGGGACGGCCCCGTGACCGGACCCGGGACAGGCCCGGGGAACGACCTCGTGGGAGTCACGGAGGACAGCCCGTGACGGATCGGATCCGGAAGGTCCCCCCGCCGGACCCGGCCGAGGTCCCCGCCGGCCCGCCCGTCCCCCGCACGCCGACGGACGCTGACCGTCGCCGGCGCACCGACAGCACGCTGGCGGGTTCCTGCGCCGTCCTCGGCGCCGTCACCGCCCACTGGTGGAACACGATGCCGCGGCGGTGGTGGACCTCGACCCCGACACTGTGGGTCGCGCTCGGCGACCTCGCGGCCCTCTGGGGAACGGTCCTCCTTCTCGCCCTCGTGCTCCTGGCCGCGCGGCCGGCCTGGCTCGAACGGGCCGTTGGCCACGAAACGATGATCGGATGGCACCGGCGGATCGCCCCGTGGGGCGTCGTCCTCATCACGGTCCACGTCCTGGCCGCCATCGGGGTGACGGCCATCGGGGAGACGACCTTCCCGGAAGCGGCCTGGACCCTCGCGGTGGACTACCCGGACATGCTGCCGGCCTGCGCGGGTTTCGTCCTGCTGCTGGTCGTCGCGATCACTTCCTGGCACCGGATCCGCGACCGCCTGCGCGAGGAGACCTGGTGGGTCGTGCACCTGTACTCCTACCTGGCGATCGGGCTCTCCCTGCTCCACGAGCTGAGCCTCGGCAACTCCTTCACGGGCAGGAGCCTGGCCTCACGCCTCTGGCTGGGCCTGCACCTGGGGGTCCTCGCGGTCGTGGCGCACTCGCGCCTTGCCCTTCCCGTCCTGCGCAGCCTGCGCCACGACCTGCGGTTGAGGGCGGCCCTGCCCGACGGGCCCCGCGGGGTGCGGGTGGCCGTCACCGGCAGGGACCTCGAGGGGCTGCGCCCGGGACCGGGGCAGTTCGCCCTCGTCCGCTTCTGCCGGCGGGACCTGTGGTGGTACGCCCGCTCCCACCCGGTCACCCCGGTGGACGGCACCCTGCGCATCACCGTGTCCCGCAAGGACCCGCGAGCGCGGGAGATCCTCGCCCTGAGGCCCGGGACCCGGATCGTCCTGGAGGGCCCCTACGGGGTCGGTGACCCCGACGCGGCCGGGAACGAGGGCAGCGACGTCCTGGGGGCCTGGAGGTCCGTGCCGGCCGTTCCCGGCGCGACCGGGGAGTGGCACGCCGGCGACCCGCAGGCCGTGAGGTGGGGGGAAGTGCGGGTCCGGGCCAGGGTCGACGGCGGCCGGATCACCGACGTCCGGGCCGTGGGCATGCCGGACCTCGAGTCCTGCTCGGCACGGCTCAGCGCCCGGGTGGCCCTGATCCTGCGCGAGGCCGTCCTGCGCTCGCAGTCCACGGACGTGGACATGGTCTCCGGCGCCACCCACACCAGCCGGGCCTACCTGCGGTCACTGCAATCGGCTCTCGACAGCGCGTCGAGGGCCCCCCACGCCGATCCCCGTCCGGCGACCTGGCCGGACGGGTCCCTGCGTCCGTGACGGCCCGGACAACGGTCCGCGACGACGACACGAGAAGGTGGTACATCCATGCGACGCGCAGTGATCGCCCTGGCCGGGACGGCTGTCGGGGTGGGAGCCGTACTGTCCTACCAGCCCTTGTCCGGACAGGACGACCAGGACGAGGCCGCGGCCGCCCCCTCGGGGGAGGGAACGGGGCAGGACGACACGCACGGCAAGGACGACAAGAGCGATGGACCGGACTGGGAGGCATGGAGGACGGTCCCCACGGATCCCGCGGCGACCGGGGAATGGGTCCCCGGTGACGTCGTCCCGGTGAAGTGGGGGGACGTGCAGGTCAGGGTCAGGCTCGACGGCACCCGGATCACCGACGTCAACGCCCTCGCCCTTCCCGACGACGACGGCTTCTCCGCCCGGTTGAGCCAGCAGGTGGCCCGGACCCTGCGCGAGGAGGTCCTCCAGGCGCGTTCCACGGACGTCGACATGGTCTCCGGCGCCACCTACAGCAGCAGGGCCTACCTGAAGTCCCTCCAGTCGGCGCTGGACCGGCCGTGAGCCGGCCGGCGTCCGCGCTCCCGTCCCCCGCCCCGGGAACCGGTGAACTCCTGCGACGCGCGGAGCGGGCCATGGGCACGGTCTTCTCCTTCGCCGTCGTGGTGGGGGCGGACGGCGCGGACGCCGGTCCCGACCGGGCGAGGGCCGCCGTCGGCGCGGCCGTCCGCGCGGTGCGGCGCCTGGAACGGGCCTGGAGCCCCTTCCGGGACGGAACCCTCGTGGGCAGGACCCGGCGCGGGGAGACCCTCCGGCCCGATCGCGACGACCCCGACGGCGACCTGGACCTGGCCGGGATCCTCGGCCTGTGCGCCGTGCTGCGCGACAGGACCCGCGGAGCCTTCGACCCGTGGAGCCTTCCGGGGGGTTTCGACCCGACGGGCCTGGTCAAGGGCCGGGCCGTCGAACGCGCCGTCGCCGAGCTCCGGCGGCACGGCCTGCGCGACGTGGCGGTCGGGGGCGGGGGCGACGTCGTCGTGCGCGGCGACGCCCCCGGCCGGCGGGGATGGCGGGTGGGCGTGCGCGATCCGCGGGCCGGCACCGGGTCCGTGGCCGTGGCCCGCCCCGACGGCGGGCTGCTGGCCACGGTGTCCCTGGCCGGGCCGGGCGCCGTCGCGACGTCCGGGACCAGCGAGCGGGGACGGCACGTGCTGGACCCGCGCACCGGGCGACCGGCCCGCGGCCTGCTCCAGGCCACGGTCGTCGGCCCGGACCTGGCCGCGGCGGACGCGCTCGCCACGGCCCTGCTCGCGGCCGGGGACCCCGCACCGCCCTGGCTCGCAGACCTCCCCGGCCACCGGGTCGTCGCCCTCACCGAGGACGGTCTCCTCGTCGGCGACCTGCCTGCCTGCGGCTCATGACCCGGACCCGCGGGGCCGGCCGCCGTCGGGGCCCGGGGCCCGGCCGTCCGGGTCGTCCGGGGTGTTCGGGCCGTCCGGGTCCTCCGGGGGGCCGACGGCGTCGATGGCGTCGAGCGCTTCGAGGGCCCGCGCGACCCGCGCGGCGCCGTCCCGGCGGCGGGCCCTGGCGGCGAGGGCGGCCGCCAGGGGGCCGAGGACGGCCCGGGCGTCGGCCCTGCCGGCGGCGATCAGACCGTCGACGGTGGCCGGGGAGAAGTCGAGCAGGCTCTCCACGACGCCGAGCGGACCCGGCCCGGCCAGGGGCCTGCGGGGGCGCACCTCGAGGATGCCCAGGTCCGCGTAGCGGCGGGCGTCCCACACCCGTCCCGGGGCGAGGTGGACGACGATCGCCGTCCCGCACGCGGGGTTGCCGGACAGCGGGCCGACGGGAAGGTTGTCGAACAGGCTGCCGTCCCGGTACCAGGAGCCGTTCACCTGCCGCGTGGGGAGCACCAGGGGCAGGGCGCAGCTGGCGAGCACCGCGGCGTGCCTGCGCTCCTCGTCCAGGTCCTGGACCCTCAACCAGCGGCCCCTGCGGGTGAGCACCGCCCGCAGGAGGTCGGCGGACGGGCGGCGGGAGCGACGCTCCGCCGCGCCGGCCGACGCGACCGACACCCACAGCTGCGGGCCGCGCGCCAGGTCCGCCGCCGGCGCGTACCTCGCCAGGAGGGACTCGACGAACTCCGGTTCGAGCACGGGCGAGTCGAGCGCCCGCAGGGTCCGGGCCGTCCTCCCCGCTACGCCCCCCGGCCGTTCGCCGATCACGTCACCGGCCTCGGCCACGGCCCGCCAGACCTCCAGCAGCCGCCGCGACCCCGTGGCCAGGTCCGGGGCCGCGGCGACGGCGGCGGCGTTGAGGGCGCCGATGCTGGCCCCGCACAGCGCGGACGGCCGGACGCCGTGCTCGGCCAGGACGGCCAGCACCCCGGCCTGGTAGGCGCCGCGCGCCCCTCCGCCCGCCAGGACGATCCCCGTGCCGGGCCGGGTCACGGCTCGTCGGGTTCCGGGACGAACGCCTCGACGTCGCTCGCCACGCGGAGCCGGGCGATGCGTGCCGCCAGGGCCTGCTCCTCGACCAGGGCCCGGACGATCGAGTGCCGGTCGGCGCTGTGCCCCGGCAGCCCCTGACGGCCCCGGACCACCGAGATCGCCGTGCCCCCGGGGCTGGCCGGGACGTCCTGCGGCAGGGCCCCCAGCTCCGCCGCGAGAGCCAGCGCCGCCGTGACGGGCCCCCTGGGCCTGGCCACCGCTGCGGGCAGGCCGTGGTCGAGGAGCTCCGCCAGGAGCCGGCAGCGGTCCGGCGAACCCAGCTGGTGGACGGCGTCGTCGATCAGGCGTGCCAGCGCGAAGGGCGCGGGCACGGCCTGCCGGGTGCGCGGGTGGTCCACCAGGCGCAGCGCGAGCTGCTCGCGGTAGTCGTTCCCCCCGAGGGACACCGCCTCGCCCGCGGGACCGCCCGCCACCTCCCCGGCGATCAGGACGACCTGGTAGATCCACGGCAGGCCGCGGTAGGTCTCCCCGACGCTCCAGCGGTTCACCGCCATGTCCAGGTGCTGCTGGCCCCTCGTCGCCAGCTCCAGGACCTCGGTGCGCCGCTCCACGGTCCGCAGGCGGTCGGCGAGACCCTCCCACCGGGTGCCCATCGCGACGGTGAGCTCGTCGACCGTGGCCGCCACCGTCCGCAGCCGGGCATCGTCGCGCGTGGTCAGGGCCTGGAGGGCCGCGATGTCGCGCCGGGCCGACAGCAGGTGGTGGCCGAGGCGCTCCACCGCGAGATCGGTGGCCGTCCCGTCCTCGCAGACCTCGGTCAGCCAGGCCGTCAGCGACCGGTCCGCGCCGGCGAGCGCGCCGAGGGCGATCCGGTCGGCCCGTGCCGCGCGGCCGGTGACGCCGTCCAGCAGCCGCGCCACGACGCCGGTGGGCCTGCGGGAGAGGTCCTCCACGACGCTCACGGAGTTGACCAGTTCGAGCAGCATCCGGTCGGTCAGGAGCGGGATCCCCTCGGCGGTCCGTCGCAGGACGTGATCGGGGGGTTCTCGCGGGCCGTCCTCGGGGGACCCGCACGGGCCCTCCTCGGGAAGGACCGTGCCGTCGGGGACCGTGCCGTCGGAACCGGGGATCAGGGTCATCGCAGGGACACTCCGTCCGTGGTGAGGGCCCAGGCCAGGTCGTCGATCAGCGGCCCGAACCGGGCGGGATCCGTCGCCCGGCGTGCGGCGAGCGCGTCGTGGGCGCGGACGGCCCCGGCGACCGCCAGGAGCCGGTCCGCCTCCCGCCGCAGGCCGTCGAGCACCGCGGCGGAGGCGGCCGGGACGCCCGAACGGGCCAGGAGCCGCTCGGCCGTGTCGTCCAGGGTCCGGGCGTCGGCGCCCGCCAGGTGCTCGCGCCAGTCCTCGGGGTACCGAGCCTGCAGCAGGCGGTCGCGGGCCACCGGGGCCGGCTCCGTCCGGTACGAGTGCGCGACCTGGGCGCGGTGGGCGGACACCTCCAGGACGTGATCGCGGGGGATCGGTCCCACCTCGGCGAACATCTGGCGGACGGCGCACGCCACCTGGTCGGGGTCCCGGTCGCCGGGCCGTCGCTGGTCGGCCTTGTTCACGACCACCCACCAGCCCTCCGGGGGCACGATCCGCCCGAACGGCACCAGCAGCCGCGCCGCGCGCAGGTCCGTGCGGGTTCCCAGGCGCGTGAGGTCGAGCACCACCAGCACGGCGTGGGCCACGGACAGCGCTGCCAGCACGTGGCGCGTGATCTCGTCGCCCAGGCGGCTCTCGTCCAGGCCCGGCGTGTCCACGAACTCCACGGGACGGGCCGGACCGCCGGTCCGCCGGGTCGCGGCGTCGCGGGGGAGCAGCACGTCCACCCGCGGCCAGTCCTCGACCGCCGTGCCCTCGACGCGGCCCCCGGCGTCCCGGTGGACCAGCCGCGCCAACCGGAGCAGGTCGCTGATCCCGGCCAGCCGGGCCCGGACCTCCGCGGCACCGGCCCGGACGCCGTCCCGGGCCGGTCCGGGGCCGGCGTCCCCGGCGTCCCCGGCATCGAGGTCCCCGTCCCCCAGCCGTCGCAGGAGGTCGGCGAGGTGCCGGTCGCGCTCCACGAGCCGGCGGGCGGCGCCGTCCTGCACCCGCGCCCCGGCCAGGCGGGCGCACGTGCGGCGCAGGGCCAGGCGGAACCGTTCCGGGACGTGCAGGCCGGCGACGGGTCCTGTGGGGGGACCGGACCCCGCCGGGTCGTGGCCGGCGATCACGACCCGGGTGGGCAGGAAGGTCGTTGCGGTGTTGCGCGTGGGGAGCAGCTCCGCACGGGCCAGGGCGTTGAGGAGGGTGGACTTGCCGGCGTTCATCGGTGCGACGACCGCGACCCGGAGCGGTTCGGGACCCGCCCCGTCCGGATGGGCGCGCGTGGCGTGGCGGGCCCGTCCGGCCGTCCCCGGGGCCGGCCCCGCCGCCTCCAGGACGGGCCGGGCCCGGGCCAGGGCGAGGTCGAGGGCGGCGGACACCCCGTGGTCCGGCGCGGTCGTCAGCCGGTCGACGGCAGTCCCGAGGTCCTTCCACGCCTCCCGGAGGGCGCCGGCGCCGGCGTGCCCGGCGGATGCCGCCCGCACCCCCTCCCGGGCCCGGTCGACCGCCGCGGTGCTCTGCTCGAGGCGTCCGGCGAGGTACTCGGCCCGATCGCGGTGGTAGGGCCCCAACTCCCGGCGCACGGCGTCCTCGACCCATGCGCGCATCGCCCGGCAGTGGTTCTCCACCAGGAGGTGCCAGGTCTCCCGGACGGAACGCAGGAGGCGGTGCCGGTCGAGCAGGAGTCCGGTGCCCGGGGAGAGCGCGACGTCGTGGGGGAACCTGTCGGCCAGGACGATCCGTTCCACCGGGCCGGGCGGGTGGGGGTGGTCGGCGGGCCGGCGCAGCGCGGGCCGGCCCGCCTGCAGGAGAGCGGGGTAGAGGTCGTGCACGGCCGTCGGCGGCTGAACCTGCCGGGGGGCGGGGGGCGGGGGCCGCAGCGGCGGGCCGAGGAGGGGCACGAGGCCGGCCTCGGCCTCCCGCAGCGCGCCGGCGTCGTCCGCCGCGGCCGTCGACGCGGCGGACACCCATCGGGCCAGCGCGTCCCGCGAGCCCCGGCAGGCGTCGGCCACGGGTACCGCGAGGTCCGCGAGGAGGGCCGTGACAGCGGCCCGGGCGTCCCGCTCGTCGCGGAAGATCCGCCGGTCGCCGCGGCCGTGCCGTGCGGGCGGGGCGCCGTCCGGGGGCGGTGGGTACCCCCGGGGGCGCCGGGGCAGGGCCCGCCCCTCCAGCCGGTGCAGGGCCGTCCTGGTCGTGTGCCGGACCTTCTCCAGCTCGTCGGCGACACGGCCCCCGTCGTCGGCACCGCAGAGCGGTACCGATCGGGCGGCGGCCGTGCCCCGGGCGTGCTGGACCAGCATCCCGTGCGCGTCCCCCGCCGCCCGCAGCGCGTGGCGTGCCACGACCAGACGCTCGGCGGCCAGGGCCGAGCACCGGGCGAGGAGGTCCTCGACCCGCGGCCCGACACCGGCCCGCAGGTCGACCGCCGCACGCAGCGAGCCCACCGCCGTGACGGGTTCGCGACGGGCGGACCACGCGCTGCCGTCCAGCGGCGCTGCAAGGGCCGACGCGCCGAGTTCCTCGAGCAGGTCCCGCAGGTCACCCGCGAGGGCCCGGTGCCGGCGCCAGATCCCGACGGCCTCCCCGTCGGCCCCGCCGGTCCCCGCGGGCCCAGCGGGAAGGCCCCGCGGGCCCGTGCCGTCCGACGTCCCGGGAGCGTCCCGTGCCCCGCGCGGGGCGCCGGACCGTGGCGTCACGCCCGCGACGGGGCAGCGGCCGGACGGCCCCCGCCCGGGGGGACCGGCGGCCCGTCGGGCCGGCTGCCGGCGGGTGCGAGGTCCCTGACCTGGGCCAGCTGGCGCCGGAAGTCCTCGACCCGGTCCAGATGGCCGGCCACGTCCTTGCGCACGGCCT
>Ga0316579_10000607_pt1 | contig 12080 bp, 7 predicted proteins | sample J5NA_2_FD_203074 | JGI IMG/M metagenome (GOLD analysis project Ga0316579, IMG submission 203074) | Rhizosphere microbial communities from salt marsh grasses in Alabama, United States - J5-7_160517rDrA | ecosystem: Host-associated > Plants > Roots > Rhizosphere | place: USA: Alabama | collected... | reverse complement strand
CAAGAACTCAGCACTCAGGAAACCACTAATACCCACCTGGCATTGGCTGAAGCTCTCCTGGCTGACGGCAACGTTGATGAGGCGGCTGATGAAATCTCCTACGCCCTGAGTCAGAACAGGTTTAATGCCGCCGGGCATACGCTGCGCGGCGAACTGGCCCTGGCCAAAAATGACCACGAGGAAGCGATTCGCGCCTACCAGCGTGCCTTCGAACTCGATCCTTCCCAGGTCGGCGTCTATGTCGCCCTGAGCAACGAACTGCGCCAAAAGGGCGGGACACCCAACGACGTCATGGTACTGCTGCAAATTGCTCTGCGTGAAGAAGCCAACGATCCCACCCTCCTTCTTGCTTTAGGGGATCAATGGCAGCGCCTTGGTGAGACAGATGCGGCAATTGATGCCTACCAATCCGCACTTGAACAGCTCGCCCCCTATTCGATGAGCACGGGTCCACAACTGCGAACTGCCGGGACCAGCCGGGCTTTTGCATTTTCCCGCGTGGCCGCCGCCTACGAAGACCAGGGAGACATCGAAGCGGCTTTAAATTATTATCGCTCGGCTATCGTTGCTGCGCCTGAGGAAGCGTGGACCCATCTTCTTTATGGGGACGCGATGCGCCGGCAGGATGATACCTCAATGGCGGTTAATGCCTACGAAACGGCGCTATCTCTGGACGATGAAGAAGTGGAAACCTTTATCCGCCTGGCCAATCTCTATTCGGCGAAAGGGGAGGAGGACAATGCGAACGATTTCTTACAGCGCGCTCTCGATATTACGACCTCGAACTTGGCCCAGGCAGATCCAGGGATTATACTGGTCAACCTGACGAATCCAATCCAAGGAGCAGATGCTGCATTCGTTTCAGATGAAACACTCGACGATTCTGTTTACACCACTTATACAGGAGCGGTTGAGAATAATTGGCCTTCTAATGGACTGCAACTCATGAGCAGTTTTGGGGACTTATCCGCCCTGGCCAGACTGTACCAAGGACAAAACCAAGGGGACAAGGCGATCGATCTCTATCTGGAGCGCATTCGCCTGGCGGAAGAATCGCAAGAACCCCCGACTATTGTGGCACGTTACTACAAGGAATTGGGTGATTTATACCTGGCGCGTTTTGATCCAGAGCTGGCGGTCATTGCTTACGAACAATCACTCAAGTTGGACAGTTGGACCCCGGCCCCACGGCTTGGGCTGGCGGAAGCGCTGGGTCTACAGGGTAAGGAGAGTGAACAACTGGTCCAACTGCGCACGGCCGTTTCTTTGTCACCCGGCTCGGTTGAAGCACAAATCGCGCTGGCCAACGCCCTGGACAACCAGGAGAAACGAACCGAAGCGATGACCATTTACTACAACACGGCCGATAAACACCCCGGTAACGAACGGGCAACCTTAGCTCTGGCACGGGCCTGGCAAGATCGCAATCGCAGCGATCGGGCGGAAGCAAGTTTCCGTGAAACGATCGCCACCAATCCCGGCGCAGCCGATGCTTACGTCGGTTTGGCCGAACTGGAAATGGACAAGGGTGATCTCGACCAAGCGGAAAATTTACTCAATCAGGCGCGGCGTATTGATTACAATAATGTCAGCAGTTATATACGCCTGGGAGAACTGGAACAAAGACGGGGCAACAGCAGTGAAGCGCTGGCCTGGTTCCAGAAAGCAGCCACCTTACCGGCGGCCGATCAATCACTCAACCTGACCCTGATCGATTCCTTGATTCGTTATGGCGATTATACGACAGCGCTCGACTACACGGATCAAGCGCTTGAACAGCGCGCAAATGATGTAGAACTCCTCATGCGGCGCGGTCGAATTGAACGAATTTCCGGCCAGTATAATGCGGCACTAGATTCGTATACGAGAGCCCAGGCCGCTGATCCGGCAAACAGCCGCATCTATGTCGAACTGGCTAATCTCTACGCCGGGCAGGGGATGCTAATGGAGGCGATTGCGGCCAATGATCAGGCTATTTCCCTTGCCCCCACCGAAGCGCCGAACTACGTTTCCAGCAGCCAGTGGCTTGCCGCTACCGGCCGTTTTGACGAAGCCATCGCACTGCTGTCCCAGGGATACCGCAAAGTCTCTGATCCAGCTCTACTGTATGGGGCAGTTTCCACCTTGCAGCTACAAAAAGGGCAGCCGGAAAAAGCATTACAAACTCTGCAAGAGGGTTTGGGTGAGTTAGGGGAAACGACGGACATGCTGCTGGCCATGGGTCACTACTATGAAAATCGTGGGAATTTTGAGCAAGTCCTTGAGCGCTATACTCAGGCGCTCGACGCCCAACCGGATGTCGCCGACGTACACATCGCGGTGGGCGATCTTTTCCTCTTAACTGAACATATTGATGAGGCAATCCAGCAATACCAGGAAGCGATCTCGATCGATCCGGCCACACCAGGACACTATCTTGCCCTTGGCAATGCTTATGAGAAAGCGGAAAACAGCGAACAGGCGGAGATCGCTTACTGGCAGGCATTGACTGCCGCACCAACCCTGGCCGATGCTTACTTACGCTTGGCTATTCTTTTCCAGCAAGAGGAAAAGTGGGATGAAGCGGAGACAACTTTACAGCAGGGGCTGAAAATGTCTCCCTCATCGGGTGCGTTGTTCATTCAGTATGCGGCATTGATGCTCGCCCAGGGTAACGAGGACCAAGCGCTTGCCCTGTTAGACAAAGCGGTAGAAGTATCACCGACAGCGGGGACGTTGATCCAAAGAGCAGGAATTTTCCTCGAAATGGAAGATGATGAAAATGCGAAAACGGATCTATTGGCAGCGCTGGCTATAGAACCGGCGGCCATTGAGGCTATGATCGGCCTTGGCGATTTGTATAAAGCAGAAGGGGATAGGGAAACGGCTGAAACATACTACACCAAAGCGGCCGAAACATTATCCGGAGTGCCCACAGGTTACTTGCGTATGGCTACAATGGCTCGCGAGGATGAAAATCGTGACGCGGTTGTCTACTGGAACGACCTAGCACGCCAGTCCCAACCCGGCGGCCTGCTACGACCTTCCCTGGATGAGATACCCGATCGACCGGCGACCGCGCCTGAATCCCAAGAGGAGGCGCCTGCTCCTGAGGATAGTTCCACCGGTTTAGACGAACCCGCTCAAGTTGCTGCAACAGCCTCTGATGCCTCAGGCATTAACGGGTCAGAATCTGGCGCAGAAGCTGCCAGCAGTAATATAATTAACAGCAATGAATGATGAACGGCCGTCATTGAGAACCTCTCAGATCGAGCAGTAACAACCCACTTTTAAACCGTGAAAAAATCATTATTATTGTTTCTAATTTTCTTGCACATGATCTTTGCCGGACAGGCAGCCGCTGTTGATGATAACGGGCTGACTGATCTGTGGATCGATTTGAGTATGGGTGCGCCGCTCGTCGATCTTTTCAATGAACGCGCGCGGACCAATGATATTGCCCGCGTCGAGCACGTTTCCCAACTGGACTTATTGGAAGGTGTGACGGCGGGTAAAAAGCTGGTCGTTTTTAAGTCCGCGGACGATGCTATCCGTTTAATTCCGCATATTTACGATAAAATCGACATCGTTGGCTATAACCTGGAGCACGGACCAGCCAATCCAATCTTTGAACAAGAAAATCCGGTGGAGAGCATCCAAAGTTTGCGTGAAGTTACCGATGAATATGGTCTAGAGCTGGCTCTGGGGCCGGACCATCGTTTTGCCGAAAGCGACGGCGCCGCAATGGCACCTTATGCGGATTATTTCATTCTGCAAGTGCAAAAAGTCCAAACAGAGCCCGAGACAGTCTATGAGTTTGTGGAACCTCTTTTGAAGGAGATTCACCGGGCGAACCCGGACATAGAAGTCAGCTTGCAAATACGCACCGAAGGAAACGTCGACGATCTACTGGCCATGTTGTCCCCGCTGCAAGACGATATCCAGGGAATTTCTATCTTGACCAGCGAAGAGACACTGGACTTGACAAATGAAATCATGAATGCGCTGCGTCCTCCTGGCAGCGTTGAACAGCCGGAAATCACCCCTGAACTGGCGGATGAAGATAAAGCAGAAGAAACTGCTGAACCAATCGCAACGGCCGTGACCAATGACAATTCGGATATCAAAGGTGAAGAAGCGGATCAATCAGAGAACGATACGGATATGGAAGCGATCCAAGCAGTACAAACCCTGCCGCCAACACCCGTCCCCACAGCCACAGAGATAGTCTCTACTGCTGAAGCCAACGAACACAGCGGCACCAGCGCCCTGTTTATTGTAATTGCCATTATTGCCGGTTTCGCTCTCGGCGCGGGATATGTTAGCCATAGGACAGGTATGTGATCCAATCAGCCCTGGCCCCCGTACTCCATTCCCGTAATTTTCGCTTATTCTGGCTGGCGCAAATCATCTCCACGATCGGCACCTCGCTGCAAGTAATCGCCGAAGGATACCTCGTTTTCGAAAAAACAGATTCAACCTTCTGGTTAGGCGCGGTCAGCTTTATCGCCCTGCTGCCGGTTGTGCCCATTTCCCTGGCGGGAGGGGTCTTCATCGACCGCTGGCCGCGTCGCAAGCTGCTGATCGCGACACAAACCGGGCTTTTGCTCCAGGCGGCAGCTTTTGGTTTTCTGGTTATCACCGACCGCATCGAATTATGGAACATGATCCTCCTCTATTCGATATTCGGCGCGCTGCTAGCAATTGACAACCCCGCACGGCGTACATTTCTGGTGGACATCGTCGAGCGCGATGACCTGGCTAACGCGGTAGCCCTCAACGCGACGATCTTTAACATCTCCAGTGTTGTCGGCTTCGCTCTAGGCGGTGTGCTAATAAGTACCATCGGCGTGGGTAGCACGATGCTGCTCAATGCAATTAGCTATCTTTTTCCAATTTTGGCGCTCTCCCTCATTCGTGTACCCGACATCGGGCAGGATATGGAAAGAAAATCATTCGGCGTGGCCATGACGGAAGGATTTACAACCTTATGGCGGCAGCCGACAATTCTTGGCGTGATCGCTATTACGACTGTCGTTGGCGGGATGGCTTACCCCGTCATGGGCATGATGCCGGCCTATGCGAAAGATGTCATGGGCGTTGATTCTGTCGGACTGGGCATCCTGCTTTCCTCCATGGCTCTGGGTTCTGTCTTAGGAACTTTTGGGGCAGCACGTCTGGGGAAAAACAACCGCGGGCGCAGCCTGATCATAGCGTCTTTTATCCTGCCTCTACTGGTAATCGGCGTAGCCAATGCTCCTGGAATAGCCCTGGCCTGCCTGCTTTTGGTTGGCGTAGGCTTCATGCTGTTGATTCTACAGAGTCTGGGGATTACCCTGGTGCAGCTGCACACACCCGATCGTGTACGTGGCCGGGTCATGACAATTTACAGCATGCTTCACGCCGGCTTCGATACGGGGAGTAATTTTTTCATTGGCGCCCTGGCCGTTCCCCTCGGCTTAACGTTGGCTTTGGTGGTGGGCAGTGCCGGGGCATTGTTGTTCAGCAGCATTACCAACCTCGGACTACCTAATATCAAGCGCCTGCAGTAAAGATAGCCATGCACCCAAGAAGGTTCCGTCAGCTCCCCCCATCGGCCGTTCCTGTAACCACTTCTGATCTCAGGGCTGGGCTGATCCCTTCTTCGGAGGCTGTAGATGCTTTCCGATGTGCGCTGGCCGGATACTTCGGCCTGACTGCTAAATCATGCTATCTCGCTTCCTCCGGACGGACGGTTCTTTATACATTGTTAAAAGGGTTGGCTGAAGAACAGGCCCCCAGGCGTCAGGTCGTAATTCCCGCCTATACCTGTCCCGTCGTGGCCAAAGTCACCTTAGATCTTGGTTTAGAGCCGGTTTACGTGGACATTCAGCCGGAGACGACGCGCTATAAAAAGGAATCGTTCTCTGCATCACTCAGCGATAAAACATTGGCTGTTTTTCTTGTCCACCCTTTCGGCATTCCCCTGCCTCTCAGCGATGTACTCGAACAGGCCCGGGGTGCCGGCGCGGCGGTGATTGAGGATGCAGCACAGGCGATGGGTGCGCGGTGGGCGGGACGGTCGGTTGGCCTGGGTGGCGATTTCGGCATATTCAGTCTTGGCCCAGGAAAACCATTATCCACAGGCGGCGGGGGCATCATTATCACCGGCCTGGAACAAAACCAGGCTGCATTAGCCTGCTGGTGGGCGGATTTACCTTCAGCCGGCGGCCTCCAGTCAGCCCAAGCCTGGCTGCGCCAGCTCGCCTTCAGGCTGGCTTTTCACCCATTGGGCTGGTGGACAGCAACGAGAGTGGGTTTGCAGCGAATGGGCAACGATGCCGCAAGCTGGGGATACGCCGTGCGTGATTTGAGTAATGCCCAGGCGGAGATCGGTCTTGCTTTGTTACCTCGATTGGACGAAATTAATGAAAGGCGGCGTAAGGTTGCTTCACGGCTGGCTTCGGCCGTAAAAAATGCAGCGTCCGTTCGAAATCTTGAGATCACCGAGGAAGCGGACCCTATTTACCTAAGGCTGCCCGTACTGGTAGAAAATGAGGAGCTGCGCGAGCAGTTATTCAAACAAATGTGGTCAGCCGGTATCGGCGCCGGACGTCTCTACGAAAAAACGCTGCCCGAGATATTTACCCCCAAAGAAAGTGCCACCTTTCCCGGTGCGCATTCCTTCGCCCGCCGCCTGCTGACACTGCCGACACATTATCATGTATCAGAAAATGAGATAGAGATCATGGAGGAGATATTGGCCGGCTTCTAACCCGCCAGACAAGCGTTTGCCCCTCATTCGCTGCCGTGAAGTGTCACCACGAGGCCGCGACCGCGGGCATAATTGCGATGCTCGCAAAGATAAATACCCTGCCAGGTACCAAGATTTAAACTCCCATTCGTAACCGGTATCATGAGGCTGCTGCCCAGGAGCACGGCTTTGATATGTGCGGGCATATCATCCGGTCCTTCATAGGTGTGGATGAAATAAGGAGCATTTTCAGGAACTAGGACATTGAAGTGCGATTCCATATCCTGGCGAACGGTAGGATCGGCATTTTCATTTATAGCCAGCGAAGCAGAAGAATGTTGAATGAAGATGTGCGCCAGGCCTATGCCTATCTGGCGAATTTCCGGCACCTGGCTGACGATTTCCCGTGTCACAAGGTGAAAACCGCGCCGCTTGGGGCTGAGCACAATCTCTTTTTGATACCAGGTCATAACACGCTTCCTTTCTAACTATCTGCCGGTGAGGCCATCTGCCGATGATTTCAATAAGGGATTTTAACGGCTTTTGGAGAGGTTTGCAGGCAACTTGTTTTGTTAGTATTTCCGGTGAAGATAGCACCGAAGCATTGACCCATAGACCAGGAAACCATAAGATGCAGGTCACGCTGCACTACAAATGCAGCCAAATCAAGTGGAGCCTCAACGGCCCTTACTTAACCTCCGATGGGGAAACTATGCCCAGAAACCCTTTGCTGATTCTTACTTTTATTGTCTTATTCTTTGTTTCTATATCCTGTTCTTCAACCGAGGTAGGGGCCAACAACACGTCCGTCGATTCATCTTCTGGGACCGTGGCAGCAACACTTCCGACCACAGAAACCACTGTTTTTTCCGAGGGCGAAGCGGTGATAGAGACAGCCACCGAAGTTCCGAACGGCGAGAATCTCAACCTGACAGAGACACCAGCTGATGCATCTTCATCGTATCCAGGACCTACGCCGAATTCTCCGGCAACCCCTTCCCCAGCAGTACCATTAGAAGCCTACGACACCGCGAATTCTTATCCATCACCATCCAGCAGCGCGGGAACGGAAGGAGAGACCGAGATATTCATTCCAATTGCCGAGGCAGCGGACATTACACCATCACTTCAGCCTACGTCCTTACCGCAGCCCACGGTCATGCCATCTCCGGTACCGACTATCGATTTTGGGGCAGTCCGCACCGAGCTGGAGGCGCAAGGTCAGGAAATTGGGTTTGTGAAAATGGGTTTTCACGTCACCCTACCGGAAGACCGCGAGGTCCTCGATGAATGGATGACGCGTCTGGATGCTGCCGGGGTGCCATTCTTCTTAAAGACAGTAGATAACGCCGAACCCTTATTTAAAGCGCAGGAATTGATGCGCGAAAGCGGCGTGCCGCACGTGCTGGTCTATCGCTCAACTGGCAGCGTGCCCCATTACGAATTAGCGCCGGAGGCGGCCGCGCAGCATCACTGGCAGACGCAGCGCGATCTATTCCCGCCGGAACTCGACCCCAATCTGGTATGGATAGAGACCTTGAACGAACCGGACCGCACACAATCTGAATGGCTGGCGAAATTTGCCTTGGAGACAGCCAGGCTAGCCATGGCTGACGGCTATCGATGGGCGGCGTTTGGCTGGGCTTCCGGTGAGCCGGAGCCGGAGCATTGGCGCGGACCGACTATGCAGGAATTTTTACGCCTGGCCGGCGAAAATCCGGATAAGCTGGCCATCGCATTACACGAGTACAGCTACACCAAAGACGATATCGCCCATGAATATCCCTACAAAGTCGGCCGTTTTCAATCACTCTTCCAAATAATGGATGAATTGGGCATCCCACGGCCGACGGTATTGATCACCGAATGGGGTTGGGAACATGCCGATATCCCCGACGTTGATCAAGCCATCAAGGATTTGAAATGGGCATCTAAATTATATGCCGCTTATCCGGAAGTGAAAGGTGCGGCGATCTGGAACGTGGGAATAGGCTGCTGTTTTGGTGATATTTCCGAACAGGTACAGGAGATCATCGCTCCCGTCACTGATCTGGCCTTACAAAAATATTATGCAGTACCGGCGGAACAACAGCCTATCAATCCGGCGCAGTTCGAGCCATAAAAACCTAAACTCCATCAAACTCTGGATGATAGTGCGCCACGCCTTTTAGCTCATTTAGAGCGTCTGGATCTAAAACCAGAACCATGAAGGCGTCATCGGGCACATCGTATGTGCTGGAGATGCCGAAAGGAGCAGCCGATTGGAAGCCAAAACGCGGATAATAATCTGGATGCCCCAGAACGATTATGGCCTGATAGCCCGCTTCACGGCACATCTCGATACCTGTATTTATCAATTCCCCGCCAATCCCCTGTTTCTGATAGGAAGGTAAAACCGCAACCGGACCCAAAGCGGCCACAACCTTGACCACACCATTATGGCCATGAATTAGAATCGGGCTGAATAAGGCATGGCCCACAAGCCGGCGATCCTGCACAGCGACAAGTGAATGGAGAACGGCCTTCTTGGCACGCAGTCTGTCTACCAATATCGCTTCTTCAGAACGGCCGAATGTCGCTTCATTGATCTCAAAAATTTCTGGAATATCTTCCGTTATTTCTTCTCGTATCATCTCAATCAATTTGAATGGGTTCTAACAATAAACGGTCGGCTAGAGCTTCCTCCCCATCCAGGATGGACAGCCTCTCGCCGCTGGGCTGGTTATAGACGCCGATTTCCAGCTGGTAGGTACCCGGCGGCAAATCGCGAGGGAGGGGCAGAGGCATATAGCTCAACAGCCGTTCACCCCCTTCCTCATTCCAAAAAGTGGTCGGATACTCGTTGGCATCAAAACCGGCAACTACCTGCCCATTGACATCTAGGAGATGAGCGAAGAAGGTATACTGGCGTGGGGGTTTTTGCAGCAGCTGCCAGTATAGGATCAGCTCCAACGTATCACCGGGTTCCAATGTTGAAGCGTTGCGATCGTGCCCCAGGAAGAATAGTATATCGCCGAAATTTACCGGCAGAGAAATGGGATTACTCGTCTCGGCAAGGGTATAGGGATCGAAGGTTGTTGCCCAAGACCAACTGGGGTTCGTCACCTCCTGCGGCTGCGGATAAGGGCCGGCAGACCATTTCAAGATGTCAAATACCGGTCTACCAAAGCGGTCGGTGACGCCGGCCGTTTTCTCCAAGCCGGCGGCACGCTGAAAGAGCTGCTCCTGGGGCGCATTTTCGGTAAGCAGGATATAAGCGGCTTCCCGGCCGGGCGGCGGAAGAGGCAGGCTCTGGCGTGCATCAAACCAGTGAATGCCGTCATATTGTTCAGGCGCTAAGAGGGCCAGCGTCGGATGCTGCATATACTGCGTGGATAGATAGAGATCGCCCTCAATTGGATTTGGGCGCAGGTAATCAGCGACATAGACCATGGCCACCCGGCGATCGTCATCATTGCGCTCCGCGCCATGCCAGCGCTGGAAGTAATCCCGGTAAGTCACAAGGGCTAATCCGCTAAAGAACAAGATCAGCAGTATCGCCGGTAAGCGCCGCCAGCCTTCATCCGTAAAACGGTTAAAGACATCCACGGCCGTATCCAGGGTGAGCGCCGGGAAAAAGTAGACCGCCGGTAATGCGCCAATGGCACGCTGGTAATAGGGCAGGGATTCGGCCGATAAAACCATCGGCAGGAGCATAATGAGCAGCCAAAGGGGCATTGACAGGTACGAGACACGTCTTAAGCCACGCGTTTTGAATGCACGCCAAAAGGAGAGAGGTATTCCTAGAAAGAAAAGGATGCCCGTGAACCAATCGAAAACCGGCTGGCCGGAGATATTAAAGCGATAATTGATATCGCCCCAGACGGTCCACATCCGCGCCGTCTCTTTGACACTCTGCCAGAGGCGCGCGCCGCTGTCTCCCCCGGACCATTGAGGTGAAAAGACAGAGATTTGCGCCGCACGGCCGAAAAAGTCGTCCGGATGCTGCCAGAAGTGGTAGCCCAATGGGAGAAAGACGAGAAACGCAGCAATGCCCATGGCCACGAGCGGGCCAAGGTTAGCTGTGATTATTCGGCGATCGATGAGCAGTACCAGAAAAAGGATGGCCAGGATTAAAAAGGGGAAAAGGCGCACGGCCGTATAGGTATATTGGGATAAACCGAGGAATATGCCGGCCAGGAGAAATGGCCACCAGGACTGCTTCACGGACGATTTGCGCAAACCATAAAAGAGAAAAAAGATAGTGAATAGTTGAATAAAGGGCTGGATGACCGCCCGGTAACCATTGCGGCTGGCGATGAGGTGCCAGAGGGAAACAGCCAGAAAAGCAGCTGTGAGCAGCCCGATGCGGCGATTGAACAGCTCGCGTCCCGTGGCGTAAGTCAGGGCAACGGTGAGAATGCCAATGAGAGCAGACAGTAAGCGCCCGGCAAAGATACCCTCACCAAGCAGGGTAAAAAGCAGAGCCTCCAGGTAGACGAAAAGCGCTTCCCGGCCGGTGAAAGCGGAGAAAAAAACGGGGTGAAATTTCCCGGCCAGTACATCACGCGCCAACAAGGCTTTCGTTGCTTCATCAGGGTGCCAGCCAAAAGGGACGGAAGCCAGGCGGTACAGGCGTAGAAAGGCGGCCAGGAGTAAGACGGCCAGCGGACCGAGAAGGCGTGTAAGAGACTGCCGATTGGTCATGAACTCAGCCAGTAATAAGCAGTATTCAGTAATCAGTTAGTTGCTGAATGCTGCTTACTAAAAATGAGATCACTCACTGCCGAACATGGGCACGCGCGCATAATCATCAGGAATTTGGTCTGCCTGCGCGTCCTGGATGGGATCAAAATTAGCCAGCCAGCTTTCCTGCAAACCTTCTTCCGGCCAGACCAGGTCGATGACACGGGTATGGTTGGTTGAGCCTTCAGGCGCACCGCCAATACGCCACTGCTCAGCCTCAGGAACGACATCGCGCACACGCATCACACCGCCGCTGGGGAAACCTTCCTGGCTCATGGCCACAGCAGCGAAGCGCCAATTTTCGGGATCGTCGCCGAGGATAGATTTGGGCACCCGGATAGTGACTTTGCGCAGATCGGGATCAACCAATATCTTGAACTCTTCGGAGGAGGCGATCTGCTGCGGTCCTTCAGCAGTTGGTACGTAGATGCCCGGCGTCCAGCCTTCGGCCGTAATCGCATAATCCCAGCGCGTCCCTTCGTCAAAAGAAAGGTTGCGGCCGGGGAGCATCGCCTCGCCCCCCTCGCCATCGCCATCGGTGTCGATATAAACATCTAAGGTCTGGAGTGATAAGCCGTTGGGCGAATCCCAGGCATTATCAATTGGCCCGCGCAGATAGAATTTAAAAACGATATCCTGCTCA
>Ga0316579_10000606_pt1 | contig 12081 bp, 11 predicted proteins | sample J5NA_2_FD_203074 | JGI IMG/M metagenome (GOLD analysis project Ga0316579, IMG submission 203074) | Rhizosphere microbial communities from salt marsh grasses in Alabama, United States - J5-7_160517rDrA | ecosystem: Host-associated > Plants > Roots > Rhizosphere | place: USA: Alabama | collected... | reverse complement strand
CTGCGTTTTCGTCTCAGCGAGGAGGAAGTGGCGCGCTTCGCTATCAACCGCTATCGTTTTCCCGGTGTGGATATCCAGGCGCGGCTTACCCGCGATTATCCCTTCGGCAAGATCGCCTCACATACCATCGGCTATGTCGGCCGTATCAATGAAAACGAATTGAATGAGCTCGATCCCTCCAATTACAGTGGCACCACCCATGTCGGCAAGACCGGCGTTGAAAAATCCTATGAGAACATCTTGCATGGCACGGTGGGTTATCAACACGAGGAGAGTAATGCTCGCGGCCGAGTCTTGCGGGTTCTGCAGCGCATTCCGCCCAAGCCCGGCGAGAATCTGTATTTGACCATCGATATGGATTTGCAAATGGTGGCCGAACAGTCAATGGCGGGTAAGCGCGGTGCGCTGGTGGCGATCAATCCCAAGACCGGTGAGGTGTTGGCCATGGCCAGTGTCCCCGGCGTCGATCCCAATCTCTTCGTCAACGGGATCAGTTCCGTGCAATACAAGGATCTCCAGGATGATATCGATCAACCGCTGTTTAATCGTGCTTTGACCGGGCAGTATCCACCGGGGTCGACCATAAAACCCTTCATGGCCCTGGCCGGCCTGGAATACAAGGAAGTGACGCCTGACACCCAGGTGTTGTGCCAAGGATCATATTCGCTCCCCGGTGATACCCACCGTTATCGTGATTGGAAGCGGGGCGGGCATGGTTTTACCAACGTAACTTCGGCAATCGTGCATTCCTGCGATGTGTATTTCTATCAGCTGGCTCACGATCTGGGGGTCGATCGCATCTATAAATACCTCAGCTATTTTGGCCTGGGAAAGAGGACCGGCATCGATCTGCCGGGAGAGCTTTCGGGCTTGCTGCCGTCACGGGAATGGAAACGCGCCGCGCGTCACGAGGTATGGTATCCGGGAGAAACGCTGATCAGCGGCATCGGCCAGGGATACAATCTGGTGACGCCGCTGCAATTGGCAGAGGCTACGGCCATCCTTGCCAATCGCGGTACCATTATGCAGCCTCACATCGTGCATGCGACCCAAGTCTCCCGCAGCAGCAAAATTGTGCCGGAGGCGCCTATGCCGGAAGGCAAGGTGCCCATTGCCGCACCAAAAAATTGGGATACAGTAATCTCCGCCATGGAAGATGTAGTGAATACACCCACCGGTACGGCCTACAGAGTAGGCCGAGGCGCGCCATACCTCATCGCCGGCAAGACCGGTACGGCCCAGGTGTTCGGTGTCAAACAGAATGAAAGATATAAGGCTGAAGATGTGGAGGAGCGCCTGCGTGACCACGCCTTATTTATCGCCTTCGCCCCGGCCGATGATCCGGATATCGCCATCGCGGTGGTGGTGGAGAATGGCGGTCACGGCGGCAGCGCGGCGGGGCCCATCGCCCGGGCAGTGATGGATCGTTATTTTTCTTCAAAACCGGCGTTATAGACATGGCTATCGATACTCAACAAAGCCGCTGGTATGAGCGCCGCCGCCACGGACCGCTGATGCGCAGCCTGCACTTGGATGTACCCTTGCTGGTGGGTCTGCTGCTGCTTTCCACAGTGGGATTGATCGTGCTCTACAGCGCCAGCGGTCAGGATATGGACGTCATCATTCGCCAGTCGATTCGCTTGGCGGCGGGATTCGCCGTGTTACTGATCCTGGCGCGCATCCCGCCACAACACTTCGCGCGCTGGACGCCGTGGATATACGGCATCGGCGTGATATTGTTGCTGGCGGTGCTGGTGATGGGTGAGATCGGCAAGGGCGCGCAGCGCTGGCTGGATTTCGGCGTGCTGCGCTTTCAGCCCTCGGAAATGATGAAGGTGGTGGTACCGATGATGGTCGCCTGGTATCTGGCGGAAAATCCACTGCCGCCCAGCCGGCGCGCCGTGGTAGCGGCGTCTCTAATGATCGTGATCCCGACCTTCCTGATTATCCGCCAGCCCGATCTTGGTACCGCCTTATTAGTGGCGAGTTCCGGCATCTTCGTGCTGCTGTTGTCCGGCATATCCTGGCGTTGGGTCACCTCGGTGCTGGTGATTTTGGGTACCGCCGCACCGGTGTTGTGGTATTTCCTGCGCGACTATCAGAAGCAGCGGGTGCTGACCTTCTTGAATCCTGAAAACGATCCCTTGGGTGCCGGTTATCACATCATTCAATCGAAGATCGCCATCGGTTCGGGCGGTTTATACGGCAAAGGCTGGCTGAACGGTACCCAGGCACATTTGGATTTCCTGCCGGAGCATTCCACCGATTTTATTTTTGCAGTATTGGCAGAGGAGTTCGGTTTTATAGGGATTTTGCTGCTGTTGGCGATCTACTTTTTTATCGTGGCGCGCGGGCTCTATATCGCCACTCAGGCTCAGAACAGCTTTAATCGCCTGGTTGCCGGCAGCTTGGTGCTGACCTTCTTTGTCTATGTGTTCGTCAATATCGGTATGGTGACTGGTTTGTTGCCGGTGGTAGGGTTGCCGTTACCCTTGGTGAGTTACGGCGGTACTTCCTTGGTGACCATGATGGCCGCGTTCGGGGTCTTGATGTCTATCCATACCCATCGCCGCCTGTTGTCCAGCTAATCCGGATCGTATATGAAGACTTGGCGAAACATCGCGCTTATTTCATTGTTTCTGGCGGCGTGCACCAGCATGGCCAGGGTGCCCGACCTTTCCCAGCAAGGCGGCATGCGTGCCTTTATCACCGAGATGGCGCAGCGGCATGGTTTCGATCCGGCGCAATTGGAGGCATGGTTCAAGGCCGCCAGAGTGCGTGGTGATATCATCGACGCCATTTCCCGTCCTGCGGAAAGCAAGCCGTGGTACCAGTACCGGCCGATCTTTTTGCAGACGGCACGTATCGAGGGCGGTGCGGCGTTCTGGGATCAAAATGCCAAACAGTTAGAGCGTGCCGAGGAAATTTATGGTGTGCCGCCGCAGATCATCACCGCCATCCTGGGGGTGGAAACCCGTTATGGAAGTCGTCAAGGTTCCTACCGTGTTATGGATTCATTGGTCACCCTGGCGTTTAATTATCCGCCGCGTGCCGCCTTCTTCAAGAGCGAGCTGGAGCAATATTTATTGTTGACCCGGGAGGAGGGCGTCGACCCGCTGAGCTTGACTGGTTCTTATGCCGGCGCCATGGGGCAAACCCAATTCATCGCCAGCAGCTTCCGCCACTATGCCATTGACTTCGATGGAGATGGTAAGCGGGATTTATGGCACAACACCGCCGACGCCATCGGTAGTGTCGCCAACTACTTCAAGGAGCACGGCTGGGAACGCGGCGGCGCGGTGGCGGTTCCTGTGACCGTCAGTGGAGGTCACCCCCAAGCCTTGGTGGACAAGGGGCTTAAGCCTTCACTCAAAGTCGTGGATTTGCAGCGACAAGGGATCGAGATGGCGCAGGCGCTGCGCGGGGATGAGAGGGTCGCGCTCATCGCATTGGAGCAAAAGCAGGGTCCGGAATATTGGGCGGTATTGCAGAACTTTTATGTGATTACCCGTTATAATCACAGTCCCTTGTATGCAATGGCGGTTTATCAATTGAGCGAAGAGATCCGCGCCCGGCATGATGAGAGCGTGGCGCATGCCGGACAATCGGGTCGCTAGTATGATGAGTGCGTCAGTTTCAAGTTCGGGATATATACCCAGGAGCAGTTGGCGCGGCTGGTGCGCATTATTATTGCTGCCCCTGCTCTCCGCGTGCGGCTCCATACCCGCTTCCCACATCGGTTGGGGAGGTCCCGATGACGGTCCGCCTGTTCGGCCGGTGGATGCCGCGGCGGTTCCCAATGCGGTGCCGCGCATCGAGGCCCGCAGCCCCTATGGCAATCCGACCTATTATGAAGTGAACGGCCGGCGTTACCATGTCATGAAGAGCAGTAAGGGCTATGTAGCGCGCGGGATCGCTTCCTGGTACGGCTCTAAATTCCATGGTCATCGAACGTCCAGCGGCGAACCTTATGACATGAATGCCATGACCGCCGCCCATCCCACCTTGCCGATCCCAACCTATGTGCAGGTGACCAATCTGCGCAATGGCCGCAAGGTGATCGTCAAGGTCAACGATCGCGGACCGTTTCTGCACAATCGTCTCATCGATCTTTCCTATGTGGCAGCGGTAAAGCTCGGTATTACCGCCGAGGGTACCGGTCTGGTGGAAGTACGCGCCATCGATCCGGCCACGCTTAGTACGCAAGCCGCTGCGGCGAAGAACTTGCCGCGCGCAGCGGCTACCTCGGCCGATCTCTACTTACAGGTCGGTGCCTTCGCCGACCGCAAGAATGCGGAGCGTCTGTCACAACGTGTGGCCTCGCTCGGTCCAGGGGCGGCGATCCAGGTCAGGAAGGGTGACGACGATAATGCCGCCAGTCCGCTCTATCGGGTGCGTATCGGTCCTCTGCCTAGTGTCGAGAAAGTGGATCAGTTGACGCGCAAATTGACGGATATCGGCGTCATCGATTCGCAAGTAGTGATCAATTAAGCCATTCATTCGCCACTGGGGCTGTAAATTGGGTGCAGGCAGGCTAAAATAGCCGCTTGCATCCGCCTCCGTTCTTACCGATTATCCAGCTGCAGCGATTAGCTGAGGCAATCAATCAACAAGGGTTTTTGCCAGTGAAGTCGATCTTTATGAATTCAGTTTTCCGCGTAATACTGCGGGCGTCATTTTGCCTAAGCGTCGCCGCGTCATCGTTCGATGCCGCTGCTGCCCTGAACGTGCCGCCACCGCCCACCGTCAACGCGCGGGCCTATATCTTGATGGATTATGACAGCGGCCAGATCTTGGCGGAGTCCAAGGCCAATGAGCGTATGGAGCCGGCTAGCTTGACCAAGTTGATGACGTCTTATGTCATCTACAAGGAGATGCGGGACGGCCGCATCAAGCTCAATGACATGGTGACCATCAGCGAACATGCCTGGCGCATGGGGGGCTCGCGAACCTTTGTGCCGGTGGGCAAGAAGGTCTCGGTGGAAGATCTGCTCAAGGGCATGATCGTACAATCGGGTAACGATGCCACGGTGGCTCTGGCGGAGTATGTCGGCGGCAGTGAATCGGTATTCGTGTCGCTCATGAATCAAGAGGCGAAACGCCTGGGGATGACCGGCACCCATTTCGTGGACAGCACCGGTATGCCCAATTCCGATCACTACACCACCGCGCGTGATCTGGCCGTGCTGACGCGGGCCATGATCCGGGAGTATCCCGATCACTATCAGCTGTATTCCATGCGTACCTTTACCTTCAACGGTATCACCCAGCACAACCGCAATAAATTGTTGTGGCGCGACAAGTCGGTGGACGGCGTCAAGACCGGCCACACCGAATCGGCGGGCTATTGCCTGGTGGCATCGGCTCTGCAGGACAATATGCGGCTGATCTCCGTGGTCTTGGGTACTGACAGCGAAGAGGCGCGGGCGGAAGAGAGCGAGAAGTTGTTGAGCTACGGCTTTCGTTTTTATGAAACCCATAGGCTTTATGCCGCCAATAAACCCCTGTCCACGGTGCGCATCTGGAAGGGTGAAACCGAGAAGCTGCCGGTTGGTCTGCAGCATGAGCTGTATGTCACTATCCCGCGCGGGGAGTATTCCAAGCTGGATGCCCAGATGAAGATGCAACAACCCATTATGGCTCCCGCACGCAAGGGGGTGAACTACGGCAGCCTCAACGTGAGCCTCGACGGGCAGACCGTGGCGGTCGAGCCGCTGGTGGCCCTGCAGAATGTGGCGGAGGGCGGCATCTTCCAGCAGCTGGTGGACGATATCAAGCTGTGGTTTGAATAGGCGGCCTGGCCATATGAGCATCGTTTATCTCAATGGCGAATTCTTGCCTGTCGAACGCGCGCAGATTTCGGTCATGGATAGAGGTTTTGTCTTCGGTGACGGCGTCTACGAGGTCATCCCGGTATACGGCGGGCGCTTGTTCAGACTGGAGCAACATCTGCAACGCCTGGCACGCAGCCTGGCGGAAATCCGCCTGCTCAATCCTCTCAGCGGCGAGGAGTGGCGGCGCTGTCTGCAGGATCTGGTGACGCGTAACGGCGACGGCGATCAATCGGTGTACGTGCAGATTACCCGGGGCGTCGCTCCCCGCGATCACGCCTTTCCCAAGGAGATTAAGCCTACGGTATATGCCGCCAGCAGTCCCTTGCGGCCGCAGACGGCGGAGGTGGCGGAACATGGGGTGGCGGCCATCAGCCTGCCGGACATTCGCTGGCAGCGCTGCGATATCAAGGCCATTACCTTGCTGCCCAACATACTTCTGCGGCAACAGGCCATCGATCAAGGGGCCGTGGAGGCGATCCTGGTGCGTGACGGACTTGTCAATGAGGGTGCGGCAAGCAATCTGTTTATCGTCAAAGGCGGTGAACTCATCACTCCGCCCAAGGGTGATTACCTGCTGCCGGGCATTACCCGCGATCTGGTTTTGGAACTGGCGGCGGCTCACGCCATCACCTATCGCGAAGCCACGATTACGCCGCAAGACCTGGCGGGCGCTGAAGAGATTTGGTTAACCAGTTCCACCCGGGAGATATTGCCGGTGACCCGCTTGGATACGCATGCGGTGGGGAATGGTAAACCCGGTCCGCTATGGCGGCGGATGACGTCCTTGTATCAGGATTACAAGCAGGGCGTGCGCGAACGGGGCGAGGCGCCGGCGGCTTGACCGGTAGGTGCTGGTCAGAGTCCATCCGCGCGCGTAGAGTTGCATGACCATGCGTCGCGATGAAGATCAAATGTCCGGTCCCGATCAATCCCCGCTGCAGTTCCCCTGTACCTTTCCAGCGACACTTTCGATGCCTTGGTGGTGGGTATCGTGCGTCGCCACGCCCCGGATATCGGCGAGGCGGCGGTGACGGTGCGGCCCAGTGCGGGCGGTAAATATCTGGCCGTTACCGTGACCATAGTGGCCACCAGTCGGGCGCAGCTGGATGCCATTTATCATGAACTGGTGGCCTGTGAGCAGGTATTGGTCGCGCTATGAGCGTTGCGTCGGGCAAGATCATGGTGCGGTCGATGGGACGCCAGGACTATGTCACGGTATGGCGGGCCATGCAGGCCTTCACCGAAAACCGGGATAGCGATAGCGGCGACGAGTTGTGGCTGGTGGAGCACCCACCGGTGTATACCCTGGGCCTCAACGGCAAGCCTGAGCATGTACTGGAGCCGGGGGCGACCCCCGTCGTGGCGGTGGACCGCGGCGGCCAGGTTACCTATCACGGCCCCGGGCAAGTCGTGGCCTATACCATGTTGGATCTGCGCCGCTTAGGATTAGGTCCCAGACAGCTGGTGATGGCGCTGGAACAGGCGGTAATCGATCTGTTGGCCGAATATGGGGTCGCGGCCGTCGGTCGTCGCGAGGCCCCGGGTGTCTATGTGCATGGGGCCAAGATCGCCGCGGTGGGGCTGCGGGTGCGGCGCGGCTGCTGTTATCATGGTCTCAGTTTCAATGTGGCGATGGATTTGGAGCCGTTCAGCCGCATTAATCCCTGTGGTTATCCCGGTATGGCCGTGACGCAACTCGCCGATTTGGCGGCGGTGGATGATGAGCAAATCCTTGCACACCGCCTGGCCGATAAACTTGCCGGGCGACTCGGTTTGGCGTGCGTATGGACGGATGACGCAGCAGGCTGAGTTCATTTGTCACCGGTTTGGGGAATAGAGGAGTTTATATGTCATCGATTAAAAAAGAAGTGACTCCCGGTACGGTACGTGAACGCGGCGCCGCCAAAGTGGCGCGCATTCCTATCAAGATCGAGCCTACCGTGCAATTCCTGCGCAAGCCGCAGTGGATTCGCGCCAAGGCGCCCACCGCGCCGGAGGTGTCGCGACTGAAGTCGGTGTTGCGTGAGCACCGTCTGCACACGGTATGCGAGGAGGCCTCCTGCCCCAACCTCGGTGAATGCTTCAGCCACGGTACCGCGACCTTCATGATCATGGGTGATATCTGTACGCGGCGTTGTCCGTTTTGCGACGTGGCCCATGGCCGTCCCGGGACGCTGGATGCGGAAGAACCGGCCAACTTGGCCAAGACCATTGCCGCCATGGGGCTGCGCTACGTGGTGATTACTTCGGTGGATCGTGACGATCTGCGCGATGGCGGCGCCGGGCATTTCAAGGCCTGTATCGAGGCGATACGCCTGCAGTCGCCTGACACCAAGATCGAGATCCTGGTGCCCGATTTTCGCGGCCGCCATGACGTGGCCCTGGCGATCATGGAACAGGCCCCGCCCGACGTGTTCAATCACAATCTGGAGACCGTGCCGCGTTTATATAAGCAGGTACGGCCCGGGGCTGATTATGCGGGTTCCTTGAGCCTGTTGCGACGCTTCAAGGACCGGTATCCCGCCATTCCCACCAAATCCGGCCTGATGCTGGGTCTTGGCGAGCACTTTGAGGAAATCGAAGCGGTGATGGCGGATTTGCGCGAGCATGGTTGTGACATGTTGACCTTGGGCCAGTATCTGCAACCCAGCCGTCACCATCTCCCCGTGGAAAGGTATGTGACACCGGATGAATTCACCGTCCTGGGGGAACGGGCCAAGGCCCTGGGCTTTGCCAATGTGGCCAGCGGGCCCATGGTGCGTTCTTCCTATCACGCCGATCTGCAGGCAGCGGGACAAGAGGTTTCTTGAGGCGCGGGCGATGCTTGATACCGCGCGATGGCGGAATACCTATTCGCCGCGGGTGCTCACCACGGCGTAATGCAACTCCAGTTTGCCGCGCGGGGCTAGGGGCGAGGTGAAGTACAGTGGTTCGCGGAAATCGCGGGCCTGTCCCGGCGGTACCTTGGGCTTCAGCGTGATATCCGTCTGGTTGATGACCTCGCAGTGACCATCCATACAATCTTCCATGGAGATGCGCACCTGCAGTTCGGTCAAGGTGTACTTTTGAGAATGATTGCGGACGCGGCCGGTAATCTGCCTGCTGCGCCTCTCTTCGCTTATTTTCATATCGGCCAGCTCCACTTCCGCTGCTGGGATGCGCTGTTTGGAAAGAGCCAGTTCATGATTCTGATACCAGGCAAAATAAGCAATGATGCCGATGACGATGGCAAGCGCAACGGGCAGCACGCGTCCGGCATTGCTATTGGTGACGGCCACTCCGATCAACACCAGCACCAGGATTAGGCTCAGCAAACCCCAGATCATGCGTCGGCCTGCGAGGAATCGCCCTTATACAAAATCGCAACGCACTTTTGTAGGCAGGAGTGATGCTTGCTGGAAAGGCACACAAGGTTTGGTATAACTGATCGATGCACGCTAAATATGAATGTCGATGCCTTGCGGCCGATACTGCTGTTCTTGATCGGTGGATGTATGGCGTCGTTCATGGGTCCGCCTTTCATAATGGCTGCGCGTATCGAGTAACATGGCAGCTTGGCGGCCTTGACCGCGGCGTTGCTGAGTCCGACGACGTTCTCCGCGGCGGCGTTCTATAGGGGAGGCAGCCGGGGTCGAGGGGAGGTGAGACGCCTGAGAGCCAACGCTGGGAGTGGCGCTAAGTGAAGACACCGCAGCAGTGGCTTTAGCGGCGTTGGCCTCTTTAAGGCGCAGCAGCCCCACGTCATCTCGCGCTAGCCTGATTACCATCACAGCAACTGTCCCATTACTTAGTGTGTCTCACAGTAGTTAGCAGAAATCATGTCAATTCGTCAATCAGGCCGCCGAGCTTATCTCAAGCGCTTGCGGATCACGATGGCGATAATAAGCGTGCCGTAATCTAAAATTTTATTATATATCAGATAAGTTTAGTCGATGGCATTGGGACGGCGCGAATGGGGCAGCCTAAAAAAGCAAGTCCCTGGTTTCTTTATCTGTGGGGGAAGAATGCATGTCTCGCGGTCCTGAGCGTGCCTAATACAGTGTTTATGCGCTCAGCAATTGCACGTCCTCGGGGACCTCGATTTCCATGGCGATAGGGAGATGGTCCGATAAGGCGTGATGGATTACCTGGAGATCGGAGATCTTCAGGGACGGCGTGACCAGGATATGATCGATGTTGCGGTAAGGGCGCCAGCTCGGGAAGGTATGCAGTGCGGCCGCCGGTTCGCATAACTGGGTTTTGGTGAGAAGCAGGTCCATCTCATGGCTTTCCGGAACACAGTTGAAATCACCCATCACCACCACATGTTTAAAGTCGCTGATCAATTCGCTGATGAAATCGAATTGGCGGAGGCGTGTCCGTTTTCCCAAGGCCAGGTGCACCAGCAACACCGCCAGGGTGGCGTCGCCGTGGCCGAGTTGTACCATCATGGCGCCGCGGCCGGGGATGATACCCGGCAACTTGTGTTGGGCGATGATATGGGGGCGGAACTTGCTCAGCAGGCCGTTGCTGTGTTGAGCGAATTTGCCCAGGTCGCGATTGGTCTGATGGCACCAAAAAGGGAAATGGCCGCGGCGCGCCAGGTATTCCACCTGATTGACGAAGTAACTGCGCATACTGCCGGCGTCGGCTTCCTGGATCGCGACGACATCGTAATTGGATGTCAGGCGGGCGATACGGTCGAGATTATCGAAACTGGAGGGATGCGGTAGCACGTGCTTCCAGCTGCGCGTCAGATAATGATGAGGCCGGGTCGAGGCCACACCCGCCTGAATGTTGTAGCTGAGCAGGCGCAGGGAGGATTTGATCCGTGCGGGATGAGACGTGTCGAACTGCGTCTCAGCAGTCGTTTCGAGGATCGCGTTATTAGTCTTCATAACTGGAAGATCGCCTCGCCAAGTTTCGCGGTCAATTTGATGTTCTCAGTATAATCGACCGGACAGTCAATAATGTTTACTTTGTCGTTACTCAAGGCCTCTTTGAGGATGGGCATCAGCTCCGAGGCGTGACTGACCCGATAGCCCTGGGCGCCGAAGGACTCGGCATATTTTACAAAATCCGGGTTATTAAAGCGCACGTGGGAGGCGCGTCCATAGGTAGCCATTTGTTTCCATTCGATAAGTCCGTAGGCGCCGTCGTTCCAGATCAAGACCGTCAGCGGTATATTCAAGCGTATTGCCGTCTCGATTTCCTGTGAATTCATCATAAATCCGGCATCACCGGTCACGGCCATCACCCGGCGGTTTGGATAGGCGAGCCGTGCCGCAATCGCCCCGGGGATGGCAATGCCCATGCTGGCGAAGCCGTTGGATATGATGCAGGTATTGGGGTGCTCGCAGCGGAACATGCGCGCCATCCACAGCTTGTGGGCGCCCACATCGCAGACTACGATGTCTTCCAGGCCCATAGCGGTACGCAGGTCCCAGATGATCTTCTGCGGTTTCAAGGGGAAGTCCATGTCGTCTTGATGGCGGTTCATGTCTTCGATGAGGGCGGCGCGCAAGGGCCGCAGCTTATGCCCTTGCTGGGGACTTGCCCGCTGACCGATCTGCGCCAGACTGTGGCCGATATCGCCCACCACACCTACCTCCACCATATAGCTGGTATCGACCTCGGCGGGGGCGGTATCGATGTGAATGATCTTGCGATCGCAGGTGGGGTGCCACAGGCGCGGATGATATTCCACCAGATCGTAGCCGACGCAGAGGATTACATCCGCCTTATCGAAGCCGGTGTTCACATAGTCATGGGCCTGGAGACCGACGCTGCCCAGTGCCATGGGGTGCTTGAAGGGTATGACGCCTTTGGCCATGAAGGTGTTGGCCACCGGTATGTTGAGCTGGGTGGCGAAGTCGGCGAGCTGTCGCCAGGCCTTGGCGCGGATTATCCCGTTACCGGCGAGGATGATGGGGTGACGGGCCTGGGAGATGAGTTCGGCCGCCGCGGCCACCCGGTCGTCGGCGGGCTCAGGCATAGTGGGCTGTTGGGCCCGCAGGGGCTTGGAGTCGATTTCCATCTCGGCCAGGTTTTCCGGAAACTCGATGAAACAGGCCCCGGTCTTTTCCGTCTGCGCCAGTTTGAAGGCCTTGCGGATCACCTCGGGGACCACATTGGGGGTTAGGACCCGCGAGGAGTATTTGCTGATGGGGGCGAAGATGTTCTGCAGATCCAGCACCTGATGGGATTCTTTATGGAGGCGATTGGTGTCCGCCTGACCGGCGATGGCCACTAGGGGCGCATGGTCCAT